>ODAK010000147.1_pt1 | contig 77401 bp, 67 predicted proteins | sample 1539591 | NCBI WGS metagenome assembly ODAK01 (sample SAMEA3539303, study PRJEB22396) | soil metagenome | biome: tundra; feature: field; material: soil | place: USA | collected 2010-05 | depth 0.15 m | reverse complement strand
GATGGACTTCGTGCGTGTTCTCGTTGATGAGCAGGTCGCCAAAGTGCAGCGTCGGCGCATCGATATGCAACTGTGCCAAGTTGGCGCCAGAGCGGCGTAGGACCGACTCGATTCGCGCCGAAACCTCGCCCAGGGAGAATGGCTTCACGATGTAATCGTCCGCGCCGAGCTTCAATCCCGCGATGCGCTCCGATTCAAGGCCTCGTCCGGTCAAGAAGATCACCGGTACGTCGCTGATGAGTCGAAGTTCGCGTAGAACGTCGCGACCGTCTTCGGTACCGAGGACGATGTCCAACAGAACCAGGTCCGGTTCCATCGAGGAGGTGGCTCGAACCGCGGCGCCGCCGTCGGCGGCGACCAGGACTTCGTGACCTTCTCCGGTGAGGAACGTGTCGAGCAGCTTGGTTATTTCGGAGTCGTCATCTACGACCAGAATCTTGGTCAATTCTCTCCATCCGTGCTAGCGGCCAATTTTGTGACAAAACCATGACAATGAGAACTTCGTACGTCGATACTTCGCTGAAGAATGCATACATTTTGACGACGGGTGGTCGACACGTTGTCCATTCTATGGACGTGGCGTGTGACTTTCAGTTGTACCGAAAGGAAATCTGGGTCCGCGTTCAGGTACGAGCGAGCGACGCCCCGAGGACACGGCATGCGTTTTTGGAACGTCGACTGCGCAATTATGAGGCCGCGTGGTCCACCAGAGTAAGCGGACAATTCACTATAGTTTCAAGGGAAATGGCGGCAAATTGACGGCTGTCGGCCTTGGAACGCGGAACGGAAATGGTGGTCAGTGGGTAACTCAATCGGTCGTCGTTATCGGTACGGCTCGAGTTTTGTAGACCAAGAATCCGGGGTGCGCTTCGAGGGTCACCACCCCTTGGAGCGCCCCGACCTCTGGAAGGTCTACCTCAATGAGGCCGAGGGAATCTTCCGGAGTCGAGGATTTGAGGGAACGTTGCGACGCCTGGAACTCGAAGAAGGCAACGGCGTCTCGCTGTTCATTCTCGGGTTCGACGCGGACGACGCCCCGGTCGCCGGCGTACGTTTTCACGGCCCCCTGGAAGGCAGTTACCAGGCGGCGATCATCGAAGAGATGGCGTCGTCGCCCGAGATCGGCGTCATTCACGATCTGATCGAGCGAGAGATCAGACTCGGTGCGCTGGAAGTCAAAGGTGCCTGGTCCAAGGGTGCGTCGGTCGTGGGCGCGCGACTGCTCGCCGCGATCTCGAGGTCCGTCACGCACGGCATGAACTGGTTGGGCGCCGAATTCGCGGTCGCGGCGGTATCCGATACGTTGATGCCGGTAGGTGACGTGACGGGCGCGTTGCAGGTTGGCACTCACTGGGTTCCCTTTCCGGACGAGCGCTACCGCACGGTCGCGGTCTCGTGGCATCGCGGGCGCACCTACGAACTCGCGAACGCCGCGAATCAGCAGGCCTTCCGACGCGAGGCCGAGCAGCTCCTTCGCGGTCCGTCGCGTGCCGGTGAGGGACCGATCGAACCGACCTCCACGCGGAACCGCGCCAGCCGACCGTTGATATTGAACGTGGGCGAGCGGGCCCAAAGAGAAGTTCTTCGAATCCTTCGTGAGGACTCGGCGCTGCAAATCATCGACCGGTTCTCCGAACAACACGAGCAACTCGGCGGGATAATTCCTCCAATCTCCAAGGAACTGCTTAACGAAGGTTGGCGCTGGGTCTATTACCCGTGGCGCCGCGCCGTGGTGCGATTACTGGCGCCGCGTTCGTTCTCCACGCTGCGACTCGATCGCAATCGCAACAAACTGACCCGCGCGGAACAGGCGCGTCAACGCGCCCTTCGAATTGGTGTCGTGGGACTGAGTGCCGGGCACACGATCGCCCACGTGATCGCCATGGAGGGCTTGGCGGGCGAGATCCGACTCGCTGACTTTGACACGTTGGAACTTTCGAACTTGAACCGAATCCCCGCGAGTGTGCTCGACCTGGGAGTCAACAAGGCGGTCGTCGCGGCGCGACGGATCGCCGAGATTGATCCCTACCTTCGAGTGATTGTCGAACCGACCGGCGTTCGACCGGAGAACCTGGGCGAGTTCCTTGACGGACTCGACCTCGTGATCGAGGAGTGCGATTCGCTCGACATGAAGTTCCTCGTGCGAGAAGCGGCCCGTGATCGACGAATACCGGTGATCATGGAGACCAGTGACCGCGGCGTGCTCGACATCGAACGATTCGACCTCGAACCCGACCGTCCGATATTCCACGGACTGCTCGGCGACATGGACTCGACAAAGTTGGCTGATTTGACAACGGCGCAGAAGGGTCCGTACGTCATTCGCTTGATCGGGGCCCGAGAGGCATCGTCTCGCGGAGCGGCCTCGCTCTTAGAAGTCGGTCAGACGATCACTGGCTGGCCCCAGCTCGGGAGCGAGATCACCCTGGGCGCGGCGACCGTCGCCGCGGCCGTTCGTCGAATCGGTCTGGGTGGTGAGTTGCCGTCGGGACGCGTGCGTTTCGACGTCGAAGAGATCCTCGAGGGCTTGGGACCGGTTGAAGTCAACCTCGAAGCCGAAGCCGATCTCTTCACACCACCGCCGGAAGATCCTCCGCTCGTGAGCGACGATCCCATCGAAATGATCGTTGACGCCGCACGTCGTGCGCCGTCGGGTGGCAACGTGCAACCGTGGCGCTTTGAGGCCGACGCGGACGAGGTTCGCTTCTTCATGATTCCGGAACGAACGTCGACGATGGACGTGGCTCATCGTGGGACCTACGTGGGTATCGGCGCGGCTCTGTTCAACGCTCGCGTGCAGGCGTCGGCTCTCAAGAAACTCGGACCGGTCAAACTCTTTCCCGAGGGTCGCCCTTCGCATCACGTGGCCTCGATGCGGCTCGGAACGTCGGACGACGTGGCGATCACTCCGCTACGCGACTATCTACACAGTCGTTCGTCGAATCGTCGCTTCGGGCAACCTTCGCACATCGATCCCGAAACGGTGTCGAGCTTGATGCGCGGCGTCGAACGCGAGGGTGCGCAACTTCATTTCACCACTGAGCGAGAGCGCATCAGTGACGGGGCTGAGATGCTCGCCGCGTCGGATCGCCTCCGGTTCTTGTTGCCGACCGTGCACGAAGAAATGATGTCGGAAGTTCGTTGGCCCGGTCGTGACCCATTGGAAGAAGGACTCGACATTCGCACGCTCGAATTGGATTCCGGTGGTTACGCCGCTTTTGAGATTCTCAGTCGCCCCGACGTCATGGGCCATCTCGCGGATTGGCGAGCGGGTTCAGCACTCGGCATGCGCACGCAAGCCTCCATTATGACGAGTTCGGCCCTCGCGATGATCACGGTCCCTCACGCCGATCCGATGTGGTACCTGCGCGGTGGGGCGGCGATGGAGAGGTTCTGGTTGAGCGCGGAGATGCACGGCCTGGCAATGCAGCCCGCGTCACCGGTTTTCCTGTATGTCGTTGACGAAAAAGACATGCTCGCGCTGGCCGGTGAGCGTTATCTCGACGAGATGCACGCGCTTGCCGAACGGTTCCACGATTTCTGGGGACTCAACGACGGTGAGACCGCGATCATGGTCTTCCGAGTATTCCAGGCGCCTCCGCCAACGGTGCACAGTATCCGACTCCCGCTGAATCACGTGTTGAGCCGTGAAACCGATACGATCTCGCCGATTGAGCCCTATTCCGTTGAAAAAAGATGAAATATGGTGAAAATCTTGGGGTTTACTTTTTAGACGGCCTGTGTAATAATAATTCACTGGTAATGAAACCCCGTAACGGGGGGCGGACCTTGAGGTTCAACCCCTGATCCAAGCCTTTATCTGTCGGCGAAGGTAGATCCCCCATGAGAAGTCTCAACCATTCGTACTTGGACCGCGCAGGCGAAGAAACCCGCCTGGTCGTCGAAACGCTTCTCCAGGTCGTTCCGGGTACACAAATAGTCGCGGTGGTGACGAATCTCACGAAGCCGCTTCCCGGTTTCGAACTCGAACCGCTCGTGGGCACCGATGCCGAGCGAGCCTTCGACAGCATCAGCGAACGCGTTCGACTGCAGCTCACGGGCGAGATTCCCTTCGGATCGTTCTCGTGTGTGGTGCTCGGCGTCGAATGGGGTGTCCTCGTCGACTCGATCGTCGTGCAAGACGGCGACGTCGTAGGTGCGTTGGTCGTTGCGCGCCACGGTCGAACGTGGTCCGGTCGCGAACGCTCGCTGACGAAGGCGTTCAGTAGCCTGCTCAGCCATGTTGCGACACTCGCGACGCGCGAGGGTCTGCTGTTGCACCAACGTCGTCTCGATGAATTGGTCGCTCAGGTCGCAGAAAAACTCATGCCGGCGTCGGCGACGAATCGCAAAGAAGTCCTGGACTGGGTCTGTCAGGTCCTTGCCGAATTCCTCAATGCCGACGTCGCCTTCATCCGTCGACACGACCACGCTCGAGGTCTCACGATTCTCGAGTCGGAGTGGCCGCCGCGCGACGACATACCCGACCCGGACCCTCTGGGAGAGATTCCCTACGACGCGGACCCGATCTTCATAGCGATGTGGGATCTACGTGCTCCATATCTAACCGGAACCGAAGATTTGACTGACGACTACCGCGACCGAACCTTGGAGGCTGCGGGCGTTACTCCAGCCGCGGGTGTCGCCGTTCCGCTTTTGCTGGGTGATACGACGTGGGGGATCCTCGGCTTCCTTCACTTCAACCTTCACAACTGGAACACGCCAGAGATCAACGCCCTTCAGGCGGTCGCCTCGATGCTCGTTCAGCTCCAGGGCCGAATCGACGCCGAGGAGCGCACCCGCTTCAACGCCAACCACGATGAATTGACGGGCCTTCCCAACCGTCGAGCCCTGATCCATGAACTGAAGTCGCGCCTCCAGGCGAAGCGTCAAACCGCGGTGATGGTGATCGACCTCGACCGGTTCAAGATCATGAACGACTACTTGGGCCACGGGAGCGGTGACCGACTCCTCGTCACCATTGCCGACCGAATCCGCACGAGCATCCGAACGAACGACTTCGCCGCTCGACTCGGTGGCGACGAGTTCGTCTTCATCGTCGACAAGGCCAAGAGCGAGATGGAGATTCTCGCCACGGCCTATCGCATACTCGACGTGATCGCCCAACCGGTTGCGATCTCGGGTCAAGAAGTCACGCACACCGCGAGTATCGGCATCGCCATGGCCGAACCGGGCGAACAGAGCGAGCTCGACCTGTTGGGTTGGGCTGACGTGGCCATGTACGCGGCCAAGGCCCGGGGCCGCAACCAGGCCGTGGTCTTTGACCGAGAGCTGCGCGACGAGGTCAATGACCGCTCGCGTACCGAGTTGATGTTGCGCGAAGCGATCGATATGGGCGGCCTGCGACTGCATTTCCAGCCCGAGGTCGACCTGCGAACCGGCAAGGTCTTGGCTGTCGAAGCGCTCGTTCGCTGGGAGCACCCGACGAGGGGGCTCTTGGCGGCGTCGGAGTTCATCACCGTCGCCGAAGAGACCGGTCTGGTCACCGAACTGGGCCGTTGGGTCTTCGCCGAGGCCTGTCGACAGTTGGCGATCTGGAAAGACGAATACGTCGACCTTCCCTTCATCGTGCGCATCAATATGTCGCCGGCCGACTTCAAGATGGGTGACCTGGTCGAGTTCGTGGAGCGCTGTCTTCGCGAGAACAACGTCCCGGGCAACCGCCTGTGCATCGAGATCACTGAGTACGCGGTTCTCGACGAGCCGGAGCGTATCGCGAAGATCTTGAAGAGTTTCCAGGCGCTCGGCGTCGAGATCGCCCTGGACGACTTCGGTACGGGATTCGCGTCAATGACCGGACTCAAGAACCTCCCAGTGAACCTCTTGAAGCTCGATATGAGCTTCGTCCGGGGTATCACCACGGATAACTTCGACCGGGCAATCGTGGAATCGATCATCCGATTGGGCGCGGCCCTCAATTTGGGCGTCATCGCCGAAGGCATCGAGTCCGACCTGATCATTCAAAAGCTCCTCGAACTCGGGTGTTACCGGGGCCAGGGATACCTCATCTCGCGTCCCGTCCCGGCCTCTGAGCTCTCCGAGATGCTCCGCGAAGGATCCGTTGCCGCTTCGATCCTGAGGACCGTAGACCAGACCCCGGGCGAACTGGCAGACTTCTAACCGTGAGCTCCAAGAACGGTTCGACGGCCGAGTCAATGCGCGACGAAAGCGACGACGATATTGATGCCGCCGCGACCTTGACGTCGATTCACGCGGTCGATGGACGATCGGGCTTCTCGGGCGAAGGCTACGAACCGTGGCTTTTCCAAACGATGCTGAATGAACTCTCCGAGCGAGAACTCGGTGTCGGATTCATCTACTCGATCCTTGAACTCTTCGCCACGCGACACGGTCTCACCGATGTCGCCGTGGTCCTCGTCAATGAATCCTTCGGCACGCAGATGTTCCGATTGGGGGGCGAGTCGGTGACCCCGGACATGGCGGCGCACCTCAAGGCATCACCGGGCGTGTACTGCGAACCGGACACGGTACCCGCGGTCGAATGCGACGCCGTGCGCACCGCATGTCAGTTGGCGATGTCGCTGCACCTCGCACGTTTCAGCGCGGCACACGATCCGCTCACGAATATCTCGAATCGTCGCAGTTTCGATGAGGCCCTCGAAGTGGCCGCCGCACGAAGCGCTCGCTACGGCTGGGCCTTCACGTTGGTCTTGGTGGACCTCAACAACTTCAAGGCCGTGAATGACAAGTCCGGTCACGAGTTCGGCAACCACCTGTTGCGACAGTTCGGCTTCGCCCTGCGCCAAGCCGTTCGCCAAGGGGACACCGCGGCACGCATCGGCGGCGACGAGTTCGCGGTGATCTTGAGTAACGCTGAAGGACACGAGTCATCGGGTTTCACGGAGCGACTGAAGGGTCACCTCATTACGCTCGGGAATCCCGTAGAGTTCACCATCGGGACCGCGACTTCTCCTCGTGACTCGACCGATCCGGGCGAGCTCTTGCGAATGGCCGATGGTCGTCTCTACGAGAAGAAGGGCATTCGAATCTCATGATGTCAAGAACTGAGGAAGACTTCGAACTCGAGTTGCGTTCGCTGCCCGGGGTTCTCAACGTCGGTATCACCAAGCATTCCAACGGCGACGTCAACGTCGTCACGCTCGTGGCGAACTCTAAGGATCCGCTTGCCACGCGCAGCGCCGCCAACCAGATCGCCAGCCTCTACTATCCCGAGGCCGCGGTCGTCGTTGAAGACGCCAATCGAGCGCTCGTCGACAGCCAGCGCGCCGAAGGCCCGAGGGTCGCGTTGGTCCGCGCCGACTACGACACTTCAGACGGATTCTGTGAGGTGCAGTTGTCGATCGATGGTCGAACCGGCATCGGACGAGCGGGCAGTGGGCCGTTGATCGGAGGGGCCGAAGCGACACTCTCGGCGCTGCGCGACCTGGGCTACGACGTGCCGTATTCCCTTATGACCGTGACCAACGTCACGAACGGTCGAGACTGGCCCGTGATCGTCACGCTTCGATCGCTCGCGAACGACGCCGATCGATTCGGCATCGCGCGTTCCGAAGACGACCTCGTCTCGGCGGTGAAGGCGACTCTCGATTCGCTGAATCGGTTTCTCTCGACCCTCGAAAGTCGCACCTAACCCTCGTCGCCGTTGTCGCGAGGCTGTTACCACGTGAGTCGACTCGATTCGCAGTCGAAAGAGGTTGGCGCGTGTGACGATCGCCCGCTACTGTCGCGACGTCACGGCGTCAAAGGTGCGACCCCGCAATTCAGCGAGTCCCGCGGTGCGCAACGAACCGCCGAGCGCCGCCGCGATGCCGACACCCGCGACGGCACCGTCTCTCGGCAACACTGCGAGCGCGTTGTTCTCACCTCGTGCGACGACGAGGCCCTGCACCCGGGCAGCCCGCGCCGCGTCATCAACGTCGTGCACGTCGACGTCCGCCGAGAGCTCCACCACGGGGTTCTCGTACTGGCGTTGTCGCAGCGTGCGAAGGTCGCGAATCATTTGGAGGGAATCGCGTCCGACGTGGACGGTCGAGCCGGCGATGTCGTCCCAGGTGACGGGGATCGGTCGAATCGCGATGCCCAGCTGGTCCGCTAGATAGAGCATCTCGGCGTCGTAGACGAATCGGTCGTAGAAGCCGAGGAGTCCCAGGATCCTGGCCGGACCCAGCTGAAAACCCTTGCACCCGCACTGCGTATCGCGCAACTTCGTGGCGGTGTAGTGGCGCACGAGGAGATTGAAGACTCGACCGGCGAGCGTGCGAACGATCGTGTCATAGCCCTCGTTGTTGTGGTGTTCTCGTGATCCCGGAACGAGCGGGTTCTCGTGCAAGGCGAGAACGAATTCGGGCAAGTGGATTGGTCGGATTGAAAGGTCGGCGTCGGTCGCGATGACGAACGGGGCTCGGGCGACCGAGATGCCCAGGCGCACGGCCGCCCCCTTCCCCCGGTTCTCGGGCTGTTGGACGAACACGACATGGGGTAGATGGCCGTAGACGGCGTGCGCGACCTGCATCGTGTCATCACGCGAACCGTCGTCCACGACGATGACCTCGATCTGCTCCGGACCCATCTCGTCAAGGACCGGTCGGAGTCGGTCGAAGCCGGCGGCGAGTCGCAGTGATTCGTTATAGGCCGGTATGACTAATGAGGTTGTGATCGTCACGGTGCTCTATCTCGATGCGACCTTCGTTCGGAAAGGAATCGGTGGCGCGCAATAAACCGTAGTACGACCGACATCGCGAGTCTGACCATTCGCTTCGACGTGCCTCGTGGACACTTTCGATTCATCATTCGAGCTGCGAGGTATTTGCGCGATTGACTCGTGCGGCGATGTCTCATTGGAAACGAACAGCGCTGCGGAGGTAGTTTTCTTGAGTGGGAGTCTTGGTATTGGGCATGCATCGGTCGGGCACATCCGCGTTGGCGGGTGCCCTTCAATCGATGGGATACGAGGTTGGACCCGACGACGACGTGATGCCCGCCGACGTCGGAAATCCCGAGGGCTACTTCGAACTCCTGAGCGTCGTTCGGGCGAATGACGAACTGCTCGCTCATTTTGGGGGACGTTGGGACAGCCCGCCGGAGTTTCTCCCGGACTGGACGAATGACGAGGTCTCCGGCGAATTCGTGGACGCCGCGCGCGCCATGATCGATGCACTCTTCGAGAGCGATCACTACGTCCTGAAGGATCCGCGGATTTCGCTCCTACTCCCGTTGTGGCGACAAATCACCAACGACCGTGGATGCGCCGTGGCCATTGTGCGCGATCCGCTCGAAGTGGCCGCCTCACTTACGCGACGCAACGGGATTCCCACCTTTACGGGTCTCGCCTTGTGGGCGGCGTACAACCGGGCGATGCTCCGCGATCTCGAAGGCGCAAGGGTTCACGTCTGCAGCTACAGCGATCTCATCGAGAATCCCGTTGAAGTCCTGACCGCCATCTCAGAAAGTCTCCGTGGGTGGGGCGAGATCGTTGACGACCGGGACCTTTCCAATGCGGTCTCGTTGATTCGTCCGGAACTTCGTCGCAACACGATCGTCAACGCCGAAATGCAAACCGTGGCGTCACCCCTCGAGGTCACGGAACTGATGAAGCTGATGCGCGACATGCGTGGACGCCACGACGTCTTCAAACTGGGAACTGCGTTGGCGCCGGGGTGGTGGGAAGGGCCGCTCTTGGAAGAGCGTCACGTACTGCTTCAGTGGGCTCTCACTGCCATCGCCGAGTTGGAGTCGCACAATTCGAAACTGCTCACGGAGAACGCAATCCTGTGGGAGAGAAGCGAATCCGCGACGCGCGAGGCCGATCGCTTGCGCGGTCGCATCGACGGCGTGCGTCGACTCGTCCCCGGACCGCTCTATACGCTCGTCACCAAATTGGCCCGTCGATCCTGAACTCATCGACTCTGGCCCGCAGCGACGACGAGTGGTTTTCCATGACGCATTCAACGGTCTGGGTTGAAGCGGTACACAACGAGGAGTGAGTGAACCCAGTGCAACCTGAATATCCCAAATCGACGAGATACGCTGCGCCCGATGTCCGGAAAGCCAATCGATGACGGACTCGACCGAATCGACCTTCGTCGTCTGGTTCACCGGAATATCCGGGGCTGGTAAGTCGACGATCGCCCGTATTGTTGAAGAACGTCTTCGCCAGAAGGGACTTCCGGTCCACAACCTCGACGGGGACGACATTCGTCACGGTTTGAACCGCGATCTGGGATTCAGCGACGCCGACCGCGCGGAGAACATCCGTCGAGTCGGCGAACTCGCACGCCTCTTCAATCACGCCGGGATGATTGTGCTCGTCGCGGCCATCTCACCCTTTCGGGCGGGACGTGACGAGGCGCGCGCGCTCGTCGAGCCGGGCCGTTTCGTCGAGGTCCACGTGGACACGCCCATCGAGATCGCCGAACAGCGCGACGTGAAGGGTCTGTACCAGAAGGCGCGTTCGGGACAGCTCCTGAATTTCACTGGTATCGACTCGCCCTACGAATCGCCAGTACATCCCGAAATACGGATCGATTCCTCTTTCGTCACGGCTGAAGACGCCGCCGATGAAGTGCAGCGTGTGCTCGAGACGATGGGTCTCGTGTAGTTCGAACGACTACTGGTTCGTCGACGGGCCGGAGGTCATCGGGCCGTCATTCCGTGGCGTCAAATATGGCTGCGCATCGGGTGACGTCGGCGTGATGACCGGCGCCGCGGGGACGCCGCTCGCCATGCAGCGGATCAGGTCCATCTGACATTGATCGCGATGTTGCACTGCAGTGTTCATACCGTCAACTGCCTTGGCAACTAGGGACGCGTGCGCCGGTTCATCGACCGAGGCGCCGTCAACGAGCATTCGTTCTCTTTCGACTGCCTCCAGGTGGGCCCGCGCAGTTTCCCAATAGCGCACGGCGCGCTCGGCCAACTCGAGCGCATCTCGCTGGTCGGCGCACTGGCTCGGACGACGCTTGCGACGCGCCCGCGTGAAGAGAAAGATTCCGATGCCGCCGAGTACGAGCACACCGACACCGAGGGCGAGAAGAACTCCTTCGCTGCCGGGAGACGCGGTGGTCGCGACGAGTGTCTGTCGACTCGCCGCGCCGGCGTTCGAGGACTGCAGCGTGTCGACGGTGAGTACGACGCCCACGGCCACGATCGTCGAGAGACGATGCGTGCGGCGAATCCTGATTTTCCCTCGTGCGCCCATCAATGCTCCTCCGAGCAGAAAACGTTGACCGATGGCAAGAACGATACATCGTGACTCACGCTCATCACCTGGGGCGCCGGGTATTGCCGCCAAGGACAGTCGTCGCAGCGTCAGCGCTCGTGGTGCACGACACCATCGACGCGTCGCGGGATCGAGAGGGGATTGCCCTCTTGCAGCGCCGGTGGCAGCAGGTCGTCGGGTACGGACTGAAAGGTGACAGGGCGCAACCATCGTTCAACGGCGGCGGCCCCGACCGACGTGCTGGCGCTCGACGTCGTCGAGGGCCACGGACCACCGTGTTGCATCGACCAGCTCACGCCAACGCCCGTCGGGAAGCCGTTGACGATGACGCGACCGCTTCGTCGAGCACCGAGTTCCAAGAGCCAGCGGCCGTCTCGGTCGTTGTCGACGCCAAAGATACTGAAGGTGAGCGCGGGCTCGCTCGCGAGCAGCGCGTCGCGCAGTTCATCCTTCGAGTGGTATCGGACGATCAGCGCGGTCGGGCCGAAGCACTCTTCGCGCAGCGCGTAGGCGTCACGTCCGACGAAGCGCGCGGCGTCCACTTCGTACAACTGCGCGGACGCGTGAGCGTCGCTTCCCGGGTCGTGCTGCACCAATGGCCGCACGTCACTGATGGCGGCGATGGCCTCGGTCCCGCGTCGAAAATGATCGGCGATCGACGAGGTGAGCATGGTGAAAGGGCCGAGCGCAGCGAGGGACTCCACGGTCGCGGCGACGAGGGCGTCACCGTCTTCGCCGCCCGGCACGAACACGAGGCCCGGCTTCGTGCAGAACTGTCCCACCCCCAGTGTCATCGACCCGGCGAGTGAGGACCCGATCTCCGCGCCGCGCTCGGCCGCGGCGCTCTCGGTCACGACCAATGGATTCGCTGATCCGAGTTCACCAAAGAAGGGGATTGGCACGGAACGATCGTTCGCTCGTTCCCAGAGGGCCAGTCCGGCACCGACCGAACCGGTGAAGCCGATGGCACTGGTGTGTGGTGCGTCGACCAGTGCGGTACCGGCCTCGAGGCCGAAGATGAGATTCACCGTTCCCTTCGGCGCCTCACATCGTCGCGCGGCGCGTTCGAGCGCTTCAAACGAGGCGGCGCTCGTCGCCGGGTGCGCCGGGTGCGCCTTTATGACGACGGGACAACCGGCGGCGAGGGCGGACGCGGTGTCGCCCCCGGGGACCGAGAAGGCGAAGGGGAAATTCGAACTCCCGAAGACGCCCACGACGCCGATCGGAGATCGCATCCGTCGAAGGTCCGGCAGCGGTCCCATTGGCGAGTCGGTGGCGTGGTCAATGGTCGCGTCAAGAAATGTTCCGTCGCTCACGACGTCGGCGAAGAATCGAAGCTGGAACGCGGTTCGACGCAGCTCACCTTCCAGGCGCGTCGTCGGCAACGCAGTCTCTGAGATCGCGAGTTCGACCAGATTCGCCGCGTCACTCTCGAGTTCCTCGGCCATCGTTCGAAGAAGTCCGGCGCGCCAGCTCAGTGACCGGCTGGCGTAGTTGTCCAGTGCGCCCGCGGCCATTTCCGTCGCCGCCACAACCTCGGCGTCGCCGTCTTCTTCGAAGCCCAGCGAACGATGTTCGCCCGTTTCTGGGTTGGTGCTTATGACGTCAGCCACATCTCACTCCGTTCTGGGAAGGCGGATCGGTGCACCGCGGTGCTCGGGCGCGATCGTCACGATGTTGTGACCGCAGAGCGACGCGAGGGCGAGCCGGTCGAGTCCATCGCCGTAATAGGCGACGTTGGTGGGCGAGAGGATCAGTTCGCCCGTCCACTCGTCGAAGATCAACTCGAGGCCGTCCTCTTTGGTCCAGCGCCACATTTGGTTCGGTTGGTAGCACGAGATCAACAGACCGCCCGCGGCGTCGAACGCTAAGCCGTCCGGGACGCAGCGCTCCAACTCGATCACCCGTTCGAGTTCGCCCCCGTCGAGCGCCAGCGCACTCACCGCGGGAGCGGCGGACTCGATGATCCAGAGCGTCGTCGCGTCGATCGCGATTCCGTTGGCGAACGCCAGTGGGCGCGTCGGCACCCGGGTCGTCGTGCCGTCGGCGTCGATCACGACGATGCCCCCGCTCACTTCTGAGAAGATTCCGGAGTCGGAGACGAAGAGGCGACCGTCCGGGGCGAAGGCGGGGTAGTTGGGGTAGCCGATCGCGTCGCCGAAGGCCTCGATCACAAACTGCGCGTTCATCTTCCAGACTTGGTGATTCCCGGGGTCGCAGATATAGAGCGCCCCACTCGCGTCCAGCGCTAGTCCCAAGAGAGCGCCGCCGTCGATGACCGTGACGACGTTGACCGAGCCGTCCAGCTCGACGCGATAGACCTGGCCGCCTTCACCGCCGGCCCACAGGCACCGGCGAGCGGGATCCCAGCAGACACCCTCCACGTGATCGAATCCCGAGGCGAGGATCTGGTAATCGAGGGCGTCGGAGATCGTGTTCGCCATTACGAACTCCTTCGAAGGCTGAGTCCGCTGTCGGTGTCGAAGAAGTGGAAGTGATCGGGATTCAGTCGAACCTGAAGTTGGTCGCCCACCGAGACGCCCGAACGCGGTCCCATCTTGGCGACGAGTGTCGTCGGTCGTGATACGACCGCGCCGCTGTCGTTAACGACGAACGCGTCGTTACCTACGGCGTCGACCAGGGCGAGGTGGACGAGGATCTCTGCGCCCAGCGCCTCACGTCGTTCGACCTTCGTCGAGAGCGAGTCCGAACCCGAGTGCTCGAGGACCTCGATGTCCTCGGGCCGGACGCCGAAGACCACCCCCGGTCCGTCCACCTTGGGCAGTTGGTGCGACGTGGCGTAGTTCGAAGGGACGGCGAGGCGCTGCGAGCCCAGTACGAGGGCGAGGCCGGAGTCGTTCGATTCGAGAGAGCCTCGCAACAGGTTCATGGGAGGCGAGCCCATGAAGCCGGCCACGAACTCATTCCGTGGGTGGTCGTAGAGGTCTTGGGGTGTGTCGCACTGTTGGAGTTTCCCCCCACGCATGACCGCCACCCGATCGCCCATGGTCATGGCCTCGATCTGGTCGTGCGTCACGTAGACGGTGGCCACGCCCAAGAGGCGCTGGATGCGCGCAATCTCGAGTCGCATCTCGACGCGTAACTGCGCGTCGAGGTTCGACAATGGCTCGTCCATCAAAAAAGCCTGGGGACTGCGGACGATTGCCCGACCCATTGCCACGCGTTGACGTTGACCTCCCGAGAGCGCCTTCGGACGACGATCGAGGTAGTCGGTGAGTCGCAGGATCGCCGCCGCCTCGCCCACCTTCTTCGCGACCTCGGCTTTCGAAAGCCCACGGACCTTGAGGGCGAATCCCATGTTCTGCGCGACCGTCATGTGGGGGTAGAGGGCGTAGTTCTGAAAGACCATCGCGACGTCACGGTCCTTCGGCAAGACGTTGTTGACGACGGAGCCGCCGATCGAGAGCGTGCCCGACGTGATGTCCTCCAAACCGGCCAACATGCGAAGCGCCGTCGTCTTGCCACATCCCGACGGCCCGACCAGGACCATGAACTCGCCGTCGGCGACGTGGAGTGACAGATCGTCGACCGCCCGAATATCGTCACCAAAGATCTTGGTGACGCCGTCGAAGGTGATCTCTGCCATCAGTGACTACTCCTTGATTGGAACTTCGCAAACTCGCTCATCGGTCGATTCCCATCGTGAGTCCCTTCACCAGATAGCGCTGGAAGCCGAGGTAGACGAGCATCGCCGGCAACGCGCTAATGATGGACCCGGCCATGAGTCCCGGGATCGACGTCGTTCGTCCGGCCGCGAGGACCGCGAGCCCGACGGTAATCGGTCGGTCCGACGTGTTTTGAATGAAGAGGAGTCCGACGAGTAAGTCGTCCCAGATCTGGATGAACTGCAAGACCGTGACCGTGGCGATGGCCGGTACGGCGATCGGCAAGACGAGGCGCCACATCGCACCGAAATATCCGAGTCCGTCGACGATGCCGGCTTCGATGAGTTCATCGGGTACGCCGCGGAAATACGTCGTGAAGAGAAAGACCGAAAATGGGGTGCCCAATGCCGCGTAGACGAGGATCGCACCGGTGTAGCCCCCGGTGAGATGCAACCTGGTGACGTTGACGAATTCGGGCATGAGGATCGCCTGCAGTGGCACCATCATCGCGCTGACGATGACGAGGAACACCGCGGTCGAACTGCGAAAGCGCAATTTCGAGAACGCGAAGCCGGCCGGGAGCCCGACGCAGAGAATGATGAAAATCGACGCCGAACAGAGGATCGTGGAACTGAGCACCTCTTGGCCAATGGGGATGACGCTCGTCAAGCTCGTCCAACTGAGCCACGAGAAGCCACCACCGGAGAGGAACTGCGACTCCGACTTCAAACTCGTGATGACCATCACCCAGAACGGGTACAGCATGACAATCCCCACGATGACCATTGCGCCAAAGAGAATCCAACGACCGACCTTTCGCGGCTTCTTCATTGCCCGCGGTTCACCGGTGCCTTCGGATTCGGTGGGTGGCGCGACGAGCGTGGTCATTCGTTTGACCCGATCAGTCGAAGTTGTACGACGCCGACGATGCCGGTGATCACGAAGAGGATCAATCCGTAGAGCGCGGCCGTCCCGAAGTCACCCTGATTAAAGCCGGTCTCGTAGATCAAGAACTCCATGGTGGTCGTGGCGTAGCCCGGACCGCCGCCCGTCATGACGAAGATGAGACTGAAGAGGGCCGAAAAGAGTGCGATCACGGTCATGACGAACGCCAACTGGATGAAGCGACTGAGGTGGGGCAGTGTGATGCTGCGAAAGATTCTCCACCGGCCAGCGCCATCGATGCGCGCCGCTTCTTCGAGGCTCGGATCTAGTGTCGCCAGTCCCGTGAGAAAGAGCATCGTGTTCGTGCCAATCATCGTGAAGACGAACGTGATGCCGAGCGCAATGAGCGCTTCTGACTGATAACCCAACATGTTCGTGCTGATGTGGGAGAAGCCCAGAGCGTGAATGATCGAATTCAGCGTTCCTTGGTAGGCGAAGAATCGCTCGGCGACCAGTCCAAGCACGACCCACGAAATGGCGGTCGGGAGGAAGTAGATGGAACGGAAGACCCGCCATCCGGCCACACGCTGGTGGAGGAGTACCGCGATACCAAGTGGGATTGCGAGCGCAAAGGGTACGGAGAGCAGCAACAGGCCGTTGTTGCGTAGCGCGGTCCAGAGATTTGTGTTGTGGAAGGCCTGGGTCCAGGTGGACGGACCGATCCACGTCGACGTCAGGCCATTCCACTGCGTGAAGGAGTAGTAGACCGCTTGGCCAATCGGCACACCGATGAAGCACACGACAAGCGCGATCGCCGGCAACGCGAACACGACGCCCGCGAACTGGCGACGACGCTTGAGCGTCATCCGCCTCGCCTTGGGGGCGAACGTCGGTGTCGCTGGGATGGGGATCGTTGTGCTCATGGTGAGACTGCGTTCTTTCGAATCCTTCTCTAATCAGCATCGCGTCCCCATCCAATCCCGGCGGCTTGGATGGGGACGCGATCTGGCGTTACTTAACCCGCGAAGCCCTTGGAGCTACGCTGCGCGGCGGGTAGCAACTTCCACGCCTGGGCCATGTTCTGCAGTGCCTTAAGCGGCTGTGTCTGGTTCGCGAGAACCGACGGCAACTCACTGTCGGCGGCGTTACCGACGTTGACCTGGACGTAGTTGTCCATCATCGGGTACGGCGTCATGTGATCGACCGTGACGAAGTTCAACATCTCCTGGTTCACCGGGTTGGTCGTCTTCAGACCCGTGATGTCGGGAATGAGTCCGGCCGCGTTGATGATGTTGCCGGCCTGCGTGGTCGTCAAGAAGTCGAGGAATTTGAAGGCGTCCTTCTTGTTCTTCGAGTACTTGGTCACCGAGAAGCCGTCACCCGGGTACTCCACCACTCCCTTGATCGGGGTGTTGGAGTACGGCGGCACGAACGCCGCGACGTTGGTGCCCATCGTCTGGGTGTACTTCGACGTGTCCCACGTGCCGTCGACCATCATGGCCGCCTTACCCTTCTCAAACTGCTGGATGTTGGCGGTGTTCGTCAAGACGTCGGAATTGGTGTAGCCGTCTTTTTGCAGCGTGGCCCACATCTTGAGTTGGGCGACGTTCGTCGATGACGTCCACGGGATTGCTCCGTCGTACAGACCCTTCCAACTGGTTAGTGAGTGCGCCCCGATCATGAGGTAACTCATGTCGTACCAGGGGTAGAACTCGGTGCTGATCGCTTGACCGCCGTTGCCGTAGACCATGGGCTGGATGCCCTTCGCCTTCAGCGCCTTGCAGTCCGCCAAGAGTTGGGTCCAATCAGTCGGCACTGAGGTGATGCCCGCCTTCTTGAACAACGCCTTGTTGTAGAACCCGATGTAGAACTGGGTCTCGAGTGGCATGACGTACGCGCCCTTCGAGACGTTGAAGTTCGGCGCCTCCCACTGCAGGCCCTCCATCTTCGACAGATCCGCGGCCGGCACGTTGCCCTTCAGGTTCTCGAGATAGCTCGAGTACTGGAGGTCGTAGATGCCCGTCCACATCACTGCCAAATCGGGGCCGTTACCCGAGATCGCGGCCGACTGGAGCAAGGTGAAATAGCTCGTTCCCGGTTGAGGGACGTCCACGATCTTGATGTTGGGATTCAGCTTTTCGAAGGCCGCGATCAAGTTCGTGGTCGCCACGGCGTTCTGTTCGGTTCCGTAGTTTTGCCATAGGGTCAAAGTCGTCTTGGCACTTGCCGACGCTGGTCCCGACGCGTAGAACGTACCGGCGAGAACAAGCGTTGCGGCGACCGCGCCGAAACTCCTCATTCGTATCTTTTTCAAAGTCGCACTTCCCCCTTCTCTAACGAAGCCCTCTTTGAACTCCGGTTCTTTTGGATGTTCCTCCTCAAGATCTGCCCACTACCGGCTCATCGAGGTGGGGACGTTGTCCCGTCTCGAGGGCCAAGAAATCAAAGTCACAACCGGCCGGAGCCTGGGTGACGTGTCGTCGATAAAGTTCAACATAACCCCGCGTTGCGGTGCGAGTCTGGTCACGGGTGCCGCGTCGCGCGGTCATCTCCTCGGGTGAAATCGCCACGTTGATGAGCCCGGCGTCGGCGTCAACCGTGATGACGTCGCCGTCACGAACGAGCCCGATCGGTCCGTCGGCGGCGCCCTCGGGTGCGACGTGCAAGAACACGGTGCCGAAACTGGTTCCGCTCATGCGCGCGTCGGTGACCCGCACCATATCGGTGACGCCTTGCTCGAGCAGGGGGGTGGGAATGGGGATCATTCCCCACTCCGGCATACCCGGTCCGCCGATGGGACCCGCGCCGCTCAACACCAAAACGGCGTCGGGCGACGCCGACGAGTCTGGGCCCGTCCGCTGCGTCACTTCGTCGGTGTCGCGCATGACGAACGCCGGGCCCGAGTGGCGCAACAGCGACGCCGTCGCCGCGGATCGTTTGATGAGCGCGCCGTCGGGTGCCAAATTCCCTCGAACCACTCGAAAGGCTCCGGCGGCGTCGACGGGATGGCTTTGATCGCGGACCGCGCCCTGGGGCGTGAGAGCGCGCGATTGCAGGTCGGCCATAGAACGCCCGTCGGCGAGGATCGTTTCGCCATCGAGCAGATTGCCGAGGGCTCCAAAGACCGTGGGAATCCCACCAACGTCGTCGAGGTCTTCCATCAACGCCTCGCCCGTAGGTTCCACGTCGACAATGACGGGGACGCTTCGTCCGACGCGGTCGACCGCGTCGAGATCGAGTTCGAGCCCCAGCCGTCGGGCCATCGCCGTGAGATGGATCACCGCGTTCGTCGAGCCGCCGAGCGCCCCGAGTACCGTCAACGCGTTGTCGACCGATGCCTGGGTGACTTGACTCGAGACCGTGGTACCGGAGGTGACGAGCGACACGATACGTTGGCCCACATTGTGGGCGATGGAAAGATGCCTCGGATCGCCCGCCGGAATCGACGTTGAGCCGGGCCAGGCCAGTCCGAGGGCTTCGCATATGGCACCCATCGACGACGCGGTTCCCATCGTGTTGCACGTTCCCTTGCCGAGCGTCAGGGCACTCTCGAGCTCGCTCCAGGCTTCGTCGCTGAGCTCGCCACGGCGCCGTTCGTCCCACAGCCGCCACAGATCGGTGCCGGTGCCGATCCGACGGCCCTGGAAGATCGCTACTGGCCGGGGTCCGGAGACCAGAATCAGACAAGGTACGTTCGCGCTGAACGCACCCATCAACGCACCGGGTATGGACTTGTCGCAGGCGGCCAAGACGACGAGCCCGTCCAGGGGTTGGCTGCGCACCGACTCCTCGACCTCCATCGCGAGGAGGTTGCGATAGAGCATGGATGAGGGCTTCATCAAGTCCTCGCCGAGTGAGAGAACGGGGAACTCGACCGCGATGCCGCCGGCCGATTCGATGCCTTCACGCAAGGGAGCGACGTATTCAGCGAGTGGTTGGTTGCAGGGATTGAGGTCACTCGAAGAGTTCGCGATGCCGATGATTGGTCGGCCACCGCTGGCGTCAACCGAAGCCCCGCCCATCTTCAACGCGACGCGACTGTCGAGGGCGACTTCATCGTCGCCCCGCACCCATCGGTCGCTTCGCAGGGTCATGGCTCGGGGACTCCGATGCCTTCAGCGCCGGGCTTGGAGATCGTGAGATCGATGGCCGACGCCTCGAGGAACTCCAGCGCCAGTGATGCTCGACGAACCTTCTCTCGGACGTTCGCGACGAGGTCACTCATGTTGTGTTCTCCGGCGGGGTAGACCATGCGGGCGTTGCGCAGTCCGAACTTCGCATAGAGCGGAGCAGCGACCGTGGCGATCTCGGCCAGCTCGTTGCCGCGAACCATCCCACCGAGGGCGTCCGGGGCTTCGAGATAAAGGTCGATGGGCGCGTCGCTCGCGGCCCTAATCTCGGCCAGTTCCAACAAACTCACGTCACTCGGCACGTTGACCGTGCTTCCGCCCATGTCGATGAGTTGTGCGAAGGACACCGGATTGGACGGCGCCAGGACCGCTGAGATCTTCCACACGATCGACGACGGAAGTTCGCCGTCGCCCACCATGGCCTTCACGAGTTGCATGAGGCCACTGTCCGCGATCAAGAATCCGCGAATGCCAGCGTCGACGGCGCGCAAGATATCTTCAATCGCGTAACGAAGCTGGTCGAGACCACGGAGTCGTCCCGAGAGCACGAGTCCTTCGGGGCTGCGCACCGATCCGCCAATGCCGTACTCTTCGCGCGGTCCGACGAAGAGGCTCACTTCGAGACCTTCATCGGCGCCGATGACGGCCATTTCGATGAGTTCAGAACGGGTGAGCAGCATGGCGCCGCTGCCCTGGGACGTTCGGTGGATCGGCGTCTTCAGGACTCGGCCCTCTTCGACCACGGCGCGAAGCGCCGAGGGATTCTCGACACTCGGAATCTCAATGCGGAAATGCGCTCCGTCGGGGAAGCGATGTTCGCTCGGCTGCACGGTGTCGACGAGCGCGGCGAAGTGGCGCTGAAGCGCCGCCGTGCCGCGAGGACTTCCAGTACCTCTAATCATCCTGCTCCCCCATTCACTGGACAACTTTTACCCGGCTGTGTTGCATCCCACCATGATCCGACGTCATCGCCCACGCCCCGGAAGACGTGACCAGTTCGAAACCATCGGACCCCACAAGGTAGGTCTCTTCGATCTTCGCTCCACCTCGCAGGCTCGGATTCCACGCGACCGCGACGTCGGATTGACAACCGATGTCCCAGAACGGTGAGTCACTCTGCGTGGGAGCGAGCTCGAATTCGCGCTGCTCGAACGCGATCGGGCCACCTTGGAAGTGTTCGCGCCACGCGCCGGGTTGAGCGATGTTGTCGTAACCCTTGGCGAGAGCTTCAATCGCGTCGCCCCAGCTGTGTCCGGGTCGAGACGAGCTCAGAACCGCTTGGTGCACCGGCTCGAGTCGTTGCGTGAGTTCGAGGATTGGGTCGTCTTCGTGGGTGATCGCACTGCGCGTCGCTGCGACGTGAAGACCGCCGCGCCGAGCGACCACGACGGCCATCAACGCCTCTCGAATGACGGCACCGATGGCGAGGGGATGTCGAATTGAGCGAAGTCGTTCGTCGCCTCCCACGATGAGGCAGACGGCCTTTGCCCCGTGTCGTTCCAGTTCACGGCTCACGACTGAAGCGACCTCGTAGTCACTCGAAACGCCCGGGTTCCAGGAGTCGATGCCCGCCTCGAGCGCACGCGCGGCGTCCGCGCCCAGTGAACGTAGGTCATCTTGTTCGGGGACACTCAACACCAATCGTGCTGCCACGATCGCGGTCATGATGTTCGAACCAATCCCGTCACTATCACTCAGGAGTTCGTCTGGCGTCACCCCGGCGAAGTTCGCGGCCGCGCGAAGGGGTGCGCCCGCGTCGAACCACGGAACGCTGATGACGTCCCATCCGAGCGATTCGATGTCAAAGTCACGGAGCAGTCGAGGAGCTTCGATCTCACTCGTGACGAGCGCTCGACCGTTCTTCGATTCGACGGCCCAGACGGGGTCCTGGGCGGCGGTGATGTCGACGGGGTCCGACAGACCACCGGTGATCCAGTTGACGGAGCCCGGAGTCGTGAGTACCAAAGGTCGCTCGTCGAAATGTGCCCGCAGCGACGTGACGCTCTCTCGCGAAGCGTCACCCCTTTCGCCGATACGAATTTCTCTGTTCGGCACAACAAAACGCTTGTCGGTATTGATTCGTTCATACAAGCAGGTATTTAGAGCAAGGTCAAGTGAATACTTGCGAAAGATATCGGCTAGACCGTATTGTGTTGGCCTGTGCCGAACACCAGAGAACAAGACAAGAGATACGAAGTTCAATCAGTGGCACGCGCCGCGTCGCTACTCGACCTCGTCGGCGGTTCCGGCGCTGGAGGACTCGGCGTCACCGAGATCGCCGGGCATTTGAAGGTCGCCAAGAGCACGGCCCTCTCGCTCGCGAGGACGCTGAGTTCCGCCGGTCTGTTGCGGGCCATCGATCCCGGTCCTCGCTACGTACTCGGCCTCAATCTTCTGCGACTCGGCGACCTCGTCGGCCAACAGACCTCGATTGCCGAACTCGGATTGCCGACGTTGCGAGACCTTTCGAGCGTCACGGGCTTGACCGCTCGACTCGCCATGAACGAGAACGGCTATCCCGTCTTTCTCGAGCGTATCGACGGTGAGGGGTCCATTCGCTTTCACGCGCCACTCGGACAACGCGAGGAACCACACGCGACCGCAGCGGGCAAAGCGATCCTCGCCGAAATGAATGAGCAACAGGTTCGTGATCTCATCGCGGAGGCGGGCATGGCCGTCCACACCTCCAAGACGTTGACGGACGTGACGGCGCTTCTCGAGGACCTCGATCGAGTTCGCGTTGAGGGCTACGCGACCGACGACGAGGAGGAGGCCGAAGGAGTATTTTGCGTCGGCGCGGCGTTCTTTGACCACCAGGGCAATTGCGCCGGAGCGCTGAGTATCACCGGACTCAAAGCTGACGTCCCCCTTCGCGAAGTGCAACGACTCGGGACCATCGTGAAAGATCACGCCGAGCGAATGACGTTTTTACTCGGCGGGATGCGTCCGGAGCGACGATGATGCGTGCGCTGGTCGTACGATCACCGCACGACGTCGCGCTCGACACCGTCGGTGATCCCGCCCTCGGCAAAGACGACGTGTTGGTCACCCCACTCCTCGCTGGCATGTGCGCCACTGACCTCGAATTGATCGACGGCAGCATCGATCCCGCGTACGTGCGCTACCCGTTGATCCTCGGTCATGAATGGGTCGGCCGAGTGGAAGCTGACGTACCCGGAGTGGCGACGCGGGGCGACCGTGTCGTCGTCGAAGGGATCGTTGCGTGCGGCACCTGTGACGAATGTCGAATCGACGCGACGAATCGCTGCTCGACGTACGACGAGATCGGCTTCACCCGTCCCGGCGCGATCGCCGAGCACATCGCCGTGCCGATCCGCCTCGTGCACCGGGTCGATGATTCGGTGAATACCGACGACGTTGTGCTCGTCGAGCCGATGGCGGTCGTGTGGCGAGCGATCACGCGATTTCCCTTGCGTGAGCGCCTGAACGTCGCCGTGATCGGTGATGGCACGATCGCGCTCTTGGCCGCACATCTGGTCCGACGATTCAATCCCGCTCGCGTCGTCGTGGTCGGTCGGCGAAGCACCCAAGAGACATTGGCGAAATCGGCGGGTGCCGACCAATTCGTCACTGAGGAACCGGGTGATCGATTCGACCTCGTCATCGAGGCCGCCGGCACTGGCGCGTCGGCGTCGTCGGCTATCTCACTCGCCGCCCGCGGGGCGATGGTGATCCTCCTCGGATTGCCCGCGCACGGCACGCTTATTGACGTCGCGCCGCATGACCTGGTCAACAATGACGTCGTGATCCAAGGGAGTTTCGCGTACACGCGCCAATCGTTCACCGAGGTCGTCGAGCAAGTCAACATCGGAAATCTTAAGCCTTCATTTTTGATCACTCACCGTTTCTCGATGGATCAGACGAGTGACGCGATTGGCACGTTGCGAGGTCGCGTGGCCGATGACGAGCCTCGCGGCAAGGTCGTCATCTCGCTCACGTAGCTCGTCAGTTCGCCACGTTACGAGTCGAGTTGGAGACCGAGGCGGGGGAGATAGCCGAGACCCATAACGGCCGCTTCGCAGCCGATCTCGGCGAGGTCGTCCACGTCGTGGTCATCACGCACACCCCCGGCCGCGACGACCGCGATGCCGCTCGCGCAGGCCGTTCGGTAGAGCGCCAGGTCGGGTCCGCGCATGGTGCCGTCTCGGTCGATCGCCGTCACGTGCAGCCGCGCGACGCCAGCCTCACGACAAAGCCGCAGCGCGGCGTCGACGTCGAGATCGCTCGATTCGGTCCACCCATGCGTGGCGATTCGCCCGTTGCGCACGTCCAGGGCCACGAGCAACTGCGGGCCTAGCGTTCGCGCGAAGAGTTCGAGTGCGTCGAAACTCGCCCACACCGCCGTACCGACGATGACTCTGGCGGCTCCGGCGTCCAGCGCGTCGCGCGCGGCGTCAATAGAGCGGATTCCGCCCGAGACCTGAAGGGGAATTCCTCGGGCGACCGCTACGCACCGTTGAACCACGTCGAGTCGCAATGCACCGTCACGAGCGCCTTGGAGATCGACGATATGGATCAATGGGGGTTCGGTCGCCACGATTCGCGCCATGAATTCCTCGATGGGCTGGCGGAAAATGACTCGATCGAAATCTCCCTGTTCTAGGCGAACGGCGTCGTCACCGAGGAGGTCGAGGGCGGGAAGGACTTGCATAGCAGCGTGTTAGCATGTTAGCATAGTAAAATGACGAGTGGCAAAGTTACTTCCGCCGAAGCCAATCCCGAGACGGCCGCGCGCTTCGACGAACTGGTTGAGGCGTTCGCAAGTATTCGCGACAAGACGCTCACCGCAGCGTTCTTGCGCGACCTCTGCACGACGACCGAGATCGACGCGATGGGCCAACGCCTTCAAGTGGCGCGCTTGGTGAACGAGGGTGTCTCCTATCAAGAGATTTCGCGACGTACCGGCGCGTCGACCGCGACCGTGACGCGGGTCGCCCAGTGGCTTCACTACGGCGAGGGCGGCTACGCAGCGGTCTTGAAGAGGAGCCGGCGATGAATCGCCGACTCTCGTTGGCGTTGCCATCCAAGGGTCGTCTCCGCGAGCCATCGTGGTCCCTCCTGGAGGCGAGCGGCGTCGCCCCGCAGGAGCCGGGCGAGCGCGTACTGCAATCGCACTGTCGCAACGCCGACATCGACTTGCTCTTTGTTCGTGCCGAGGACGTGCCCGAGTACGTGCAAGACGGTGTAGTGGACTGCGGGATAACTGGCCTCGACCTGATCTCCGAGCGCGAGTGCGACGTCGAAGTTCTCCTGCGTCTCGGCTATGGCGCCTGCTCGTTGCAGGCGGCCGTCTCGATGGAGGACGACGCCCGGAGCATCGAAGACCTCTCCGGTCGAAGAATCGCCACGTCGCACCCGCGCATCGCTGCTCGGGCCCTGGCCGAGCGCGGCGTCGACGCCGAGCTCGTGCAAGTGACGGGATCGGTGGAGATTTCACCTCGGCTGGGTCTCGCCGACGCGATCATCGATTTGGTGTCGACCGGTAGCACGCTGCGCACCAACGGACTGCGGTCCATCGGCACACTGTTCGAATCGGAAGCGGTGTTGGTCGGGAGAGTCGGCTCGACCGATTACGAGGCGCGTCGGACGTTGACCATGGTGCTGGGATCAGTGATCAACGCTCGAGCCAACCGCTACCTCCTGTGCAACGTGGCCAAGGATCGCCTGGCGGAAGTGACGGCGCTGTTGCCGACGTCGGGTTCGCCGACGATCATGGATCTGGCCACACCCGGTGTCGTGGCGGTGCACGCCTTGGTACCGGCGGCCCAGATCTGGTCGCTCCTGCCACGACTCGAAGCCTGTGGCGCGAGTTCGATTCTCACGCTGCCCGTGGAACGGATGGTGCCGTGAGCAAGCCCGTCGCAACCGAGACGCCCGTCACGATTGAGGACATCGTGAATGACGTTCGCGCGCGCGGTGACGCCGCGCTCGTGGAATGGTCGAAGAAGTTCGACGGCACTACTGCCGAGAGTCCACAACGCGCCGTCGCCTACGGCGACATTCCCACGTCGGCGGTCTTGGCCGCGGCCGAGAATGTACGCACCTGGCACGCCGCGCAACGACCGGCCGACGTGACGTTGGAGGTCTCGCCCGGTGTGACACTCGAGCGTCGATGGACACCGATTCGTTCTATCGGCATCTATGTGCCGACCGGACTCGTGTCGTCGCTCATCATGGCCGGAGTGCCCGCCCAAGTCGCCGGCGTTGAACGAATCGTCGTCTGCACGCCGCCCAACGGTTCGGCCGCGGTCGCCGCCGCCGCCGCGCTGCTCGGCATCGATGAAGTGTGGGCGATCGGTGGCGCGCAGGCGATCGCGGCTATGGCCTACGGCACCGAGTCGATTGCCCCCGTCGACAAGATTTTCGGTCCGGGCGGCGGCGCGGTCAATACCGCCAAACTGCTCGTGAGCCGCGACGTGGCGATCGATCTTCCGGCGGGACCCAGTGAAGTCGTCGTCGTGGCGGACGTCGGCTTCGATCCCGTCATCGTGCAACAAGAGCTCGACGCGCAAATGGAGCATGGTCCCGACTCACGCGCTCACGTGGTGTGGGTGGGCGAGGACCTCGAAGCCGCGCTCGCCCAAGTCGAGGAGTACGCAGCCGAGCACGTCGCTCTCTTGGGCGAACGCGCCGAGTCCTTGGCCGATCGCATTCGAAACGCCGGCGCGGTCTTCGTCGGTCCCTTTTCTCCGGTGCCGGCGGGCGACTACGCCACCGGCGGCAATCACGTGCTTCCGACGGGCGGGTGGGCCAAGTCGACCGGCGGACTCGGACTCGAGGCCTTCATGAAAACAGTCACGGTCCAGCGCGTCACGAAGGAGGGACTGGACCGACTCGCGCCAATAATTGAAGCGCTGGCCGAACTCGAAGACATGCCCGCTCACAAGATCACGGCGCGTCGATGAGACGGCCCGTCGCTCTCGCCAGTTACCAATGGCCACCGTCGAACGAAGTGATCGCCGAAAAAGTGGGACTCGACCCCCGAGAGATCATCCGCTTCGACGGTAACGTCGCCGCGACACCGCCCGCCAGCGCTCGTCCGGCAGCCCTGGCCCGCGCACTCGCGGACGTCAACGAATACGACCGTGGTCGATACCACTCATTGCGAGCGGCAATCGCGCAGCGACACGGCGTCGGCATTGATCAAGTCGCGCTCGGGGCCGGAAGCGATGAGTTCATCGTGTTGTTGGCGCGACTCTTCGCCGAAGGGGGCTCTGTCGCCACGGTTCCGGCATTCTCGTATTCGATGTATCCCTTCGCCGCCGCTATGGCCGGCGCCGCGATCGTCGACGACCCGAAGACGGCGGACCTGGTCTTCGTCTGTCGACCGAACAATCCGACGGGGGAGTTACCGGAGATACCCGACGTCCCGGGCCAATTGGTCATCGACGAGGCCTACGCCGATTATGCCGGCGTGGACGCCCTGGAGCGGGTCAACGATGGCGCGATCGTGTTGCGGACATTCTCCAAGGCCTACGGTCTGGCCGGCGCTCGTGTCGGATACGCCATCGCGAACTCCGAAACGATCGACATCATCACGTCACGGCAAGCGCCCCTCTCGGTTTCGTCACTTTCGGCCGCGCTCGCGCTTGCGGCCATCGCGACGCCGCTCGACGTGTCGACCCAGGTGGCGGAGCGCGAGCGTTTAGCGGGTGAGTTGACGTCGTTGGGGATGGCGCCGGTGAAGTCCTACACCAACTTTCTCTTTATACCGATGGAAGAGCCCCAGGAACTCGTCGAGCAATTGATGGCGTACGGCGTCGTCGTTCGCGCCTACGAGGGCGGCTTGCGAATAAGCGTGAAGGACGAGCTCGACGACAACGTCCTTTTGGACGCACTGCGTTGCGTTCGAGACGGCGAGACGATGCCGCGTCCCGCGCTCCGGCGTCGTCGTGCGACGGCCGAGACACTCTTGAACGTACGACTACGCATTCCCGGCGAAGGTCGCGTCTTCGTAAACACCGGTCTCGGCTTTTACGATCACATGCTGCAACAGTTGGCGTTTCACGGTGGAATGGACCTACGCCTCGAAGGCGTCGGCGACCTCGAGACCGGGGAACACCACATGGTCGAGGACATGATGATTGCCTTCGGCGAAGCGCTCGACGAAGCGTTGGGCGATCGGCGCGGCCTCACCCGTTACGGCGAGGCTCGCGTGCCGATGGACGAGGCGTTGGCGCACGCCGTCGTCGACCTCTCAGGTCGCGCCACCGCCACAATCTCCATCTCGCCCGATCCGGGAATGGCGGCCCACGCGTTCCAGTCCCTCGCCCAGAACGCTCGAATAACGCTGCACGTGACGGCGACCGGCGAGAACGACCACCACGTCGCCGAGGCCGCGTTCAAGGCGGTTGGCCGAGCCTTGGCCCAGGCCCTCACTCGTGACGGCACACTGGTGAGATCCACCAAGGGTTCGCTGTGAGTGACGTGGTCGTGGTCGATTACGGCGCCGGCAATACTCGCTCGGTTCGCGCGGCCTTCACCCACCTCGGCGTCACGAGTGTCGTGAGCAGCGATCTAGCGACGATCGCGAACGCCGAACTGGTGGTCCTTCCGGGCGTCGGTTCGGCGCGCAGCGCCATGGAACACCTCGAATCGACCGGCGCCGCCCAGGCGCTGCGCGATCGATTCGAATCCGGTGATCCGATCCTCGGAATCTGTCTCGGTATGCAGTTGGCGCTCGAGCACAGTGACGAAGACGGCGGCGTCGACGGGATCGGACTGCTGTCGGGTTCAGTCCACTTGCTGACGGAAGGTCGTGTACCACGATTGGGTTGGGCGCCGGTCGAACCGTGGGGCGACGCGTACTACTTCGCGCACTCCTACGCCGCGCACTCTCCCGACGCCGTCGCGTCGTCCGAAGGCGTCACGGTAGCCATCGAACGGGGCGCCTTTCTCGGCGTCCAATTCCACCCCGAAAAGAGCGGGACCGCCGGGTTGGCCTTCCTCGAGCGATGCCTCTCGCCCGCTTGATCCCCTGTCTCGACGTGGCTCATGGTCGCGTCGTGAAGGGCGTGAATTTCGTCGGTCTACGTGACGTCGGTGATCCCGTGGAACTCGCCAAGTTTTACAGCGACGGGGGAGCGGATGAACTCGTCTTCCTCGACATCGCGGCGACACCCGAAGAGAGCGCCACGATGACGTCGGTCGTCGCCGACGTCGCGGATGTGTTGGAGATCCCCTTCACGGTTGGTGGCGGCGTTCGCTCGGTGGAGGACGCCATTCGAATCATCGAATCTGGCGCCGATCGCGTGTCATTGAATTCGGCCGCCCTCGCCGACCCCGGATTGATCACGGCGATCGCCCGGCGCTTCGGCAGCCAAGCGGTGGTCGTCGCCATCGACGCCGGCGACGGAGTGGTGCACACGCACGGGGGCCGCGTGGCGACGACGACTCGAACGGTTCCGTGGGCCGTGGAAGCTGCGTCACGCGGCGCCGGCGAGATCCTGTTGACGTCAATCGCGCACGATGGGCTCCGAGGAGGCTTCGACCTGGAGTTGACCGCGGCCGTTCGCGACGCGGTGTCGGTTCCCGTCATCGCATCCGGAGGCGCCGGTTCGGCCGCTCACGTCGCCGACGTCCTGCGGATTACCGACGCCGCCTTGATCGCGTCGATCGTGCACGAGAATCCGGCGGGCCTGCCCGGACTGCGGCGCGAGATCCAAGAGCTCGGCATTGAACTGCGACCAGTGAAGGAATTGATATGAGTGATGAACTTCGTGCGGCGATCGTCCAAGATGACGTCTCCGGCCGCGTCTTGATGTTGGGTTGGATGGACGACGAGGCGCTCGCGCTGACGCGTTCGAGTGGTCTCGTGCACTTCTTCTCGCGGTCGCGTCAGAAGTTGTGGCAAAAGGGCGAAACATCGGGTAACACGATGCACGTCCTCGAGATCACGCACGACTGCGACGACGACGCCGTACTCGTGCGAGTCTCGGCTGATGGGCCGGCCTGCCATGACGGTGCGACGTCGTGCTTCACGCCGTGGCTGTGGCGCAAGATCCTGCGGCGCGAAACCGAAGGACCCGAGGGCTCGTACGTCGTCGACCTGCTCAACGCCGGGACCACGCACGTCTCGCGAAAGGTCGGCGAAGAGGCCGTCGAACTCGTCGTTGCCGCGCTCGCGGAAGACGATCAACGCGTGATTGAAGAGGCGGCCGATCTGTGGTTCCACACGCTGGTCTTACTCCGAAGTCGAGGACTCGACCCGGCGGCGGTGGAGAACGAACTTCGGCGTCGAGAGTAAGGAAACCTACTGGAGCAATCACCGTCGAGGGTTCTCGTCGGACGCTAGCGTTCAGAGCGAAGCGAAAATGCTCGCGAGAGGTACTCGGTCGTTCCAACGCACCAAGGAAATGTTGCCGATGGATCGCGACGGAGCAATGGTGCCCTGTTCGAAGTCGTCAAGAGGAAACATGTCGTGTTCATAGCAACATCGGTGTCATCAGGAGTCGTCGTCCTCGTCGGCGCCGTGTTCTTGGCGTCGTGTGTGGAGATGGTGGAGGCGCTCACCATCGTGTTCGCCGTAGGTCACATTCGCGGTTGGCGTTCTGCCTTCGAAGGAACGGGCGCGGCGCTGGTGGTTCTGGCGGCACTCGTCGCGGCGTTCGGTCCGGCGCTCGTGCACGTACCGCTCAACATCTTGCGACTGATCGTCGGAGGAGTACTTCTCATCTTCGGAATGCAGTGGTTGAGGAAGTCAATTCTCCGCGCCTCCGGCTTCAAGGCGAAGCATGACGAGGACGCGATCTACGAAGAGACCGTGGCGACGTTGCGCGCCACCGGTGCCACGCCCGGTCGTGACCGCATTGCGTTCGTGATGGCGTTCAAGGGGGTCTTCCTCGAGGGACTAGAAGTAATCATTTTGGTGATCACGCTCGGCACGTCGGCGCATCGACTCGGCCTCGCGGCGATCGTCGCCGCAATTGCGGTGGTACTGGTTGGACTGTGTGGTGTCGTCGTCGCCAAACAGCTTTCGAGCGTGCCGGAAAATGCGTTGAAGATGTCGGTCGGCGTTCTGCTCGTGACCTACGGGACGTTCTGGACCGGCGAAGGCCTAAAGGTCAAATGGCCCGGGGGCGACACGATGTTGATCGGTCTCACCGCGATCTACGCGGTCATAACGTGGCTCTTCGTCCTGGCCCTACGACGCGAAAGTCAATCACGGTCGAACGCGATGAGCGCATGAACGAGGACTCTCCGCTGGTACTGCGCCTCATCTGGGGATTCGCACGGTTCTGGTGGGACTTCTTGGTGGGCGACACGCCCGAGATCTTTGTCGCCGTGCTCGTGATCATTGGAGCGATCGCCCTACTGAGTGAGGGCGGTCACTTCAACGCGTCGGCCGTCGTCGTGTTGCCCGTCCTCGCGGTGCTCACGCTCGCCGCTTCGCTGTTGCGCGCGACGCGTTCGTCACGACGAGAGTGAGTCAGGTCGCCGCAAGTTCGTACGCGGTCATCGACAGCGAGCCCATCTCGTAACCGTCGACCAGGGTGCGCGTGGGCGTGTTGGCCGCGGCCGACAGTCCCGCCACGTACGCGAGCGGCAAGAAATGGTCGGGCGTCGGGACGGCGAGTCGGTAGTCACCATGGGCGCTGGCGCGTCCCAGTTCGGTCGTGTCATTCGTCATGATCGCGCGCACGTCGTCGTCGAATCGGTGGGCCCAGTCGGTGCCCACGCCAGGGGCGTTGAAATCAATCAGTCGCAGGTTGTGCACGACATTGCCGCTGCCGACGATCAAGACACCTTCGCTGCGAAGGGCGTGCAGCTGCGCGCCCAGGTTGAAGTGATAGTCAAATGGCAATTCGGCGTTGATCGAGAGTTGCAACACGGGCACGTCGGCCGCGGGGAACATATGCACGAGCACCGACCAGGTGCCGTGGTCGATTCCCCAACTGTCCTCGTCGAGGCCGACGTAGGTCGGTTGCACGACATCGACGATCCGTTCGGCGATCGAGGGATCGCCGGGCGCCGGATATTCGACGGCGAAGAGTTCCTTCGGGAATCCGTAAAAGTCGTGAATCGTGCGCGGCATTCGCATCGCCGTGACCGCCGTGATGTTGACGTACCAGTGCGCCGAGATCACGAGGATCGCTTTGGGCTTCGGCATCGACGCACCGAAGTTCGTCCAGCTCTCGGTGTAGCGATTCTGTTCAATCGCGTTCATGGGGTTGCCGTGACCGATGAAGGCCGCGGGCATCAGTTGTGACATCGCACTCGTTTCGACGCTGGACAGCGTAGCGGTCGGCATTACGTGAGTAGTCGTCGTAGCCTTCGAGCGTGCGACTCTTGCGATTCTTCACGGTGTTGGCGACGCTCTCGAGTGCGTTGATCGCGAGCGCCGGCGCGACCGAGAGTCGCTCCGATCCGAGCAATCTGGCGTGCGCCGATCAAATCGTCTCGACGTGGACGATCACGCAGTTGGCAAATGAGACGATCGCGATTCCGGTGGAGGCGACCAACATCGGCGCATTAGCGCCCGCCGCGCGCGCCGGCTACGGCGGCATCCTCCTGTTCGGTGCAAAAGCGCCGGCGTCGATGCCCCAAGTTCTTGCGACGTTGCAGCGCGAGCGACCTGGCCATTACGCCTGGATGGTAATGACGGACGAAGAGGGCGGCGGTGTCGAGCGACTCACGAACGTAGTTGGCTCGTTCCCGTGGGCCCAGACCATGGGCAAGAATCTCAACGCCCCGCAAATCACCTCGATCGCGAAGCGAGTGGGCATCGCACTTTCGGCGGCCGGCGTCAACACCGACCTCGCGCCAGTTCTCGATGTCGACGGCCGGGCGCAGTTTCCCGGAGCGGCCAACCCCGACGGCTACCGCTCGTTCAGCGGTGTGGCGTCAGTGGCGGCGACCGACGGCACTGCGTTCATGAAGGGTCTGCAAGAGGCTGGCGTCACGTCGGTCGTGAAGCACTTTCCCGGGCTGGGCTACTCGACGCGCAATACCGACTACGGTCCGGCCGCCACCCTGTCGTGGGCGAATCTGCAGACGTCCGGTCTCGTGCCATTTCGCCAGGCCATTGCCAATGGTGCCACGGCGGTGATGATGTCCAACGCCCGAGTTCCGGGGCTGTCGTCATTGCCGGCCGGTCTCTCGCCGGTCGTCGTGCAAGCACTTCGCACCACACTCGGCTTCAAAGGACTCATCGTCACGGACTCGTTGTCGGCCGGGGCGATAAGTGCGCTGCACCTCGCTGAACCGGCGGCGTCGGTGATGGCCCTCGCGGCGGGTGACGACCTGGTCCTTTTCGGTTCACCGACGTCGGTGACGGCGTCGTTGTCGCTGGCCGCCAAGATCTCGACAGCGATAGTGACGGCCGTCGCGCACGGCACGCTAGCCCAATCAACCTTGATCGCCGCCGCCGCTCAAGTGTTGGCCGCGCGCAATCAACTCGTCTGTGCAGCGGCGACCACGACGACGACATGACCTCTAGAGGTAGTGCGGTGGGACCTCGTTGGTTTCGCGACGAATTCGACGGATCTCTTCCTTAAGGCGCGTGATCTCATCGCGCAGCGAGGAGATGATCTCTTCGAGTTCTTCGCGCGATGGCTCCGTAGGGGTCACCTCGTAAGACTCGCATACCTCGGCGCTCGACGACAAGACCTTTCTTATCGAAAGAGAACAGTGCGTGAAGCGATCGTGACCAATGAGTACGACGACTCCGATTCGATTACGGGAAGAGACCGCGGAGCTCCGTGGCTTCGGCGATGCGCTCGACGCCGACGGCAATTGCCGTCTCGCGCAGCGTGACGTCGAGCTGAAGATGTCGCGTCCAGATGTAATTGAAGGCTTCGCGCATCGTCTTTTCCAGGCGGTCGTGAAACAGTTCCGGCTCCCAGAGGTAGCCCTGCAGGTCCTGGGCCCATTCGAAGTACGACGCCACGACGCCGCCGGCGTTCGCGAGGACGTCCGGCACGACCGCGATACCGCGACTCGCCAGAACGTCGGCTCCCACACCGGTCGTCGGACCGTTGGCCGCTTCGACGACGATCGACGCCGCCATTGTCTTGGCGATATCCTGATCGATCACACCGCCCAAGGCCGCCGGGATGGCGATGTCACTGGGCAGCGTGAAGAGTAGATCGGCCGCCACGGCTTCGCTGTCGGGGTAACCGACGATGGTGCCAGCCTCCTTGTAGTGGTTCGCCATGATCGTGGGATCGATGCCGCCGGGTACGTGGATCGCGCCACGGATATCGGCCACACCGACGACCTTCATGCCCCGATCACTCAAGAGCTTCACCAGGGGAGCCCCGACCTTGCCGTAACCCTGGATGACGACACGCTGTTCACTCGCGAGCCGACCCATTCGCTGAAGAATCGCACTCGTGCAGATGGTCACGCCGAGCGACGTCGCACCGGCGTGACCGAGGGTCCCGCCGATGGCGAGCGGCTTACCCGTGACGACGCCAGGAATGTTGTGTCCGGCCAGCATCGACACCGTATCCATGATCCAACTCATGACCTGCGTGTCGGTATTGATGTCCGGCGCGGGGATGTCACGGTCCGGTCCGATCATCGGAGCGATGGAGAACGCGTAACGGCGGGTCAGTCGCTCGAGTTCGGCCCGGCTAAGGGCGGAGGGATCGACGCGAATACCACCCTTGGCTCCGCCGTAGGGGATATTGACGACCGCGCACTTGATTGACATGTCGGCGCTCAACGCCGCGATCTCATCGACGTTGACGCTGGGGTGGAACCGGATGCCACCCTTGCCCGGGCCGCGCGACGTGTCGTGCTGGATGCGCCAGCCGTGGTACATCTCGATTTCACCCGAGTCCATGCGAACGGGGACCGCGACTTCGAGGATCCGTTCCGGAGTCACGATTCGCTTGATCAATCCTTCGTTCAGACCGAGCAAGTGCCCAGCTGTCTCGATGAGGGAAGTGACATGGAGCCACGGATTGAATTCGTGAGGGGTCGCCTCAGTCGGACGCGTGACCACGTTGTCACCAGCCTTTTGGATATGTGAAAGCGATGTTGCTTCCTCGTACCAGCGTAGGCGACGTGTGATCGTGTTACGGGCCAGTCAACGCGCTTGGTACTCTGACGACCATGACCGCGAACTCTCGTCCTGCGCTGCAAATTTCAACGATCCTGGCGTATTCCGGAGGATTCAAAGAGGCCGCACGAAGCGTCGCGGAAATGGAGCGGGCCGGCCTCGACCTCGTATGGGTCGCCGAGGTCTACGGGTTCGACAGCCCTTCCCTGATGGGATACCTCGCGGCGCTGACCGAGCGCGTCCAGATCGGCTCGGGGATCATGAACATCTTCTCGCGCACGCCCTCACTCATTGCCATGACCGCGGCGGGGATCGACGCACTCTCCGACGGTCGCTTTCACCTCGGCCTCGGCGCCTCCGGCCCCCAGGTCATCGAGGGCTTCTACGGGGTGCCCTACAAGAATCCCCTCGGACGCACGCGCGAGATCGTCGATATCTGTCGCGACGTGTGGAAGCGAGAGGCGCCACTCGTGCACGAGGGCAGGAATTTCACCCTCCCGTTGCCGAGTGACCAGGGCACCGGATTGGGCAAGGCCCTGAAGATGCTGACGCATCCGGTGCGTAGCGAGATCCCGATCTGGATCGCCTCGCTGGGCGAGAAGAACGTCGAGATGACGGCCGCCATCGCGGACGGTTGGCTCCCGGTCTTCTTCATCCCCGAGCGGGCCAACGAAGTCTGGGGATCGTCGCTCGCGGCCGGTCGGGCCCAACGCGACCTCGCACGTGGCGAATTGATGATCTCGGCCGGCGGCCTGCTCGCAATCGGCGACGGCCCGGACGTGACGGCGCTTCGAGAGTTCGCGCGACCGATGACGGCGCTGTACGTCGGTGGCATGGGCGCGAAGGGCAAGAACTTCTATAACGAACTCATGGTGCGCTACGGCTACGAAAAGGAGGCCGCGATAATCCAGGATCTCTATTTAGACGGAAAGAAGAAAGAGGCGGAGGCGGCCATACCCGATGAGTTCTTGGAACTCACCACCTTGTGTGGACCGGTGAGTTACGTCGCCGAGCGCGTCGCGGCCTTCAAAGAGGCCGGCGTCACGCACCTGCAGATCCATCCGATACCGCTCGGCGATCAGAGTACGGCGTCACTCATCGAGACGCTCAAGGGGATGGCTTAAGCGTCGTCACTCGCGACGTCGGCGCGCGTCGAGTCTCGACCGCCCGACTGGAGCCAGGCGTTGTACATGACGGCGTAGGGGCCGCCGGCGCGCAGTAGTTCCTTCGGTGTTCCGACTTCGACGACGCCGCCGCGGTCGACGACGACGATGCGGTCGGCTCGTTGGGCCGTCGTGAGTCGATGCGCGATGAGGATGGCCGAACGACCTTCGAGCAATCGGTCGAGGGCCTTTTCAATCACCGTTTCGCTGCGGAGGTCGAGCGAGGACGTCGCCTCGTCAAGGATCAGCACGCGCGGACGCGCGAGGAACGCGCGCGCCAGGGCGAGAAGTTGGCGCTCGCCCGCCGAGAGGGTCTGACCGCGCTCGTGCACGATCGTGTCCACGCCGTCGGGCAGGCGCTCGACGAGTTCGCGAAGTCCGACGACGTCGATGGCCTCTTCGATCTCGTCGTTCGTGATGTTCGTTCGGCCGAAACTCAAATTCGTTCGGATGGAGCCGGCGAAGAGGAACGGTTCTTGGGGAACGACGCCGAGCTGGGAGCGCAACGAGCGCAGGGTCACCGTTCGAATGTCGACGCCGTCGAGCAGGACCCGGCCCGAGGTCGGGTCGTAGAAGCGATTGGCCAGTTTGGCCATCGTGGACTTACCGGCACCGGTCGGGCCGACGAACGCGACGGATTCACCGGGAGCGATTTCCAGGTTGACGTCGTGCAGCACGAGGTGGTCTGGGTGGTAACCGAAGCTGACGTTCTCAAACGTGATGCGCCCATCGATCGTCGGCAGGTCCGGGGCGTCGGCGACTTCGTCGACGGCCGGTGGAATCTCGAGCAGTTCGCGTAACCGGATGATGGACGAGCGGCCCTGCTGCAGGGCGTTGTACTGCTGGACCAGGAGCTGGATCGGGCCGAAGAATCGGTTCAGGTACAAGAAGAAGGCGACCAGTTCGCCGAGGTTGAGTTGACCTTCGAGCACCATGTGACCGCCGATGCCGAGCAGCAATCCCTGACCGAGGATGCCGATCGTGATGGTCGCCGGTCCGTAGATGGCGTTGACGCGACCGGTGTAGAGGTTCGCGTCACGGTAGGCGCCCACGACGTGGCGGTGATTGCGGATGTTACGGCGTTGGCGGTTGTTGGCCGTGACGACGCGGATCCCGTAGAGCGACTCCGAGAGGTCGGCCAGCACGTTGGCGATGCGGTCGCGACTGAGCAGGTAGCCCTTCTCCGACGCGCGGTGGAACCAGACGGTGAGCGCGAAGAGCAACGGCACCACGAGCAGCACCGTCCACGCCGCGAGCGTCACGTTGATGGTGAAGAGCACGGCGGTGATGACCACCATCGTCAGACCCTGCATCGCGAACTGGCTGATGCCGTCCTGGACGAGTTGCTGCAGGTTCTCGATGTCGCTCGTCATGCGACTCATCAAGACGCCGGCCTTCTCCTCGGTGAAGAAATCCAGGCTGAGCCGTTGGAAGTGGGTGAAGACGCGAATTCGCAGGTCGTGCATGACGCGCGCGGCGAGTTTCCCCGTGACCGAGACCTGCACCCGTTGCAGGAGTGCGCTCGCGAGGGCGAGCACCAAATAGAGCAGGCCGCAGATCGCGATTACCGCCAGCGAATGGTGGTGCTTCACCATGCCCTTGTTGATCGCCAACTCGGTGAGCAGCGGTCCCCCCTGCAGGATCAGGCTGATGATGATGACGAGCAGTGACCCGCTGACGACCCAACGAGGGTAGGCGCGAAGGAGCTGGGGCAAGGTGAGTCGTTCGTGCTCCTTCTCGCTCGGTCGTTGCGTGAAGGTGAGGTTCGAGGGGGCGTGGGCCGGCTCACTCGCGAGCAACTTGGTCGCTTCGGTCATCAGCTCAGACGGAATGCCACCGAAGGGCAGGCCGTTGGAGGCGCTCGTCCCGCCGAACATGGCGCCCCCGCCACCCCAGCCGCCACCCCACGCCATTACGGGGTCTCCTTGGTCGTCTGGGCGAGGACTTGGGAATACAACGGTGTCGACGCCAGCAGTTCCTCGTGCGTTCCGGTCGCGATCACGCGACCTTCGTCGAGAAGGATCACGCGACTGGCGAGGGCGATCGTTGAGATGCGGTGCGCGATGACGATCGTCGTGCGCTGGCGCAGGAGCCGCGAGAGCGCCTCGTAGATGCCGGCCTCGACGTGCACGTCAATGGCACTCGTCGCGTCGTCGAGGATCAGGATGGGGGGATTGACGACCAACGTGCGCGCGATCGCGATTCGCTGACGCTGACCGCCGGACAGGGTGTAGCCCCGCTCGCCGACCACGGTCTCGTAGCCGTACGGGAGGCGTTCGATGAATTCGTGGGCGTTCGCCGCCCGGGCCGCCGCCTCGATCTCTTCGAAGGTGGCGTCGGGCTTGCCATAGGCGATGTTGTCACGGATGGAGACGGAGAAGAGGAACGGCTCGTCGAGCACGACGCCGACGTTCTCGCGAAGCGACGGCAGCGTGACGTCGCGCAGATCGGATCCGTCAATCGTGATCGATCCACCGGTGACGTCGTAGAACCGCGTGACGAGTCGCGCCACCGTCGATTTACCCGATCCGGTTCTTCCGACGATGGCGACCGTCTCGCCGGCGGAGATGTGCGCGTCAAAGTCGGTCAAGATCTCGACGCCATTGGCGTAGGTGAAATCAACGTGATTGAAGTCAATGGTCCCGTGAACGTCGACGAGGTCAAAGGCGCCGGGTCGTTCGACGATGTCCGGGTTCTCATCGAGGATCTCGAAGATCCGTTCGGCGCTCGCCCTGGCGCGCTGTCCCATCATGACGAGTTGGCCGAGCATCATGAACGGTGCTTGGAGCATCAAGAGATAGGCGTTGAAGGCCAGGATCGCGCCGATGCCCAGGTGGCCGTCGATGACCATCCACCCACCGAAGAACAACACGAGCGCCAGTCCGAGCTGAGGGAGGTTCTGCACCCACGGCGACCATTGGCCACGGATTTGGGCGTCCTTGATGTAGGCCCACGCCACTCGCTCGGCGGCGTCGGAGAGCCGATTTATCTCGGCCTCCTCTTGCGCGAAGGACTTGACGACGCGCACGCCATTCACGTTCTCGTCGACGATCGTCGCGACGTCGGCGAGTCGCGCCTGCGTGATCCACGAAATCGGGAACATCACGCGGCGCATCTTGATGCCGACGAAGTACAGGATTGGCATCACCGTCATCGCGATGCAGGCGAGCAGGGGGTCGATACTCAGCATGAACCCGAAAGCGAGCACGCCGATGCAGCACTGCACGAGGATCAACGGCGCGAACGTCGAGTACATCTGCACGCTACGAATGTCACTGTTCGCACGACTGATGAGCTGTCCGGACTGCACGCGGTCATAGAAGCTGAAGGACAGCCACGTCAGGTGTTGATAGATGAGCGTGCGCAAGTCCGCCTCGACGTTATAGGCGGTGGAGAACACGTAGCGGCGGGAGATGAATCCGGTGAGTCCCGCTAAGAGTCCGACGATCACGATGTGAACGACGTCGGTGTGCAGGGCCGTGGAGTGCTTGACCAGAGCGTGGTCGATGGCTCCGTTGAGCATGTTCGGCACCAGCGTTTGGAAGATCAAACTGACGAACGAAAGTCCGATCGCGGTGAAGAACGTCGCGCGGTGCGAAGCGATGACCGGCAGGATGCGCCGCCACCACGAGAGCGTCTTGTCCCGAGATATCCGCACTCTTGGACCGGGATAGTTCGAGGTGACTCCGCCGAGGGGATTGGCCGATTCCGGCTCCACTTCCTGCTCTCGGACGCGTTCGGAACGCGAAGAGAGGAAAGAAGCCATCGATCGAGATTACCGGTCGACCGTTACACCCAACCGTGGCGCGGAGGGTTGCGGCACGCGAGCACTGTACGCGACCCCGACGTAGTGTGACCTCGTGCCATCACTACAGGTCATCAATCATCCCGTCGTCGCCGACAAGGTTCGACGTCTGCGCGACGTCACGACGTCCAACGCGGACTTCTTGCGCCTGGCGGGCGAGATCTCGAGATTCGTCGCGTACGAGGCCTTTCGTGAGACACCGGTCACGGTTACGACCGTCGACACGCCGGTCCTCAAGGGTGCGCCGGCGGTGCGCATCGATACCGAGTATCTGATCGTCCCCATCCTTCGCGCCGGTCTCGGTATGAGTCCCGCCGTCCAAGAGGTCTTGCCACATCACCGCGTGTGTCTCGTCGGGCTACGTCGCAACGAAACGACGTTGAAGCCCGACGTGTACCTCGACGGATTGCCGGAGTCGCTCACCGGGGTGCACGTGGTGCTCTGTGATCCGATGTTGGCGACCGGAGGTTCGTTGGTGTGTGTCCTGGACATGCTGCGTGCGCGTGGCGCTGGTGACGTGACCGTCTTGTGTCTGATCGCGGCCCAGCCCGGCGTGGACTACGTCTTCTCTCAGCATCCCGACGTCGCCATCGTGGCGGCCGCGCTCGACGCGGAACTCAATGACGTGGGCTACATCACGCCCGGTCTCGGCGACGCCGGCGATCGGCTCTTCGGTCCGCCGGCGCGCTGACTACAGCCCGATGTCCTCGTTCCAGAGGTCGGGGTGTTCGAGGATAAAGGTGCCCAGTAGTTCGGTGCAGGCCGGGTCGTCCAACACGACGATCTCGACGCCGAGTTCGGCGAGCCAGTCGTGACCGCCGTGAAAGGTCGTCGCTTCGCCGATCACCACGGCGCCAATGTTGAACTGGCGCACGAGTCCCGAGCAGTACCAGCACGGCGAGAGCGTGGTGACCATCACGGTGTCCGGGTAGTCGCGACGACGACCGCCCTTTCGGAACGCGTCGGTCTCGGCGTGCACCGACGCGTCGCGTTCTTGGACCCGACGGTTGTGGCCCGAACTGATCAGGGTGCCGTCGCGCAAGTACAGCGCGGCGCCAATTGGAATACCGCCTTCACTCAGACCGAGGACGGCTTCGTCGTAGGCCGTCACGAGCATTCTTCGAGCGAGGTCACGGTCGAGGGGTGATTTGGATGAACTCATCGGCTAAGTATGCTCGCTCAGCGTGGGCGAACGTACGTACTCAGTTGACATCGGCACGCAGCGCGTTGAACTGCCTCTCGTCTCGTTGAATGAGCAGCTGGCCCTGGCCCTTCTCATCACGGTCGACATGGGCGTCGAGTTCATGTCTCGAGCGGGAGCCGAACTCGCCGAGATCATCCGTCCCTACGACGTCGACATCGTGGCCACGGTGGCCACGATGGGTATTCCCGTCGCCGTTGAGGTGACGCGCCACCTCGGACTCGATCAGTACGTCATTTTGCACAAGACCCCCAAGATCCACTTGGCCGATGCGGTGAGCGAGAGCGTGCGTTCCATCACGACCGACGTCGAGCAGCGACTGCTCTTCGACCGCGCTCGAATAAAGGACGTCGACGGTAAGCGGGTGGCCATCGTGGACGACGTGATCTCGACGGGCGCGTCGACCGGAACGGCGCTGCGACTGTTGCGCGGCGTCGGGGCCGAAATCGTGGTCATCGGAACCTTGGTGACCGAGGCCTCGGTGTGGCGGACTTCGCTCGGTGATGACGCGAAGATGGTGCGTGCCCTTGGTTCGATTCCGGTCTTTCGACCCGATGGCACGGGTGGTCTCGTCGAGGACTGGGCCGGTTGAACCGAAGATGACGATGCCCCCGAGCCGAAGCTCGGGGGCATCGAGCACGCGACTACGACGTCGGTTCGAGTTCTTGTTGCTTCGTGACTTGTCGCGAAACGTTGCCGGTGACCTTCTCGAGTACGAAGTACACGAGCGCGGCGACAATTATGCCGGTCGGAACCGAGAAGTCAGCGCCGCCGTACCAGCCGGCCGTACAGGCGCCACTTACGTGATTGACGGCGGCGGCGCAGGCGCCACCGTAGTGATTCGAAATCGGCGTCATCCAATGGAACGGGAAGTTGACCGGCGGGGGTGCCTTGGAGAAGGCGATAGTCGCGCTGACCATCCCGATGACGAAGGCGACGATCGAGTTCCAGTTCACGCCACTCCGGCCGACGTAGTAGATTCCGCTCTTGTCGTCGCGCTGGAGTTCTGAAGCGCTGTAGCGGTACTTACGCATGATCCAGTCCATGAGATAGATGCCGAGCCACGGGGCGATCCACACGATGATGACGCCGACGAACTCCTTCATGTAGAGCGAGAACGTCGACTGGAACATTGCCCAGATCGTGAGCCCGCACGCGAGAAAGCTGTCCAGGACGACGGCCTGGTATCGCTTGAGCTTGAGTCCCATCGCCTGGAGCGAGACGCCCGAAGAGTAGAGGTCGAGCGAGTTGATGCCGAAGAGCTGCACGATCGCGAAGATCAGAAAGAGCGCGACGACCCAACTCGGGATGGTGTGCTGGATGTGCAGCGCTTCAAAGGGGTTCGAACCATTCCAGTCCGCCGACTGGGCGCTCGAGGAGATAAAGGTGAACGTGGCCGCGCCGAGGACCATCATGAAGATCTCCGGAATCGCCGTGCCGAGGAACATCCAGCCGACGATCGAACCCTTGCTCGCGTCGCGCGCCACGTAGCGGGTGTAGTCATTGCCGCACTCGGTCCAGCCGAGACCCGAAAGAGCGAAGGTGAAGGCCAGTCCGGCGGTGAACAGTTCCCAACCGCCCCCGAAACCCTTGAAGCTGGCCGAACCGTGCTTGAAGTCATAGAACGCCAACAACACGAAGATCGCACCAAAGGGAATGATCAACGCGCGCAGGACCTTGACCATCGTCGCGTGACCGAAGTACGGCATCACGGCCTGAATGGCGGCCGCGAGGATGATGTACGTGACCTTCAGACCACCGGACGTGTGGATGCCGGCCATCTGGGAGAGCACCAGTGCCGCGCCGACGATGAGGATCAGTCCCTCGGTCTCGAAACCCAACTGCGTTAACCAGTTGAAGAAACTGAGCAGGCGCGAACCGCGGGTGCCGAAGGGCGCTCGAGAGATCATGAACGCCGTCGTGCCGGTCTCGGGACCCTGCAAGGATGCGAGGCCCAAGAGGAAATACGAGACGTTGCCGATGATGATGACCGCGAGCGCCGTATAAAAGCTGAAGCCGAAGCCCATCAGGAGCGCACCGTAAATGAAGTACTCGACGTTGATCGAAGTGCCGGCCCACAGGGCGGCGATGTTGCGCGGCGTCGCCCAGCGCTCGTCTTCCGGGACGTAATCAATGCCGCGTCGTTCTACCTTGAAAGCTTCGTCGCCCACAGATCCGTCGTGAATTTCAATGCCTGTCGCCACTCGTGTGGTCCTCCCTAATAGATGGTGTGCACCTGATACGACCCCGTGAGGTGCTAGTCGTACGCGCCCAGTATGCCCGAATTCAATTGGCGAATGAGGCCTTCGTGACAACTTCGTGACGAACTTCGAGATTTAGTTCCTTCTTAGGCCCTCCCAATCACATCCACACACTCGTCGAAGAAGATGTACCTGTCTCGAAATCCCCCCATTCGAGACAGAAAGAGAACCTCATGACTCAGTCAACACAAGCACGAGTTCTGCGGCGAGTCGGTGTTTCCTCGGCGGCCGCTGTCAAGGTGCTCGCCAGCGGCATTGGCGTCGCCAACGCGTCAACCCTCCAGTTGAGGCCAGTTAACCCGTCGACGACCAACCAAGCGAAAGACGCCAATACGAACGCTCCGCCACCGATGCCGTTCGGCGGTCCTGGTGTTAGCAGCGGTCTCGATGACATCGGTGGTGAAGTGACCGCCCTCTCGAGTTCTTCACTCACCATTGTCAGTCTTAACGGGACCCAAAGTACGTACGGCATTAATCCGTCGCCGGTCGTGACGGACCTTCGCCCCAGCGGCACCGAGTCGAGCCTCGGCGTGGGCGACAACGTGCGAATCGTGGTGAGCTCCTCCGACTCGAGCATCGCCACTTTCATCGACATCGTGCCCGCGAACATCGCCGGTCGAGTCAGCGCTCTCAGCGATGACACGATCACCGTGTCGGGACCCAACGGCATCACGGGAACGATTCAGGTCAGCGCCTCGACCACGTACTCGAAGAATCGTTCGAGCGCGACGCTGGGTGACGTGAGTGTCGGGACGTTCATCTTCGCCGAAGGTACCTTTGGTTCGTCACCCACAACCATTGATGCCGCGACCGTTGGGATAAGAGCGCCTCATCCCGGTAACGGTCCGGTCTCCGGAAACGGCGCCGGGCCCGGACCAACGGGTGTCGGTACTTATTGGCACGCTCCGCCTGGGATGCGATCCGATATCGGTCCTCGTATGAGAGGAGCCCTAACGACGTAGCGATCGACACCTCCTCAGGGCCCGGGTGGTCCCTCCCTACCATCCGGGCTCTGATGCAACAATTCGAATGTCCAGTCAGGACCCAGACGGCCCCCCCTCCGTCTGGGTCCTGCGTCATTACTGAGGACTCTGAACACAGTTTGCGAGTGCGACGTCACGCTTTGATCGCCCACGATGCCCTGATCACGGGGAACAACTCAGTCGATATCCGGTCGAATACGACCAAAATCCGTTGTTTTGTTACGCCCGACATCATCTAATGGGCCTCGCAGGACTTTCACAGGGCTCTCACAAAACGTGCCCTCAAGATTGACATGTCTTTAATCAACTCGACTCGAGACAGAGGGCAGGCCTCACGATGTTCCGTACCGAGATGGCAAGAGTGTTCAATCGTCCCACGTTGAACTCAGTGGCCGTTGAGCGCCAAATGGTCGACTTCACGGGTCGCGAGTGGCTTCCGTTAGGCAATCCACTTTCCAGTGCAGATCGGTTCGTCATCTGCAGAACCGTGGCTCGCAACGGTTACGACTCTTCTAGGGTCCTGGAATCTCGCGAAACTCTCTTCGCCTCCTCCCACGTCCCTTTCGTCGCTGGCGACTTAATACTCAGCGTTAGGGCCAGAACTCTTGGCACGAGATCAATATTCGCCGTCACACCGAAGTGCCGTTCTCTCAGTTGTGAATGTGACCGTCATTTTCACAACGGCCCTCGACGCGGAACCGCGTCGAACAAACTCGATGGCTGTCACGAGCACGGCCACGTATGAGTTTCCCGGGGTCCGTGCGGCGTCGCCCTGCCGATCCGGGCCCCGGGAATATAGCCGGAGGGGATTTAGCGACTGCACTTCTTTCCCGATGGGTTCTTGCTAAGTTGCGACCAGTAGGAGCGCCAGCACAAGGCCGGAGCTCCCGGGGGAAAGCAGGACAGAGATGTCATCCACGTTCGATCGTCGATCGTTCCTTACACATTCAGCCGCCACAGTCGGTGGTGTCGCGTTGGCGGGCTCGGTCGTTGACGACCTTCTCGCCACCTCGGCCAGCGCCGCGGCGATCGGTGTGAATGCAGGAAAGCCCAAGCGTGGTGGGACGCTGACCGTCGGAACTCTCTCCGATGTTCCGAACTACCACATTTTTAATGGCTCACAAGGCAAGATGGACGCGTCTGGATTCTGCGTCGCCAACGCGCTCTACGACCCGCTGTTCGTGATGTCGGCGAATGGCAAGGTCGCGCTGCCGATGCTGGCGCTTTCAGCTACCCCGAACGCGAATTACACGGTGTGGACGATCGCTCTTCGCCAAGGCGTCACCTTCACCAACGGCGATGCCTTCGACGCTGACATTGTCGTCGCCAACTGGGTCGCGGCCAACGCTGACCCCACGGTCGGACTGGCGATCAAGCCAATTATCCAATCGGTGACGAAGGTGGACAGCTTCACCGTGGCCTACAACATGGTGATTCCGTTCTCGGCCTTCCCGGTCTCCCTGGCCGAGCAGCAGATTGCCTACATGGCGCACCCCACTTCGTTCGTATCGACCTACACCGGCAACCCGATCGGAACCGGCCCGTTCAAGGTGAAGTCCTGGCAGGTGAACGTCGAGTCGCAGCTGACGAAGAACGGCAGTTATTGGAAGTCGGACTCCCACGGTCGTCAGCTGCCGTATTTGAGCAATATTCACTTCAAGACGATTGTTGACCCCGAAGCGCGCAATCAAGCGCTCCAAGCCGGCAACGTGGACATGATCCTCCAGCAGACCGGACCGCAGATCAATGCGTTCAAACACATGAAGGGTGTGAAGTTCGTCACGGACATCCATGCGCCGCGCGACCCGGGTCTCAACTTCTTGATCATGAACACGACGGGCACGATGAACCAGTACTTCGCGTGGGCCGGTGAATTCGCGCCGACCGTGCCTGGATCATTGCAGTACATCTTGAAGGGTCAAGCGCCGCCGTTGCTGGTCCAAGAGGCCGACTGGGTCGGCACGATGGGCGCCGTCAACCCTTCGTCCCTGCAGTGGGACACGACGATGAAGCCGGTCGTGAACGACCAGAGCATTCGTCAAGCGTTGGCCATGGCGGTGAATCGCAGCACGTACTTCCGCGTCATCGACGACGGTGTGGGCGCATTGGCGGACGGCATCTTCCGAAAGAGTTCGCCGTTCTACAAGAACCCCGGCTACCCGGCCTACAACCCGACCAAGGCCAAGGCCCTCGTCGACGCCTACAAGTCCAAGAACAGCGTCTCTTCAGTTGGCTTCGTCATGGACATCGTGGCCGGCAGTGCGACGGCGACCAAGGCGTTCGACTTCTTCCAGCAGGAGTTCTCGAAGATCGGCGTCACTATCACGCCTCGTTCACTCGTCCAGAGCACGCTGATCAACAACGTGATCTACGGCGAATACGACTGCGCGGGTTGGAACCAGTTCGGGGGTACCGACCAGTCACTGAACTACGTGTGGTTCGACTCGCAGTCCGCAACGACGTCGCCCGCCGTGGGTGGATTGGGCATGTCGGGGCTTCCGACGGGAACCCAGATCGCCGGTGCGGTCAACTTCGCCCACCAGGCCGACCCCGTCGTCGAGACAGCGCTGTTGGCTGCTCTCGCCGCACGCCCCGGTTCGGCCGCGCAAAAGACCGCGTGGCAGACGGTGAACCGTCGCTTCGCGATCGAGATTCCCTACGTGATGCTCGACACCTTGGTCAACGCGTGGGCCGCGCGGTCCAATGTGCAGAACTGGGTCTCGGGTACGGCCGGCGACGGTACGACTCGATGCCTCAGTCCGGACGGCGATTCCGCGCGCTGGGACCAGATCTGGAAGAGTTAGTTTTTCGACTACGAAGTATTGCACTGACGAAGGGGCGGCGAGGGCCGCCCCTTCGTCACGTGTTCACACGCTTTCAGTGATGTTGCCCGTTACGTCGCGCCACCACCACAGGGTCGTCAGTCCGAGAACGGCCGAGACGACGGCGAGCAGGGTGAAGGGGAGTGCCGAGTTGATCGTGAAGAGGAAACCTGAAGTCCCGGCCGCGACGGCGAGCGCCGCGGTGTTCGAGGTCGCGTAGAGGCCCTGGCGCCGACTCAGTTCGCGATGGACCGCCCCCTGGCTCATCAGTGACGAAATGGACGGCGCCGACATGGCCGCGCCGATTGACTCCAGTGACCCCATGAACAAGATGAGGTCATTGTTGTGAATGTGCGGATAGATCGAGAGGAAGACCGCCCCGTTCAACAATCCGACGAGGGCGACGTAGCGGCGATTGGCGTGATCGGCCAACCATCCACCGATACCACTGAGTGCAACAAAGGGGAGACAGAAGATTGTCCAACTGAGGCGGATCTGCAACGTCGAGGCGTGGTGCGCGTGCATCAACAGACTCCAACAGGCTTCGTACACGCCGATGACGAGTCCGCCCGCGCAGGCCGCGACGAGCGCCCCCGTGAGTTGCGGGTTCCATTGCAACTTGGGCAACGGTGTCGGGTCGTACGCTCGGTCGCCGAGGTTGGTGCGATAGGCGACGATCGCGGCCACGAAGCTGATCATGCCCGCCGCGAAGAAGGCCCAGCCGAGGCTGTTGACCGACACCACGACGCCAGCGATCGGACCGAGCGCGAGGCCGAGCAGTTGGGCGGCGATGATGCGCGAGACCGCGCGACCCCGTTCGCTCTCGGAAAAAAGAGCCGCCACGGCGGACATCGACGCCACTTCGATCGCGCCGGCCGAGGCGCCTTGGACGGCGCGCGCGAGGGCGAACCACGGCGCCGAGATGGGCAAGAGATACGTGGTGCTCGCGATGCCGTAGGCGACGAGACTGTAAATCAGAACGGGACGTCGACCGAATCGATCGGCGAGTCGTCCGAGAAAGAACTGGGTGACGACGCCCGCCACGAAGAACGACGCCATGATGAACCCAATCACGGTAGGCACGCCGCCGCGGTGCTCGAGGAAGAGCGGCAGCAACGGGAGTCCTAGCGTGGCGCCCATCCACTGGATCGCCACAATGATCGTGAGGCGGCGCAGGGTCTGCCGTGGAGTGCTCTGGGTCACCGCACAACGCTACTCACGCCGTGTCACCGCGCGAACTCCGTACGCCGTGGTCGGAGGCCCTGAAGATCCCCTAAAGCGATCCGCATTCGATCAATACCAAGACACCGAGGCCGAAGTACAGCCACGGCAAAAACGACGGCGCGTGTTTCGTGCCCCACGCGACGATGCGGGGATGTTTCGTGATGCGCTGCGCGCCGACGATGAACAACAGCTCCAGCGCGGCGAAAACGACGACGGTCACGACGGCGTGGGCGACACCGTCCGCGCGAAGCAGAGGGATCCACACGGCGAGATTGTCCCCGCCCAGGGCCAGAGTCGTGACGAACGTCGTGAGCGCTCCCCGGCGAAAGATCTCATTAGGGGCTTTGCTGCGGTGGCGCCACGCGTGCCACGCCAGCGCCCAGGGTGCAAGACACAGAAGTCCGACCCACGGCAACGGAATGGGTGTGAGCAGTGAACCGATGCCGCCGGCCAGTACGAGCAGTGCCGTGACGCCGAGCGCTTGTGCGTAGCTCACTCGACGAACACGCTTCTCTTCCGTGACGATCAATTGCGCGGCGAAGGCGAAGAAATTGTCGAACATCGTGCCGAGATAGGCGAGGACGGCCACGACGATGACACTGAGTATCGTGTGCACGCGTTGACCTTACCTGACGGTCGAAAAACGAGAAATGAAGCACAGTAGGCTGTCAACGATGATTCGTCAGGTCTTACCCCCGAGTGTCGAGCAGATCGAAGCGGCGCGCCGCGTCATCGCCGATCACCTCGTGCCCACACCGACGATCACTCTGTCGCTCCGTGGTCGACCGGTTCTCGTCAAGATGGAGAGCTTGCAGCCCACGGGATCGTTCAAGGTCCGAGGCGCGTTGGCCGCCGTGGACGCCTCGCGCCGCGGCGATCCGAACGGTGCGGTCATCACCGCGTCGGCTGGCAATCACGGACTCGGTATCGCGTACGCGTCATCGGTGCTCGGCGTTCCGGCCACTGTCGTGGTCCCGGAGAACGCGTCGGCCGCCAAGGTCAAGAAGCTCGGAAACTACATGATCGAGTTGATCCAATTCGGATCGTCCTTCGACGAGGCGCAGGTCCACGCACTGGCGCTCGCTGACGAGCGATCAATTCGATTCATATCGCCCTTTAATAACTCCGACGTGATCGCCGGACAGTCCACGGTCTTCGACGAAATACTGTTGCAAGCGCCCGAGCTCGAGCACCTCGTGATATCGGTCGGCGGCGGCGGACTCCTTTCGGGAGCGCTCATCTCTCGTGACGCGCACGGACGCTCCGACATTCGCATCACGGGCGTTCAGCCGACCGAGAGCGCCGCGCTCTATCACGTGTTACGTGGGGCGACGATGGCCGAGGTGGAACACCGTCCGACCATCGCCGACGGGCTCGCGGGCGGCGGTGACGACGGATCCGTCACGAACGACCTCATCGCCTCCCACGACATCCCTCTCGTCTTGGTACCCGAGATCGAGATTCGTCGTGCCGTGCGTGAGGCCGCCGAGAACAACGGCATCGTGATCGAAGGTTCGGCTTCGGCATCGTACGCGGCGATAACCAACGACCTCGTCGACGACGCCACGTCGCGCATCGGATTCATCGCGAGTGGACGCAACATATCGCTCGAGCTGCTGTTGGAGATATTGCAAGAGCCTCTGGCCTGATCCGCCGGGGAGCGCAAAACCTCGAACGGTAGTGTGTTCTCGTGGCCGCGTTCAAGAAATCCTCGGGAATCGCGCTCGCCGTTTTTGCCGTCGCCCTCACGACCATGGGTGTCGTGCTGGCCGCCACCGATTCAAACCCTTCGGGGATCGCGAAGGACCCGCTGGTCTTGAACGGCATCCCTCCTCATTCGGCGAGTGTGCTGATGACGGTGTCGAACGGACAGTCGTACAACGTGTCGGCGACGATCAACGTCAATTTCGACACTTCACGAGCGCAGGCCATCGTCCAGTTTCCTCTCCTCTTTTCTCAGACGTCGGTCGATCTTCGCCTCATCGGCGATCACGTCTACGCCGAGGCGGCCGACATCTCGTCGGGAAAGTGGCTCGAGATCAACGCTCGTCCGCCGTCGTTCTTCGGTTTCGCGTTGGAGATGACGCAGCCGGCGTCGGATCTGAATTTGATCAAGAGTTTCGATCACGAGTCCGTCACGAAGAGTGGCTATTCGACGACGTATGACTTTTCGAGTAACGACGTCGCGCTCAGCAACGTCCTCGGCACGCCGAAGAAGACCGTGCTCGGTTCGTTGGACATTACCGTTACGACCGGGAGCGGGGGAGAAGTGACGGGCGCGACGATGACGTCGAGGTCGCGCCACGACATGAGCAAGATCGTCTTCCGAGTGCTCTCCTACAACAAGCCCGCGCGGATTGCCGCCCCGTTAGCGAGCGACGTGAATCCCCTCAAGGTCTCCTCGCTTCGCCAACTGTTCTCCTCGACTTCGATCGCCACGTTGCTGTTACCCGACAATCTCTCGTCGTTGGGTCAAGGGACCGCGCAGGTAAGTTGAGCTCCGTCAGCGTCAGCCCCGAGCCTCGATGGCCCGCGTCGCTCGCCCTCGTCGTGTGCGTCGCGCTGTACGTGGTGTTGCCCAATCGACTCGTCGTGGGGCCGCACTGGCTCCTTCCGGTCCTCGTGGCCCTTCCACTCGGCCCGCTGTCGGCGAGGAAGCATCGCCACCCCAACGAGAGTCCGTGGGTACGACACGCCACGATCGGCCTCATCGCGTTGGTCACGCTCGCCAACGTCACGTCGATGGTGCTGTTAGTGCACCACCTCCTGGTGACCCATGTGTCCCAGGGACGTCCGTTGATCTACTCGGCGGTCGCGGTGTGGCTGACGAACGTCATCGTGTACGGACTGTGGTTCTGGGAGGTCGACCGTGGCGGTCCCCATCGTCGTGCCTCGGGCACGAAGCTACTGCCCGACCTGCAGTTCCCCCAGATGGAGAATCCGCAATTGGCGCCCGAACACTGGCGACCTCGTTTCACCGACTACCTCTACACCTCGCTCGCCAACGGCACGAGTTTCGCGCCCGCGGACGCGATGCCGCTCACGTTGCGGATGAAGGTGCTGTTCACGACGGAGTCGATAGTGTCGCTCGTCACGATCGCCGTGGTCGCGGCGCGCGCGGTCAACATCCTGCACTAGCCGCCTCAATCGACGAGGCGATCGAGCCACCGACTGGCGCGACTGACGCGGTCGTGCTTCGATTCGACGCGGTCGGCCCAGGAGGCCAGCGACAGTCCCGCATTGATGCCGATCCAGCGAAACGGCTCGAACTCCCATTTGCGTCCAATACGTTGCACGAACGGCAGGCGAGTGAAGTCGCTCTCGGTGTCCGGACTCGTGATCAGATCGGCGAGCGCCGTCGCGGCCACGTGGCTGAGGACGACGCCATCGCCGGTGTAACCGCCGGCGCACGCGAGGCCCGAGTCGTAATCGACGCACGCGAACGGCGAGTGGTCGCGCGCCATGGCCAGCGGGCCACCCCACGCGTGGGTGATCGAGCCCTCCATCATCGGGAAGAGTTCTCGCAGGGTCACCTCCAGTTTCTCGAAGACCTTCTGATTCGAGTCGAATCTCGTCTCCACTGACGATCCGAAGTGGTACGGCGCACCGCGGCCGCCGAAGGCGATTCGGTCATCGCTCGTTCGCTGGCCGTAGATGATGAGGTGGCGATCGTCGGCGAAGGTCTCGTAGTGGGCGAAGCCGACGTCATCCCAGAATTCCTTCGACAGTGGTTCCGTCGCGATCATCAGCGAGTAAAGCGGGACGACCGTTCGACGTTCGTGCGGCAGGTTGGGCGTGAATCCTTCGGTCGCTCGCACCACGAAGTCGGCGTGGACGGTCGCACCCACCGTGATGACTTCGGCGCGGCGATCGTAACGCCCGGGGATGATCCGCGTGACCGTGGTGTTCTCGAAGATCATCGCGCCGAGACGTTCGTCGACGTCACTGAGGCCCCGCACGAGACGGGCCGGGTCGATTCGAGCACAGTGTGGCGAGAACTGAGCGCCGAGTGCGCCCGCCACGCGACCGTGCGCGTCGAGGTCGGTTCCCTCGATCCAGCTGAGATCGTGCGCCCCGATTCCGACGTCGCGGGCCGACGAGATCTCCTGGGTGAGTCGTGCCACTTGGACCTCGCTTCGCGCGAAGTTCATCGTGCCGCCGTGAACGTAGCGCGCGTCGATGCCGTCACTTCGCGTCGAGGAACCGAGTTCGACGACGGCGTCTTGGAGAACGCGACGCTGATGATCGAAGGACTCGTGGCCGTAGCGCCCGATGACGCTCGCGTTGCTCATCGGGAAGAGCCCCGACGCCCAGCCGCCGTTGCGGCCCGACGCGCCGAAACCGCAAACCTCTTTCTCGAGGACCGCGATGCGCAGCGAGGCGTCACGACGAAGGAGTTCTCGCGCGGTCCAGAGACCAGTGAAGCCACCGCCAATGATCGCCACGTCGACGTCGAGATGGTGTTGTAGCGTCGCTCGGGGCGTGAGCGACCGCTCGAGGGATGACCACCACAGTGACTGCGATGGCACGATCAGATGAACTTGACGGCTCCGGTGAAAACCTCACGCATGGTGCCGACCATGAAGTCGATGTCGGCCCGCGTCGAGATGAGCGGCGGCGCGAGTTGTACGACGGGGTCGCCCCGGTCGTCGGAACGACAGATGAGCCCGCGTCGGAACATCTCGGGTGACACGTAGCCGCGAAGGAGACGTTCCGCGTCCTCGCCGGCCCACGTCTCTTTGGTCACTTGGTTCTTCACCAGTTCCACGCCCCAGAAGTATCCGGTGCCGCGTACGTCGCCGACGATCGGGATGTCCTTCAGATCCAACAGGCTCTGACGGAAGTAGTCCTCGTTGGCGAGTACGTTCTCCAGTACCTTCTCGTTCTCCAAGATCTCGATGCTCTTGAGCGCGACGGCGCACGAGACGGGGTGACCGGACCACGTGAAGCCGTGGACGAACGACGCGTCACCGTGCTGGAAGGGCTCGGCCAGGCGGTCCGACACGATCATCGCCCCGAGCGGGGCGTAGCCGGCCGTGATGCCCTTCGCGCAGGTGATGATGTCCGGCACGTAGTCGTACTTCTGACCACCGAACCAGGTACCGAGTCGCCCGAAGGCGCAGATGACGTCGTCCGAGACCAGGATGACGCCGTAGCGATCACAGATCTCTCGCACCGCCTGCCAATAGTTCGGCGGGGGAGTGAAGCAACCACCGGCGTTCTGCACGGGCTCTAAGAAGACCGCGGCCACCGTCTCGGGACCTTCGCGAAGGATCGCCTCTTCGATCTGGTGGGCCTGCCACATCCCGAAGGCTTCGAAATCGTCGCCGTACTGTTCGGCGCGATAGAAGTTGACCGCGGGGACTTTGACGGCGCCCGGGACCAACGGTTCGAACGGCTGTCGGTATCCCTCGAGTGAGGTGATCGTGAGGGCGCCCAACGTGGTGCCGTGGTAGGCGACGTCGCGACTGATGACCTTGTAGCGATCGGTGTCGCCGCGCATCTTGTGGTACTGACGAGCGAGTTTCCACGCGCTCTCATTCGCCTCGGCGCCACCGGAAGTGAAGAACACGCGATTGAGGTCTCCCGGGGCGAGGCTCGCGATCTTCTCGGCCAGCTCGATGGCCTTCGGGTGGGCGTAGGTCCACAGGGGGAAGAAGGCCATCGTCGTCATCTGCTCGGCCGCCGCCGCGGCGATGTCCGCACGACCGTGACCGAGCATGTTGGTGAACAGTCCCGAGAGGCCGTCGAAGTACTCGGTGCCGTTCGCGTCGTAGACCCGCGTCCCTTCACCGCGCACCATGATCGGGATCTCGGACTGTTCGTCGTAGGCACCCATGCGTGACATCTGGAGCCAGAGGTGGCGCCGCGCGCGTTCGGAGTAATTATGACTCGCGTGTTTCTCGTCCGTGAATTCAATTCCGTCGCTAATCGTTTCCAGCGTCACTTGGTCCCCCATACGTAGGTCTGCTTTGAAAGCTTCAAATACAGAAATGTTTCAACTTCCGTCACCCCCGGAATGCTCCGGATCGAGTCGTTCAAGAGGTGGACGAGCGCGTCGTCATCGACGGCGATGACTTCGGCGATGATGTCGAAGCTGCCAGCGGTCATAACGACGTAATTGGCTTCGTCGATCGAGGCGATCTTGTCGGCGACGAGTCGCACGTCACCGTGTACTCGAATACCGATCAGCGCTTCGCGACCGTAACCGAGTTGTAGAGGATCGGTGATCGCGACGATCTGCATCACACCGGAATCCTTCAGGCGTTGCACGCGACGACGCACGCCGGCCTCGGAGAGACCAACCTCGGCCGCGATTGCGCCGTAGGCGCGACGACCATCACGTTGTAGATGGCTGATGATCTGTCGATCGATGGAGTCCAGGGCATTTGGCGCGAGCGACACCAGTTCTGAGTTCGTGCGCTCAGTGCTCTTCTTCGTCTGACGAATTGGTTTGGTCGCTGGCATTGGTCACTCCCGGCGAAGCAGCCCAAGAGCCCCCCGCTGCGGATAGAGACAGTATAGGGGCATGTGGCGACGAAAAGAGTCGTTTTTTTCGTCCTAGGGGACTTATATCTTCAATTTAGGTTGCGGGGTCCCGGCAATCTCTGGCAGAGTGGCTCAGGGCATCGCCGACAGGCGGTCCGTGACTTGGAGGGGAATATGCGCCGTTTGGACAATTTTGTCGGGGGCGAGTCCGTCGCTCCCAAGAGCCAAAAGTACGTCGAGTTGATAAATCCCGCGACGGGTGAGCCCTTCGCCGAGATGCCCGTCTCCAACGCCGCCGACGTCGATCACGCGCTCCATGTAGCGAACGCCGCGTTCCAAAGTTGGAAGCGCACGACGCCGTCGCAGCGCAGCCGCGCCCTCCAACAGATCGCCGACGTGCTCGAAGCGCACGCCGAAGAGTTGGTCGCCGTCGAAGCCGAGAACTGCGGGAAGATCATCGCACTGACGATGAGTGAAGAGATTCCGCCGATGATCGATCAGATTCGATTCTTCGCCGGTGCGGCGCGCCTCTTGGAGGGCCGCGGCGCGGCGGAGTACATGGAGGGCATGACGAGTTACGTGCGTCGCGAGCCCATCGGGGTGTGCGGTGCCGTGACGCCGTGGAACTACCCGATGATGATGGCGGTGTGGAAGTGGGCGCCCGCGATCGCCGCGGGCAACACGATGGTCCTTAAGCCCGGCGATTCGACACCGGCCTCGACGTTGTTGATGGCGCAACTGATGGCCGAGATTCTTCCCCCCGGCGTCTTCAACGTGGTGTGCGGTGACCGAGATACGGGCCGCGCGCTCGTCGAGAATTCGATTCCGGCCATGGTCTCGGTCACGGGTTCGGTGCGCGCCGGAATGGAGGTCGCGTCCAGCGCCTCCCAGACCCTGAAGAAGGTCCACCTCGAGCTCGGCGGCAAGGCGCCGGTCATTGTCTTCGATGACGTCGATATCGCTTCGGCGGCCGAGAACATCGCGATCGCCGGTTATTTCAACGCGGGCCAAGACTGCACCGCCGCCACCCGGGTCCTCGCGGGACCCAAGGTGTACGGCGACTTCGTCGACGCATTGGCCGAACAGGCGAAGAACACCGTCATCGGACCGCCTGACAACGACGACGCGCTCTTCGGACCGGTCAATAACGTCAATCAGTTCGAGCGCGTCACCGGCTTCCTCGGTCGCGCGCCCGGACACTCGTCACTCGCCGCCGGGGGCCACCACGTGGGCGACGCCGGATACTTCATCGAGCCGACGGTGGTGGCCGATCTCCACCAAGACGACGAGATGATTCAGAGTGAGATCTTCGGACCGGTAATCACGGTGCAGAAGTTCAGCGACGACGCCGAGGCACTCGCGTGGGCCAACGGCGTCGACTACGGGCTGGCGTCGTCGGTCTGGACGAGCGACCACGGACGCGCCATGCGCTTCACGAGGGACCTCGACTTCGGATGTGTGTGGGTTAACACCCACATTCCACTCGTCGCCGAGATGCCCCACGGCGGCTTCAAGAGGTCCGGCTACGGCAAAGACCTCTCGATGTACGGCTTCGAGGATTACACACGCGTCAAGCACGTGATGCACAACATCGAGTCGTGAGGTTCGCGTCACACGGTCGTGAAGTTAGTTCACACGGGTTCCTTGGAGTGACTACCGTGGATGAGGCCCCGAACAACAGAGAGGGTGATCAACGATGATCATCGGCGTACCAAAAGAGATCAAGACCGACGAATACCGCGTGGCGTTGACGCCCGCCGGTGCGAGAGAGCTCACCGGTGCAGGTCACCGAGTCCTCATCGAACGAGGAGCCGGCGTGGGCTCGTCGATCGGCGACGCCGACTACGTGGCCAATGGAGCCACGATTGTCGAGTCGGCCGACGATGTCTGGTCTGAGAGTGATCTCTTGATGAAGGTGAAAGAGCCCATCGCTCCTGAGTATCACCGACTGAGCGCCCACAAGAACCAGGTCCTCTTCACCTACCTCCACCTCGCCGCCTCGCGCGAGTGCACCGACGCACTCGTCGCAGCCAACAACGTGGCCATCGCGTACGAAACGGTGCGACTCCGCGACAACTCGCTGCCGCTGCTCACGCCCATGAGTGAAGTGGCGGGTCGGATGGCCCCCTTGATGGCCGCGCACCATCTCATGCGTCCGGGCGGGGGACACGGGACGCTTATCAGCGGTGTGCCGGGTGTCGCTCCGGCCAACGTCGTCGTCATCGGTGCGGGCGTCTCGGGACTCGCGGCGGCGACGATGGCCGCGGGACTTCACGCGAACGTGAAGATTCTCGATCGCAACCTCGAGCGACTGCGCCAAGTCGACATCCACTTCGACGGACGAGTACAGACCATCGCGTCCTCGACGCTCGCCCTCGAAGACGCGTGCCTCGACGCCGACATCGTGATCGGTGCCGTACTGGTGGTGGGGGCGAAGGCGCCCAAGCTCGTGAGTAACGATCTCGTGGCGCGGATGCGCCCGGGCTCGGTCCTGGTCGACATCTCGGTCGACCAGGGTGGCTGCTTCGAAGCGACCCATCCGACGACGCACTCGGATCCGGTCTTCGAAGTCAACGGTTCGATCTTCTACTGCGTGGCTAACATGCCGGGCGCCTTTCCGTACACGTCGACGTACGCCCTCGCTAACGCGACGCTGCCGTACGCGATGGAACTGGCTCGCCACGGATGGCGCGAGGCGGTGGTCGCCGATGACGCACTCGCCGAAGGCGTTAACGTCGTCGAAGGCGACGTCACCTACGGTCCCGTCGCCGAGTCGCTCGGTGTGCCCTTCAGTCCACTACGCTCGCTCTTATAATTGACGGCGGCGCGACGGGCGTAGTGGCCGTGTGTACGACTCTTTTATCTAGCGCTGCACGGGGGAATTAATGTCGGACGCTTCAGTGAGTCACGTCGTGCACGCTGAAACACCCGATCCGCGTCGATGGTTCGCGCTCGTCGTGATCGGCATCGCCCAACTAATGGTGATTCTCGACGCCTCAATCGTGAACATCGCGTTGCCGCACGCCGCTCTGCCCAAGGCGCTCGGCGGACTAGCGATAGCCCAGAAGAACTATCAGTGGGCGATCACCGCCTACACCTTGACCTTCGGCGGATTCCTGTTGCTGGGTGGACGCATCGGCGACTACATGGGCCGAAAGAAGTCCTTCCTCATTGGCCTGCTCGGCTTCGCCGGAGCATCGTTGCTCGGGGGCTTCGCGCAGAATCAGCAATGGCTCTTCGGCGCGCGTGCCCTGCAGGGACTCTTTGGCGCCTTGCTCGCGCCCGCGGCGTTGTCGCTCATTTCGGTGACCTTCACCGATTCCAAAGAGCGCGCGAAGGCCTTCGGCGTCTACGGCGCCCTCGCGGGCGTCGGCGGAGCGATCGGACTCATCGCGGGAGGTCTCTTAACGCAGTACTTCTCGTGGCGGTGGTGCCTCTTCGTCAACACGCCCATGGCCATCATCGCGTTCTCTCTCGCGGTTCCGAATGTCCGTGAATCCAAGGTTGAGGGTCATCCGCACTACGACGTCCCCGGGGCCCTGACCGCGACGGCCGGCATGTTGAGCGTGGTATTCGGCGTCTCCCATGCGTCCACCGACGGCTGGGGCTCGTCGAGCGCGTGGCCGTTCATGGCCCTCGGCGCCTTCTTGCTCTTCGTGTTCTTCGTGATCGAGAGTCGCATCAAGGAACCGCTCTTACCGCTACGACTGATCACCGACCGTATTCGGGCGGGCGCGTTCCTCGCTCAACTGTTCGTCGGACTGGGCCTCTTCGGGATGTTCCTCTTCATGACGTTCTACTTCCAGAACGTCGAGCAGTATTCAGCCGTGAAGACCGGTCTGTTGTTCATGCCGTTCTCGATCGGCATCATCCTCGCGGCGGGAATGACGAGCCAGTTGCTGCCAAAGATCGGACCCCGTCCCCTCGCCACGCTCGGTAATTTGATGGCGGCTTTCGGGATGCTCTACCTCTCGTTCATCAAAGTCGATAGTTCCTACGTCACCGGCGTGATGCCCGCGATGATCGTCACAAGCCTCGGACTCGGAATGGCGTTCGTGTCGATCGCCTCGACGGCCCTGTTCAACGTACGGCCCCAAGACACCGGCGCCGCGTCCGCCGTACTGACGACGTCCCAACAGATCGGCGGCTCTTTCGGTACCGCGATCGCCAACACCATCGTCGTCTCCAGTGGGACCGCGTTCATGGTGGCGGCCCTGAAGTCGCACCCGTCGCTCTCGGTGAAGGCCAAGATGCTGTTAGTGGCGACGTCCCACGTGCACGGCTACGACGAGTCGTTCCGCTACGGATCGCTGATGCTCTTCATCGCCGCGCTGGCGTTCTTTTCGCTGGTGAACATCGATCGACACCACCTCGGCCAACACGACGAAGCGGCGCCCGAGGTCTATCCGGCCTCGACGTAGGGACAGTGGCGACAGCCACTCTCACAACACGTTCCGCGAGCCACGTGGGTGGCCGACGTCAGTACCATGAGTCCCGACGATGGATCGCGGTACGTCGGTGCGCCGGCGATGACCGCGGCTTCGTGGGCGGCGATGATGGCGTCATAGTCCGAACGCGACGGATCGCAGCGACTCGGGTGCGGCCGAGGGACCAAAGAACTCACTGCGCCAAACTAATGGGGCCTACTCGTCGACCCGCAGTACGACTTTTCCAAATTTGCCCGGTTCCGCGAAGTACTCATAGGCGCGCGCGACGTCTTCTAGTGCGAAGCTCTGGGCGACCGGTACGTGCAACTCGCCGGTTCGCCAACGAGGAATGAGCGTCTGACTCACGCGGTCGGCGACCTCACCCTTTTCTCTGCGCGACCTCGAGCGAAGGGTCGAGCCGGTCAGCGTCGCGCGCGTGCGCATCAAACCGAGAAGGTCCACGTCCACGTGACTGCCCCCACCACCAACACCGATGACCACGACGCGCGCGAACGGATTCAACAGCCCGAGGGCGACACTCAGGTGAGCCGCGCCGACCAATTCCAACACGACGTCAACCGGCCCAACCTCCGCGACCTGGTCGAGCGTCACGGTCTCGTCGGCGCCGCATTCGCGGAGCCGTTCGTGGTGTTCGCTCGTTCTCGTGACGGCGATGACGTGTGCTCCGAGTGCACGCGCTATTTGCACGGCGGCAACGCCGACGCCACCGGTGGATCCCGATATCAAAACACGCTCGCCGGAGCCCAGCTGTCCCTGCGTCACGAGTGCGTCGTGGGCGGTCGTGAAGGCTTCGGGGAACCCTCCGGCCTGATCCCAACTGACGTGGTCGGGTACGAAGAGCAGATGTTCGCTCGGCACGAGGCAGTGCGTCGCTTGTGCGCCTCCCCCGACGATGGCGCAGACTCGTCGACCGAGGAGCGGTTCGTGCACGCGCTCGCCGACCGCACTCACGACGCCGGCGAGTTCCATACCGGGGACGTCGGCGGGCCAGCCTTCGGGAGCGGGGTAGTGGCCCGCGCGCTGCATGAGGTCGGCCGCATTGATGCCGGCGCCGCGGACAGCGACGATGACGTCATTGGGACCGGGATTGGGGGTCTCTCGCTCTTGGACTTCGAGGTTCTCATCGTTGATGACGACGCAGCGCACGCAGTCAGCCTACGACGCGTCGAGTTCGACGTCACGCCGTTAGTGTCACGAAGTGACCATCTTCGACATCCCAGTTCACACGCTCAACGGCGAGCCGAGTTCATTGGCTCCCTACGCCGGCAAGACCGTTCTCGTCGTCAACGTCGCGTCCAAGTGCGGCTTGACGCCGCAGTACGAAGGACTCGAGCGACTGCAAACGACGTACGAGGACCGCGGCTTCAGCGTCGTCGGTTTCCCGTGCAACCAGTTCCTCGGCCAAGAGCCGGGGACCGCGGAGGAGATCCAAACGTTTTGCTCGACGACCTACGGCGTGACGTTCCCACTCTTTGAGAAGATTGACGTCAACGGCGAAAACCAGAGTCCGATTTACGCATCGTTGAATGAAACGGCCGACGCCGAGGGCTACTCCGGTGACATTCGATGGAACTTCGAGAAGTTCTTGATCGACCCCAGTGGCGCCGTGCAGCGCTTTGCGCCAACCGTAACACCGGACGACCCGATACTGGTGGGCGCGATCGAAGGCGCGCTGGGCTAGCCGAGTCCAATCGTGCGATGCAGTCGCACGTAGGTCGGCTCGAAACCGTAACTCAACCAGAAGTTTCTCGCGCGGCGATTCGTCACGCGCCAATTGGTCTCCACGTACTCAAAGCCGGCGCCGCGAGCGTTGCGAAGGGCGGCGTCGATCATCGCCGTAGCGACCCCCTGGTGCCGATATTCCGCGTCGACGGTCACCGCGCTCAGGTGCAACGTGTGTTCAAACGAGCCGCGGCGATGCGGCAGTGGAAACGTGATGCACTGGGCGACGGGACGCTCGCCGTATTGGACGATGTAGTGGTGCACTTCGGGATCGTCCAGGGTCTCCCAGAGATCATCTCGTTTGCTGGAGTGGTCGAGGCCAATGGAGAAACTCGGACCGACCCGCTGGACCGCGTCGAGCTCATCGTCGAGGGCCACCGCGATCTCGATGTCGTCAACGCCACCTCGACGCAACGAGTACCCGTCGGGCAGTGCGTGATCGTGTCGGTCGTCGAGTCGAAGGACACCTCGCATGTGCATACGCGCGAAACCCATTTCGTACCAGGGCTGGGTCGACGCGATGTCGTCAATGGTCCAGACGTAGTGTTCGAGGGCTCCGTGTTCGATCCACGAAGCGCCGGCCGCGCTGTAGAGGTCGCTCAGGATGTCGGTGTTGTCGAAGGAGACGCCGTCCGGACCAATCCACACCCCGTTGCCGTAGGACTCGCTCTCGAGCAGTGCGCCGTAGAGGTGACCGACGACGGCGCCGTCGCGCTCGGCGACCCAGGTCTGGTCCGTCACGTCGCTAAGGGAATCAGTCAGTAGCTGCGTCGCGATGAACGGGTTGACGAGAGATTGGATCGCGGCGTCTCGGGCCAATCCGTCGGCTACGCGAGTTACCACCTGATCGACGTCGCTCAATTCCAGTTGGCGAACGGTGATCACAGATCAACCTTACGTGTCGCGTGTGCCAAAGTTGCCGGGTGAGTATTGACGCAACGTTGTTCGACATGGACGGGCTCTTGATCGACTCCGAGATCTTGTGGCACCAGGCGGAAGTCGAAATCTTCGGAGCCCTCGGCGTGCCGCTCCTGGCCACGTCGACTCGATCCACGAAGGGGGTATTCATCAATGACGTCGTTGCCTACTGGTACTCGCGCTATCCGTGGAACGGACCGAGTATCGAAGACGTCATCGCGAAGCTGGTCAGTCGTGTGGGATCGCTGGTCGAATCGGAAGGGCGCCTTTTGCCCGGAGCGATCCGCGCCATCGACCTGACGAGTGAACGCGGTCCGATCGCTCTCGCGAGTTCAACGCCGCTCGCGTTGATACAGCGCTCCCTCGATCACTTCGATTTGTCGGACCGTTTTGCGTCGGTGCACTCGGCTGAGTTCGAGCCGTACGGCAAACCTCACCCCGGGGTCTTTCTCACCGCGGCGACCTCACTCGGTGTCGCTCCGACGCGCTGTCTCGTCTTCGAAGACTCCACCGCTGGTGTGATTGCGGCGCGAGCCGCCAGCATGAGCCTCGTGGCCGTACCGACGCGCGAGGACCGCGGCGAGGTCGAGTACCTTCTGGCGGACCTCGTCCTCGACTCACTCGACGACCTTTCAACGGACTGGCTCGACGAGCAGTTCGCCTAAAGCTCCTTCGAGAATCGACGGGCCTGCGCGTGACAGAAGACGCCGGCGGGGTAGTTCTCGACCTGAGTCCAACCGGTTGACTCATAGAGCGACAGCGCCTCGGGTTGGGCCGGTCCGGTCTCGAGGAAGAGCGCCCGATATCCGAGTTCTTTCGCGTGACGTTCGATCTCGTTCATGAGCGAGAGACCGATCCCCGCGCGGCGAAGATCCGGTCGCACCCAGAGGCGTTTCACCTCCGCGAAGCGCAGACCTGGTTCACCGATTGAACGAAGTCCGACGCCGCCAACCAGGTGACGATCGTGGCGCGCGACGAGGAAGAGCCCGTCGGGCGCGCGAAGCTCGTCGATGCTGAGGTGCGCGTTATCACCATCGCCGCCGTAGCGCTGTTGGAGTTCGTCGCTCGCCGCGTGCATAATGGCGAGCGCTCCGCTGGTATCGATTGATTCGGCACTAACGGCGATGGAAATCACTTGGACATCGTAGAGGTCGGACCGTACATCGTTGATGGTTCAGTACGATGTGGGGACTCATTGAAGGAGACTCGTGTTTCGCCCCGTCAGCGCTGAACTGGATTTTGTGGCTCTTGAAGAAGCCGAACTGGCCCGGTGGCGGGCCAATGACGTCTTCGCCCGGTCCATGAAGCACCGCGAGGGCGCCGAGCCATGGGTCTTCTATGAGGGACCACCCACGGCGAACGGCAAGCCGGGCCTCCACCACGTGTGGGCGCGGGTCTACAAAGACCTGTTCTGTCGTTACCAGACAATGCAGGGACGTTTCGTCTCGCGACGCGCGGGCTGGGACACCCACGGCCTCCCGGTCGAAGTCCAGGTCGAAAAGCAACTCGGCATATCCGGGAAGAAGGCCATCGTCGAGCAGGTCGGCATCGAGGAGTTCACGCGGTTATGCCGGGATTCGGTCCTCACCTTCGTCGGCGAATTCGAGCGGCTGACTGAGCGCATCGGCTACTGGACCGACATGGAGCACGCGTACTACACGTTCCATCCGGCCTACGTCGAATCCGTGTGGTGGCACCTCCAACAGCTCTTCGAGCACGGTCTGTTGTACGAAGACCTCAAGGTCATTCCGTACTGTCCTCGTTGCGGCACGGCGCTCTCGAGCCACGAGTTGGGTCAGCCGGAGGTCTACACCGACGAAGTCGACGAGAGCGCGTACGTCCGCCTCGCGATCACCGATGCTGACGCGCACGACCTCTCGGGCGCGACGCACCTGGCCGTGTGGACGACGACCCCCTGGACCCTGCTCTCGAACGTGGCGATCGCCGTCAATCCCGAGATCACCTACGGCGTCGTCGACGGCGTCGTCGTCGCGGCCGAACTGGTGGAGTCGGTCTTCGGTGCCGGCGTCACGGCGAGCGCGACGTTCCCCGGGAGCTACTTGGCCGGCGTGCACTACGAACGACCGTTCAGCGACGCCGCGTTGCCCGACGACGTCGACGCGTGTTACGTCGTGCTAGCGGATTACGTCACGATCGACGACGGCACCGGACTCGTCCACCAGGCGCCGGCCTTCGGTGAGATCGACCGTCAGGTCGCTCGCGATCACGGACTGCCCACGATCAATCCCGTGGGACCGGAAGGGAAATTCACCTCCGAGATCCCGTGGCTCGAAGGTCGCGACGTACGCGAAGCGAACCGCACCATCAACGACGAACTCGAGCGTCGCGGTCTCTTGATCCGCCGACTCGACTACAACCACTCCTTGCCGCACTGCTGGCGATGCGGGACGGTTCTCATCTACTGGGGCAAGCCCAGTTGGTACGTCGCGACGAGCAAGTTCCGCGAGAAGCTGCTCGCCGAGAACGCGACGATCGACTGGCACCCGGAGCACATCCGTGACGGCCGCTTCGGCAACTGGCTCGACAACAACGTCGACTGGGCTTTGTCGCGCGACCGCTTCTGGGGAACGCCGTTGCCGATCTGGCGCTGCCCCGACGATCACTTCACGTGCGTGGGATCTCTCGCCGAACTCTCGGCGCTCGCCGGACGCGACCTCGGCGACCTCGACCCGCATCGTCCGGCGATCGATGAGGTCGTGGTGCCGTGTCGCACGTGCGCCCAAGAGGCCCGACGCGTGGAACCAGTCATCGACGCGTGGTTCGACGCCGGGTCCATGCCCGCCGCCCAGGTCGGCTATCCGCACGTCGAGGGGAGCGCCGAGGCGATGCAGTTCCCGGCGCAACTCATCGTGGAGGCCATCGACCAGACGCGTGGCTGGTTCTACACCCTGCTCGCCGTCAATACTCTGGTCTTCGGCGCCAAGCCCTTCGAGCACGTGTTGTGCCTCGGCCACATCGTGGACGAGAACGGCAAGAAGATGAGCAAGTCCGTCGGCAACGTCATTGACCCGTGGGAGGTGTTGAACACGCGAGGGGCCGATCCGTTGCGCTGGTGGATGTTCTCCCAGGGTTCGCCATGGACTTCGACGCGCACGAGCCTGGGTGCGATTGACGCCTCGCTTCGCGAGACGCTGGCCACGCTCTGGAACACCTTCAGTTTCTTCACCCTCTACGCCTCCATCAACAACTTTGAACCGATGGACCCCGAGATTCCCGCGCCGCACAACCGCGCCGCGATCGACCAATGGATACTCTCTCGACTCGAGAGCGTGACGGCGACGGTCACGAGCGCGCTCGACGGCTACGAACCGCTCGGCGCCACCGACGCGCTGAGTGAACTCATCGACGACCTGTCGAACTGGTACGTGCGACGCACTCGCCGACGATTCTGGCGCACCGACCCCAGCGCGCCGCGCTCGGATTCACTGGCGGCGCACGCGACCCTGCTGGAGGTCTTGCAGCGCGTGACCTTCCTCCTGGCACCGTTCTGTCCGTTCGTGGCGGAACGGCTGTACTCCGAACTATTCGACGTCACGTCGACGGACTCGGTGCATCTGGCCGACTGGCCACTCGGTGAACCGGAACGTCGCGACGTCGCGCTCGAGGAATCGATGGCCGTGGCCCGACGACTGACGTCGCTCGGTCGTGCGGCGCGTGCCGAGGCCGGGGTGAAGGTCCGTCAACCCCTCGCGCGCGCGCTCGTCTTCTTGGCGTCGCTCTCGGCGATGCCCCCGGCGGGCGTCGTGGAGGACGAGCTCAACGTCGATCACCTGGAATACGCGAGCGACCTCGCGAACGTGCTCACCTTCGAGCTGGTACCCAACTTCCGTGCCGTGGGACCGCGACTGGGAGAGGCCGTGAAGGAGCTGAAGCCGGCCCTGGCGTCACTCGACTCCGTGGCCGCTGCCGAGACCCTCGAATCGGGGGGATCGATCAGCGTGAGGCTCTCGTCGGGCACGTTCGAACTCAGCGCCGACGACATTGAGCTGCGAGTGAAGGGACAAGACGGGTACGCCGTGTCGCGTGACGGTGGCGAGGTCATCGCGCTTGACTTGACGCTGACCGACGAACTACGGCGTCGCGGTTTCCTGCGTGACGTCATTCGCCAGGTCCAAGACCTACGCAAGAATTCCGGTTTCGACGTAGCCGACAGAATCGTGCTGCACGTGTCGGGCATCGACGACCTCGCCGAAGGTTTCGCGACCTTGGCGAGCGAGGTGTTGGCCGTCGAAGTGATCACCGGGTCGGGTTGGGGCGAAGGGACGTTGTTGGAACTCGACGACGACCGCGAGGCGCGAGCCTGGGTCGCGAAGGATTAACGCGTCGCGTTGAGCTTCGTCAAGAGCGAAGCGAGCGTCACGCGTTCGCTCTCGGTGAGTTTCTTCGCGAGGCTCTCGTCCAAATACTCGAGGTGGACGTTGAGGGCTTCGTCCAGTTTGGTGTTACCGGCGTCGGTGATCGCCACGTGAATGGCGCGGCGATCGCTCGGGCAGTTTTGGCGCGCGACCAGGCCGGCCTCTTCAATTCGATCGACGAGCCTGGTCGTGCCGCCACTCGAGTGGACGATGGCGTCGGCGATCTCATTCATCTTCAGTCGTCCGTCGGGCGAACGTCGTAACTGCAAGAGGACGTCGAACCAGGCGAGGGGGAGTTCGCACGCGGATTCCAACTCGAGGCCCAGACTCCGTGAGAGTCGGGCGTTCGTTTCGAGCAGCAGCCCGAAAAGTTGCACCTTCTCGTCACCGGAAGGACAGGCGCTGGTCTGGGAACTCATGGAAGGATCATACCATATTCTTAGTCTTACAATTACTGCTTGACAAGTAGTTGCATAAGCAAGTATACTGGTCGTAGCACGGTAAGTGCCTAGAAAACAGGAGATTTGAAATGACCAGTTCCCCCACCACCGAGATTGTCACCACCGACCTGCCCGCCGCGGGCACCTACAACATCGACGCGGTTCACTCAACGGTTGGCTTCGTTGCGCGCCACCTCGTCGCCTCCAAGGTCCGCGGACGTTTCACCGACTTTGTTGGTGCGATCACCATTGGTGACACACCGGAGAGCTCGAGTGTCGACGCGACCGTTCAGGCCGCCAGCATCACGACGGACAACGAGATGCGCGACGCGCACCTCAAGAGCCCGGACTTTCTGGCGTTCGAGACCTACCCGACGTTGACGCTCAAGTCCACGAAGATCAGCGCCAAGGGCGATGATTTCGAAGTCGTCGCGGACCTCACGGTCAAGGGCATCACGAAGTCAGTCACCTTCGACCTCGAGTACCTCGGGACCGGCCCTTCGATGACCCCCGGCGTCTCGGTCACCGGATTCGAAGCGCGCGCGGAGTTCGACCGACGTGATTTCGGAATCACCTTCGGCAGCACGCTGGAGAACGGCAGCCTGGTCGTCGGCAACAAGATCGCGATCGAACTCGCCATCGAGGCGCACCAAGCGATCTAAGGATCACGGGTTGAAACGCCGGGGACGACGACGTCCCCGGCGTTTTGCTCGTTACGATGGGTCATGGCTGAAAACCAGAAGGGTAAGGGCGCCAAGTCCACGATCGGGGTACTGGGTGTCTTGGCCTCGATCATCTCGGTCTGGTGGTTCGCCCTTCGTCCGCGCCGCAAGCAACGCGATCAGTAGTTCGCCACCGCGTGCGGTGGGCGACAAGGTCGAGCGTTAGCGTCACGTGATGGCTACCGCGTCGTTCGCGCCGCTTCGTCACCGGAGTTTCGCCCTTTCACTGACCTCGTCGTTCGTCTCGTCGACGGGCACCTGGATGCAGACGGTCGCACTCGGGGTGTACCTCACGGAGACGACGCACAACGCGGTGTGGCTCGGGCTCTTGACGGTGTGCGCGTGGACACCAGCACTGATCGGCGCGCCGTTGGGCGGCGTGATCGCGGACCGCGTGATTCGACAGCGCTGGATTCAGGCGAACAATCTCGTGATGGCCCTCACGGCGAGCGCTCTCGCCACGGCCGAACTGACCCATCACCTCACTCCGCAGTTGGCGTGCTATCTCGCCATCGTCGAAGGACTTTGCTCCTCGGCGTCGTGGGCCGCGTGGCAGTCGCTGTTGCCGGACCTCGTCGATCGAGACGAGGTCTTCGCCGCCGTGTCCCTCTCGTCGGCGCAGTTCAATCTCGGTCGCATCATCGGCCCCTTGTTGGCCGGCGTGACGCTGGCCTTCGGATCGCCGGGGATCTGCTTCGCGATCAACGCCGCGTCGTTCGTCTTCGTCGTCGTGATCTTCTCATTCGTGCGCTGCGCTCCCCGGCCCAAGCCGACCACGCCAATTCGCATCTGGTCCGAGACGAAACACGGCGCGAAGCGAGCCTGGTCAGTAAAGGGCTGTCGCTACCCGATCCTCGCCATTGGGACCGTCGCGCTCATCGCGAGCCCCTTCATCGCGTTGGTTCCGGCCATGGCGATCCAGACGTTGCACTCCGGACGGATCGGGGTGTCGTGGCTCGTGACGGCGCAGGGCGTGGGCGCGGTCATCGGGGCGGTGACGTTGCCGGCGCTCGCGCGGCGCACGTCGCGAATCGCGGTGTTGCGATGCTCCGTGGCGACGGTCGCGTTGGCGCTCGCGCTCTACGGGTTGGCGCCGACGTTGGCGCTCGCCGTCGCGGCCCTGGTCTTGCTCGGCGGTGCCTACGTCGGCACGTTGACGGGTCTCAACACCGCGGTGCAATTGCACGCACCCACGAGCGAACGCTCGCGCATTCTCTCGCTCTACACGCTGTCGTTGTCGATCTTCTATCCGCTCGGTGCCCTCGTGCAAGCGGCCATCGCCAAGACGTGGGGCGTGCGTCCGGTCACGGTCGGGGCCGCGGTTCTGCTGACGCTCGTGCTGGGTTTCGTGACCCTGCGGCGCCCGGCGTTCTGGCGCGAGATCGCCGTGACGCCGAATGAGCCTGTTGTTTTGCTGGCAGACTAGGGGGATGTCATTCACCGCAATCAATCCCGCCACCGAAGAGTTCGTCGCTGAGTTTGAGGCTCACAGCGACGCCGACGTCGAACACGCGCTCGCCCACGCACACAGCGCGTTCGAGGCGTGGCGGGGCACCCCGATATCGGAGCGCGCACACCTGATGATTCGAGCGGCCGAGCTGCTCGAGAGCGAGATCCCCGTCGTCGCCGAGCTCTTGACCAGCGAAATGGGAAAGACCTTCACCGCGGCGAAGGGCGAAGTGGCCAAGTGCGCCTTTACGATGCGCTACTACGCCGAGCACGCCGAGGCCATGCTGCGCGACGAGGACGTCGCCACGAGTGGGTCGCGCAGTGGTATCCGCTACGACCCGATCGGCGCCGTGCTCGCGGTGATGCCGTGGAACTACCCGCTCTGGCAGTTCATCCGCGTCGCCGCGCCGACCGTCATGGCGGGCAACGTGATGGTGCTCAAGCACGCCTCCAACGTGCCGGGATGCGCGAAGTTCATCGAGGACCTCTTCACGCGCTCGGGATTCCCCAAGGGCGTCGTGACGACGCTCTTCGTAAGTCACGACCAAGTCCCGCGCATCATCGCCGACCCGCGCATCGCCGCCGTGACGCTCACGGGATCGGATCGCGCCGGTCGCTCGGTCGCCGAAGCCGCCGGACAGCACCTGAAGAAGTCGGTGCTCGAATTGGGCGGTTCGGACCCCTTCATTGTGGCGAGTTCGGCCGACATGGACGCGACGATTCCCCTGGCGGTCACCGCGCGGCTCCAGAACAACGGGCAGTCCTGCATCGCCTCGAAGCGCTTCATCGTCGTACGCGAACGCGCTGAGGAGTTCATCGATCGCTTCGTGAGCGCGATGGCCGCGGTGCCGACGGGCGATCCCATGGACCCCGCGACGGTGCTCGGTCCGGTCGTGAGTCGCTCGCAACTCGACGAGTTGACGTCCCAGGTCGCCGACGCCATCGCCAAGGGCGCCGTCGCGCGAACCGGTGGCGCGCCGCTCGAGAGGCGGGGCTACTACTTCCCGGCGACCGTCTTGACGGGCGTACCGACCGACTCGCGCGCCGGCTGCGAAGAGCTGTTCGGACCGGTTGCGGTCGTCGAAGTCGTCGATGACCTCGACGCCGCGATCGCCTTCGCGAACGCGACACCGTGGGGACTCGGGGGCGCAATTCACGCCGCCGATCAGAAGGAAGTTGACGCCGCGATCGCCGGACTCGACGTCGGCATGGTCTTCGCCAACTCCGTCGTCGCCTCGATGCCCGAGCTGCCCTTCGGCGGCACGAAGGATTCCGGTTTCGGACGAGAACTGGGTGAGTTTGGCGTGCGCGAGTTCACGAACGTCAAGTCCTACTACGTGGCGTGACACAGTATTACTTCGACCACGCGGCGTCGGCACCCCGTCGCGACGAAGTCGCCGATGCTATGGCGCGCTGGCAGCGCGGCGTCGTCGGCAATCCCTCGGGCAGCCATAAAGCGGCGCGCGACGCTCGACGGGCGGTCGAAGAGGCGCGTGACGAAGTGGCGTCGTTTCTCGGAGCCAAGCCGGGCGGCGTCATCTTCACCGGCGGCGGTACCGAGTCCTGCGCCCTCGCAGTCTTCGGAGTGACGAGTCACCATCGTCGCACGCACGAGAACTCCGAGATCCTCATAAGTCGCATCGAGCACCACGCGGTCAGCGACGCCGCCGAAAAGATGGCGCGCGACTTCGACGACGTGCGCGTGCGCTACATCGACGTCGACAGCGACGGCGTCGTGGACCTCGACTCGCTGATGTCGCACCTCAGTGACGACACCGCACTCGTGAGCGTCATGGCGGCCAACAACGAAACGGGCGTGCGACAGCCGCTCGACGGCGTGAGCGCTTTATCGAAGTCCATCATTCCCGGCGGCGTCGTCACTCACAGTGACGCCATCGCCGCGGCGTCGGGGGTGCACCTCGCCAACATGACCGCGACCATCGACATGATCTCGATATGCGCCCACAAGATCGGCGGGCCCGTGAACTCCGGCGCGCTGATCTTGCGCAGCGACATCGCCCTCGATGCGTTGATTCCCGGCGGGGGACAAGAACGCGGCCGTCGCGGCGGCACCGTCGACGTCGCCGCCGCCGTCGGGCTGGCTGCGGCCGTGCGCGTGACGATGAAGGAACTCGCCGACGTCACCGACCGGGTCCTCGACCTCCAGGAGAAACTCGTGGCGGCCGTGAGCCTGATTCCCGGATGTCTCGTCACCGGCCTGGGGGCGCTTCGCGTGCCCGGTACTGTTCACGTCACGTTCGAGGATCTGGCGAGTGACGAACTGCTCTTTCTCCTGGACCAAGAAGGAGTGTGCGCGTCAGCGGCCGCGAGCTGTTCGAGTGGCGCCGCGAGCCCCAGCCACGTGTTGGCCGCGATGGGCGTGTCGCCCGAGCGCGCACGCGGGTCACTTCGACTCTCGATGGGGGCCGAGACGACCGAAGCGGACGTCGATGCCGTCATCGCCATACTGGCGAGCGTGGTCTACCAATTGCGCGGCGAGGCATAACGGGCCCTGCGACTGGCAGACTAGGTCGGTGAAAGTCCTAGTCGCCATGAGTGGTGGGGTCGATTCGTCGGTCGCCGCGGGTCTCTTGATCGAGCAGGGTCACGAGGTCGTCGGGGCCACGCTGAAACTCTGGGGCGGCGATTCAGACTCGGGTTGCTGTTCGGTGGCCGACGTCGACGACGCGCGTCGCGTGGCCCAGATACTCGGCATCGACCATCACGTGTTCAACTACACCGAGGAGTTTGATCGTCACGTCGTCATCCCCTTCGTCAACGCCTACGCCTCGGGACAATCGCCCAATCCCTGCATCGAGTGCAATCGCCACATCAAGTTCGATCTGCTGTTCGAACGCGCCCGCCGGCTCGGTTTCGACGCCGTCGCGACGGGTCACCACGCTCAAGTGAGTGCGCGCGACGGGGTTCACTTCCTGCTTCGCGGGGCCGACGACCAGAAGGACCAGAGTTACGTCCTCGGCTACCTGACTGAGGAGCAGCTCTCGACGTTGTTGTTGCCGATCGGGGACATGAATAAGAGCGAGGTCCGCAGCCACGCCGAACGACTCGGACTGAGGACGTGGGACAAACCCGACAGCCAGGACGTCTGCTTCATCGAAGCGTCAAAGGGACGCGAAGTCTTTTTGCGCCAGCGCCTCAAACTGACCCCGGCGGTGATCGTGGATCGCGTCAGCGGCGAAGAGATCGGCACGACCCAGAGCGCGGAGTTGATGACCGTCGGCCAGCGTCGCGGCGTGCTGCCCGCGCGAGACGGCGAGCGCCGTTTCGTTTCGAAGGTGGACTTGAAGACCGGTCGCGTCGAGGTCGGTCGCCTCGACGACATCCTCATAAACGAGATTCCTCTCGACGCGTCGTCGCTCACCTTCTCTCACGCCGCGTTGGCCGACGGATCCGAGGTGCTCGCGCAGTGGAGCGCGCACGGCGTCGCCCAGCCCGCGACGTTGCGCCACGGGCGCCTGCGCCTCGAACTCGACGCGCCCGCCCGCCCCGTCGCCGCCGGTCAGTCCGTCGTCTTCTATCGAGTGAATGAGCCCACGATCGTTGAAGGCGCCGCGATCGTCGCGGTGTCGTGAACGCGGCCGAGCGCGCGGCCCGACTGCGCGCAGAAATCGCCGCTCACAACGAGGCGTATCACGTGTTCGACGCGCCGACGATTCCCGACGCCGACTACGACGCTCTGGTCCGCGAGTTGCGCGCGATTGAGGCGGAACACCCCGAGTTGAACGCCGAGGACTCGGTATCGCACAAGGTCGGCGCACCGCCGTCGACGCTCTTCACTCCGGTCACGCACGCCGAACCGATGTTGAGTCTCGACAACGTCTTCGACGTCGCTGAACTTCGAGCGTGGAGCGCTCGCGCCGCGAAGACCCTGGACGTGTCGTCCGAGGAGCTGGTCTTCGTGGTGGAGCCCAAGATCGACGGGCTGGCGCTGTCCATCGAATACGTCGACGGCGTCCTCGCGCGCGCGGCGACGCGCGGCGACGGTCGCGTCGGTGAAGACGTGACCGAGAACGTGCGCCGGATCTCGAACGTGCCACTGACGTTGTCCGGCAACGTGCGTCCTCGCGTCGAGGTTCGCGGGGAGGTCTTTCTCGCCAAGTCCGACTTCGTCGAGATGAACCAGCGTCAGCGTGAGGCCGGTCAAAAGGAGTTCGCCAATCCCCGAAACGCCGCCGCCGGAAGTCTGCGTCAGAAGGACCCCTCGATCACCGCGAGTCGCCCCCTCTCGTTCCTCTCGTACCAGTTGGTCGAACTCGGAGGCGCGTCATCGTTCACGCGTTACGTCGAGACACTGACACAACTCGCGACCTGGGGGTTCCTCACCGCGTCCGAGACGACGACCGAGCTCGGCGCGACGGCGATGATCGCTCGAAGCGATTGGTTCGAAGAGCACCGACACGAACTTCGGTACCAGATCGACGGGATCGTGGTCAAAGTCGACGACCTCGAGCAACGAACGCGACTGGGCTTCACCAGTCGCGCCCCACGATGGGCCATCGCGCGAAAGCTTCCACCCGAAGAGCGAACCACGAGGTTGCGCAACATCGAAGTGTCGGTCGGTCGAACCGGACGCGTCACGCCCTTCGCCGTGCTCGAGCCGGTCGTCGTCGCCGGGTCCACCGTCGCCATGGCGACGCTGCACAACGAGGATCAGGTGAAGGTGAAGGACGTGCGTCCCGGCGATCTCGTGATCGTGCGCAAGGCCGGCGACGTGATTCCCGAGGTCGTGAGCGCCGTGAGCGAACCGGGCCGTCGACGGAAGCCACGGTGGAAATTTCCCACTACGTGCCCCGCCTGTGGGAGCGTGCTCGAGCGCGTCGGTGACGAGAGCGACACCTACTGCGTCAATCCGGCCTGTCCGGCCCAGCAACTCCAACAGATCGTGCACTTCGCGTCGAGGGGCGCGCTCGACATCGAGGGTCTCGGTGAACAGCGCGTCGCTCAACTGCTCGGGGTCGGACTGATAAGCGACGTCGCCGACCTGTTCTCGCTCCACGTGCACGACCTCTCGGTGCTCGAAGGCCTCGGAGAACTCTCGGCCACCTCACTGGTCAACGCCATTCAAGGCGCCAAGACGATGCCCCTCAGTCGACTCCTCGTCGCGTTGGGCATTCGTCACGTGGGCCCGGTCGCCGCTCGTGAATTGGCCGCGGCGTTTCGTACCTACCAACGAATCGAAGCGGCGTCGCTCGACGAACTCGCCGGTGTCGCCGGCGTCGGACCCGTCATCGCCGCGTCGGTCGTGGCGTACCTCTCGGAGGATGAGAACCGTGATCGCGCTCGTCGCTTCGAAGCCGACGGTCTGACGATGGTCGAACCGCAGGTTCGCACCACGCTCGAGCAGACGTTGGCCGAGCGCGCGGTCGTCGTGACCGGATCGGTCGAGGGCTATTCGCGTGACGGTGCCGAAGAGGCCATCGTGGCGCGCGGCGGGACGTCGCCCGGTTCGGTCTCGAAGAAGACGTACTGCGTGGTCGTCGGCGAGGCGCCGGGTGCGTCCAAGGTCTCGAAGGCTCGAGAACTCGGAGTCCCCATGGTTCCGGCGGGGGATTTTGAGATCCTGCTGGAGAGCGGTTCATGGCGGACCCAACTCGCGTGAGTTCAAATCGGTAGGGTTATTAGGGACTATGCCAGCGCCCACCTTTGCCAACGGTCACCTTTTGGTCAACCGATATCGAATCCAGGAACTCCTGGGCATTGGCGATACGGCCGAGGTCTATCTGGCCGACGACCAGTCGCTGCAGCGCTCGGTGGTCGTGAAGGTGCTCTTGCCGCGACTCGCGGGACACGAAGATGTTCGCCGTGCCTTCCGCGAACGAATCATCAAAGCCGCCACCCTCAGCCACTCGCACCTCGCGCGCGTCTATGACGGGGGCCAGGAGTCCGGATCCATATTCATGATCTGTGAGTACTTGAGCGGGGGATCGCTCGAGGACGTTCTGTCGAGCGGACGCACGTTGAGCGTCGATGACGGCGCGCGCCTCGGTCGCGACGTCGGCAGTGCATTGGCCTATATCCACGAGAACGGCATGGTGCACGGGGCGCTCTCGCCGTCGAAGTTGCTCCTCGATGAAGAAGGTCGCGTGCGCGTGAGCGATATCGCGTTGGCGGGAATCGGCAAGGAGTACCGCGAACGCTTGACGCTCGACGACGTGCGGTTCCTCAGTCCCGAACAGGCGATCGGCGACCCCGCCAACGCCCGCAGCGACGTCTACGCCCTCGCCCTAATCCTCTACGAAGCCGTGACCGGCATCACGCCCTTCGATGGCGTGACGCCCGAGGCGGTGTTGCGTGCGCGCATCAACGCGACGCTGCCGATGCGTCCGGAACTCGGCACCCTCGACATGCTGCTCGCCCAGGCGGCCGTCGCGGACCCTCGCCTTCGCCTGGACGCCGAACAGTTCGCCAGTCGCCTCGGTGCCGTCGTAAGTGACTTTGCGCCGCTGGTGATCGCCCCGGTCGCGCGCGACGTACCGTTGCTGAGCCAATACCGACCGTCCGAACCGCGCAACTCGATCGGATTTCGACCTCCGTCGCCCGATCAGATCACGGGCGCGACCGCCGTCGTCTCTTCGCTCGGGCGCACCGGCGCTCCGCGTCACGCGCGACCGGCCGACGAGTGGGTCGCCACGAGCTCGCCCGTCGCTCGGAACCGCAACCTTCGCGACGAATTCGATGACCTGGACTACGGGCGACTCCCGCAGTCTCGTCGACTCGTCTTTCTCGTGGCGGCGCTGGTGCTGCTCGTGGTGGCCATCGGCGGCGGCATCGCCTGGAAGGTCGGACTCTTCACCCAGAGCAATTCCGTACCGAACTTCGTGGGCGTCAACTTGGGCGAGTATCAGAACGTCCAGTTCACGAGCAGTGCGCCGATCAACAGTTTGCGCTCTACCGTGAAGGCCGACGGATTCCTCGTCACGATCAAGCACGCGTACTCCGCGAGCGTGAAGACCGGCATGATCATCTCGCAGTCACCGGTGTTCAACACCGAAGCGAAGAGCGGCCAAGTGGTCACCGTCACGGTTTCTGACGGCGTGCAGACCGTGCGGTTGCCGGCCCACCTCATTGGTGAGACCTGTAATGAGGCCACCACCCAGCTCACCCGCCTGCACCTCGTCGTCAGGTGTCCGGCGTCGCAGATGATCGCCAGCTCCACGACCCCAGTCGGTCGCATCGCTCGCGTGGTCAATTCCGCCGGCAAGTCGATCACGTCGGCGTTAGTGCATTCGACAGTGGTGCTGGAACGAAGCACCGGTGCCGTCGCGTCAACCACGACCACGACCGTCGCGACGACGCCGACGACCACGACGACGGTTGCCGCCGCGACGTTGGTCGCGGTACCGAACGTCGTCGGCATGAACGAGGCCCAGACGAAAGCCGCGTTGACCGCGGCCGACCTCTACTACCACACGACCGGTCCCGGCGCCTCGGCAACGAATCCGACCTGGACGAAGGTGGTGTCGGAGAGTCCCGTCGCCGGCACGAAGGTGAAGAAGCTCTCGTCGGTGACGTTGACCGTCACTAAATGAGTCGCGGCTGCGACCTCTGTGAAGCGGCCGTCATCACCACGCGTTACTTCGAGGATGATGACTGCTGGATCGCCGATTGTGAGATCTGCCTCGTACCGATGGTGGTCTGGATCAAGCACGACGACACGCCGCCGGATGAAGTCAAGGATCGGCTCCGATCGGCCTTGGAAGCCGTCGCCGACGCAGAGTTCGGCGACGGCAACTGGTCCTATGACGACCACATGCGCAACATCCCCGATCACTACCACGCGCACGCCCGGCCGCCCTATTTCTGGCGTCGGGGCCAGCAGCGGTAGCCCTCGGCATCGTCATTACAATCGAAACACCACAATCATTTAAGGGGTCACCATGGGTGCGCTGGACGGTCGCGTAGCAATCATCACCGGAGCTGGTCGCGGCATCGGGCGCGAGCACGCGCTGCTCTTCGCCCACGAAGGCGCCCAGGTCGTCGTCAATGACCTCGGCGGCGCGTTGGACGGCTCGAGTCATGCCGCCTCGCCCGCCGAAGAGGTCGTCGCCGAGATCAAGGCCATGGGCGGCGAAGCCGTCGCCAATCACGACAACGTCGCGGAGTGGGAAGGTGGACAGCGACTCGTGCAATGCGCACTGGAGACCTTCGGCACGTTGCACGTATTGGTGAACAACGCCGGGATTCTGCGCGACCGTGTGTTGGTCAACCTCAGTGAAGAAGACTGGGACTCGGTCATCAACGTCCACTTGAAGGGCCACTTCGTACCGACCCGCCACGCCGCGAACTACTGGCGCGAAGAGGCCAAGGCGGGACACCCGGTGAAGGCCGCGATCATCAATACGTCCTCGACCTCGGGCCTGCTGGGCAACATCGGTCAATCGAACTACGGTGCCGCGAAGGCCGGCATCGCCGCGTTCACGGTCATCATCGCCGAAGAGCTCGGTCGCTACGGCGTGCGCGCGAACGC
>ODAK010000146.1_pt1 | contig 77514 bp, 73 predicted proteins | sample 1539591 | NCBI WGS metagenome assembly ODAK01 (sample SAMEA3539303, study PRJEB22396) | soil metagenome | biome: tundra; feature: field; material: soil | place: USA | collected 2010-05 | depth 0.15 m | reverse complement strand
GAGCCGTATGCGTAGACGCGCTCGTACGGATCTGTGCGGGGGGCGATCAGTAATGATCGTCCCTACCGCGACAGCAGTCAGTTTCCTGAAATCACTTAGGATTGATTCTCATTCGCCCATGGTCAGGCTCTGTTCCGGAATTGGATGATTCTTCGACGATCGCGTTTGGATGGTCTGCTTGTGGGTGACTCTTTGAACTGCTGCATCGCCTTACGCTCCGCTGCCAGCTTCAGGCGTAGCTCACGGCTCTCCTCCGTCTCGCGGTACAGCGTTTGTGCAACAGACGCCGGGCCGCGCATCTCGCTCAGAAGCAGCACTTCAACCTGAAAGTCACCTCCATCGTTTGTCACTCGTAGCATGTTGCCAATCCGGACCTCGCGCGCAGCCTTGGCGGGCTGCCCATTGGATTGAACCCTCCCCAGTTCACAGGCTCGTGCGGCCAATGCTCGCGTCTTGAAGAATCTGGCGGCCCAAAGCCACTTGTCCATTCGCACCGAGGTCATGATCTATCTTCCTATACGAACGGGATTTCAGTGAGCATTCGTGTTGCTCCCCCTCACCTAACCACGAGGGACGGGCGGCAATCTCACAAAGTACTGCGCACCAGCACGTCGCCTTTGGGCAAGCGGGCAACCGATCGCTGGGCGCTCCCCTTGCTCACGTTGAGGGTTCGACATACCTGGGACCACGAAAGCCCATCACGCCGCAACGTAGCCACCTGGGCAGCGTCAACTTGAACGCGCGGCCTTCCGAACTTCTTGCCTTTCGAACGCGCATTGCGCAGCCCAGCCCTAACGCGCTCTTGTATGAGAGAGCGCTCGAACTCGGCCATGGCGCCTATGATCTGGAACATTAGCCGGCCGGAAGGCGTGCTCAGGTCAAGATTGTCACGGAAGCTGACAAATGCCACTCCATAGGCGTAAAGATCCGCGAGTGCGTTCACCAGATGCTTCAGCGAACGACCGAAGCGATCGATCTTCCAGACCAACACGGCGTCGAACTTACGTCGGTGAGCGTCGGCCATGAGTTGATTCAGTTCTGGTCGTGATTCCTTTGAACCGGACACGCCCAGATCAACAAACTCGCTGGTGATGGCCCAGCCGCGGCGACTGGCGTACTCGCGTAGCTCGGAGAGTTGCATTTCGGGGTCTTGCCCGTTGCAGGTCGAAACGCGGGCGTATAGGGCAACCCGAGCAATTGTGAGGGGTGGTTCTTGAGTGAGTGGAGATGCGGTGTTACGTTTACTGACAGCCATGGGTGCCTCCTTCGTAGGCGGCCTGGTTAGCGTCGTGCCTGTGTTAGTAGCACTGGCACGGCGCGTTTACCTTTCAGGCCATTTTCTTCCGGCCCTTGCTTTTGCGGTAGTTCTGCTCGTGATACTTCTACAGTTTTCGCTCCACCCGACTGTGCCCAAAATTGTGCCCACTGGCCGCTTGCACGGGTTTAGTTGCCAGTTATGATCAAGTGCTCAAACCCGCATTTTTACTAGCGAATCTCAATCCGTACAAATGTCGCTAAACTACTGATTCTTCGTGAAACCAATCCTTGGGCGCAGGGGGTCGCTGGTTCAAATCCAGTCGCCCCGACCAATACTTTCAACCGCTTGCGGTTCCCACATTTGACCTGCTTTTGCCATGAAGACCATAGATTTTCGGGAAAAAACATCCTATACTCTCGTTTCCAAGAAAGAGCACCCCCCTACATGAGCGGGAAAATATTGCGGGTTATAGCGGCCGTCGCTTTTGCCCTTCTAGCCGTTGGACTGGTACTGGTGGGCTACCAGCTCCTCATTCTTGGGACGGGCCTTAATGGCGTTCTCGCTCTTCTTCGTCATTGGCGGGACGCCGTTTTCGGATTCGGCTCCACGGAGAGCGGCAAATGGATGATTATCATCCTGGCGGCGCTTGTGATCGCATCGCTGGTCTACCGCCAAACCAAGGATGGGAGGTACTAACCGCCATGGCGGGCGGCCTGAACCAGAATTTCCGTTTTAGTTCCCAACAGCCCCACACGTGAGCGCAACGTTGATCAGAATTATGCCGCTCAAACCCGGGGGCGGCTTTTTTGTTGGCCCCTGCCTCAATGCCATTGGAGAAGTGGTTGAACACGGACTGCCGCGCCGGTACACTTTGGTCTATTGACCAACGTCGACCGGCAAGACGCGCAAGAACGTGCTGCGCCAGCCATCGCGCCCCGCAGCAGAAGGAGCTTCGTGATGCCTGAATCGCAAACCGCCACCACCGTTGCCAAATACCAGAGCATCTTGTTCGACACCGAAGGAGAGATCGCTGTGGTGACGCTGAACCGGCCGCAGCGGCGCAATGCGCTGTCGCTGGAGTTGATGACCGAGCTGATTGACTGCCTGAACGAGATTGGCCGCGATCGCGCGCTGCGTGTGGTGCTGTTGCGGGCCGCCGGCAAGGTCTTCTCCTCCGGCCACGATTTGAGCGAGATGGTGGGACGCGACATCAACGAGTATCGCCAGGTGTTCGATGTCTGCACCGAGCTGATGACGCGCGTGCAAGCGATTCCGCAGCCGGTGATCGCGGAGGTGCAAGGCATTGCGACCGCGGCCGGATGCCAACTGGTGGCGACCTGCGATTTGGCCGTGGCCTCGGATCAGGCGGCGTTTGCCACTCCGGGCGTGAAGATTGGACTTTTCTGCACCACGCCGATGGTCGCGCTCAGCCGGGCGGTCGGACGCAAACGGGCGCTGCAGATGCTGCTGACCGGCGAGATGATCGACGCGGTGACGGCGGCGGAATGGGGACTGATCAACATGGTGGTTCCGGCCGCCGAACTGGCGGAACAGGGCCGCAAACTGGCCGCGCGCATTGCCGAAGCCAGCTCGTTGACGGTCGCACTGGGCAAGCAGGCGTTCTACACCCAGATCGATCTCGACCAGCCGAAAGCCTATGCCTATGCCAAAGAAGTGATGAGCATGAATGCGCTGGCCGCCGACGCCCAGGAAGGCATCTCGGCATTTCTGGAAAAACGCCGCGCCTGTTGGACGGGAAAGTAGGGCACTCCTCAGGAACACGCGCCGGGGCCGCTGTCTTATAATGATGCGAATCAGGGCCGCCGAAGACGAATTTGAGTGAGGTTCGACGCCTGTGCCAGCCAGGATTCTCGTCGTGGATGACGAACGTTCCATCGCAGACAGCGTGGCAGAAATCATTCGCAGCGCCGGCTACGAGGTCCGCACCGCCTACACTGGCCCAGAGGCGGTTATGGCGGCTGGTAGTTTCGGTCCCAACCTCTTGCTGACCGACGTGCTGATGCCGGGTATGAACGGATTTGAACTCGCCCTGCAAGTCAAGCAGGCATATCCGTCGTGTCGGTTGGTTTTGTTCTCGGGACAGGCCGCGACCGCCGAGCTGGCGCAGCGGTTTGCGCGAGAGTTCACCAGTCGCGGGTACAACTTTACCCTGCTTCCCAAGCCAATCCATCCGGCCAGGCTGCTGGAAAAGCTGCAGGAATCGCTTGCTCAAGCAGGGTGACAAACTCCGAAACTTCGCAGAGGACGCCAGGCTTGCTTGATCGCCACAGGCCAACTTTTCCGTTAAGATTTGTCATACGCCTGTGGGAGTGAGGAAACGCTGTGGGGACAGGGGATTCTGCTCAGATGATACCTGCTACGCAGTCAACGACGGCCTTGCCTGGCCGCTCACGGAACGCCATGGAATCTGAGAGCCTGCTAGCCGCGATTGTCGAATCCTCCGATGACGCCATCGTCAGCAAAGATCTCAACGGCGTCGTTACCAGTTGGAACCAGGGTGCGGAGCGCATCTTCGGTTATACCTCCCAGGAAATGGTCGGCAAGCCCATCACCCTCATCATCCCCCCTGAATTGCATGACCAGGAACCTCACATCCTGGCGAAGATACAGGCGGGCGAACGAATCGAACACTTTCAAACTGTTCGCGTTCACAAAGACGGGCATCTTATCGGCGTGTCGTTGACCGTCTCGCCCGTGAGAGACAGCGGCGGCATCGTGATCGGTGCAGCCAAGATTGCCCGCGACGTCACGGACCAGAAGAAACTGGAAGCGGCTTTTCACACCAGCGAGAGGCTGGCTTCCGTTGGCCGCCTGGCCGCGACCATCGCCCATGAGATCAACAATCCCTTGGAGGCGGTCACCAACTACATCTTTTTGGCGAATGCGCAGCCGGACTTGCCCGAAAAAGCCAGACGATATCTGGCCCAAGCCGACCGCGAACTGGGCCGCGTCACCCACATTGCGCAACAGACGCTGGGGTTTTATCGCGATAACTCCCAGCCCGCACCGCTGGCTGTGGCAGAGGTGATTGATGATGTGCTGGCAGTTTACGAACGCAAGATGGCCTTCAAAGGCCTGAAAGTCGAAACCCAGGTCGAGCATGGCTTGGTGCTCGTCAGCTCTGAGGGCGTGCTGAGACAGGTGCTGTCGAACCTGATAGCCAACGCCATTGACGCCTGCGGCGACGGCGGCAAGGTGGTGCTCCGAGCGCGCACATCAAGACATTTTCGAGATGGCCGACCTGGCATTCGCATTATCGTCGCCGACAACGGCACTGGGATTGCCCCCAAGGACCAGCCCAGAGTCTTCTCGCCATTCTTCACCACGAAAAAAGACGTGGGAACCGGCTTGGGTCTCTGGGTCAGCAAAGAACTGTTGGAAAAAAGAGGAGGGCGGCTTTGGTTCCGCAGCCGGCAGGGCCCCCCTTCAGGGACAGTCATGAACATTTATGTCCCCTTGGAGGGCGCTGACGTTGCTGAACCAGCGGCGTAAACCTATGATGGCGACGACTGATTCTCAGCGGTCGTTCCAGCAGCTAAACAAGAGCAGATTCTTCGCATCGTGAAGTTGAGATACAATGTATCTCAGAGGTTGACCGACGATGACGACGATGGTTCATATTCGTGTGGACGAGAAGGTAAAGCAGAAGGCCAGCAAGACACTGGCCGCAATGGGCATGTCTGTGTCCGATGCGGTACGTATTCTGCTTGTCCGCGTAGCGGCTGAGAAGGCCCTGCCGTTCGAGGTGAGAGTTCCAAATGCAACCACAGTGAAGGCAATGCAAGCCGCGGACCGCCGCAAGGGTAAGCGCTTCAAGACTGCCGATGCACTGTTTGAGGACTTGGGAATCTAGAACGTGAAAAACCTGGTCCGCGGGGCGCAGTTTCGACGCGATGTGAAACTGGCGGAACGACGTGGCAAGCGGATGTCGAAGCTGCGCGAGCTGGTCCTGCTCCTGATTGAAGGCGGCCCCTTGCCGCCTCGATACAAAGACCACCAACTCAGCGGAGAGTGGAAGAACCATCGCGATTGCCACATCGAACCGGATTGGCTTCTGCTCTACAAAATCGATGGTGACGATCTGTACCTGGTCCGCACCGGATCGCACTCAGGCTTGTTCTAAGCGGTTCCTGATTAGTGTATCCGCCCGTACGGGTAGTGCGGGCCTTCAGGCCCGCGTCGAAGCCCTTTATTTTTTGTCATCCCGAACCGACTTCAGTCGGTGAGGGATCTGCTGTTTTCCCCATCCGTGTTTCCAGGCACAAACAACAGCAGATTCCTCGCTTCGCTCGTAATGACAATTCCAGAAGCCAACCGTCAATCCCAACCATAGAGGACATTATTTGTGTAGCGAACTTCCGGCTCCCCCCTTACCCCTTGGGTTGCTTCACAATCCGCAGATACGGTCGGGGCGCGCTCCAGCCTTGCGGGTATGTCTTCTTGGCCTCTTCGTCGGAGACCGACCCCGCAATGATCACATCCTCACCCGGCTTCCAATTGACCGGCGTTGCGACCTTGTGTTTCGCGGTCAGTTGCAAGGAGTCGATCACTCGCAGCACCTCGTCGAAGTTCCGCCCGGTGGTCATGGGATAAACAATGATGAGTTTGACTTTCTTGTCGGGCCCCACGACGAAGACATTGCGCACCGTCATGTTGTCGGCGGCCGTTCTGCCCTCGCTTGTCCCCGACGTACTGGCAGGCAGCATCCCATAGAGCTTGGCAATCTTAAGGTCGGTGTCGCCGATCATGGGATAGTTCGGCGCGTGTCCCTGCGTCTGCTTGATGTCGTCTGACCAGCGTTTGTGGTTGTCCACGGGATCGACGCTCAGGCCAATGATCTTGGTGTTGCGCTTGTCGAACTCAGGTTTCAGTTTCGCCATGTAACCGAGCTCGGTCGTGCACACCGGTGTGAAATCTTTGGGATGGGAGAACAGAATCGCCCACGAGTCGCCAATCCAGTCATGAAAGCGAATGTGGCCCTCGGTGGTTTCAACTTCGAAATCAGGGGCTGTATCGCCAATCTGAAGACCCATTGCAACACCTCTCTAAGATTTAATTTGGGTGATCACCGAATTTAATGCATTAGCCGTTGACTCGGCAAGCGCGCCAAAATCCGCAAACGTGTCCGAATCCGATCGCCCCTTCAGGTCATCGAATACGCACCATGAGTGAGGCGGCCCGCAAGATCATCCCTATTTCCGATTCCCATTCCGAAGCCTTGGGGCAGGGTCTGCTCCAGCGAATCGGCAACACCCCGCTGTTGCGCTTCCAGCGCATCACGCGCAACTCGGAGGGCGTCGAGGTGCTGGCCAAAGCCGAGTGGGCCAATCCCGGCGGATCGGTGAAAGACCGCGCCGCGGCCAGCATTTTGGCCGACGCCAGGCGTACCGGCAAGCTCGGCCCGGGCAAGACCCTTCTGGACTCCACCAGCGGCAACACCGGAATTGCCTATGCCATGTTGGGAGCGGCGGAAGGCTTCCCGGTGACCTTGTGCATTCCGGCGAACGTGTCGGCGGAGCGCGCGCGCATTATCCACTCCTATGGGACAGAGATCGTTTTCACCGATCCGGCCGAAGGCTCCGATGGCGCGCTGCGCAAGGCGCGTGAGCTGGCAGCGGCCGGGCCGCACAAATATTTTTACGCCGACCAGTATTCCAACGATGCGAACTGGCGCGCCCATTACCACGGCACCGCGGAAGAAATCTGGCGGCAGACGGAGGGCAGCATCACCCATTTCGTCGCCATGCTCGGCACCAGCGGCACCTTCGTCGGCACGGCACGCCGCTTGAAGGAACTGAACCGCGACATACGCTGCATTTCCTTGCAGCCGGATTCGCCGTTCCACGGCATCGAAGGCGCCAAGCACATGCCCAGTTCCATCGTGCCGCATATCTACGACACGGCGGTCGCCAGCAACAATCTTTTCATCAGCACCGAGGAGTCGTACGCCATGATCAAGCGGCTGGCCCGCGAAGAAGGCCTGCTGGTGGGCATCTCCGCGGCCGCGGCCATGGCCGGCAGCCTTCGCGTGGCAGAGGAGGCCGAGCCCGATTCCGTTATTGTGACCATCTTTCCCGACAGTGCCGACCACTACTTGAGCGAGCGCTTTTGGGAGGAGTTCTAAAACCCTTCGCGGCCACGGCCAGAATCATGGCTTTGACGATTGCCCAACCCGAATGGCTGGCTCTTCGCCAGCACGGCGAGGAAACCTACCCGCACGAATGTTGTGGCGTACTGCTGGGCACGCTTGCGGCTGACGGCGCCAAGACGGTGCAAGCCATCGTGCGCTGCCGGAACCAGCGTTCCGACTCGCCCCACAACCGCTACGTCATCGACCCGCATGAACTGGTCCGCATCCAGCGTGAGGCGCGCGCACGCGCGCAGGACATCGTCGGCTTCTATCATTCCCATCCTGAGCATCCCGCTCAGTGGTCTCCCACCGACCTGGAAGAAGCGCACTGGACCGGCTGCTCCTACGTCATCACCAGCGTTATGAATGGTATGGCGACGGAGACGAACTCCTTCGAGCTGGTGGCGGAGAACGACAGCGTTTCATTTCGGGACGAAACAATCACAGTTGTAGCACCCTGACGCACGTCCGCGATGAATCCGGCTGGCCACCCTTAGCATCAAAAGCTCCCAACATGAAAGTGCTAATCCCCACTCCGCTTCGCCATTACACAGATAAACAGGCCACCGTCGAACTGCGCCCCGGCTCGGTTGACGACGTTCTCCGCGAGCTGACTTCGCGCTACCCCGACTTGCGCAAACAACTGTTTGCCGACGATGGCAGGCTGCGCAAGTTTGTGAACGTGTATGTGAACGACGAAGACATCCGTTATCTGGAAAACGAAAACACGCCGGTAATGCCCGACGACACCATGTCGATCATTCCATCGGTGGCGGGAGGTTCGATCGCGCCGGGTCGAACGAAATTGTGCGCTTGTCCCCGGAGTTTCTAATGCGATTCCAGGGTTACTCTGTGAAAGGTTCTTGGTGGGAGCCCCCTGCTTCAGCAGGGGGAGCTGGACTTCAGTCCAGCGGAAAAGCGTTCAATTTTGGCGTGGGCTTTAGCCCCGGATTTTTCATCCCAGCGCTAAAGCGCACGATCGAAGTCGAGCCTTTCCCGGAGCGCTGAAGCGCTCCGTCCCCCCGCATAAATGCGGGGGCTCCCACCAACGGCGTTGCGATAGATGATCAACCTGCGCCGAAATTGGGAATGGTAAGCGCTGAGTCGCTCACCTTTTCTTTTCATCGAATATCACTATGCTCACTACTCCCCAAGCCACCACCCTCAGCAACGACGAAATTCTGCGCTACTCGCGCCACCTGATCATGCCCGAGGTCGGCATGGAGGGCCAGCAGAAGCTGAAGGCGGCGCGCGTGCTGTGCGTGGGCGCCGGTGGACTCGGCTCTCCGCTCGCGCTCTATCTGGCCGCGGCCGGCGTGGGCACGCTCGGCCTGGTTGACTTCGATGTGGTGGACTTCACCAACTTGCAGCGCCAGATCATCCACACCACCAACGACGTGGGCCGTCCCAAACTCGACTCCGCCGCCGAGAAGCTCACCGCGATGAATCCGTTCATCCAGGTGCGCAAGTTCGAGACCAAGCTCACGAGCGCCAATGCGCTCGACATTTTTCGCCAGTTCGACATCGTCGCCGATGGCACCGACAACTTTCCCACACGCTATCTGGTGAACGACGCTTGCGTGCTCACCGGCAAGCCCAACGTTTACGCATCCATCTTTCGCTTCGAAGGTCAGGCCAGCGTCTTTGCTGCCGAGCGCGGGCCCTGCTATCGCTGCCTCTATCCGGAACCGCCGCCGCCGGGCCTGGTGCCATCCTGCGCCGAAGGCGGCGTGCTCGGCATTCTTCCCGGGTTGCTGGGCGTGATTCAGGCCACCGAGGTCATCAAGCTCATCCTCGGCTCGGGCGAGCCGCTGATTGGCCGCCTTCTGCTGGTGGACGCGCTGGCCATGCGCTTTCGCGAGCTGCACCTGCGCAAGAACCCGGAGTGCCCGGTCTGCGGCACGAATCCTACCATCCGCGAGCTGATCGATTATCAGGAGTTCTGCGGCATCCGGGGTAGTGAAAGCCAGGAAGCATCGGTGACTGCTACCGTGCCGGAGATTCGCCCCGAGGAACTGAAAGCCCGCCTCGACGCTGGCGACGACATCTTCATCCTCGACGTCCGCGAGCCGCACGAGTATCAAATCTGCAACATCGGCGGGCATCTCATCCCGCTCGGGGAGCTGCCCGCGCGCATGAACGAGCTGGACTCCAGCCGCGAAATCGTGGCCCACTGCCGCAGCGGAGTGCGCAGCGCCAAGGCCGTGACCCTGCTTCGCCAGGCCGGCTTCGCCAAAGTCAAGAACCTGGCCGGCGGCATCCTCGCCTGGTCCGACAAAGTGGATCCAACCCTACCGAAGTACTAGGTAGAGCGGCGGGTTGTGCTACCCGCGCGTTCCGAGTCAGCGTTTAAGGGGTGCTAGGCAGCACATCCGAAGCTTATCGCCGGAGCCACAGATACACGCTGAATCTTTCGTGATTGCTCGTTCTTCGCAGAGTCTTAACAGTTCTCTCTCCGCACGCCGGCGCCACAACCTGGTGCTTACATCTCCAAATCTCGGTTCAGTCCAAACCGCCGGCACGGCCGTTCGGTTTTCTGGTGCAAGCAACGATAAGAGGCGATCCCGAGCGGCATCCAGTACGTCTGTCGGAATATTTTGTTTCAGCCCAGCATCGACGGACGTGGAAAACTCAGTAGCGCGGTTGGCGCGCAGCATGTCCCGAATTTCTGCGCGCAACGATATACCTCCTGGAGATTCGCGGAATCCCAAAACGCTCAACAGCACGGCAGGATTCTGCTCCACATAAGAACTGAGGTTGGAATCGAATCGACCGCTAAATACGTAACTGGCGTACTGGTCAGCAAAAGAAACTGACTGATCCAGACCGAACGCCGCCGATATCAAGCGTGGGCCGCCAAAGGGTACACGTGCGGCCTGTATGTTGAAGTCACGGCAGATGAGCTCGGTTTGAATCAAGTGTGCCAACCTCAGGTACGGGTGTGATAACCATGAGGGGACAGTGCTGGGGATAACCGCATCACCAACGCCTAGCAACCGAGATACTTCTGGCATGAGTATCGCTTCCCGGACGAGGGAAGGCAGGTCGAGGTGCTTACCCTTAGCAAATCGTACGGTACGGCTGGTCAACTGTTCAAAAAGCTGTTCAGCTTGCTGTTCCTTGCCAAGAACGGGCTTGATAAATCTTTCGAGCAATTCACGGGGCGACCGCGGCGCCACTCCGTCCTTCCCGCGCGCAGTGATGAGTGAAACGGATCCCATCAAAACATCTGCATCAAAGCGGATCGCGGGATCCTCCTCAGAATGCACGAACGTCAGCACTTCGCTTTCAAGCAGCCGCTGAACTACGTCTTCGCCTACTGCGGCAAGCAACGGAAATGCCGAGAGGAATGGCAAGTAGACGCGATCGAAACAGATGAGTCCCACCAACAAATCGTGGAGAGCGCGTGTTGTCGTGGTAGGGAGTTCTTCGGTAACAAAACCGAGTCCAAACCTCAGCGTCCCTTCGTTGTGCTGGCCAGCAGTCTTGTCCAAACTCGCGTATGTGATGTTAAATCCATCCCGGTACGTACCCGGCGGTTTGAAATCGCTGATGTAGAATGCACTCTCATTCTTCGACTCAAGAACTGGGGCGATGTCCTCCGTGATCTCTGCGACTGGACGGCACTGTTGCAGATAGTCCAAGATCGTCAGTGCAGCGCGATGATCACCGAAGCGTGCGATTGAGTAATTGATCCGGTGAACTCCAACCGGGGCATCGCCAGTATTAGGTGTCAAAACGAAATGAGGGCCATTCCCGAAAAGCGATTTGTTATCAGCATCTTCGCTCAATAAATCGAGGACGTACCGGTCTTTTAGTCCATAACCTATGAAAATTACGGTGGCCTGGTTGAAAAGCGCCATGATCTGGCTCTGAAACTGCTTGTCCCGCAGAAGCTGGCGGTAATCTTCGCTTGTAAAGACGGCTTTCTCAATAGCAGAAACCGAGCCGTGCAGCTTTCCCACGAAACTCCGTTGTTCATTCAGCAACGCGGTAAGCCGCTCTATATTCGACGGTTCGACAACAATAGATCCTGGAAGATGTTGCTCAAGGCAGAGGTCTGCGTTCGTTGTTACGACAAAGAATGGCGCGAGTTTTAGAACCTCAGAAGCAAACCTGACATATACGTCACCAGCCTTGCATTCTCCGAGTATGCGAGCCAACGCCCGATAGTAGATCTGCTGGTTTGTCTGCTTGCACAACTCGAAGACCGCCGGATAGTTGTTCTTATTCAGATTGAATACTGCTGCTTGGTTATCGAAGTTATCGGCGAGATCAAACATTTCGCGTCGTAGGATTCTGGCCAGCTCTTCCCAAGACGGCAGTCCTGCCCACTTACTCGCTCCGGCACCAACCCATAAGACAATTGGGCGCTCTCGTCTATTCACGATCTTGCGTAATCGCTTAAGTGAAGCAACCGTAGTAGGGTCATCCGCATTCAACATTAGGGCTATCTTGATTGTAAATGGGTTGTCTTGGAGCCTGGTGCCGGGTGCCCCAGGTTCGCGTCCGTCTCTTGGACGTTAACCTGGGCAGAGAAAGTTCGGGCCGTACCGGCGCAGAGCACGTGGCATGGACACAATCTACACTCTTGCGGTTTTCCAATGCAGTCACCCAGGTTAGCCCAACCGAGGGGCGAACCTGGGGCACCGGGCATCCTCGCCTGGTCCGACAAGGTAGATCCAACTGTGCCCAAGTACTAGGGCCGGCGCGACACGGGGAATCGTAGTACCAGGAAGCTAATCGTTTTGTGTCAGGGCACGACTTTTAGTCGTGCCGAACGAAGCGCATAAAAGTCAGGGCTTTAGCCCTGGGGTGCCCCACCCTTCTCGCCCGTCGTTGGCGAGAGGGTGGGCATCGGTACGGTGTACTTGCCCTCCAAGGTGTACAATACTTACAACAGTTACAAACGAGGGGATATTGATGAAGGCAACGCGTTCGACGGTCCTCAGCATGCGCCTGCCCCTGGACAGCGGCAGGCGTCTGAAGCGCATGGCGAATCGACACGGATGGACCCCGAGCGACGCCAGTGCCCGGCTGGTCGAGGAGGGCTTGAGGCGGTCAGAATTTGCGTTCCTCGACTTTCGCGATTCAGCGGCAGGCCGGCAAGCCTACATTCAAGGCAGTACGCTCGCAGTTTGGGAGATCATGTTGCTCGTCCGCAGCTACCAGGGGAATGTATCGGCTGTTGCCAGGCACCTGAGGTGGCCAGAAGCCAAAGTGCGGGCGGCCGTTCACTATGCCGAGGTATTTCCGGAAGAGATCGAGGAGGCCACGTCGGAAAACGATTCAGCCGATTTCGCGGCCCTGAAACGCATGCTGCCCCAGGCCACCGAATTCGTCGCCCCCAAGCCGACAAGACGCTGAGATGCTCAAGCTTCTTCTGGATGAACCTATCTCGCCCGAAGTGGCAGATGGTCTCAGACGTCGCAACCGTTCGCTGCTAGTGCATTGCATGGCGGAATGGGAGAATGGCAACTTCCTGGGCCAGGAAGATTCCGCTTGCTTGCTGGAAGCTGCCACCCAACGGTTGACGCTGGTTACCTACGACCGCAGGACCATTCCCCCGCTGCTCAAGAGGTGGGCAGAAGCAGGGCGAAAGCATGGCGGGGTAATTTTCGTCGACGAAAAGACCATCTCTCCAGCCGACATTGGAGGCCTGATGCGGGCGCTGATTCACCTGTTCAAAGAAACGGGAAGATGGGACTGGACGGACCGTGTCTATTTTTTGCGACGGTGATCGTTTACTTTCCGTCAGGCACTCGCCGGCGGGCGAACGATTTCTACCGAGCACTTGGCATGGCGAGCGACGAATTCTGCCACGCTGCCGAGCAAGAAACGCTGGATGCCTGTCTGCCCATGCGAACCAACGACGATCAGATCGGCATGCCACTCGGCTGCATCATCGATGATCGTCTCTCTAATGTCACCTATCTCGACGGCGGTGTGAACCTTGAATCCTGCGCTCTGCAACTCCTTCGCAATCCGCTCGACCAACTCACGGGCTGGCTTCTTCTGATCATCCAACTCGGGAGCGTAGCCTGGCGCCATTTGCGGTGGGGCCGGCGCACTCGGCTGCAACACATGCAAGACTCGGACCTCTGTATTCTCAGTCCGAAACTGCGTGATAATAGCCTTTAACACATCCCCGGAGGCCTTCGAATCGTCGATTCCTGTGAGGATTTTCATGACTCCTTCTCCTTCTTGAGCAGCAACAGGGTACCACGGCGAAGCTACATACCTTGATCGCGGCCTGAAACGAAGGGTTGGGGACGCGCTGGGTTGGTTTTACCCCTCTGTGGCCGGGTACCCACCCCCATGACGGTCTAGCTCGATAGCCTTAGTTCGATTGTGCCTTTGCCTGCGTCGCCCCTGCGCCCTCTCATGGCACGCGCTCGAACAGCGACGCAAGCTTGTCGGTGTAAATTGGACGCCATGCCGGAGATTGCTCTAGAAGGTAGATCAGAGGCTCGTTGGTTTGTAAGAAGACATAGTCGATTTTGTATCGGTCCAGGATCTGGAACGAATGCACATTCGCCTTAACTCTGAGATAGTCCTCAAAAACTCCGTTGTACACGAAGAGGTCCCCGCGCGTGTCCAGCAAAGGCTTCAACTCTGGCGCGTACCATTCCATGTAACCCCCCCACGCATATTGGTTGAAGATCCTTCCGCTGATGTGCCGCTGCTGCATAAACTCCAGCGCGGCGGTGGGGAATTCTGCATCCACTTTCTGCTGTAGATACGCTGCTGACGGAAACAAAAAGATCATCGCCCCAACGATGGCTGCCATAATGCCGGCATTGAGCCAGGGTAGGCCCAGTTCCCGGCGGTAGGGCGGAAACAGCTTCAGGCGTGGCGCCAGGATGGGCGCCACGATCAAGCCGGCGAAAAAAAGGAACCGCACATGGGGCAGCGCGGTCCCCAGAGCAAATGCCGTCAGCAGCACCTCGTCCAGCTTCCACCTGCTCCGGGAAAACAACGCGGCTGCCAGCAAGCTGAAGATCATGACCAGGGCCAGCTTGCCACTCCCTCTGCCAAAATCCACGGAGTGCCACTCTTGGACGTACTGCATATTCTTCTGCTGGCGGAAAAGATAATCAAATGGGTAGAGCACCAGCCTGTAGCCGAAGGGGTTGACGAACAGCGCGGCCAGGGATGCGGCCAACCCCACCAGAAGTTTTTTCAGCTCCCTGGCGGGCCAGCGCCGCGCTATCACCAGGCCCCACCGGCCTTCCACCAGGCCGGAGGCGATGGTCAGCGCCAGCACCACCATGCCAAAGACCCAGGAACCGTGCAGGTTGATCCACAGGGCGAACAGCGGGGGCAGGAGCCATAGACCTTTCCCGGTCCGCTGAAAACGGTCCAGCACCAACTGCAGCCCCACCATGCACAGCCAGCCAAACAGCAGCATTCGAGGGCCCATGGACACCACTCCAAGAAGAACGGCCAGCAAAGTGGTGAGGGTAGCGTTCCAGCAGTTGGCGCCACCACGGCATGAACGGTAATAAACGCCCATATAGATGAGCGTGAATAACACGAAACATACCGCTAGAAGTCCTTGCAATCCCCAGGTATCGAAGCCTAATAGAAAAGGGATTTCTGACAGCCATTCAAAGTTCAGCCATGGCGACCCTGCCGCCCCAAACGAGTACATGTCCACTTGGGGGAACGCGTGGTGTTGCAAGAGATAGGTGGCGTTGCGCATATGCCACCAGATGTCCGGTTCTGCAATTCCTCGTGGAGCATATCGAAAGATCACCGCTGCAAGCACAAACATGCACGTGACTGGGGCTGAGAAGACGCTGGCCGCCCAACCAGCCCACGAGGTGCCGGTGGCCGCCGCGGTTGTGTCTGACGGTGATGATGACCTATTCGGCACAGACTTCATAATACGCGACGAAGCCTGCCGTAAAACAGACTGCCAACTGCGTAGAATGGTCAGGTCTAGAAAGAAGGAGTCAGGAACGAGATGTCAGAACGCAAAATCTCTCTAGTCAGCGGGGCCAACAACGGCATCGGGTTCGAGGTCTTTGCAACGGCTCGACGAGCTAGTTGTCTAAATGAGCGAAGCGTGCAGGCGGGCAGTGAGGATCACTCGTCCTAAAGCGTGAACTTGACGGAAATCTGAGTTTCAGCTTGGACTGGTTCCCCATCGAGGGTATAGGGCTTGTAGTGCCACTGTTTCACTGCATCCACGGCCGATTGGATCAGGGGGAGAGGGCCGCGCAATGCGTGCACGTTTTGCACGGATCCGTCTTTGCCAATTAGCGCCTGCAAAACCACTGTTCCCTGAATGCCTGCCTGCCGGGCCTGCGCGGGGTACCGCGGCGCGACTTGGTGGGTCAGCAGACCTTGTGCAACCCCCGAGGAAACCCTGACCTGCTGGCTAGCGGCCTTGGGCTGCGCAACTGGAATGTCCCTGGCGACGCCGATCACACTGTTTGCAGTCCCACCGGGAACCGAGCCCGACACGTCTGCCGCGCTGTCAGGTGGACGGTCTTCCGTCTTGACAGCGGCGGTATTTTTCGGGACCGGCGCAGGAAGTCTCAACACTGCATCCTCGGGCTTGCTGGCCGGCTTTGCGGGCGGGGCAGCAGTGGGAGCGACGCTCTGGTCCTTCGGCTTGGACTGTTTGTCGGTCTGCGGCTTCGCACTGGAATCTGTGGACGTTCCGGGCTGAGCGTTACCCGGATTGCTTGGCGTGGCCTCAGGAATCTGACTCTGGATGGCTGGAGCCGGCTGATTGCGGACTCGGTTCCGGTGCGACCTCCACAGTATGGCTCCCAGCACAGCAAGCACCAGCACCGCAGCGATGGCCAGCAGCAGTGGTATCCTCTGTTTTCCCCTCCAAAGCTCTGCAACTCTGGTCCTGACGGCGGAAATGATCGCCGGCGCGGTGCCCGTTTCGCGATAAACCTCCGAAGTGAAAGGGGGCTCCACAGGATGGTCAGTGACCTCCCGTGCGGTGCTCGTTTCCACCTCCGCAGTGGAAGTAGGCTCGACGGGATGGTCGGTGATCGCTGGTGCGGCGCTGGTTTCGCGGTAAACTTCCGCGGTGGAGATAGGCTCGATACGGTGGTCGAAGCGACGCTTCGGCCCAGTGACCGGCGGCGTGCGCCACTGCGCCGGCAAAGCTTGAACCTGTTCTTCGGTTGACGGTGGAGTAACCTGGTCTGGCGGCGCCGCCGGTTCTTCCGGAGTCTCCACGGTTGGCGATCCCGCAACTACCCACATGTCGGGCTCTAGATTGCCAACAAACTCATCGAGGTGTGCAAATCCATCGCGAAGGGCCTGAAGGGAATCAGCATCTTCTGGCTCTTTCAAGGCACACGCCCACTCAATCCATTGGTGTGCTTCCGGGCCGGGCAGACCTTGTGGTGTTTTCTCCGACCCGGCCTGGGATCGTAATTCTTTAACCGCCTCGTCACGCAGGTAATTCAGTTGATTTACGCGCAATGCCCTATGGTGCACAATACGGCCGCGCTCCAACTCCGCCGCCAGGGCCGAAAGACGGGAGCGCAGTTCCTCGAAACCGTTACCCTCTAAACTCTTCTTGACTTCCCCAATGAGGGCGTCAACTTCCTCCCGATCCGGCCATGGGGCCTCGGGCACCGTTTTGGTTACCCACATGTCGGGCTCTAGATTGGCAACAAAATCATCGAGGTGTGCAAATCTATTCCGAAGAGTCTCGAGCGATTCAGCATCTTCAGGCTCCTTCAAGCCACAGGCCCACTCGACCCATCGGTTTGCTTCAGGGCCCGGCAGAGTTTGCGGTGTTCCCTCCACCCCGGCCTGGGACAGTAATTCGTTGATCGCCTGCTCACGCAGCTGATTCACTTGCTCTGCGCGGAGTGCCCGACGGTGCACAACACTACCGCCCTCCAACTCCGTGGCGAGGGCCAAAAGACGGGAGCGCAACTGCTCTACAGCTCTCGCCTCGAAGCTCTTCTGTATCTTCTCCAGGAGTGCGTCAAGCTCCTCTCGGTTCTGCCATGAGGCCTCGGGCATCTCCGACGATACCAACGCACGCAGGTTTCGAGCCGATTCCGCGGCCATCTCAAGTTGCTCGATGACTTTTGCGATGTCGACTGCTTGGGCAGACTCCAGTCTTCCCAAGGTTTCACATGGCAGGGCCAAAGAATCGTCCAGAGACGCACGGGCGGGAGGCCACAATGAATTCATGTCAAGCTCCTAAACCAGAGTTTCCGCTTTGACTACCCACATGTCGGGCTCCAGGTTGGCAACAAACTCATCGAGGCGTGCAAATCCCTTGCGCAGGGCCTGAAGAGATTCAGCGTCTTCTGGCTCCTTCAAGGCACACGCCCAATTGATCCATTCGTATGCTTCCGGCCCAGGCAGAAGCTGTGGTGCTCCCTTCAACCCGGCCTGGGACCGTAATTCGTTGATCGCCTGGTCACGCAGCTCATTCAGTTGCTTTACCCGGAATGCCCGGCGGTGCACAATACTGCCGCGCTCCAACTGGGTCGCGAGAGCCAAAAGACGGGAGCGCAGGTGCTCTATAGCCCTAGCTTCTACCTTCTTCTCGATTCCCTCAATGACTGCCTCAAGTTCCTCTCGGGTCTGCCATGACGCCTCGGGCATCTCCGACGATATCAACGCCCGCAGGTTGCGAGCAGATTCTGCGGCCATCTTAAGTTCCTCGATGACCTCTGCGATGTCGACTGCCTGGGCAGCCTTGAGTTTGCCCAAGCTTTCACCGAGCATGGCCGAATAATCGTCCAGAGACGCTCGGGTGGATTGCCACAATGAACTCATGTCAAGCTCCTAAGCCGGGGTTTCGTTTTGACTGTCAACAGGCCCCAGCGACTTTAGAGAATCGAGGAGGAAGAGGAACGCGTTCTCAACGTCGTGCTTTTTCAGAGTCGGATAAACAGACGACGCAAGAAAAGCCATCGACTCCCCTACCACTAAACTGCGCGTAATTAGCACCTAAGTCAGTGATTCTTGTCGCATGCTCCAGTGATCCCAGTTGCACATGCCCAAGCTGAACTTATCGATTCGATTGATCTCCACGCCATTGCGCGCGGCATGCGCGGGGAAAAGCCCAGCTCCTCGCGCAACTGTGTATGAGTCAGTTAACACATGGTAACCGGCAGTCGCATTGTCACATCGGCAGCAGGATTCGTCAATCCCCTTTTTTGGTACGGGGGCTGCCGATCCGCTGGTACCCCACTAAAGTAATTTGTTTGGGTGAGATAGTTTTGCTTGGGCGGGATAGTTCCCCGTAGTTCACTCTCAACAGCGCCCCCCATTTGCCGTCGCTTGCGTCGGTCCCGTGAGTGCTGTGATCTGAGAAGAAAATGCAAGAGCAGATTGAAGCCTGCCCTGAGCGGACCCGTAGGGTGGGGGGCACGGCGCGATGGTTGCTTGGGGCCAACCGCCCCTACTTCAGCGGGATTTTAGTAACCAATATTACAATGTTACTTTCGTTTGAACCGGACTATTCTTGCCATGACCGTCTGCCTGCGGCATCTTCGTTGATTCGAATAACTCGGGAGCCTTCGACAGTAATGGCGGTGCCTGTAGCAATGCCAGCGATATCGCTGTCGTCGGCGGCATAAGTAGCGACACTTGCTTTATCCCAGTAAACCCGACGACCGCCATTGCGATTCAGCGATCCGCTGGCTGGCTCTCAGCCGCCTCCCGCTATGTGAGACGAGCTTCTACTGTTACTTGGGAAGCGAGTAAGTCCCGGTGCAAGCCCAGTTCACCGACCCGTCCGCATTCCCGGTTCCGGCGCAGGTGCCGCTGGCCTTGATGCCCTTGAACTTCCCGGCTCCGCTGGTGGCCTGAAACTTGTTGGTACCAGCCTGCGGCTGCCCGTCCTTGATGGCGACGGTGAATTGGTAGTTGAAGTGGAGCTTGTCTCCGTTGGCCATGGTCTCGACGAACTCGCCGTGGCCTTGGGAGCGGGTGCTGGTGATCTCGGCGAACTCCGTGCCGGTGCCCTCCTTCTCCCGCACCCCCTCGATTTCGCCCTTGGTTGAAGTGCACGTGATCTGGTCGATCGAGTAGGCGTGGCCGGGCCTATCTCCTACCTCGATGCTGTGTGCGACGGCTGCTTTGGGGCACGCCCATCCGTTTGCCACCTTACCCTCCTGGGCCAGGGCCAGGGAAGCGCACAAACACATCAGACCAACAACCATCACTGGCTTTCGCATGACTCATCCTCCTGAAGTAAACACAATTGTCGCTTTAGCTCCGAACGCCCGACACTATACACCCTCAGAGGGATTCCAATGCACCATTTTTCCTGGCGCGTTAGGGATTAGCCAAAAGCGGCAGAAACTCTGCACCAACTTGCCCGCCTGGGCACAGCGCAATCCTGGTTTCCCGTCGGGGACCGTCCTGCGGGATGACAAATCGTAGAGTGAGCAAAAGCTCAACTGAAGGTGATGAAATGCGGGGATTAGTGAAACCGGCGCAGACCACGCGGCATGGACACAATCTACAGCCTTGCGACTGCTCAGTGCAGTGATCCCAGGTGGGCCCCAGCGAAAGGCGAACCTGAGGCAGCAGGCTAGACTAATTTCCGCCGCCGCCATTTCCCCCCGCAGCCTTGATAGCGAGCGGCGGCTTGGGAGGCGCAGAGGCATCTGGCTTGTCCTGGTCAATTTTCCAGAGCTTGCGTCCGTACAGCCCACCCAGAAAGCCGAGGAGGAAGGCGCCCACTCGGCTCACCACAGGAATGTTCTGAATATTGACGGGGGAGTCTTTGGGGAGCGCGATCGCACCAAAGCGGGCAAAGAGATAAAAGATCGCTCCCAGGACGGCGCCCAGCGCCAACCCTCGCCAGGTGTTCGAAAACCAGCGGGACGAGAACAATTCTTTTGAGCTGGAGACGAGCGCACCCAATACCCCCCCTCCGGCGGCAAGCCAGACAAAGTACCAAGGGAAGGAGGGGAAGGTGATGGCCTTGTTGTCTGACTTGAGGCCGCTGGCTTCAGCCTGAATGCTGGCCGCACCGGATGCTGATGTCCAGGCGATCAAATCGCTGCAGGATACACCGTGGCGAATGGTTGCCGCGGACGAAGCAAGCTGGCCGGGAGCTGTGAGCGTGACCTGCACGTCCTGACCGGAGAAGGTGAGGGCCCCGGATTCATCGAGTAGACAAACTTGAGTGTTCACCGTACTCGTACCGCTTCCATTGATCGCTGGAGTGCCCAGTGAAAGACGGAGCTGGGCAGGCGGAGGGAGAAGGTAGGTGACCTCGACGGGCCCGGCGGGGCCCAGGGAGGAGAGCGCGTCAACCCTGTCGGCGCCGGCGCGGTCCGTAGTGAGCAGTACCGGATTATCGAAATTGGAAAACTGTCCCGCGTGCAGAATGATGCTGGGCGGCGAAAGGCGACCGGAACTGGAATGGAATTCGATGGGAACGTCGGTGGCTACCGGCGCGAGTGAATCCTGGTCTCCCAGAACTGCGACCGAGACCTTAGCGTTCCAGATATGTTCGAGGGGATTGCCATAAACCGGTAGGGGTTCAACATAGAGCTAAATCTTCTTCGCCTGTCCCGATGCCGGCGGCGGTGGAGGAGGAGCGGCGGTGGCCGCCGGCTGCGGAGCTGGTGCGCTGGACGCCGACGCCGATTGTGCCCCGGCAGGCGCCCTGTCGATCATTGCTCCCACTGGGATCTGACTTATCCCGCGACTCCTCTGCGACGCCTTTGCCCCAGATGGCAGCTGAGCCAGTGCGCCCGCAGGTGTCCTATCCACCATTGCGCCGGTTGCATTTTTATTCATCGGGAGACCGCTCGGGGGCACTCGTTGCGCCTCAGGAGCAGGCATCGATAGATTGGGATTGACGATCGCGGCCTTCGGCATAGGCGGCGTAACCAGCACTAACCCGGTTGCCGGATATAGCTTGCCCGACCGCACGGTCATGTGCGCGACGCCGGAGTTCGCAGCCGTCCAGGTAAAATTCGCCGAGGATTGTCCTGCCGGTATCTCGACGGTCTTGTTACCCGACGGAGTTTCCACCTCTAATTGCAAATTGCTCGAAGCAGCCACAGCTTGACCCTTGGCATTCTTCAAGATCACGGTGTAGTTCACGATCGAGCCAGCCTTGACTTCGACGGTGGACTTGTTCAGTTCAAGGCGTGCAGGTTTGGAGAGCAATTCCGCCGGAACAGACTGGGAAGCCCCTAGCCGGGCAACCCACAAAACCAGAACCAGGACCCTGAGTACGCGAGGCATCGTAACCTCCAACTCGGAGTAGCGCGCAGAAGTCATGCTACCGCTCAAGACGCCTGCCGCAAAGCGAAATTGGCGTGGCACCAGGGCAGTGAGCCGAAACATCCCCCTCCATAAATTTCCCTAATACCGCCGATTAACTTTTTTAACTGGCGGGGGGAAGCGGCGGGCTGTACGCTTGAATTTCCACCCGTTGAACTTTCACCCGTTGCAATGCGCGATTTCACCTTCATCTTCATTCTGGCCGACAGCGGCCGAATTTATTCCGAGGAGATCCATGTCAACTGAACTGCGTAGCTTCCTCGCGCTCTCCTACGACGAGCTCGAAGACCTGAATTTGCGCTCCAAAGAGCAGCGCAAGAACCGCGTCCCCCTGGACAAAGTCCGCGAGGAGCGCCTGAAGTACCTGACCGACGAGAAGCGCATCAAGGCCGTCACCGTACTGTTCAGTGACCTGGAAGGCCGCCTGCACATGCTGGACTACGACAAGAAGTTCCTGCTGAAGAGCTGGGACAACCTGACCTTCGATGGCTCGTCGATTCGCGGCTTCACCGCGCAGCGCGAGAGCGATCTGCGGCTGGGCATTGACTGGCCATCGTTCTACTGGGGCCCGGCCGACATTTTTGGGCCCGGCAAAGTGCTGGTGTTTGGCGATGTCATCGACAAAGGCGGGACGCCGTATGCCGCCGACATTCGCGGCGTGCTGAAAACCTATGCCGACGATCTCTTCAAGCGCGAGGGCTATACCCTCAACGCCGCCAACGAGATTGAAGGCTTTCTGTTCGACGGCGTCCAAGCCGAGCGCCATTATCATGAGACCCAGAAGTTCGATTACGTCAATACCGGCGGCTACTATCACTCGCTGCCCGGCGATCCGCTGCGCACCTTCATCGACACCACCGCCGAAGTGCAGCGCGCCATGGGATTCCAGAACGAGAAGGACCATCCCGAGGTGGCGCCCTCGCAATTCGAAATTAACTACGCCTATTCGGAAGTGGTGAATGCCGCCGACCAGATCCAGCTTTACAAGCTGATCTGCCGCCAGGTGGCCACCAAGATGGGTTTCACCGCGTCGTTCCTGCCCAAGCCGGTGGTCGGGGTGAACGGCAGCGGCATGCACACCAACGTTTCGGTCAGCAAGAAGGGCAAGAACCTGTTTTGGGACGCCAAGGGCGAAGAGAAGCTGAGCAAAATGGGCTGGTCGTTTGTGGACCGCATCCTGACTCACGGCAACGATGTGTGCTTGATGCTGAATGCCAGCGTGAATGCCTATCGCCGCCTCGACCCGCATTTTGAGGCGCCCAATCAGCTGAAGGCGTCGCCGGTGGACCGCGGCTCGATGATCCGCATTCCCATCGGCAACCAGAAGAGCATGCGCGTGGAAGTGCGCTCGGTCAGCCCGGATGCGAATCCGTACATGGTGATGTACGCGGTGTTCAAGTCGGGACTCGACGGGGAGACGGCGAAGATCAAGAATCTGCGCCAGGCGGAGCGGTATCTGCCCGACAACATCTATACCGCGCTGGAGAACTTCCGCGACGCGAAGTGGACGACCACCATACTGGGCGATGACGTGAAGGGCCGCTACGCCGATCTGAAGCAAGCCTCAGCCGATCGCTGTCCGCGACTGCTGGGAACTTATGTGAAGGCGCCGGAGGTGCAATACCACCACGACGTGTACAACCAGTTCCTGTGGAACCGGTTTTAGGGTAGATGGACTTCGATCAACTGACGACCTTTCTGGAAGTGGCAAAGCAGGGGAACTTCTCGCGCGCTGGCGAGAAGGTGTTTCGCTCGCAATCGGCGGTGAGCGCCCAGATCCGCCAGCTTGAGCAGGATTACGGCAGCAAACTGCTGGACCGCTCGGGTAAGCGGGTCACGTTAACCCCAGCGGGCGAGGTCCTGGCCGAGTATGCAGCCCGCTTGCTGGCGTTGCGGGGTGAGTCGTTGCGCGCCGTGGCCGACCAGGACAAAGTTCCGCGTGGGGTGCTGGAAATCGGAGCCAATGAGGCGACTTGCCTCTATGTGTTGCCGGAGACGTTCGGGGAATATCGCCGGCGCTATCCGGAAATTCAAATCAATATCTACCGAAATTTCAGTCACAAGATCACGGAGCGCCTGCAGGAAGGCTTGATCGACGTTGGCATTGTGACCATGCCAGTCAAACTGTCGCGCGTGGTGGTGAAACGCATTTTCCATGACCGCCTGGTGTTGATGACCAGTCCCAGCCATCCTCTGGCGGCCTTAAGTTCGGTTTCCGTGGAGGCGATCGTGGAGCACCCCATCATCCTGCCTAAGACGGGAAGCACGCGTAGGACGATGGACCGGCTGTTCCGGCCCTACCAGGCGCAGTTGCGGGTCGCGATGGAACTGCCCAGCATCGCGATCATCAAGGCGTTTGTGGCGTCGGGCATGGGGGTTTCCCTGATCAGCGAGGCCTTTGCGGAAAAAGAGCAGCGCGCGGGGGAGTTGAAGTTGATTCCGCTTTCCGGCGCCACACTCTTCCGTGAACTGGCGCTGGTCTATCAGCAGGACCGCACCTTGCCGCAGTCCGCGATGGCGTTCATCGAGCTAGTCAGCAATGGCATCGTGCGTCCCAGTGCGGGCGCCCCTGCTGGAATGGGCCATCCTGCCGTCGCCGAAGCCGCAAAAAAGTAGATCGGCAATCTAGTGCATCGATAGCCTTCCGCAATAAGTCTTGTTTATTCCCCTCATAAAAACATATTGTGGGCAAATTTTTGATTACTTTGAACAAAAATATGCGTTGGACTACGTAGCGATGCTCCCGTAAATTCGCAATCGCTGGTAGGAATCGCGCATTCGTCGGAGGATGAGCGCGGTGCAGGGGAAGAAAGGGGCCACAACAACGATGTTTTTCTACCGGAGTTGGGTGTCGCGGTTGAATAGGCAGCGGAGCTTCGCCCGCTTTTCGTCGGCCAGCGATGGTTCGAAAACAACGGGCCGAATTTCAGGCTTCGACCTAAGTTTCAAGGAGGCCATAAAAGCCATGCACCTTAAGTTTCTTAAGCAGTTTGCAATGGCTGCATTGTGCATTGGACTGGCGTGCGTTGGCTATGCGGAGGATACACCGGCTTCTAAGCCATCCGACCAACCGCAGGGATCGAATCCAACCGCAGCGCCCGCGGCTGCTCCCGAGACTGCTCCCGAGACTGCTCCCGCCTCCGTCCCCGCAGCCGCTGCGCCGGCGCCGCTCTCGACGCCTACGATCACGGGCCCGCTGCAGGCAGCGCTGCCCATGAATATGGAAGCTGGACCTCTGGGCAAGCTGAGTCTGAACGGCGTAGTTAGCGGAATCGGGTTATTTCAAAACAACGGGATGGCGGGTAATAACGGGACAGAAGGCGCCTTTAGCAATGCGCAGGTCTTCTTTCAGAAGGCAGATGGCTGGTTCCAGTTCTATGTTCAGGCGGGCGCCTACGACATTGTCTCTCTGGGGTCGCCCTTTATCTCGAACGCAAAAACGAACGATGCGCTCTGGGGTCCCGTACCTACGGCTTACGTGAAGCTGGTGCCGGCGAAGAATACCAATCTATTGGTCGGGATACTGCCAACCATAATGGGCGCTGAGTCCACCTTCGACTTCCAAAACATGAACATCGAGCGTGGCCTGTTGTGGAACCAGGAAAATGCGATTACGCGCGGCGTGCAGATCAATCAGACTCTAGGAAAGTTCACGGCCTCGTTCAGTTGGAACGATGGCTACTATTCCAACCGCTACTCAGGACTGAGCGGCTCCCTGACTTACACCAATGGACCCCACGCCCTGACGTTCGCCGGCATGGGATACCTTGGGCAGACTGCCTGGCAAAACCTGGCGACGCTCCTGCAAAACAACAGCACTATGTACGTAGCTGAATACACGTACACCAAAGGGAAGTGGATCGTCCAACCCTACCTGCAATACAGCAACGTTCCGACCAATGCAAGCATCGGCGTCGTGCACGGCGCCTCCACCTGGGGCGGCGTGATTCTGGCAAGCCGCACGTTAAAGCGCGGGTTCTCGCTGGCCGGCCGGTGGGAATACATCGGGAGCACGGGGAATGCCGCGCAACAAGCCGCCAACCTGATGTACGGCCCGGGTAGCGCATCTTGGTCAATCACGATGACGCCTACCTATCAGTACAAAAAGTTCTTCACCCGCACGGATATCGCCTTCGTACAAGCTAACCATTTCACGCCGGGTGATGCCTTCGGTCCATTGGGCACGAAAGGGAGCTAAACCCGCGGGGTGGTTGAGATGGGTTTCCTGTTTTAGAGAAGATCCGGTTAAGCCAGATGGGAGTCCCTCAGGGGCTAAAGCCCAGACTTATAGCGGACATGTACGGACGGCCTGAAGGCCGTCCCCTTCAAAGAACCAGTAAAAGGAGAATGTATGGCGGAGAATAGCTCAGTTGAAATGAAGGCAACTCTAGGACTCACAGGGTTGACGATGAATGCCATGGCGCTGATCGCACCAGGCGCATTTCTGTGGCTCACCTTTTACATCCAGGCATCGACCGGAGTGACCGGGCCCGCCATGTGGCTGGGCATTATTGTCGCCCTGGCTCTATGCCTGGCAACGGCGGTCTGCTATGCGGAGTTAGCCAAGCTATATCCGGGGACGGGCAGCTCCTATTACTTTGCCGAACAATCTTTTCTCAACCATGACAAAGCCTGGCGCTATGCCCGGCTGTCGAAGTTCATCGTAGGATGGGCCTCCCACCTTTACTACTGGATCTATCCAGGAGTGATGGTGGCAACCATGGGCATACTTTGCGGATATCTGGTGGGAACCATCTGGCCTAGCTTCATGAGCGCCTCGAATCCGGGACCCGCGTTCATGATGTTGGTACCCATCGTGTTTTCCTTCCTGGTGGCTTATATCGCGCACCGCGGCGTCACCGGATCTACCGCGGTCAACATTGCGATTAATGTCATACAAATCGCCGCGCTAGTCCTGTTTGCAGTATTGGCATTGGGCTATCGCATGAACCATCCGCCGGGAAGCATCGCCTACCAGTTCGATTCGGTGTCGGGCCAAGCTTATAGCTACGAATTCCTGACGCAGAAGACGCTGGTCAACGGGCAGGAGACTGAGACCATCGTTCGCGACTCGGCTGGCGTGGTGCCGCAGCCTAAGCTGGATGCTAGCGGCAATACAGTTCCCTATCGCATAAGCTATCCCGAAAAGGACAGCACAGGCGCCTTTCTGACCCATCCGACGGCCAAGTCTGTCATCAGCGCCCACAACTGGGGCTGGGTATTTATTCAAGCGACGGTCGCGATCCTGATCCTGGTCGGGTTCGAGTCGGTGACCGCCATGGGCGGGGAGGCCAGGAATGCCAAGCGCGATATTCCAATCGCGGTGATTGTTTCACTCCTGGTACAGGGAATGTTCTGCTACCTGTTTGAGTATTTTGCCGCTAATTATTTTCTGAATAGCGGGTACACGATGCAGAGTGCGTCAGGGTCTGCCGCGCCAATTGGCGACATGATGGTGGTCGTGGGCGATGCTTTGCTGGGCGCCGGACGCGGGCGGATCTTCATGTTGTGTGAAGCGTTCACGGTATTCCTGGCGCTGATTGGTACCACGCTGTCGTGCATGAACACGGGAGCGCGTGTCACCTACGCCATGGGCAAGGACAAAGAAGCGCCTGAGCACTTTGGCATGTTGCATTCAAACAACCTTACGCCGCATCGCGCGATCTGGACGCTGGCGGCGATCTCGGCGGTGGTGGGCTGCCTCGCTATCGTGTTTGTGTTTGGCGATGGCGGCGCGCCGACCGATGCCGCGATCCAGGCCTTGCCTCACGGCTTCTGGTCGAGCTTCGGATACATCAGTCACGACCGGCTGGCAGCTATGCCCAACACGCTGCTCACCGTGACGCTGGCCTCCAACTTCGGAACGTTCCTGCTGTACGGGCTCAGTTGCATCATTTGCCTGGTCGGCTACCACAACCATCCCAAGTTCAAGCCGGTGCGCCACCTGGTGATTCCAGTGTTTGGACTGATGGCCAACCTGGCTTGCATGGTGTTCTACCTGATCGGTCCATTCATGGGCTTTGGGACTAAGAAGGAGCCATTGCTGGCATTGGGGATTGCGCTAGTCTGGGGTCTCTATGGCGGCATCTACTTTGTTCGCTCCAGCAAGTCTGCCGGGCGAACCACGCTGATCGAAAGACGTGTGGAGGCGAGGGCAGTATAGAGGTGGCTCGCTCAGCAACGCTCCGTCGAAAACCATTTACCACGGAGAACACGGAGGGCACGGAGTTTTCGGTTTCTACTCTCCGTGATCTCCGTGTTTCCGTGGTTATCCCATGGGTGGGCGCGAGGTTAGTCGTCGATGAGCTAGAACGGGTTGACTTGGGGGAAATGAATATTCAGCTTATAGCAAATGAAGAGAATCAGGATCGCGCCGAGAATGGAAAAAATGAGGCCGGCGGGATGATATCGATCGTTGCTCGGGCGCGAAAACATGTGGGTAACAGCGCCGCCGAGGATCGATCCGATGATGCCGAGCACGATCGTCCAGAAGATCGTCATATGCACATGCATCACCGATTTCGCGATAACTCCCGAGATTAGCCCAATGAGAATGTACCAGATCAAGTGAAACATGATTTCCTCCAGCGTTTGCTCTCAGAACGTCGTCGAGTATAACCCAGGGTTTGGCAATTAAGCTAACATACTTTCCGGAGTAGCGCAGCCTTGGTGAAACCTCAGCTCCGCAGGGTCCCATGCTTGACGTGCAATTCACCCAACTCTCGGATCCTGGACGCGTAAGGGAGCACAACGAAGATTACTTAGGCTACGTGCTGCCTTACAATCCTGCGCAGTTGCGCTCGCATGGCTGTCTGTTTGTGCTGGCCGACGGAGTTGGTGGACAACAGAAGGGCGAAGTCGCCTCGCGCATGGCTGTGGAAAGCGTGCTGGCCGGCTTTGTCGATGCGCGTGCCGGAGAGCCGCACAAGGCGCTGCTGACTCGCCTGGTGCGGGCGGCCAACACTGAGGTGTATGAGAATGGCGGCGCGTCCGGTTCTCGGGCCGGAATGGCCACCACTCTGGTTGCCTGTGCGCTGCGGTTCGATCGTGCCGTGGTGGCGCACGTCGGAGACTCGCGATGTTATCTGATTCGTTCCGGCCAGCCCCGGCAAATCACGCCTGATCACACCGTGGCCAACGAACAGGCGCGCCTGGGCATACTCTCGGGTCGCGAAGCCGCGGAATCGTCCAACCGGCACCTGCTGAGCCGTTCGGTGGGCAACGATCTGTTCGTCGCCGTGGAGATCAACGAGGTCCAAGTGGAGAAGGGTGACTTGTTGGTGCTGTGCTCTGACGGGCTGCACGGTGCTGTGCCCGAGTCCGACATCGCAAGCGTAGTCATGCGCAACGAGAATCTGCCCACCGCGGCGGAGAAACTGATCGCGCTCGCCAATCAGCGCGATGGCAGCGACAACATCAGCGTCCAGTTGATACGGATTCACGACGTCGAGCGCACCGGAATGTATCGCGGGCGGCCGTACAAGCTGCGGTGAGGTGAAGCGCCGGTACGCGGCTCCCTGTATATTTTCCACTTTACCCGGCACTCGCGCGCCGGGCTCAAAGCCGCCGCTGTGCGGCTTGATTCCCGTCCTTTCCGCATTTTCCTTACACCGCAAACTCCCGATTCGAGTGTGAGAACTGTGCCGTCCCTAAAGGGACTCGTTATTTCCCTCAACTTTACCCAGGGCTTCCGCCCTGGGCTAACATCAATTTCGCCCCTGCGGGGCTGGATTTTTCCGATTTCACCGTCCAAGCCGAGAACGTACTGGTCACGCAGCTATTCGAGTGAAATCTTACGGGTCCCTTACGAAATCTTTACGCCGGGCTTTCAACTTTTCTGGCATTATTGAGCTGCAATGTCGCTCGAGCAGCAGTGCCGCCGGCTGAAGCCGGCGGCATGCTGCAAGGTCAACGGAACGCGGCGCTGAAGCGCCGCACTACCCGTTCGCGTCGAGCTTCGCGTTGCGAACGAAAGTGCAGCCTGGATAGCCATGACTCCAGTCCATACCGACGAACAACTCGATCACTATCGCATCGACCAGTTGATTGCGCGCAGTGGCATGGCCTCGATTTTTCGCGCCACCGATCTGCGCGACGGGCGCCAGGTAGCGATCAAAATTCCCCACCCGGAGATGGAGAGTGACCCGCTGCTGTTCGACCGCTTCCGCCGCGAGGAGGAGATCGGCAAGAACATGGACCATCCTGGGGTGATGAAGGTCTTCAGCGGCGAGGACCGCAGCCAGGTTTACATGGTCATGGAGTGGGTGGACGGGCGGCTGCTGCGGCAAATTCTGAATGAGCAGGGGAAGCTTGAGCCGGAGCGTGCCGTCAAGATTACGAAACGCATTCTGGACGCCTTGCAATACATTCACGATCACGACATCGTGCACCGCGACTTGAAGCCGGAAAATGTGATGGTCGATGACCAGGACAACATCAAGCTCATCGACTTTGGCATCGCGTCCAATTTGCGCGGCCGCCGCTTGACGTTCGCCAAGCTGTCGCAAACCATGGGCACGCCGGATTACATTTCGCCCGAGCAGGTCAAAGGGAAACGCGGCGATGGGCGCAGCGACTTGTACGCGGTCGGGGTCATGTTGTACGAGATGCTGACCGGCAGGGTGCCGTTCAGCGGGCCGAATCCTTTCGTCATCATGAACGACCGGCTGCTGAATAATCCGGTGCCGCCGCGCGAAATCGATACCAGCATCTCGCCGCAGTTGCAGGAAATTATCTATCGCGCCATGGAGCGCGACTGGAAGAACCGCTATGCCCGGGCCAGCGAATTCGCCTGGGACCTCGAACACCAGGACCAGATTGGGGTGGTCGAGCGCCCTGAGTTGCGCGACTGGAAAACACGGCGCAGCCCGTGGCCCAAGAGAATCGCCTTCTACGTGGCCATGGCGCTAATCCCCATCGTGGTGTTTGCGCTGCTGCTGTGGATGGCGCGGCATAGTTGAGTTAGAGGCGGCCGGTTGTCCACATACCATTAGCGTCGCAAACCCGTACCGCCGCCCCGCGGCTCGGTGGTTTTTCCCGCTTCACCGCGGGCACCTGAGGGGATGGCGCAGGTGGTAAACTGCCGCCGAGTGATCTGTGGAGGCAAGACTTGAAAGCGCCGATGCTTTATCGAATCGCTTCAATTCTCTTGCTGCTTTTTGACGTCGGACATACGCTTGGTTTCCGCCAGTCCGATCCCAAATGGGGAGTGGACGCGCTTCTTGCCTCAATGCGGTCAATTCATTTCGACGTGCAAGGGTTTAGCCGGACTTATTGGGACCTCTTTGTTGGGGCCGGACTCTTTGTCTCGGTGTTTCTTCTATTCGCAGCGGTATTAGCGTGGCAGCTGGCCGGCCTTCCGGCAGAAACTTTGGCGGTCATGCGCGGCACTCAATGGGCGCTTGCCCTTTGCTTTGTCGCCGTGACGATTTTGAGCTGGACATACTTCTTCACCTTACCTATCGTTTTCTTAACCCCGATTACTGTGTGTTTGATTGCTGCGGCATGGCTCTCAGGGAAGCCAATCTGAACTAACACATACTCTTGATGTGAACTCTACCTTTGGGTGAACTCGTCGGTATGAACCACGAATTCCGGATAGGCGCCTGCGCCCAACTCGTGGAGGTCCATGCCTTGGCGCTCGCCGTCGAGATCGACACGCTGCGGATACACGCGGTTGAGAAGCCAATTCAGCGAATAGGCGAGGGGCAACACAAAACCCAGCAGAGTTGCGATTCCCACCACCTGGGCCAGCCACTGCCCATGGGCAGAGTCGCGCCCGGAAAGGTTGGCGAACAGACCGGCGGCAAGCAGGCCCCACAATCCGGCGACGGCGTGCACCGGAATAGCTCCGCCGGGATCGTCGACCGTGAGCCAGACTTCGAACCAGTCAACCGCAAACGTGACCAGGATGCCCGCGACCAGGCCAATGAGCAAAGAGGCCGCCGGGTTGAGGAGCGCCGCAGCCGCGCTGCTGGCGACTAATCCGCCAACCCAGCCATTGGCGCTGATGGAGGCATCGGGTCGGCCGAAACGAATGCGCGTGATGGCGACCGCCGTCAATGCCGACACCGCCGCTGACAAGGTTGTGTTTATCGCAACCAGCACCACGCGTCCCGGCAGGACGTGAAGGAAGAGAATCGCTCCCGCGGAATTCAGACCCAGCCAGCCCAGCCACGCTAGAAAACATCCGAAGCCGACGAAAACGAGGTTGTGTCCGGGGATGGCGGCGGGCATGCCTTCAGAAGAGTACTTGTCGCGGCGCGGACCCAGGATCCAAACTAGCGCCAAAGCAGTCAGGCCACCTACGACCTGAATGGATGCCGCGCCTCCGGTATCGAGGAATCCGGCGGCGAGTCCGTAGTTGACACCCAGTTGCGCCAGCCAGCCTCCGCCCCACACCCAATGCGCAAAAATGGGATAGGTGCATCCGGCAAGAATGGCCGTGGAGGCGCAACTGGCGCCCAGCCGCCAGCGATCGGTTGCGGCGCTCAGCGGAATCAAGGCCGCAAGTCCGGCGCCGAACATCTGCAGCAGGAGGGCAAGCGAAGCCGGCGAGCCGTCAAGTTCGAGGCCGCGAAGAAAGAAGGGTTGCGCGGCGATCCAGTTCCAGGACTTGCCTCCGATGGTCAGCAGGTGTGCGGGTCCGCCGGCAAAACCGGCCCAGGAGAAACCGCAGACGACATAGACGATGAAAGCGACCGAGGTCACGCACAGCGATGCCAGCATGGCGTGCGCAGCACTGCGCGAGCGGCCCAGGCCATTGTTGATAAGCGCAAGGCCGGCCATGGCCAGGGGAACCAGCAGGGTCGACAAGAGGCAAACTGCCCAGGCGGGAGTGTCAGGTAGAGGGCCGGGGATCACCGAGATTCCTCGCTCACGTGCACATGGGAACGAAACATGAGGAACAGCCCCAGCAATTCGATGGCGGTACCCGCCAGCACAAAAGCAGTCAGCGCCGGCGTGGAGCGGAGAAGAGCCAGGGCGGACAGGACAATGGCCCATCCCGCCAGAAGCAATAGAATGCCCGCGAGCTTCATGAATTTTTGAGCCTATAGTCAGGCGACAAATGCGTCCAATCGATTTTTTTAATAGCGGTTAGAAGCGGGGCGGCGGAGGTCGTTGCGTTCCAATCTCGCACTTTTCCCAAATGGGGCCATTTTACAGTCGTCGTGCTACCACTTTCACGTTTTAGAGGGTAGATTTTACATGTCAATATTGCGAAACACAACAATCGCATTTAAGTCATTGAAAACACGCGAGTAATAAAGGCATAAATATACTTCGCTAATCAGATTTTCCTTGACTTGATTAGTCAAGTACGATACTCTGTTTACATGAAAGACGGTAAGCAGCAAGAGCCAAAGACGTTACAAGAGGCAATCCAGTATTTCTCAGACCCCTACAACTGCCTCACGTACATGATTCCGCTCACTTTCCCTGACGGAATCGTGACCTGCCCGACTTGTGGCCGGACGGATGTAAAGTTCCTCGCCAATCAGCGGCGCTGGCAGTGCAAGAGCGTACACCCGAAGCGCCAGTTCTCCGCAAAGGTCGGAACGATCTTCGAGGATAGCCCCATCCCGCTTGAGAAGTGGTTGCCAGCCGTCTGGATGATCGTCAACGACAAGAACGGCATCTCGTCTTGGGAACTGCATCGCGCTTTGGGCGTCACACAGAAAACCGCTTGGTTCATGCTGCACAGAATCCGGCTGGCGATGCAGGAGAAGTCATCGTTCAAACTCGGCGGCAACGGCGGGCCAGTAGAAGTAGATGAGACGTTCATCGGTGGCAAGGCTAGGAATATGCACAAGTCGCGGAAGCAGCGGATGGAGCGCAAGGCTGGCCCAGGTGGGCTGTACGCTGGTGGAGCGAAAGCCATCGTCATGGGCATGTTGCAGCGCGGCGGCAAGGTCAGAACGCAAATCATCACCGAACGTAAGCGGCCCATCATGCGGCAAGTCATTGACGCCTGTATTGAGAAGGGCGCTATCGTTCACACGGACGAGCACAACTCCTACATGGGCCTGAGTGAGGAGTACGTGCACGAAGTCATCAACCACGCGGAAGCATACGTAAAGAACTACATCTCGACTAACGGAATCGAAAACTTTTGGAGTCTGCTAAAGCGGGGGATCGGCGGAACGTATGTCAGTATCGAGCCGTTCCATCTGTTCCGCTACCTTGACGAGCAGGCGTTCCGTTACAACAACCGCGCTACGAAAGACAACCCGCTGAATGATTCAGATCGTTTCGCCTTGGCGCTTTCACAGATCGTCGGCAAGAGATTGACGTATTCAGAGCTGACGGGGAAGGAGGGTCAAACGGCGTTCTAGCCCTTATCTGAATCGTGGTCCGAAGCGGAGGCGGGGTTAAGCTGCTTCCGCTTTCCTGTCTTGTGGGGGTCTGCTTCGAGTCTCGCCCGTAACTCTTCCTTTGAAACCGTCATGATCTTTCTCATGGCAGAATCGAATCTGTGAAACTCCAGCGACGTTCGCGGTTTCGTTTTCACTGAATCCATAGTACGCCATTCATCAAGGAATGCGCAGAAGAAACACGTCGTTCCCAATCACGAGTTTCGATATGGTGAGCCTCGTTTCTGGAGGTTGCTCTGTCCTCATGAGAGTCTGTTCGCAAATCTGCGCAACTTCCACTTTGGTGGTAGCATCATAATAAACAGTGGTATTTTTCTTGCAGCAGAACGTTTCGTGCATTAGACTCTGTGGTTCATGAAACGATTCTGAGGAGCAAAGCGCGATTTTCTCGGCCACCTTGTGTTCGAGAAAGAGGGCGTTCAATTCCTCGGCCGATCTTAGGAGGTAGTTCAGTTTTGGAGATTCTGTCATGATAAGCGCCAATCAAATCCGTAATGTGGTTGCCCTGTTCTTAGTGGACAATGATGCTGATGCCTTTGTGCTCAAGTTCGGAGAGTTGTCGCACAACATTCATCTACTCGGCGACGCCGCCGCCATTGAACTGAGCCGGAAAATCGAATCGAGATTGAATGATGTTCGTTTGAGTTGCATATCGAAAGCCGACTTTCGGAAAGAACTTTGCAAGTTATTCGTCCCTTCGTACAGCCAAGCAGTCAAGCCCTTGGTCATTGATTGCTCTTGGTACTATTTCCACGCTGCTTCTAGCGGTCAGGTGTCCGCTCCATCCACCAAGGTTAGTATTGGCTCAAATCCAGTACCAACCAAGAGCGACGATCCAATAGTGTATCCACTCTCAGCGTGAGGGCGGCAGCGGGAAGGTCGCTCGTCCTGGCTGTGCCACGTTCAAAATTATGTTGAATGACGCAGTGATTGGGTCCTTTTCGCCGTCAATCGTCAAGCTAAACAAGTACGCGCCAACAGCGTTGAGCTGGAGGTTTGGTAGGCGAATAGGGAATGACCCGAATCCGGGACGCTGAATCCCAAATCCACCCATACCTTCTGCCACGGTCTGACCACTCTCCAAATGCTGGAGGGTGATTCGGCACTGGTAGTTTCCTGGCTTGTCCGATTCCACGCCCACAAAAAACGTAAGGCCGGGCAGGACCACCGGCAGTTGCGCCGTTACCAAATCCTGCTGATAGAGGCCGATGATAATAAACTTTCCGGTGATTTCCTGTCGTGCTTCGTCGCAGACGAGGACATACTTTGGACTGATTGCCATATCTTCCCCTGTCTAAATCATTGTTAGGTCGGGACTTAATATGTCTCCATTTATATGCGAGAGACTCCCGACGATTTTTGTTGACAGGATTTTGGGGAGGCTCTACAGTGAGGCTACGTCGGGCGCTCGACCTCGATCCTGCGTATCGACACTTCTCTGTCACACTACTCGTAACGGCTCGCTGGCAGGCGGGCCGCCACATCTTCTTTCGTACTACGTAATAAAACCTGAGTCAAGTATTATCTATGCTCCCCTAGCGGTTATCGCGAGGAAAACACAACATCTTGTATATTACCCGTGCGTTCCCTGCTAGGTGGATTAGAGCACCTTCCAGTGGTGCATTCAACCCTCGTTCTCGGTGCAGATATGTGGATGACTGTGGATTGTGAGGAAAACGCGGGAGAGAAATGCCCTGTCACGGCGCCAGTTTAGCAGATTTGATTAGGCAAGTATATTTATGCCGTAATAAATCCTGAAAATCGTGTCCATTTAGCCCTAAAATGTGCTATATTGAAACTAGAGTCAAAGATTTGGGAAGCAGTTCTGTAAAGCTTTCCCAGCGACCCAGCCAAGATGCTGGGTTTTCGTGTTTCTGGGCGGTTTTGGGTGGGGCGGGCCTGCGCACCCCATTGATTTGCCAATGTCAACGACTTCAGTTGGCGTGATAGTTCATCCCCGGTACGAAACTTCATACGATTCGACCATAGGAAAGAACGCATCCCGCGAGGTGAAGGGCGTTTCTCCGCGGTATCTCAAATGGGAGAACGGCAAATGTCCCGCTCCACCCGCCAGAGTTAATCGCCCTTTCAAGCCCCACTCATGGCTACGAACCTCCCTGGTAGGAGAACGAACATGTCAGTCAAGAACAACGCGGCGCGGCCGGTCAAGAAGCCGGCGGCAGCGGCGCGGAGCGTGGTATCCGCGAGTAAGCGTCTGGCGGTGAAGAAGAACGGCAAAGTGGCAGCTTCGACGAAGGCGGCGAAGAAAGCCCGCCGCCATACAGCAGCCTTTACCACCCTGAAATCGCGACAACAGGCGGTGGAGCGCGCCAAGTTGCAAATCTGGCGTCACCTGGAGGAGATCAACGGAGCGATCATCAGGCTGGCGGAATCGGGCAGCTACCTGGCGGCGAAGACACTTTTCGATTTTGCTGGCCTGTACACGCTGCCGGTGGAGGAAGAAACCGCGGCGAGCGCTCTTCCGGTTGTGCTGAGCGCCGCCCAGGCCGCGCCTTCGCAGTCGCCGGAGCCACCGCCAGTCAATAGGGTGGAAGCATTTCTGAAGACACTGAGGCTCGATTCTTCGTCGGACGAAGAGCCTGGACCGGACGTGGCGGCGTGAGGGCAGGTGAAAAGTCTATGTGTCGCCGCTCCGCGGCTCGGTCGTGTTTTCCACTTGACCGCGGGCTCAACCACCCCAACAAGCGCAAGAACGGCGCTTGTCGGGGACCCCGGTACGCCCGCGGCTAAAACAAATGTCGCCGCTGCGCGGTTGTTTTTCGGCAAACCCGTAGCGCTGGCGATAAAGGAAAACGGTCGCGACGCACGCCGCTGAGCTGCGGAAGGAGTCGTTGCACTGGAAGAAACCGCAGATCCCTCTGCTCGGTCGGGATGAGGCCAGCGCTAAAGCGCATGATCCAAGTCGAGAGTTTTCCGGAGCGCTGAAGCGCTCCTTCCCCCGCATAAATGCGGGGGCTCCCACCATGGCCATGTGATATTCGAGATGACAAAGTGAAGGGGGCTTAACGGCACACCTAAAGGTGTGCCCTTTCAAAACAACGCGGAGTTTTTCCGCAGCCTGTGGAGCCGGCTCCGTCGAAAGACGCGCCAGGCGAGAGTTCGTGGCAGTGTAGGGGGCCTTCGACTCCTCGTCTGGTCGCTATGGCGCCCGGACTCGTCGCTCAGGATGACAGGCCTTCCTCGGGCGGGAGTTTTGTGCAGCATTTTTGCGCAGCCTGTGAAGCTGGGGCCTTTAAGAACCGATGTGTGAGACAGGCGCCTTGTAGAATAGGAAGTGGAGTTCCCGCTGCGGCGGATGGCTCCGCAGGGGAGCAGACTGACGCATGGACATGACGTGGGTGACCGACCGCATCGCATTGGGCGGCGGCATCTGGACCGATGACAAGATGATCGAGGTGGTGCGCGCCGGAGTGACTCACATCGTGGACATGCAGATCGAGTGGGACGACACGGCGCTGGCCAAGCCTTACGGAGTGAAGGTGCTGTGGAACCCCACCGACGACGATTTTCAACTGAAGCCTGCGAAGCTGTTGCAGTGCGGGGTGGAGTTTACGCTGGAAGCGCTGGAAGATGGCGCCGACAACAAGGTTTTCATCCATTGTGCGGCGGGGGTACATCGCGCGCCCATGATGACGCTGGCGGTGCTGCGGGCTTTGGGCTTCGGGCTCGACGATGCCATGGAGATGATCCAGGCGCGGCGGCGCGTGGTGGACTTCGCCGATGTCTACGTGCACAGCGTGGAAGAATTCATTCGCAGCTACCAGGCGGTGGAGCCGGAGCGCAGCTAGGGAGGGCATCCAAGCAGTTCACAACTGCAGGCTGCGGAAGAAGTCGAAAAAGCAGATTCCTCGCGGGCTAAACTTTGCCCCAACAAGCGCAAAGACGGCGTCTGCTGGGACCCCGATAAAAACGGCGCTCGTTGGGGGCCCGGTTCGCCCGCTCGTGATGACAAAAACAGCGCAAAAACGGCGCTCATTGGGGACGCCGGGTTAGCCGCTCCGTGAAAAACGTGCCAAGTGAGAGTGAGTAGGCGGTATAGGGGTCCTTCGACTCCTCGCTGCGCTCGTCGCTCAGGATGACAGCCGGGAATAGTTTTTCATCTCTATGGGTGGGCTGTCCCGAGCAAATTCAAGGAGTCCCACGTTGTGGGACGGAACATCAAATTCCGCAGTTTACCATTTTCCGCCGGCTTCGGCCGGCAGCAGAGAGGCATGGATTATGCCGACGAACAGCCGCCTGACAGGGCGGTTTTTTTCTGTCCTGATTGCGATAATTCTAACGACGGCATTGCCGCCGGCCGCAGCATTCGGTCAAGCTCCCACATTGTGTCACATCACGGACACGGTGTATCGAGCCGATGGCACTCCCGCGCAAGGCACTGCGCTGATTTCGTGGCCGGCCTTCACCACCGCGGCGGGACAGGCGGTAACGCCGGGTTCGGTGGCCGTCACTCTGGACGCGGGCGGGGGTTTCAACGCCAGCCTCGCGCCCAACACCGGCGCAAGCCCTGTGGGCACCTACTATCGCGCCATTTTCAAGCTGGATGACGACACAGTGCAGGCGGCCTGGGCCGGTGAATACCTTGTCATCAGCGACTTTCTTCCCGTCGGCGACGTCATCCCCGCCAATGCCGTGCAAATTTCAGCGCCCTCTCGGGGAGCGGCATTCACAGCCATCGTTCGGGAAGTGGATGTGCAAGTGATTTCGCTGTGTGAGGACCGCTCGCAATACCTGTTGCGCTTCTCGAACGATGCCGCCGAACTGCTGGCGTTCAAGTTTGAAACGATGACATTGCCGGAGCCGCTGACGGCAATTTTCACCACCACCGTTCCGTCGTCGTCTCTATATCTTCCGCCGCTCACGGCAGCACAAGTCACCAACGTCATCGCGACCGAAATTACGGTGGACGCGGGCATCGCTCCGCCTTCCGGTGGCGGCATCGAAGTGCGGCGTTCTGACGGCGGTTGGGGCACCGGGAGCGATGGCAACCTTGCCGGGCGCTTCACCACCCAGACCTTCAATCTGCCGCGCCTCTCGCGCGTGCAAGGCTACTGCCTGCGGCTGTACGATGCCTCGTCGCCGGTCAAGTATTCGCGCAATTCGGCCCTGCTGTATGTGGACTATCCCTGGTGAATTGTGGCGTCGCTACGGTACTCGTGATCACCACAGAGACACAGAGGCACAGAGAAAATCAAGAAATTCTAATGCTCGACAAAACATTCTTCAGGGACAGCCTCTTGAAATCAGAAATTCTCTGTGTCTCTGTGGTGAACCTCCTTCTCCGCTTGCAACTTCCTCTCGCTGCGCCGCGTTGAACCTTCAGGTATCCTCGATATTCACCTGAGGTTTGCAAATGAAGCCGTTCCTCCATGTCCTGACGCTGGCGGTCGCCATTAGCATCCCCGCGTTGACCCAAGAGCCTGCCACCGCTCCGCAGAATTCGCCCCCTCCTGGCAACACTCCAGTCGAACAGCAGAAAAATGCAGCCAGCGCAACCAAAGACAACAGCGGCATCAGCGGCGACCAGGTAACCAAGCCGGCCGGCGCCAAAGGCACTACGCTCATCGGTTGTCTCAGCGGACCCAACACGGAAGGGAAATATGTGTTGACCAGCATGCAGCACCGCACTGGGGTCCAGGTGCTCGGTCCCGACGAGTTGAAGAACGATGCGGGCAGCAAGGTCAAACTGACGGGCCTATGGGAAGCCAGCCCGCAGCAGCAACCGCAGGCGAAGGGAAAGGAAACGCGCCGCTTTCAGGTGACCGCAGTCGAGGTGCTCGCGCAACACTGCAGCGTCCCCAGCGAAACAACGCCGGTCAGCAAGGAGAAACAGCGGCAGCGAGAGCAGAAGAGCAACGCCGGCAGTTCAAACCAGTCCGAAATAGTGAAGGCGATAGATCCGAGCGCTTCAGGCGGGAAACTCAGAACAGCTTCTTCGAATCCAGCAAAATCGTGACTGGGCCGCTGTTCACCAGTTCAACTTCCATCATCTCCTGAAAGCGTCCCGTCTCGCAGCGCAGTCCCAGCGCACGAACACGCCCCACGAAACTTTCGTACAATTCTCTCGCGCGCTCCGGCCGCGCGGCCGCATCGAATGACGGCCGCTTGCCGCGCCGGACATCTCCGAACAGCGTGAATTGCGAAACTGCCAGTACCGCCCCGCCTATATCCACCACGCTGAGGTTCATCTTCCCTGCTTCATCCCCAAAGATCCGTAATCCCGCTACTTTTTCCGCAAGATAGCCGGCGTCGGCGTCACTGTCTTCCTGCCCAACTCCCAGCAATACCAGCAGACCTTTTGCGATCTCCCCCGTAATCTCGTCGCCCACCTTGACCGATGCCCGGCCCACTCTCTGCACCACAGCCCGCATGGCAGCGTTGTACCACAGCTGGAGAGGTGAAGATACCGCGGGCCGTCCCATTTAGAGCACTTTAGGCATTGGTGTAGCCGGCATGGGACAGCAGTGTCGCCGGCTGAAAGCCGGCTCGTGTTTTTAGGATTCGCTGCAACGCGGCGCTGAAGCGCCGCTCTACCTGTACCTCGGCTGGACCACACCATTTCGAGAACTGGCGCAGAAAAGAATTTCCCCCTCGCGTTGACCTTGCCAAGCCCACCGTTTAGGATGAATCGGGCATCATCTATCTGAGCGCTCTCGAAGCTAATCGTGTGTTTCGGCTGTCGGAAGAGCCCTCGGCATTCTTTACACGGCTTCCTGGCTGCAATTAGACTTACGGGTTTGCCCGCCGTGGCGGATGCCACGGTGCGCGATAGGAGAACGAATCGATGGCTTCGGTTGAAGAACGGGTGAAACAGATCATCGTGGAGCAGTTGGGCGTGGATGAAGCGGAAGTGACGCCCAGCGCTTCCTTTGTGGACGACCTGGGCGCGGACTCACTCGACACGGTCGAACTGGTCATGGCTTTCGAAGAGGCCTTTGAGATCGAGATCCCGGACGAGGACGCGGAGAAGATCCGCACCGTGCAGGACGCGGTGACCTACATCGACCAGCACGCCAAGGTGAAGAAGTAATCGCCACTCCGGCCACGACCCGGTCCGCCCGCTGAGGCGGGGAGCGGCCTGGTCAACGGCCAACCGACTTACCAAAGCTTTTCACTTGCCGCAGCAGGCGGGTCGAAAGGAGATTGCTGACCTCATGGCATCCATAGATGAACGTGTAAAACAAATTATCGTGGAACAATTGGGAGTGGATGAGGGAGAAGTAACGCCCAGCGCTTCGTTCGTGGATGACTTGGGCGCCGATTCACTTGATACGGTTGAACTGGTAATGGCCTTTGAAGAGGCCTTCGAAATCGAGATCCCCGACGAAGATGCGGAGAAGATACGCACCGTGAAGGACGCCGTGGACTACATCAACTCGCACGCGAAGGGATCCAAGTAGATTGAGTCGCCGTGTCGTCGTAACGGGAATCGGGGTCATCTGCGCGGTCGGCCACAACACCGCAGAGGTGTGGTCGGCACTGCTGGCCGGCAAGAGCGGCGTGGAGCGCATTACCGCCTTCGACGCCTCCCAGTTTGCCTGCCAGATCGCGGCCGAGGTCAAGAACTTCGACCCTTTGCAGTTCGTGGAAAAAAAGGAAGCGCGCAAAATGGCGCGCTTTATTCATCTGGCCATCGCGGCCAGCGATGAAGCCCTGCGCATGGCCAATTACAAAGTCGAGAATGAAGAGATGGCCGAACGCACCGGGGTGAACATCGGCTCCGGAATCGGCGGCTTCGACATCATCGAACGGGAACACTCGAACCTGCTCAACGGCGGCCCGCGCAAGATATCGCCGTTCTTCATTCCCGCAGCGATCGTGAACCTGGCTGCCGGGCAAGTCAGCATCCGAAACAACGCCAAAGGACCGAACGAAGCCACCTGTACGGCCTGCACCACCAGCGCGCATTCCATTGGCGACGCCGCCCGGGTCATCAAGTACGGCGATGCCGATGTGATGATCGCGGGTGGTACCGAAGCCGCCATCACGCCCATGGGGGTGGGGGGATTCGCGGCCATGCGAGCGCTCTCCACGCGTAACGACGATCCTCACCGCGCCAGCCGTCCCTGGGACAAAGACCGCGACGGCTTCATCATCGGCGAAGGCTCGGGCATCCTGATCCTGGAAGAGCTTGAGTTCGCGAAAAAGCGCGGCGCGAAGATCATCGCCGAGGTGGTGGGCTACGGCATGAGCGCCGACGCCAACCACATCACCCAGCCAGCGCCCCAAGGGGAAGGCGGCTATCGTGTCATGCGCAATGCCCTGCGGGACGCCGGACTCTCGCCCGAGCAGATCGGCTATGTGAACGCACACGGCACGTCCACTCCGCTGGGCGACGAGTTGGAGGCTACGGCCATCAAGCGCGCCTTCGGCGATCACGCCTACAAGATGCTGGTCAGCTCGACCAAGTCGATGACCGGACATCTGTTGGGCGGCGCTGGGGGATTGGAAGGCGCGATCACAGTGCTGGCGCTGCGCGATCAGATCGCGCCGCCGACCGCCAACCTGGACAACCCGGACGAGGGTTGCGATCTCGACTTCGTGCCCCACACTTCGCGCCAGGTCAGCATGGATTACGCCATGTCGAATTCGTTTGGCTTCGGCGGCACCAACGGATGCCTGGTGTTCAAGCGCTGGAGGGAGTAGAAGCAATTAGCAATTAGCCGTTAGCCATTAGCAGCTAGCAGCCAGCGATTCGAGCCAGTTCAATGATTCGTGTACCCGCCTTGTACGGGTGGAGCGGAGACGGGTTGACGGTTCTCAGCTACATAGTCCTCGCTGTTGCTGCCATTCCCGGCATTTATTATCTGCTGGCGCTGTACAGCTCGGCGCGATTTTTTTTGAGTTGGAGGCGGCCTTCTCCAAGCTCTGACTTCACCCCTCCCATAAGCTGTCTGAAGCCCATCCGCGGACTCGACCCGGAGGCTTACGAAAATTACGCCAGCTTCTGCCGTCAGGACTATCCCGAATACGAAATTCTTTTTTGCGTGGATGGCGATGATCCCGCGTTGCCGGTCCTGGAGAAACTGGTGCAGGACTTTCCCGAGCGTCGCATTCGACTGCTTTTTGGCTCGGGGCGTAGCGCGATCAATGACAAGATTGGCAGGCTGGTCCGCCTGGTGAGCGAAGCTCAGTACGATCTGCTGGTGATCACCGATGGCGACATCAGGGCCCGGCCTGATTACCTGCGCTCCGTGGCCGCGGCTTTCCGCGATCCTAAAGTTGGGGGAGCCACTTGTCTGTATGTTTCCACCAAGGAGACTTCTCTCGTGCAGGAATTGCAATCGATAGGGATGATCTCCGACTTCTTCGCCGGAATCTTTGTGGCCTGGCAACTGGACGGCGTGAAGTTCACCTTTGGACAAACCATTGTTACGACGCGCAAGAACATCGCTGCTTTCGGCGGCTATGAGGCGATTGAAAATCGCCCGGCAGACGATCTCCGGGTTGGCCGCCTGATCGCCGAGCTTGGATATGAGGTCAAGCTGCTCCCCTACGTTGTGCAAAGCGTCGCCGATTTCGCGTCGCTCAGCGATCTGTTTTACAAACGAGTCCGCTGGATGACGGTAATGCGGCTCATGCGGCCGTGGGGTCATTTTGGTTTGATCTTTACCTGGGGTCTGCCTTGGGCGCTGATCGCGATCGCAACTCACCCTTCAATGGGGATCGCCCTCGGATACCTTGGCAGCTATGCCTTGCTTCGGGTGGCGATGACCTGGCTGATTGGCATCTGGGGAATGAAGCAGACCGGCCTGTGGAAAAAAATGCTCCTCATACCGGTGTGGGACGCGATGGCCTTCATCATCTGGCTGATCAGTTTTAGCCGCAAGAGCATCCGCTGGCGCGGAATTGAATATTTCATCCGGGAAGGAATTCTGGTGCCGGTTGCGCCAAAGGCCGGGTCCTGAGGAATGAGGTCTAAGGCCAAATGAGAGCCAAAGTTGCGGTTGCGGGCGCAGGAGTGTACGGCGCTACCATTGCGGTCAGTCTTGCAGAAGCCGGGCACGATGTCCATCTTTTCGATCCGCTCGGTATCCTGCGGGCTGCGTCAGCCATCAATCAGTACCGGATTCATTCGGGATATCACTATCCGCGCAGCCCGGACACCATCCGCGAGACTCTGGAAACCCGGGCGGAGTTCCTGAACACGTTCGCACCCGCGATCGTGCGCAATAGCCGGCACTATTACGCGATTCCCCGCGAGGGGTCGCAGACGCCTCCGGCGTTGTTCGAAAAGGTGATGGCTGAGTACCATCTCAGCGTACAGCCCTGCCGCCCCGAGTGGATGGACTTCGGCTTCATCGACAAATGTTACGAAGTCGACGAACAGATATACGACCCAGACATTTTGCGGGAGCTGTTATCGTCGCGTATTCAGGCGCTTAACATTCCGTTCCATCAGCGGGCATTCACGCCGGACATGCGTCCGAAATATGACTATGTCGTGTGGGCGACCTATGGATTAGGACCTGGGCGCGGTCTGTTCAAGGGCGTGAAATACCAAGTTGCCGAGAAGATCCTGATTCAGCTTCCGCCAGCGTTGCAGGGGATCTCGTTGGTGGTGGTGGATGGTCCATTCACGGCGTTTGATCCCTACGGCAGCTCGCCGCGGTCGCTATTTGGTTCAGCTAAGAACACGAACCACTGGACAACCACAGATCCCGATGAGCCGATTCCCGAGATATACCAGCCCTTGCTGAATCGGCCTGATTTCGAGCCTTTCGCGGCCACCCGATTTGAGGTAATGCGACAGGACTCTGCTCTCGCGGTCCCGGCATCGAAGGACGCGGTGTACCTTGGTTCGCGCTTTACCATTCGCGTGGTGGAGGACAACCCAGCCCAGGATCGAAGGACGCTGTACATCCTGGAGCGGGAAAAGGGAGAAATTTTTGTGTTTTCCGGCAAGGTGGTCAGCGCAGTGAAGGCTGCGCGCCTGGTCACCAAGCGAATCACAGACGGCGGCAAGTCATAGAAGATCCGAAAAGATTCGCCTCGCGGCGCCCGACGAAGCTCTTCGATCTGAAATAGGGCGGGACAGCGCAAAAGGGTCAGGACTTCGGCGCGGTCATGGCCCGTTCTAGAGTTTCCCGAATAAAGCGCGTGTAGGGAATGCCTCGCGCCTTTGCCCGAGCTTTGAGCGCCGCCAGCAACGGCCTGAGCACGCGCACATGGATCCGTTGGTCCTTTTTCTCAAACTCAAACCGAGCCGGTTTGGACTGCGAAAAATCAAGGCCCGACAAGTCTTGCGCCAGAAACGCTTCCGCTTCCTTATCGGTTTTGAGCCTTGCAACTTTCTTCTTTCTCATTGGCGATGATTCACTAGCATCCGTCTATAGCTATTCGTAGTGCAGGCTTTCCACCGGGTCCAAGTTCGCGGCCCGGGCGGCGGGCGCCGTTCCGAATATCACCCCTACCAAGCTTGAAACCACCACCGCGATGATGACTGACCAGCCAGAGATCGGCACCCGGTAGTTGGTGATGAACCGTATGGAGAAGGGCAGTGCGAGGCCGATGAAAGTCCCGAGGAACCCTCCGCCCAACGATATGAGAATGGCCTCAGTCAAGAATTGGGCGCGAATTTCCGAGTTGGTGGCCCCGACGGCCTTGCGTATGCCGATTTCGCGAATGCGGGAATTCACGGTCGCCAGCATGATGTTCATAATGCCCACTCCGCTGACCAGCAAGGTGAGTACGGAGATGAGCAGCAGTACAGTGGTCAAGGTGTTCGCGGTCCTGGCGGCGACCGAGAGAAGTTGGGTCAGGTTGTACACCTTGTACACCGATTCGGGGCGATGCCGCGACTGCAGCACTTCATGAATTTCCTGGGTCGCCCGCGGGACCTCGGCCAAGTCCGCCACCGAAAAGAACAACTGTCTCACGGTATCGCTGGCGGTAAAGAACCGCGCCACAGTGTAGGGAATCAAGATAGTGTTATCCGAAATTTCCGACTCGCCGAACGTGTCAACCCGTTCCTTGAAGGTCCCAATCACGGTGAAGGGTAAGCTGTTGAGTTTGATCTGCTGCCCGATGGCTGCATCTTGTGACCCGTACAGGGTGTTGGCAAGAATCTGAGTGATGAGCGCGACTTTGTTGCGCGCCCGGGTGTCTTCATTGTCGAAGAAGCGGCCAGCCAGAATATTGAGGTTCCGAACGTAGCGGTACTGCCACGACACACCCAGAGCTACTATCTCGCGTTCCTGGCCGCCGGGGATCAGGACCCGGTCGTGAAACTCGATCAGCGGCGAGGACGCACTAATGCCCGGCACCCGCTGACGTACCGCATCCAAGTCCGCGAGGGTCAGCAAATCGCTGGAGCTCTGGCTGCCGTATTTGTTGCCCCCTTGGTACTCCGCTACCATCATGTTCGAGCCGATATTCTGGATCTGCTGAATGATGTACTGCTTGCCCGTGAGCCCGACGGTGACCACCAGGATCAGCGACGCCGTCCCAATGACCATGCCCAGAGCAGTCAAGATGAACCGCATCTTGTTGGTGCGAAAAGTCTGAACCGCGACGCTGAGGGTTTCGCCGAAAACCAGTTTCGGATACGGGCGGCCGTTATTGCGGCTGTTTGCCATGCAGATGCTTTAAGAGTAATCGTTCACGGACGGGGCTACAAACGCGCACATGCCGCTGCCCTTGTCGCTGCAAGAAGTGCCCGGGTTCGGATTGTTGAACGTCCCTCAAGGTGCTATCGTCAGGATTACCCCATTTTTGATACTCAGTGACTCAATGCTGTCGCCTCTCCATCGCTTTCTGCTCCTGCTAGCTGTGCTCGTCCTCGGGATGTGCTGCACGGCTGAGGCGCAGCAGACTTTGGGCGAGCTGTACGCGACCGACGCGCGGGTGAAAGGATCGGTCATTCTCGCAGGTTCCGGTACCAGCGTCCTAAGCGGCTCCTCGATTGCCGCGGGAGCGCAAAACGCCACCCTGAAGCTGGAGCGTGGTGGCAGTCTGCTGGTTTGTTCGGGGACGAATCTTTCCGTTAACGCATCGCAGAACGGACGCGAGCTGATGTTCAGCTTGAACAGCGGCAATCTGGAGATGAATTATCCGCTGGGCGCCGCGGCGGACACGCTGCTGACCCCGGATTTGCGGCTGCTGCTGCCCGGTCCGGGCACGGTGCACATTGCCGTGAAGGTGAGCCCGCAAGGGGATACCTGCGTTCAGTCCTTGCCGTGGAACGTGGCCGCTATCGTGGTTTCCGAGACCATGGGCGATGCCACCTATCAGGTGAAACCAAACGAAGCCGTCTTATTCAAGGGCGGACACCTCAGCGAAGCCGCGGCAACGAAGCAACATTGTGGATGCCCGTTATCTCAGGCGATTCCGCCGACGCAGGTAGCGAGAGCAGCGCCGCCGCCGCCTCCTGCGGCGGAATCCAAGCCAACGCCGCCCGCTCCCAAGCCGCCTCCAGCGGACCAAGACGTTCACATCGCGGTTAGCGCGCCGCTGGTCTTCCGCGCCGACGATCCCGCGCCCGACCTCGCCGAGACGGTGGCAACCCTAAAGCTGGAGCACAACCAAGTGTTGCAGCTTGACCCGGTTGTGCTGCCTCCTCCGCAGCTCCAGAAAACGCACGCGGAGCGACCGGCACCGGTGGTTGCCCAGAAGGAACAGAAGCGCGGGCTTTTCAGCAAGGTGGGCGCATTCTTCGCGACAATCTTCCACTGACGAAGCGATAAGATAAGTCTTTACGAGAGGAGGATCGAATGTCGGCCATGGTTCTCGACGGCACTCGGATCGCGGCGCAAATCAAAAGCGAAGTCGGCGAAGAGGTAAAGGAGCTGACAGCGGCCGGACTTCGTCCCGGTTTGGCGGTCGTGCTGGCGGGCCACAATCCGGCATCGGAAATTTACGTTCGCAACAAGGTGAAGAGCTGCGAGCAGCTTGGCATCTACAGCGAGAAGCACACGCCGCCAGACAATGTGTCCACTGAGGAACTCTTGACGCTGGTCGAGGACCTGAACCGCCGCGACGAGATCGACGGCATCCTGGTGCAATTGCCTCTGCCTCCCCAGGTTGATGCCAAGAAGGTGCTGCTCGCGGTATCGCCGGAAAAGGACGTGGACGGATTTCATCCCATGAACGTCGGCTATCTCTCGACGCAGCGTCCGGGACTGGTGCCGTGTACGCCGGCCGGCATCGTCGAAATTCTGAAACGCAGCGGGATTGCCATCGCAGGCGCCGAATCCGTGGTGGTGGGTCGCAGCGACATCGTCGGTAAGCCCGTCGCGATGCTTCTGCTCAACGGCAATGCCACGGTCACCGTCTGCCATTCCAAGACGCGGGACCTGGCGGCGGTCTGCCGGCGCGCCGACATTCTGGTGGCGGCCATCGGCAAGGCGGGGATGATTACTCCTGACTTCGTGAAACCCGGCGCGACCGTGATCGATGTCGGCATGAACACGGTTACCGATCCCGCCGAGTTCAAGCAGTTCTTCGCCGGAAACGAGAAGCGTGAACGGGATTTCGCGGCGAAAGGCTCAACTCTGATGGGCGATGTTCATCCCAAAGTTGCCCAGATTGCGGGAGCGATCACGCCTGTACCCGGCGGCGTCGGCCCACTCACCATCGCCATGCTGATGAGCAACACGGTGAAAGCGGCCAAGCTGCGCCGGGGACAAACCGTGAGGTTGCTGGCCCCGCGTTAGAAGTCATCTCATAAATACCGGAACAGTCCAAGGAGAAGTACCTCAGGGGCTAAAGTCCGCTTCGAAAAACGGCCATTTGCGGCATGGCTGAGCTACGCCTTTTCAAGGTCCGATTTATGAGATGGCTTCTAGACACAAACTTGCGCAAACAAATGTATATACTGCCTCAGGGCCAACCGGCTGATGCTGGTGCGGCCCCAACTCTCGATGATGCGTATATGCCAATGTTGCGCGTAGGACTTACTGGCGGCATCGCGTGTGGCAAGTCCTCCATTGCCGCAATGTTGGTGAAACGTGGTGCTCATTTTCTTCAGGCTGACGGCCTGGCGCATCAGCTTTACGCACCCGGGACTGACACCTATGACAAAGTTGTTCGCTGCTTCGGCCGCGACATCCTGGATGAAGATGGCGCCATCAATCGGAGCAAGCTGGCGGACCTGGTTTTTCCCGGGCGCATCAATGAACTGAACGCCATCGTACATCCGGAGGTGGTGAAGCGGCAGAATAGCTGGATGTCGGAGGTCGAGCAGAGCGATCCACCGGGCATCGCGGTTGTGGAGGCGGCGCTGCTTATCGAGGCCGGAGCGGACACGGACTTCGACAAAGTCATCGTTGTAACTTGCGCCTTCGAACATAAAGTTGAACGCTTTGCCCAGCGAACCAATGTTCCGCTCCAGGTTGCGCGCGCCGAAGTCGAGCGCCGCAGTGCCGCGCAGTTCTCCGACGAAGAGAAAGCGCGGCGCGGGGATTACATCGTCGACAATTCTGGTTCGACTGAAGATACGGAGCGGCAGGTCGAGCGAATCTGGCGCGAATTACGACAAATTGAGTAGAGAGTAGCCTTCCAGCGCGCAGTAAACAGAATTAACGCCGAGGCTTTGATCTTCCGCCGCTATAAGGGTCCTTCGACTCGCTACGCTCGCTCAGGTGACAGACAGAAAAGCAGGTCTGACCCTGTTGCGCAAAGAGATTGGCTCGGCGCCGAGGTATCAGCTAACCTGAATACATGCCGCAAGCGGTAGAGCAGGCGCTGGAACTGATTCGCGAGAACCAGCCGGAATCGACGGACCGGGCGCTGGCGCTGCTGCAGAACACGGTCTATTCCTTCAGCATGAAAGTCTGCGGCCATCCTCAGGACGCGGAGGACACCATGCAGGACGTACTGCTGAAGTCCATCCCGCACCTCGCCAAGTTCGACAATCCGCAGGCGCTGAGCGTATGGCTGTACAAGGTGGCGCGGAACCGCTGCATCAGCAGCCACCGCGGAAGCGCGGTGTCGCGCGCCAAGAACTTGTCGCTGGACGAATTGATGCCCGGCAGCGGCGAGCTACAGGAACTTCTGAAGAGCGCAGCGCCCAACCCGGAGGCGGCGCTGCTGAACAGCGAAAGTGCCGAGCAACTGAAGCAGGCGATTCTCAGCGTGCCTCCGCAGTACCGGATGGTGCTGGTGCTGCACGACATGGAAGAGCTGAGCACAGCCGAAGTAGCCAAGATCATGGACCTGCGCCCAGGAACGGTGCGGGTCCGGCTGCACCGCGCGCGTTTGATGGTTCGCCAGCAGTTGGCCAGGCCGTCGCAGGCCCGCCCCGCCACCGGGCTGACGCTGCATGCCCGCGCCGAGGCGCCCCGATCGCAGCGCTGCCGCCGGTTGTTTGCCGCGCTTTCCGATTACATGGACGGCGTGATCGACGATGCGGTGTGCGAGGAGATGGACCTGCATCTGCACGACTGCCAGCCCTGCCAGGCGTTCCTGGCGAGCCTGAAGAACGCCGTGGCCCAGTGCCGCTCGTATCAGCCGCAGTGCGATGCCGAGCGCGCCGACCAACTCCGCAGAGAACTGTTGCCTAAATACCAGCAGGCGGTCACGGTCTTGAGGCGAAGGAGCAAGGCCGTGCGCAATTAGGGCGAAGCTACCTCGGGGGCTCCCACCAAGGTCTCGTCCCACCAAAGTGCGACCCATTTTGGGGAATTTCTTCACCCCCTTGCCAGAATTCTTGTAACGGTGCGCGGTGTCACAGCGTTTATCCGTGTGGCCCAGATGTAATAGGCCCTGGGGGTCCCCAAAGGCCCCTGTTATCACGGAGACGGACATGATCACGGCAAGCGTAACTTTGACTCAAGCCCTTGGCAATCATCGGCAGTTTGTAGCTACCAGCGGTACCGGTCACCATTTCCTGATCGACGACGCAGCCGGCGGCACCGGGGCGAAGCCCATCGAACTGGTCGCCATTGCCCTGGCGGGCTGCACGGCGTTCGATGTCATCAACATCCTGCGCAAGAAGCGTCAACAGGTCACCGGCTACGAAGTTAAAGTCGAGGCTGACCAGACGCCGGATCCGCCGCAGGTGTTTACCCAAGTCCGTATTCATCACATCGTCACGGGTGAAAACGTGTCGGCGCAGGCGGTCGAGGACGCCATCCGGCTGTCGGAAGAGAAGTACTGCTCGGTCGGCGCCATGGTGAAGTTGAGCGCCGAACTGCACACCACGTTCGAGACTGTGCCGGCGATCGAAGCTGCACTGGTCGGGGCGTAGGGATGTTGGGAGGCCAGTCGTTGCGATCGCCGAGTATTGCAGTAACCCACATTTTGTGGATGGCCGTACTCGCGGCCGTGTTGGCAATGCCGCTGGCCGCGCAAACCGGCACTCCGCTGACTTTGCCCGAAGCCGTCAGCATGGCACTGGAAAAGAATCCCCTGCACAAGGCCGCAATGGCGGGCACCCGCATTTCCCTGGCCGAGGTTCGCGAAGCTCGCTCGCCGCTCATGCCGAAAATCATGTTTACCGAGAGCGCAATGCGCGGAAACGATCCGGTATTTGTTTTCGGCACGCGACTGCGGCAACAGAGCTTCACCGCCGCCGACTTCGCGCTGAACAGGCTGAACACGCCAACCCCGATTGGCAATTTCTCCAGCCGCTTCTCCGGGCAATGGAGCCTGTTCGACGGGCTGCAGAGCTGGTTCGGGGTGAGTCGCGCGAAATACATGCAACAAGCGGTCGAGCAGCAACTGGACCGCACTGACCAGGAGCTTGTGTACCAGGCGGTGCAGGCTTACTTCGGAGTGCTGCTGGCTCAGAAGCAGGAACAGGTGGCTGAAGACGCTTTGAAAACGGCGCAGTCCATCGAGGCAACCAGCCGGGCGCGAGTCGAGAGCGGCATGGTGGTGGACTCGGACTGGTTGAGCTCGGAGGTGGTGACCTCGCGACGCAAACAGGAACTGATCCAGATGCAGAACGGCCTGGCGCTGGCGCGCACGCAACTGGCGCTGGCTCTGGGGATGCCTGCGGATACCCCCTACGAGCCGCAGGAGGCGCTGGCGGAGCGCCGATTTCCGACTGCGACCGCGGCGGAGTTGGAAGCGATGGCGCTGGAAAAACGTCCCGACTTGAAGCGCGTGGAGTCGGAGCGCAGCGCACAGGGCAAGAGCGTATCGATGGCCAAAGGCGCACTGGCTCCGCGGCTGAACGTCTTCGGCTCGTGGGAGACGGACAGCTCTTCCGTGGGATGGAACGGGGGCAACAACTGGATTGCGGGCGCAGAGTTACAGTTCGATCTGTTCGACGGCGACAGCAAGCGGGCGCACATCGCCCGCGAAAAGGCGGTGCAGGAGAGAGCGGCGGCGATGCGCGATGCTTTTCGCGACGAAATCCGGCTGCAAGTGCGCAAAGCGTTTTACGAATACGACGCGGCACGCCAGCAAGTCGAGGTGGCGCGCGGCGCGATCACACAAGCGGATGAAAGCCTGCGCATCAACCAGAACCGCTACGAGGGCGGCCTGAACACGGTCAGCGATCTGCTGGGCGTGGAAGAGGCCGCGCATCGTGCCAAGGCCGACTATTGGCAGGCAGTGTACCGCGTGCAAACCAGCTACGCCGGGGTGGAGCTGGCGACGGGAACGTTGACGCCTGCATCTCCGGTGGTGACGCAATGATTCGCAACAAGATCGCGCTGATGCTCCTCCTCGTGTTGACCGCTTGCTCCGGCGAGAAGCCAACGCCGGCGCCTGCGCCCGAAGTGGTGCGTGACGTTACGCTGCTGACAGCCGAGAAGACAATGGTGCCCGACTACAGCGAAGCCACCGGCACGGTGCGCGCGTCGCAGTCGGCGCAACTTTCCAGCCAGGTCATGGGGACCATCACGCGGGTCAACGTACATGAAGGTGATCGGGTACGGCGTGGCGAAGTGCTGATCGCGATCGACGAAGCCCAGCAGCGTGCCGCTTATGCCGGCGCTAATGCCGGACTGCAAGTCTCGCAGGAAAGCATCGCCGCCGCCGATGCCGACTACGCGCTAGCGGAATCGACAATGAAGCGCTATCAGATGCTGTACGACAAGAAGTCGGTGAGCCCGCAGGAGTTCGATGAGGTCAAGAACAAGCTGGCCGCGGCCAAAGCGCGACGCGATGCCGCCCACGCTGGCCGAACCCAAGCCGAAGCTGGAGTTTCCCAAGCGAGCACGGCAATGAGGTTCACCAAAATTCGCGCGCCGTTTGACGGGCTGGTGGTCGCCAAACTGGCCGACGCCGGCGCAATCGCCACTCCGGGAGTTCCGCTGCTGCTCGTCGAAGATCCCAGCCACTTCCGCCTGGAAGCCACGGTGGACGAAAGCAAGATGGGCGCGGTCCAACTGGGTGAAGCCGTGCCAGTCGTGATCGATGCGCTGGGCGCCCAGGCGTTCGCGGGCAAGGTTGTGCAGATTGTTCCCGCGGCCGATCCGGCGAGCCGGACATTCACGGTGAAGATCGAGCTTCCGCCGAGTGCGCAGCTTCGTTCCGGCCTCTTCGGTCGCGCGCGCTTTCCACACGGGCAGCGCGAGTCGGTCGTGATTCCGCAGGCCGCGGTGATCAGCCGCGGACAATTGCAGGCGGTCTACGTCGTCGGCAAGGATCGGCTGGCAAGCCTGCGCTACGTCACGTTGGGTAGCGCTTCGGCGCAGCAAGTCGAGGTGCTCTCTGGATTGCAAGCGGGCGATCAGGTGGTGGCCCAGCCCGGCGATCGGGAGTTGAGCGGCAAGCAGGTCGAGACGAAGTAATGGCCGAAATCAAGACTCCAATGCGGATCGCGGGCGCGATTGCTTCGCACTTCATCAACTCGAAGCTGACGCCGCTGTTCGTGGCAGCCTCGCTGTTGCTGGGCGCCTTCGCTATCTGGAAGACCCCGCGCGAGGAGGAGCCGCAAATTGTGGTGCCCATGCTCGACGTCTTCGTGCAGATGCCGGGCGCCACGCCTGCCGAAGTCGAGCAGCGGGCCAGCATTCCCATGGAGCGGCTGCTGCGCGAAGTGCCGGGCGTGGAGTACGTGTACTCCATTTCGCAGCCCGGCATGAGCCTGCTGGTGGTGCGCTTCTACGTGGGGACGAAGGAAGAAGACGCGATCGTCAAGACCTACAACAAGCTTTTTTCGAACTTCGACCGCATTCCGCAAGGCGTTTCGCAGCCGCTGATCAAAGTACGCTCCATCGACGACGTGCCGATCATGGCGCTGACGCTGTGGGGCAAGAATTACGACAGCTACCAACTGCGACAGATCGCGGGCGAGCTGGAAGAGCAGCTCAAGCAACTCGACAACGTTTCCGAGACCAAGATCATCGGCGGCCTGCCCCGCCAGGTGCGGGTCACCCTGGACACACAGAGGCTGGCGGCGTACGGCATGACGCCGGAGGCGGTGATCGCGCAGTTGCGGCAAGCCAATGCGCGCGGCGATGCCGGCAGCTTTGCGCGCGACAATCAGCAGTTCGCCGTCGAAGCCGGACGGTTCCTTGGCACCGCGAGTGACTTGCAGCAGATCGTGGTCGGCGTTCACCTGGGACGGCCGGTGTATCTGCGCGATGTTGCGACTTCGATCGCGGACGGCCCCGCCGAAGCGCAAGATTACGTTCTCTACGCCAATGGCGCTGCTACGCAAGACACCGTGCGCGGCGACTATCCGGCGGTGACCATCACGCTGGCCAAACGCAAGGGTACGAACGCAACCGATATCACCCAGGCGGCGGAGAAGAAGATCGAGTCGCTGCGCGGATATCTGCTGCCAGCGGACCTGAACGTCACCATCACCCGCAACTATGGCGAGACCGCGAAGGACAAGTCCGATGAATTGCTGAAGCACTTGTTCATTGCGACGCTTTCGGTCACGCTGCTGATTGCGCTGGCGCTGGGGTGGCGCGAATCGGGCGTGGTGCTGATCGCAATTCCGGTCACGCTGGCGCTGACCCTGTTCATCTTCTACTTCTTCGGCTACACGCTGAACCGGGTGACACTGTTCGCGCTGATTTTTTCCATCGGCATTCTGGTCGATGACGCAATCGTGGTAGTCGAGAACGTAGTACGCCACTTTCGGCTACCGGAGAGTCGCGGGCGGGCCTTATCCGAGGTGGCCGTCGAAGCCGTGGATGAAGTCGGAAACCCAACTATCCTCGCGACCTTCGCCGTGATCGCGGCGATACTTCCAATGGCCTTCGTGCGCGGCCTGATGGGCCCGTACATGCGGCCGATTCCGGTGGGGGCATCGGCGGCCATGCTGTTTTCGCTGATTGTGGCGTTTGTGGTTTCGCCGTGGGCGGCGCTGCGACTGCTGCGCCACTACGCGAACCATGACAGCCGTAAACACGACACGGAAGGCTGGACCACCCGGCTCTACCGGCGAATCATGGACCCGCTGGTCGCGCAGGCAAAACGGCGTTGGCTTTTTCTTAGCAGCATGGTTGTGCTCCTGCTGTTGGCCTGCTCGCTGGTGGCATTCAAGTTGGTGAAGGTGAAGATGCTGCCCTTCGACAACAAGAGCGAATTCCAGGTCATGGTTGACATGCCGAACGGCACCACGCTGGAGCAGACAACACGCGTGGCGCAGGAACTGGGACAGTATCTCGGCAAGCAGCCCGAGGTAGTGAACTACCAGATCTACGCTGGCACCTCCGGCCCGTACAACTTCAACGGGCTGGTGCGGCATTACTTCCTGCGGCAGGGCGCCAATCAGGCCGACATCCAGGTGAACCTGCAGAACCGGCACCAGCGCCGCACGCAGAGCCATGAGATCGCCAAGCGGCTGCGGCCTGGACTGGTTGAGATTGGCAACAAGTATGGCGCGCGGCTGAAAATCGCCGAGGTCCCGCCTGGGCCTCCCGTGCTCGAAACGCTGGTCGCTGAAGTGTACGGGCCGGATTATCAGCAGCAGATCGAGCTGGCGAAAAAGATCAAGCAAATTTTTCAATCGACGCCCGGCGTGGTGGACGTGGATTGGTATGTCGAAGACCCAGAGGTGAAGTACGACGTCAAGGTGGACCTCGATAAGGCCGCGCTGAACGGCGTTTCCGCGGCGGCGGTGGCTGAGACCGTGCGCGTCGGACTCGACGGCGCAACCGCGGGCTTGCTGCACGATGCCAAGTCGCGCGAAGACATTCCCATTCGCGTGCAACTGGACCGCCCCGGGCGCTCGGCCATCGAGTCGCTAACTGCGATGCGCATGCCGACGGCAAGCGGCGGGCAAGTGTCGATCGCCGAAGTCACCAATGTCGAGAAGAAGACGATCGACATCACGCGCTACGGCAAGAACCTGCGGCCGGTGGTGTATGTGCTGGGCGATGTGGCGGGCCAGGAAGAGAGCCCGGTTTACGCCATCATGAAGATGGGCAAGGCCATCGACAAGTTGAGGACGGCCGATGGATACCAGATCAAGCAGTACAACGTCGCCATGCCCAGCGAGACCGACCGACTGGCGATGAAGTGGGACGGCGAGTGGCACATCACCATCGAAGTGTTCCGCGACCTGGGATTGGCGTTCGCCGCAGTGCTGGTGCTAATTTACGTGCTGGTGGTGGGCTGGTTCCGGTCGTTCGTCACGCCGCTGGTGATCATGGCGCCCATCCCGCTGACGCTGGTGGGCATCCTGCCGGCACATGCGCTGATGGGCGCATTTTTCACCGCAACCTCGATGATCGGCTTCATCGCCGGGGCTGGAATCATCGTGAGGAATTCCATCATCCTGGTGGACTTCATCGAGCTGCGGCGTGAACAAGGCATGACGCTGGAACGCGCGGTGGTCGATGCCGGCGCGGTGCGCTTCCGTCCAATGCTGCTGACCGCAGCCGCGGTTGTGGTGGGCGCCAGCGTAATTCTGTTCGACCCAATTTTTCAGGGACTCGCGATTTCCTTGATGGCCGGGGAAGTGGCTTCGACGCTGTTGTCGCGCATGGCCGTCCCGGTGTTGTATTACATGGTTGAAAAACGCAAATTGCCGGCGCCACCCAGGTTGGAGTCGACGTCGGCCCCTTCGGAGGTACATGTATGAACATCGAACGCACCTTGCGCCTGATTGCGGGCGCTTTTGTGCTGATCTCACTCGCCCTCGGCCACTGGGTCTCGCCCTACTGGTATTTGTTCACCGCCTTCGTGGGGCTGAATCTGTTCCAGTCGGGCTTCACCAATTGGTGCCCGATGATGGCCTTCCTGCGCAGGTTTGGCGTTAGGCCGGCGGGTGGAGTTTAATAGAACTATGGCTGGCTGGGTTCCAATCATCTTGATCCTAGTTGTCTGGGTGGTGGTGACGCAATGGCTTCTGCCCAAGCTCGGTGTTCCCACTTGAGGGCGCCGAAGTCGCGCCGGGTCGCGGTGCGAAACCAAGCAGGAAACAAGCTCGTCAGCGGGTCAGGCACCTACCGCGAAAGAACAGAGCGGAGCATGAGCGAGGAAGTGTCGTTATGACCGCCCCGCTCGGGGGCGATCGCCTTTTGATTCGCCATGCCAAGTAAAGCGCTGACTCTTCAGCCGCTTTTAGCCCCGGGTTTTTTTGATGCCCGGCGCTAAAGCGCATTATCAAAGTCGCAGCGTTTTTCGGAGCGCTGAAGCGCTCCTTCCCCTGCATAAATGCGGGGCTCCCACCAAGAAGTAAGAAATTGCGGCGCGAAATCAACCGCAAACGGTCGGTATGGGGACGCATCCCTGCAACGCAATGTTCGCTATGGTTTATGCTCCTGTGTTGCGGGCGAATCTCCGCAATGATTGGCTTATGGAGTGGTGTTCCGATGAAAACCTTAGTAAGGTGTTGCTTCCTTGTTGTCGTCGTGGGGATATTCGCTGCAATGTTCGTTCCCGCCCATCACGCCGTGGCGAATGGGTGGGCTGGCCCGAGCGCTGCGCCAACTCCACAAGCGGGGGCCCAGTCTGCGTCTGAGTTAGCGCCGGGCAGCGCCCAGCTAATCAATCCCGAGGACCTGGTCAACCTCTTGCAGTTGCCCAAAGCCGAACAGCCGCTGATCCTGAATGTAGGCCCGCATCTTCTTTATATGCAAGCGCACATTCCCGGCTCAGAGTACATCGGGGCGGGTTCGGATTCGCAAGGCATGGAATCGCTGCGCAGGCGGGTAAAACCACTGCCCCGCCAAACCTTCATTGTTCTTTATTGCGGGTGTTGCCCCTGGGGCCATTGCCCTAACGTGCGGCCTGCCTACAACGAACTGCACAAACAGGGCTTCAGCAACGTGAAGGTACTCTACATCGCCGACAACTTCGGGACCGACTGGGTATACAAGGGCTACCCCACCATCAAAGGCCAATAGAGTTTCCATCGAATGAGAAAAGCCGTCCTGATCGTGGTCGCGATTGGTCTCGTGTTCGCCATCTATGAAGTAAGTCGGCGGAGTTCCGCACACTCCAAACCCGGCGTCCGGGTGGTTCATTCGGCCGCGCCCGAACTCTCGCTGCAGGATTTGAATGGGCAGCCGCTGGAGCTTGCGAACTATCGCGGCAAGGTCGTGCTGCTGGACTTCTGGGCGACCTGGTGTGCGCCCTGCCTAGGTGAAATCCCGCACTTTGTCGAGTTGCAAAACCAGTATCGCGAACAGGGCCTGCAGCTGATTGGCATTTCCATGGACGACGGCCCCAAGCCGGTGCGCGAGTTCTACCAGCAATTCAAGATGAACTACCCCGTCGCCTTGGGGAATGAAAAGATCGTGGAGGCATACGGCGGCGTCCTGGGGCTGCCGGTAATGTTCCTGATCGGCCGCGACGGCGAAGTTGCGGCAAAGTATGTCGGCGAGGTACAAATGCCGGTCCTGGAACAGGAGATCAAGTCTCTGCTCCAGGCCAAGTGAGGCTTGGTGCGGTTGCACTTCGCGCGCGTCTAGAGCATAAATCGTTTTGTATCATCAGCGGGCACAAACGATTCGTTTGTTGGCGACGGATGCGCCGCTAAAGCGCTGCTCTACCCTCGCCGACACGATACATTAACTGTCGTATTGCCTAGGTCAGTGCTGAGGTGCAGAACGCACACCGCCGGGCCTCGATCGGGACGTCACTCTGGCACTCCGGACACTTCTTCTTGTCGGGCAGGACCTTCTTCTCAAAACGCCTCATCAAAGTATTGACCGGCAAAACCACAAAGTAATACACGGCCGCGGCGATCAACAGAAATGAGATGACCGCATTGAAGAAGTCGCCGTAAAGAAACTTCGCCCCATGAGCCCAGAAGAAGAAGGTGGAAAAGTCCGGCTTGCCCGCCACAGCAGCGATCACCGGAGTAAGCAAATCTTTCACGAATGCACTGACCACGGTGCCGAAAGCGGCGCCGATAACAACGCCCACAGCCAGATCGACTACGTTGCCCCGCAGCACAAACTCGCGAAATCCTTTGAACATAAACTCCCCCTGAGCATGTTTCCATGCTGAGTCTACGCGTTAAACAGAAACGATTGTATGCTTGACCTAGGATGGCACAGAATTATACGAACGAAAACTACTTAAGGTTTATACGGCGGGTTGTGCGGTTCCTGACCACATGTGCAGACCTCCAGATCGGATGCCAAAACTTCAACAAAAGCGCCGCAACGCGGGCAAATCAGGCGCAGTTTTGCAGGCCCTCGGGCGTTCCGATCCGCCAGCAGTTCCTTGAAAAACTTCTCTTCGTCTTCGCTGCCCGGTATGAGGTGAAAAGGTTTTAAACAGTCGAGGTTGTAACAGTAAGTCAGCAACGCTGCTTCCGGGATTTTCCAGTCCTTGGATGAGGTAGCCATTTTATTGACCCGACCCAGAATAGTCTCATGACCGACGATCCAACGGTAGACAAATCGAAGTTCGAGAGCCTGCCCAATAAAATGCTAACGCCCCAGCCGCCGTTCTAGCCTGCTTTTGGCTAGGGCGCTCCATCCTGAACGCCGTGAGGCAATGCGACTTAACATTGCAGGCAGCCATACCTCTAGAATCGAGTCATGACTGCAGGTCCCAATGTGCATGGCGCGTCTTACCGCGGACGGCTCGCGCCTTCACCCACCGGACTGCTGCACATCGGCCATGCGTGTACGTTCTGGAAAGCCTACCGGCGCGCCGTTGAGCATGATGGAACCCTGATCTTCCGCAACGAAGACCTGGACCCGCAACGCTCCAAGCCGGAATTTGCGCGGGCCATGATGGAAGACCTGGAGTGGCTGGGCATCCGCTGGCAGGAGGGCCCGGACATCGGGGGGCGGTTCGCGCCCTATGAGCAGAGCCAACGGCGCGAGTTCTACCTGGCCGCGTGGCGCAAGCTGCGCGATGGCGGAGTCATCTATCCCTGCGATTGCTCGCGCAAAGATCTCGCTCTATCGACGACCGCGCCGAATGAAGGCGATGATGAGGCGCTGTATCCGGGACGCTGCCGGGAAAAGGTCGTCGAGGCCAGTCGGTACGAAGCGCCCGCAGGCGTGAACTGGCGATTCCGGGTGCAGGACGGCGAGACGGTCGCCTTCGACGATCTGCGGCAGGGATCCCAGTGTTTCGTAGCGGGCAAAGACTTCGGCGACTTCGTTATTTGGCGGCGCGACGACGTGCCCGCCTATCAACTGGCGGTGGTGGACGACGACGCTGCCATGGCGATTACCGAAGTCGTGCGCGGCGCCGACCTGCTGAAGTCCACGGCGCGGCAGTTGCTGTTGCTGCGCGCGCTCGATCTAGCGGTGCCCGCCTACTACCATTGCGATCTGTTGCGCGACGAAGCGGGCGTTCGACTGGCCAAGCGGCACGATGCCCTCGCCCTGCGCACGTTGCGCCAGCAGGGTCATACGCCACAGCAGATACTGGACAGGTGCGCACACGGGTGATGGCAAATCTCTATTTCGGGAGTAAGGCAACAGCATTTCCCTGCCATTGAAACTTGTCAATAGCCTGAGACAGGGCGAAAATGAGGGTGCCTACCTGATTGTGCCTTTGAAGTCAGGCGGAGTTGCGCTTATGGACAAAGAACAAGTTGTTTCGAAATTACGCGAGCATGTACCGGAGCTTAAGGCCGCCGGCATTGTCCATCTCCGGCTCTTTGGATCGGTGGCTCGGGGCGACGTTGCGCCTTTCTCCGATGTCGATTTGATGGCCGATTTCGACCAATCGAAGTCTTTCACTCTGGTGAGCGTTGGCAGGCTTGAAAACCGCCTGAGAGATATCCTGGGCGTCAAGGTCGATTTGTCTTCCCCCGACTGGATGCGAGAACCTGTCCGCACCAGAGCCATACGAGAGGCTGTCCTTGCCTTTTAGAGACGCTCAAACCCATCTGCGTGACATTCAGGAAAGCATCGACCACATCAATGAATTCATTGGTGACATGGATTTTGAGGCCTACCGAAACGACCTTAAAACCAAATCCGCTGTCGAACGGCAGTTGCAGGTTCTCACCGAAGCAGTAATCAGACTCGGGGATGAAGCGGAAACGATATGCCCGGGACCTGACTGGCAAGGGTTTCACGGGATGGGCAATATCTTGCGTCATGGGTATCATCGCGTCGATGACGCAATCGTGTGGAATACGATCAAGGAAGAATTGCCGCCCATGCGACTCGCCGCAGTGAAGGCGCTCTCGACACCTCCAGCCGCAGGTTCGGCGCCCAATTTGCCGTAGTCCGGTTGGTAGGCAACCGGCCAATGCAAGATGGCGAATACCCCTCCGAATCCCGAGTTGAAACCAGGACGCCTTAAGACTTGCACGGCAACTCACCGTAGAATGTCACTTCATGAATTATGTGCCGACTAACGGTCTGCGGATGCTGGCAACGGAAAGCGGTATGCTTTTCGCCGCATTCCTTGTCGGATATGTCAGCCTGCGTTTTCTGCATCCAGCCGTAAAGCGGCCAAGATGGCTGGCATGGATACTCGGTAGCAACTTGCGCTCGGTGGTGTTGGTGATTGCCATCGCGCTGGTGGGTCGGGCACTGCTGCTACCGGCCGTCGGTATTCCCCAACCTCGCATCAATGACGAATACAGCTATTTACTGATGGCTGACACCTTCTCCCATCACCGGCTCACCAATCCAACCCCGCCCGCGTGGCAGCATTTCGAAACCTTCCATGTGAACATGACGCCCACCTATCATTCGAAGTACCCGGTCGCGCAGGGACTCGCGTTGGCTTTCGGGCAGATGGTTTTCCATCAGCCCTGGATCGGCATATACCTGACTACTGCTCTCCTGTGCGGCGCGATCTGTTGGGCGCTTCAAGCCTTCGTGTCGCCGGGATGGGCGCTCCTGGGTGGGCTGCTGGCGGTGGTTCGCATCGCTCTTTTCAGCTACTGGATGAACTCGTATTGGGGCGGGTCCATGGCTGCGCTTGGCGGCGCGCTTGCTCTCGGCGCTGTGGTGCGTCTATTCCAGGAGCAACGAACCGAGCGAAACCGTGTGCTACTGGCATCGGTATTTGCGGTCTCCCTGCTCATCCTGGCTACTTCCCGGCCCTACGAAGGATTCGCCTTCTCGCTCCCTCTGCTGGTGTACTTCGGCTACAAGGTGACGCGAGCCACGATCCGCCGGGAAGGGAAGCTTCGTTCAACGCTGCTGCCTGTGGTGGCTATCGGCTTGGCTGGGATGGCTCTGATGGGGTACTACAACCGGCGAACCACCGGCAATTCGCTCTTACTGCCTCATATCCTGAACGAGCGCACCTATTCCCCGCTTCCGTTGTTCCTGTGGCAACGGGCAAAACCCGCTCTGCCATTTCGCGACCCGGTGTTTGCAAAGTTTTATAAAGTCACCGAAGAGGAGTACGGATATGAGAAAACAAAATCCATCTCCGGGCTAATCGGTATGGAGGCCCGGCGCTTTCTGTCGGATTGGTTTTTCTACGTGGGGCCGGCGTTATCGTTCCCGGTATTGCTGGGCTTTCTCGCAAGCGTGAGGCAAGCGCGCCTGCGGATCGTGGCCTTTGCTGCGCTTTCAATGGCTATTGGCCTTGCCCTGTGTATCTATACCATGCCGCACTATGCTGCGCCGGCAACGTTAGCCGTCTACTTGTTTGCGGCGGAAGGCCTGCGATATCTGTGGCAACAGCGGCACCCTGGAGAGCGGGCCTTCGTTCTGGCGGTATGCCTCACGGTGGTGGTTAGCTCGCTAACCAGACAAACCGGCAGCACGGCGATAAATGCCGTCTTCGCCTTCCGCGACGCCCGGGAATTGGTGGCCCAGCAACTAAAGGACCAGCCGGAAAAACAGTTGGTCTTGGTGTCGTACGACTTGCAACGGCACTATCCGGGAAACGAACTTGTGCACAATGGAGCGGATTTCAACACGGAAAAGATTCTATGGGCACGATCCAAGGGAGTCGACGATGACCGGGAGTTGTGCCAGGCGTATTCGGACAGGGCCTTCTGGAGCGTGAAAACCGACGACGTGAACCTGTCGTTGACTCCTCTCGACCTCTGCAACCACCCGTAAGTGATTCGTTCTCCGCCCGCGGATGCACAATTCTGGTTTGGCAATTCGGTATTTGTGCAGCGCCCGAACCGATACCGTAAAAGAGACAACCTTCCGCCCACGCTTGTCATCAAAATTATGAGTTTGCGGTCTGTGTTGCTATAAAGTTCGCGCCGCAGGCTGCCGACGTTTCTTAACAGGGGCACCGTAATGCCGATCGGATGAAACCGAGAGGTTGAAGTATCGTGTCGAAATCGCCTTCGCACCGTTCCGGCCAAGTTCCTTGCGATCGGCGGGCTACAATTTTGGGCATTTTTCGGCAGATGAGCATATGTGACCAGACGCAGGATGCGGTATTGTCTAGCCTTATCGCTAGGCTATCGAGTCAGTCAAGCCAGCATCAGCGGGTGCAGGAGATTCCATGACCCTAAGTCAAAAAATGGTTCCGTTCCTTATTCTTTGCATCTTGCAAGCCGGAGACCTGTTCTCTACCCGGTTGGCGATGAAAATACCTGGAGTTATGGAACTGAACCCGCTGGTGCGCAACTTCGGGTTATGGCAGGCGAAGCTGCTCGTGTTCGGACTGATTGTATTGCTGGCGTGGCAGACGAAAAAGATGCGGCGGCTGTGGACGTTGTGCGGAATCTATGCTTTCATCGTCGCTTCCAATGTGTTGCTATTTGCCAGCCATACCAGAGTCTTGGCGCAGCGGATAAACTGAACTAAGTTCTGAACCGCAACGCTTAAGCTGGCCATACCAATCTGCAACTACACCTTCGTCCGCTTTGGTCCAACACGGATGTGAGCCTCACCAAGCCTCGCGCCGTCACTGCAGAGTAAGCGATTTTTGTTCCAGATTTGCGCCCACGGTGCGCTTGCCAGCGGCCACCTGCACTTTGCGCTGCCACGTTCCGAAGTCTTTCTTGCGCAAGGCGATCGTGTATTCACCCGGTGCGACGGCGAGGGAATACGGCGTTTTTCCGACGAACCCGCCATCCAGGAATATGTCCGCGCCCGTTGGGGTCGACCAAAAATTCAATATTGCCGCTGCTCCCGGGTCCTTGCTAGCCACCGCTGGCGGGGTGGGAGCCGACGGAAAATCCAGGGCGAGCGTCTTTTGTTCCAGATAGGCGCTGATTTTGCGCTTGCTGGCGTCCACTAGCAGTTTGCGCTGCCATGTCCCGAAGTCTTGCTTGTGCAGGGTGATCGTGTGTTCGCCGGGTGGAACGACGAGGGAAAGCGGCGTTTTCCCAATGTTCATGCCATCCAGGGATATGTCAGCGCCCGCCGGACTCGACCAGATCTCTAACGGCGTCACTGGTGGCGGTTCTTTGTGCGGCGGTTCTGCTGGCAGCGTACGGGGCGGAGGTTCCATAGCGGTGTGGGCAGTTGGACTATCCACATCGCAATTGACGTAGTAAACCGACAGAGGCACTGCCAGCGGCGTCTGTTTCGCTGGCGGCGAGGCATCGCTAAGGATGCCCGCGAGTACGGACTCCAGGAGCTTCTCCCGGGAAGAAAATCCAGCCTGGCTGTTACTGAATATTATCCGGCCTTGCTGATTGTAGGCGCGCACATACAGCGATTTGGGCTTGTCGTCGCGCCGCAGATCAAGCGTGGTGGTTGTTTTGGGGGGTGGCACGCCGGCGTAAGCGTAACTCCAAGTTCCTCCGTAACTACTGGTTCTGGTTGCATTCCCGGAACCAGGCGCACTAGTGTAGGTGTGGGCCGACGGAGTAAGTCCTTCGAACATAGCTTCCGATGTCGAAAAAATTACCACGTAGTTACTCATACTCGACGAAGGTATCTGAGAAAAGCAAAGCCCTTTATAGTCCTGCTGGTGTGACTTTTTGCCGAACCATTTGGAGGTGAATTTGGGGATTGCCGGAACCGGTTGTCCTCCCTCAGCCACCGCGAAGGAGACGTTCTTGGCGCAAACCTGGGGAGGGGAGGCCTGTGTCTGTCCCCAGACTAGGGCAGCCGTTACCACCAGGAAAATCAGTACCGCGGGAGTTTTCATGCTGAATCTGGATTATAGCTGAAAAAATACGGCCGGAGGTTGCTCGGGCCCACTCAGCCGGAGAGCTGAAGAAAAGCCGGCCCGGTGAACCGGGCCGGTCGAGGGGCTAAGGAGTTGGGAAAGAACTAAAATGCAAAAGCTACGCCGTTGTTGATGGCATCAAGAATATCTTTAGCCAGGCTTTGCGTCGTCTTCACATGGCCGTACCAGAGGCTGCCATTCAAGTGGCTAGCCGCGTACGCCAATATCAGGAAGGCAAGCTGGTTGCCCTACGAATGCTGTCCCACCCAAGAGCAAATAGAAGGCTGGCCCGGAGGTTGCCGAGCCGGCGCTTCTTAGGTTAGTAGCTGAAACTGCAGTAAGGTATAGGGGAGATTCCCGCTGTCTGATCCTTTATGTTGTCGAACCCGTCCTTGACGTATACCTGCGTGGCACAATGTAACGGAGGGTAGTGGTCAGTTTGAAAACATCCGCCTTATAGCGCTATAGACTCCGAGAACTAACCATCCTGCGGGCCACGAACAACAGCGCGTTCAAGGTTCCGCCCCAAGAACACGCGCTCAATAAATTTGTCTACGGGGTCGCCCAACGAAACGCCATGGGCGCAGAGGGGACAAGCCCAGTAGTGCCGCCTTTCTTTCGAACGAATTCCAAGAGTTCACTCCTGTCCACTGAGTAAATCTTCCTTCGTCGCGTCAGACTTCCGCAATCTTCAGCAGGGAAATCGGTTCCGCCAGATGGCGGCTTCTCTTTTGACCTTCTCCATAGCGCCGGTGGAGACGTTCATGGTGGTTTGAATGTCAGAATGACGCAACAGCACTTGCGCCACTTTCATACTCGCCACCATTTGCTCGACCACCCTCGAATTGCCAGTTGAAGTATGGACTCTTATTCTAGCCTGAGGCCTCGACGTTCACCTCGACCTGTTCCTCTTTGCTCAACCAGGTGGAACGCTGGTTTGCCCTCATGACCCAGCAGGCGATTTGTCGCGTTTTCCGCCTTTGTGCGAAACGACAACCGCTCCATCCGCCCTTCGCCTGGACTGCAACCGCCGATTCGATCCTGCAGAAGATTGCCCGACTTCGTTCACATATTTACGGGACACAACACTAGCGGCTACGGCAATACCTGTAACGTCGACACAGCAATTCTCGTGCACTCTCCTTACTTCGCATGGATCGGAACGATCGCACTTAAGTAACGCCAGGTGCTCATCCTGGTGATTACCTCCGTCAGTTCGGATGTCAGTTCCTTGTTGGTCCCAAGAATCGGCTGACCTCATTCTGAACAAAGGCAAGAACGATAATGAAGAAAGATATTTCCCGTTTCCCATACGCGCTCGCCTTATTGGCTCTCGTCGTGCTTGCTGTGGCTGTCTTCGCGACACCTGCGCACGCCCAAACCCCTGCCGGTTGGTGGAAATTTGATGAGGATTCTGGCACTAGAGCAGCCGATTCGTCCGGTAACGGTAATACCGCCACCCTGGTCAACGGCATCAGTTGGGTCACGGGACAAATCGGCTACGCCATTTCGGCGGACGGGGCGAAAGGTCAATATGTAAGCATTCCTAAGATTAATCTCAACCGCACTAATGCAGTCACTGTCGCATTCTGGGCGAATCGGACCTACTTGACAATCGGGGGCCATGCGCTGTTTGAGGCCACTACGAACTACAGCAATTCAACTACGGGTTTCGGCTTCTTTCCGGACGATGATACCTGCGCCGGCATTCAGGCCGCCTTACGGGGCAACCTAGGAATTGTGGCTAACTGCTACAGCCAACCCTCTTCCGGAGTCTGGCACCACCTCGCGGTGGTTTTTGACAAGAGCCGGACAGGAGGGGACGAAATAAAGTTCTATGTGGATGGCGTATTGCAGACCGTGAACCGGAGTCTGTACGCTTCGACGAATGCGAACAACTTTGGCAGTAACCCCTTCTATCTCTTCTCGCGAGCCGGCGCCACGCAGTTCAATTCCGGCACGATCGATGACCTCCGTATCTACAACAGCGCCCTTACGGCTGAACAAATTCAGCAGCTCTACCGCCATTCGGGACTAGTGTCGATCGCCGTGACCCCGACCAACCCCTCGATTGCCGCCGGACAGCAGCAGCAGTTCACCGCCACCGGAACCTACAGGGACGGCAGCCATCAGGACCTGACCAGTTCTGCCACCTGGTCTTCCACTGCCCCCTCGGTTGCCACCATCAGCAGCACCGGCCTGGCCACCGCGGTCGCCGTAGGGAGCACCACCATTCAGGCCACTTCAGGCTCGATCCACGGCTCCACTGGCCTCACCGTGACCGCGCCCGTACTGGTGTCGGTGGCCGTGGCCCCGGCCAATCCCTCGATTGCCGCAGGACAGCAGCAGCAGTTCACCGCCACCGGAACCTACAGTGACGGCAGTCATCAGGACCTGACCAGTTCCGCCACCTGGACTTCCACCGCCCCCTCGGTTGCCACCATCAGCGGCAGCGGCTTGGCCACCGCGGTCGCCGTAGGGAGCACCACCATTCAGGCGACCTCAGGCTCGATCAACGGCTCCACTGGGCTGACGGTGACGCCGGCGACGCAGGGATCTGCGGTGGCCCTATCATGGACTGCCAGTATTGGCCAAGTGGCGGGTTACAATGCCTACCGTTCCACAATTTCGGGCGGGCCGTATACGAAGCTTAACTCCAGCTTGATTGCCACCACCAGCTACACTGACCAGACGGTGCAAAGTGGATACACGTATTACTATGTAACCACCGCAGTGGACTCACAAGGCATGGAAAGTGTTTACTCGAACGAAGCTGTCGCCACCGTCCCATGACCCTCTGCAGCCGCTGCTCCGGCTGAGCATTGCCCAGGGTAGGTCAACCGCGCAGAGCGCCCAGCACTCCATTGAACTCGGCGGGATCTTCCGCGTTTTCTGGGCTCACACACATTCATAACAAAAGACTTGTTGGCTTCGTTTGGTAAAACGCTCGCTTTAGCGGGCACTGGATCAACCTCTTCGCGACCCACTTCTTGTCGTTGCCACTGACCGGGCCGCTAGGCGTTCCAGAGGATCACTTGCGGAGCGAGAGGCGGGCAGCAGCCAAGCGGCACAGCAGGGGTAGACAGAGGTTCGATCTCAGCTGGAATTTTGAGGGTGCAGACAAAGCGTGAGTCTGGTGGGACCGCAGCCGATGCATAAATGAAAAAGGGCCGGATCGCCCCGGCCCTTTCCGTGCATCCCGTCTGGAAGAAAACGGCTAAACTCTGAATCTCCGGCCCAGGGTCGCAAGACCGACCAGAGCACCGCCTAACAGCATGAGGGTCACACCACCGTCGGGAATCGGTATCGGAGTACCACCTTCCGCCGCGAAGCCAGTAGTACCGGGCGCGTAGATGTGAGCGGCGGCGTCCCATCCTCCGACGCCATTTAAGGCCAGTACGCTCGAGGCATTGGCCCACGTTCCCGAGAGGGTAAAGGTCACCTCCGAAACAGCCGAGTTCCTCCCATCGGCGTTGTCTATCGTTAGGTTGAAGGTCCCGAAGCTGTTAACCTGCCCTGATCCACCATTGGTGAAAACGGCGTTGCCATCACCACCTACAAAGACGAAATTGGAGGCGGTTATTCCGGACCGGGTAAGGTTCAGATCAACTGCCTGGGCGCCGCCCATGAAGTACTGGCTGTTCAACGAAAGGAACTCGACGGTGGCAACGCCGTTAGTCACGGTGACAAAGACCTCCGCGTACGGCGGCGAAACCCCATTGAGGCCTGCATCCCCTGTGTTGATGATGGAATAGACTTCCGTCACGTCCGCGAAAGCGCGCGGAGCACCTAGGGTCAGCACAAAAAGCAGAGCCACCACAGCCGTGGCAGCCAGCGTCATACTGTGTCGTTTCATGATTTCCTCCTCGTTTTGACCTTCCGGCCTCTTCCTACTACGGGGATGCAAGGTCGCTTTACCACTTGCACTTGCGGTGCCACCAATTCATGAAATCATCACAGCCGCACGGTACGCCGCCTAACACTAATCTTTACATCTACTTATGGTAATGAGGCGGATTGCCGTCTGCCGGCGCCAACCCTTGGCTGCCGAATCCGCCCCGGTGTCTTTGTAAAGGATTCCGACACAGCCATTCGCTCCTCCTTTGGCAGTTTGGCGGCAAACCGCTCTGTGCCTGTGGCTTACAGGTAGCGATCTCATCTCGTTGTGGTCGTAAGGTGATTCGACAAAAACCGAGGCTCAGGGCGGGAGGTTTGTACGTTCCTCACGAATCCCTGGCGATTCCGAGCTTTTCCATCAGCTCATAGAGCGTCGGCCGGCTAACCCCCAGCTCCAATGCGGCCGCCGTAATCTTCCCGCTATGACGCCGCAGGGCGTCCTGGACCATTTCCCGTTCCACACTTTCTCGCGCGTCCTTCAGCGTCTGCGGCGGCAAAGCGCTCAGGGCATCGGTCAATTCCAGGTCCCTGGCGGTAACGCGCTTGCCATCCGCCATGATCACCGCCCGCCGCACCCGGTTCTGCAACTCGCGGACATTTCCCGGCCAGGGGTGAAGACTCAGGGCGCGCAGCGCATCGGGCGCAAAGGTGAGACCGGGCTTGGTGTGCTCGACACCATAGTTACGCAGGAAAGCCTTCGCCACCAAGATGGTATCGTCCCCCCGCTCCCGCAGCGGGGGCACCTTGACCACAACAACGGCCAGGCGAAAGTACAGATCCTCACGGAATTTCCCGCTGGCGGCGGATTCCTGCAGGTTCCTGTTCGTGGCCGCGACGATGCGAGCGTCGCTCTGAATCTCCTGTCGGCCCCCAACACGCTGGAAGCATTTCTCTTGAAGAAATCGCAGGAGCTTCACCTGGACCGGCGCTGGCAGTTCGCCGATCTCATCGAGGAAGAGCGTGCCCCCCGCGGCGGTCTCGATATGCCCTTTGCGCAGCGCGTGAGCACCCGTGAACGCGCCTTTCTCGTGGCCGAAGAGTTCGCTCTCGAGCAGGTTCTCCGGGATTGTGTTGCAGCTGATGGCGACGAACGGGCCGCGCTTCTGCGCGCTCAACCGGTGGAGAGCCTGCGCCACCATTTCTTTGCCGGCGCCGGTTTCGCCCAGAATCAGCACCGGGGCGCTGGTGGGGGCCACCTTGCGGATGAAGTCGAAGACCGCCTGCATCTGTGGACTTGCGCCGAGCATGTCCTCGAAGGTGTCGGCCCGCGCGCTGTGCTGGAGCGCGCGGTATTCCTGCTCGAGTTCCGCCAGATACACGCAACGCTGCAGCACAAGCCTGAGTTCGTCCATGTCGATCGGCTTACAGAGAAAGTCGTAGGCCCCGGCCCCGACGGCACGGACGGCATTCTGCTTGTCGCCCTGGCCGGAGATGACGATCACCTTGGCCAGCGGGTCCAACGCGAGAACCGCCGAGAGCACCGCCAGGCCCTCCTCGGGCTCATTGGGGCGGGGCGGCAGTCCCAGATCGAGCAGGGTCACGGTGGGACGATGCTCAGTGAACGCGGCCAATGCACCAGCCCGGTCCGCGGCGGTAAGCGGCTCGTAGTCGTTCGTCAGCGCCCATTTCATCTGGGTACAGATGTCCTCGTCGTCATCAACGATCAGCAGCCTGGTTTTCGTCATTTCACGTCCTTGACGGGGAGGCTCACCCGAAACGTGCTGCCTTTCCCTGTCTCGCTTTCCACCCGTATGCTGCCCCCGTGCGCCTCGACGATCATCCGGGACTGAAACATGCCGATGCCGAGCCCCTCTTTCTTCGTGCTCTGAAAGGGGCGGAACAAGCAGTCCTTGAGGAACGCCTCGCTCATGCCGCAGCCATTGTCCGCGACAGTGAGAACGGCGCTGCCTCCTACCTGCTCCGTGCGGACGTGAATGCGCCCTCCCAACCCGAGCGCGTCGCGCGCGTTGAGCACCAGGTTGGTTACGACGCTCTGGATCTGTTCGCGGTCAGCCAGGATCCTGGGCAGCGGTTGTAGCTCCTTCGTCAGTTCCACATGCGGTACTCCGTCCAGCCTGTCAAGGACTTCACTCACGAGCTGATTCAAATCGGCTTCGACGGGATGGAAGGCGGGCCGTTGCCGTAAGGCGCTCAAACGGGCGATCATCTTATCGATTCGCCGCGCCGTGTTGGCAATGCCGCGCAAGGCGTCCTCACGAAACGCGGGGTCGTCGAAATGCACTGGTAGGTTCTTCAGCATCAGATTGAGCGATGCGGCGGTGTTCTTCAGATCGTGCACGAAGAACGCCGACATCGTCCGGAAGGCATCCATTTCCCTGGAACGCGACACCTCATTGGCCAGCCGCAGGTTCAACAGCACTGACGTTACCTGGTCCGCGATGCATTGCAGCAGTTGCAATTGCTCGGGCGCGTAGCTTGCACCGTTGACGCGGTCGGCCAGAACGAGAGCGCCAAGGCTCTGCTCCCCTGCCCGCAACGGAACGCACCAACGATTCCCGCCATATTGGAAGGTCGTCGGATTGAGTTGCCGCAATTCCTGGGCCCACGCCTCGTTTATCCCTTCAAGGTCGAACGGCAACGACCTCACCCGCAGTCCGGCCGCGACGGCACTTGACGCCGCCGCCGGTGGATTGCCGGGGGTGACTTCGCCCGGTTGTGGCGCCGTCGAGGCACCGAGGATGAATTGCTCCTTCTGCTCGTCCAGCAGCCAGATGGTGACCGACAGCACCTCAAAGGTTTCTGAAACCAACCTCGTGGACGCCGCGCATAGGCCGGCTTGATCCTTGACATTGGCCAGCCGCTGCGAGAACTCAGTCCAGATCCGAACGGAATCGTGCTGCGCCCTTGCGAAATGGCGGCTGACGAATCCGTGAATGCGCTGCCGGAGGCGGTCGGAAAGGAGCAGCACCGTCAGCCCGGCCATTCCCAGGAGCACGACGAAAGCCTCGATCTGGAAACTCTCCGCTCCGCCAAGGCGCCTTACAATATTGGCGAGGACACCGACGACGAAGAGGTAGCCGCCGACCAGGAGAACCGTCAAGGACGATCCCAGGACGGCCCGAGATGGGTACACGTCGATCTCGGCGAAGCCGGTGCGCACGTAGGCCACTACCAGCAAGGCACACCCGATAAGGAGCGCACTCGACTCGACGCCTGACCAGTGAATGTCATACGTGGAAAACAGAAGTGCCTGGCTCCGAACGTAGAGGCGGGCGCCGAAGATCACCGCCAGGCCCAGGACCACGAACTTGATTCGCCAGCGCATCGTTCCGACCGCCGATCGGAAGGTCTGTTCCAGGTTCATGAGGATCCACACGAGCGCAACGAGAAGGATGACGTTCAAGGCCTTCGCCATTGCACCGAAGCGCAACTGCATCACCTCGTCCGCCGGCCCTGCCGGTGCCAACTCGAGCAGTTGCTGGTGGAAACCGAGCGATAATCCTATGGGCAGCAGAGCGACAATTGCGAGCGGGATTCTCCAGCGCGCCAGGGACTCGCGGTAGTCACCGCGCGAGTAAGTCAGGCTGAAGGCAAGCCAGCCTGCGGGTACGAAGGACTTGACGATTAACCCTAGCGTTTGGCCCCGAAGCACTTCGGACAACTGAGTAGCGCGCAGGCTAAGGCCAGTGAGCAGACTGTCGATACCGAGAACGAACATCCCGGCGCAGAAACACCACCTGGCGAGGGAGCGCTTCTTTGGCAACACGCTGGCGAGAGCGAGGAACAGGCTGAAGATCGCAGCCGCGAAAGGTAGGAAGGAGAAAAGCGTCACGTGTCCCTCAACTGGGGCAGGTTAAGCCGCTGCTCCTGGCGCCGCAACCACCACAACAGCAGAAACAAGGGAACCAGGGACAGCGCGAAAAACAAAGGCCCACCCCGATGGTGGATGACGCTGTCGATCATGTGGGGCCCAATATGTACGCAAAGCAGTCCGACGACCGCGATCCGGAAGCCGTTTCGCAGGATCCCCAGCGGAATCACGAACGCCACTAGCACGGTCTTTCGCCACCGGGTTCTCAGAAAGAGGTGGGACGCGATCAGGCTGGTAATGAACAGCACCCAACTGGAGCGGATCCCGCTGCACTCTTGGGCTACCCGGAGCACGATCCCGGGCAACTCGAACACCATGCCCTGGCGCGCTAGTGGGGTCCCCGTCAAGTTGAAAAACAGGGCGGCGGCCTCCGCCGATGCGAGCACGGAAGCTTTTTCCAACCAATTCACCGCGGCGTCCGGAAGCGGAGCCATGAAAATCAGGAACGCGACGGGAAAGGCCTTGGAGGCCATCCATTTCGAGCCGAAGAACAGAAACCCACCAGCCGCGACGAAGCTGACAAACGCGAGCGCCATCAGGGCCAGTCCATCATTAATACTCAGGCTGCCACGCCACTCGATCGCTGCAGCCACTGCCACGATGCCGATTCCGCTCACCGCGAAGGTTCCGCCAATTGAAGTGCGGTAAGCAGTCGAGGGCCGCCCCCGCTGGAGGTAAAGCAGGTAGGCGGTGATGAACGGGACGAGGACGATGTACGAATGCAGATTGCTCCGGGCAGCGTACAGTATCAGCCTGGTGAGCGGCTGAATGAATAGCAGCATCAAGAAAATGACGAAGCCAGCGCATCCGCCGACTCTCGACCGCTGCGGACGTGGCAGGTTTCGCCACTTCGCCCACGCGCTACCGCGCCGGCCGGCGGCTGACGCGACCGTAGCTTCTCCTTTTACCGATACCATTGACTGGCCAGGCACAGAGTCTCCAGGCTGCTAGCTGGCGCAACGCCAGTTCTTGTCAAGACTGATAATTTCTGCAACCGGTTGCAAGCGATTGTAACTATTCCTATGGGCTTCAGCCAAAACAAGTCATTTATTTTTCAATCTATTGGCAAGGTGTCAATTCGCCTGTTGGAGAGCCTGCCGGGCGCGTACTGCGTCGTCGCCTGCCAGTTTGTATTTCAGGGCCGCTTCGAGCTCGGATCGGGCACTTTTCTTGTCGCCGTCAGCCAGTTCCGCCATTCCGAGATGGTACCGATAGGTTGCGCTATCAGGAACCTTTTGAACGCACTCACGCAACAAGGGAAGCGCGTTGCGATAGTTCCCTTTCAAGTAATAGATCCACGCGAGCGTATCGCTGACGCTCGGGAGCTTGGGGAGCTGTTGCTTGGCGTCTTGTGCCATGCCCAATGCCACGTTCAGATCGCCTCCCTGAAGCACGTACAGCCATGCTAGGTTGGCATTGGCCAGACCAGAGTGCGGGTCGGACGCCAGGGCGGCCTCGTAATATTGCCGCGCCGAAATCAAGTCATTCTTTTGGAGATACATATTTCCCACAAGGACTTGTACAGCGACGAGCCTGGGATTCGAGACCAGTAGTTTCTTATACTGCGCGATCGCCTGGTCGATGTCGCCTTGCACCCGATAAACGTTGCCCAGTTCCAGGTAGGCCTGATCCAACTTAGGGTTGAGTTGAATGGCCTGCTGAAACTGCGCCTCGGCGTCGCTGTACTGCTTGCCACCGGCATAGAGCAGGCCCAAAGTGAAACGCGCGCTTGCGTCGTTAGGCGAGTCAACCAGGAAGCGTTGGGTGCGCGTAATCGCCTCCGGCCTTCGGTTCCGGGAAGCCAGAAATTGGGTCAAACTATCCAGTGCCGGCGTATAGCGAGGATTCACCTGCAGGGCCGTTTCAAATTCTTTTTCCGCACTTGCGTCCTTCTTCTCGGCTGCGTAGACCGCAGCCATATAAACCACGGGCAGGGGGTCAGTGGGAGCCAGAGCCCTTGCGCTGGAGAACTGCTCGCTCGCGGCGGCATACTGTTTGGCGCCCAGGAAAACACGGCCCAGCAGCAGGTGAGAGGACGCATCGCTAGGGGCCAGTCGAACGACTTGGCGGGCCTGGTCTTCGGCCACTTGGGTGTTTCCCTTGGCCAAGCTGGATTCGGCGAGAGCACGCAGCGGCTCGAGCATGTCAGGAAAGATGGCCAACGCTGCCTGAAACTCGCTGTCAGCCTGGTCACTCTCCCCCTGCTGCAAGTATGCCGCTCCCAAAAAGTAGTGTGCGGGAGCCGACTTGGGGTCGTCGGCGACCACCGCGCGCAAATCGGATATCGCGTCCTGGGTTTTTCCCGTGCCGAGCAGGATCCTTCCCCGCTGCAAGCGCGCTGTGACGTCCTTTGGACTCTGCTTCAATACCTCGCGATTGAGGCGCGTGGCCTCCTCGACTCGATTCGCCGCAAGATAGGCATCGACGACATGGTTCTTCACATTCAAGTCTTTGGGAAACTGCTTTAAACTGCGCTCGTACTGCGCTGTAGCGTCGTCAAGCTGATTGTGGCGGAGATAGAAATCACCGACCAGTAAGGCTACATCAGCAGAGTTCGGTAGTCGTCCTGCCAAGCGCCCCAGCATTGACTTGGCGCCTTGCTGGTCACCTTCTCCGTAAAGCAGATTCGCAGAGAGGAGGTAGAGTTCCTTGGCGTCGGGATCGGCGGCGATCCCCTGCTCGAGTGTCTGTACGGCTAGCGGAAGTTGAGACTGTAAGCGATAGAGGTTGGCCAAATTGAGGTAGGCCTGAACAAACTTGGGGTCGAGGGCGATTGCTTTTCGCAGAGCATTCTCCCCCAGGGAGTACTGCCGCTCAGCGATCTCCGTTAGTCCGAGATTCATTTGAGCGGAAGCGTCGTTGGGAGCCAACTCTGTGGCCTTGGTGAAGGCCGTGATTGCTTCCGGAAAGGATCTGCGGCCCATCCACGATTCTCCAATGAGTTGATAAGCGATCGCATTTTGCGGGGCTATTTCCAGTACCTGCTTGGCTGTGCTTTCGGCCTGTTCGTATTGCCCGAAGCTTATATACAACTGAGCCATCCCCAACCGGGCATCCACCCTCTTTGGATCAAGCAGTGCGGCGGTCTCGAAACTATGAAAGGCATTCGCCGGGTCGTGCACCGCGAGATATGCCTGGGCCAACTGGTAATGAGCTTCCGCCGAGCGCGGATCTTTCTTCACCGCATTCAGGAACTGGATTCGTGCCGCATCGTATTTGCCATTCTGCATGTAACGTTGGCCGCTCTTCAGGTACGACTGAGCGCTCCGACGGCACCCCGGGCCTGAGGCGAGAAGCAGAATGACTGCCGCAGCGACAAACCATCGATTTCCAAAAGATCCCGATTTCATCTCGGCCCTCCAGTTAGCTCTTCGCATGGGCACGCATCCACCACCGAGGAGGCTGGCTTGCAGTTTTTTTCAGAATTGCGTAGTGCCGTTATGATTGGAATCAATATGACCAATCCCAGTACGTAAAACACGATCCCTCCGGACATGTGGAGCCACCCATGCAAGAATCCCCGATCCACGTAAATTGTCAGTAAGCAAACGGCAACGATTCGCACCCCTCCGTCTGGGGCTTTACCCTACTGTGGCTCGTTGCGGAGAGCACCCAGCAATTCACCGAACTCGGCGCGATCTTCCGCAGCTTCCGGAAACAGACGTTCATAACAAAAGACTTGTTGGCTTCGTTTTGTAATAACAACTACTTTCCAGTACAGACGCTGGCTACACTCGGGCGACCGGTTTCGTGCCTGTCACTTTCAGTCATGGACTTAATGTTTGTCACAAAGCGAGAACTCCGAAAAAGCGACTCCTCGATACCGCGGCGCGGCCTGAACACCGTAAGTACCTGGCTTCGCCACGGGCGCTGTCGAAATACGTCTGACGCGCTACTGATCGCGGGCCTAATACATGCGGCGTTACCGGACGAGTCGCACCTTGGCGGCGGCATCACCGTTTTCTTGAGCTTCCGGTGTATTCCCCAATCACGGGCTTAACGCCTAGTCCTTGGAGCTTAAAGACCTTTTCCCTTCTCCCTTCTTTCCGGTCCCTGATTCCTGCAGGTGATGGCGCCGTGTTTGTTCTTCCTAAGGTTGCACTACCTGCCCTTCTCTTTTGGCCGTCCTACAAAGCGATGGAGGTATCTGGATCCTTCTCCCTCGTACTCGTGAATCCCGCCCCTGAGAAGCAGTTCGCAAACTTGGGCCAAGCTTCGGCCTTCCTTCTTAGCGGTCCACATTAGGGCGACTCTGTTGGTCGATGCGCCGACTGTGTCGCCCGTTAGCTCTTGTTTGGTGGCTTGCTCTGCCGGGCTTTCTCCTTAGTTTTGGCCCATCTTGCAAGTACCGCTTTACGAGCAATCTCACTCCTCCGTTCAGGGGTCAGCCGTGCAGCTC
>ODAK010000145.1_pt1 | contig 77942 bp, 62 predicted proteins | sample 1539591 | NCBI WGS metagenome assembly ODAK01 (sample SAMEA3539303, study PRJEB22396) | soil metagenome | biome: tundra; feature: field; material: soil | place: USA | collected 2010-05 | depth 0.15 m | reverse complement strand
GTTCCTATATTGACGTGCGGCTTACTGCGTTCAAACTTTTCCTTCGCCATCGCTTACTCGCTCCTCAGTTATCGGTAAAATCCAAAGCTTTCCGTAAAATCAAACTGTAATCATTTCGCACTGCAAATCTTTTACGATCGTTCCGGCCAGCCCAGCCGGTGCGCAACCCGCACCATGGCTCCTTCGTTCAGAACAATTCTTTCCGGAATTCCCCGGCCCTGCTCGACTTCCATTTCCAAAAGCGCGGTAGCCGCCAACTCTTGCTGCTCAGAACTTAAACTCGTCCTGCCCCCGGTACGCATCGCCATTCCCGTAATCGAAACCGTTATTAGCCGTCCGCCCGCATCTTGAAACTGATGATCCACCGCAGCACGATATACGCTCTTTATCTTTGACCGGGATTCGCAAACTCCCAAATACTCAAAGCCTGAAATCGAGCTGCCCATTCACACCTCACGACTTGCTACCGTGAAACTTTGCCCGTAGTCTTTGCGACGACTTCTTCCGCAATAGACGCCGGCGCTTCTTCGTAATGTGAAAAGAAAAGCGAGAAACTCGCGCGTCCCTGCGAACGGCTGCGCAGGTCCGTGGCATAGCCGAACATTTCAGCCAACGGCACAAGCGCGCGAATAATCTGGCTGCCCGCGCGCGAATCGGAACCCTGGATTTGTGCGCGGCGCGCGTTCAAATTGCCAAACACCGCGGCCATATATTCATCGGGCACAACAACTTCAATGCGCATGATGGGCTCGAGAAGCGTTGGGCCGGCGCGGCGGCAAGCTTCCTTGAATCCCATGGAGCCCGCAATTTTAAAGGCCATTTCCGAGCTGTCGACGTCGTGATAGCTGCCGTCCAGAAGAATTACGGCGACGTCGACCATTTCGTAGCCGGCCAGAACGCCCGTGTCCATGGCTTCGCGGATTCCCATTTCGATTGGAGCGATATATTCCTTGGGAATCGCGCCGCCGATCACCTTGTCAATGAATAGGAAGCGATGTTCCTTGTCGAACTTCCAGCGTCCACCCGAACCTGCAACCTGCTTCGACAAAGCGTCAAGTTCGTCGGTGGAAAGGTCGTTCATGGATTCGTGTTTGGAGGAAGGAAGAGGATGGACTTCGAGTTTGCAATGTCCGTATTGACCACGTCCACCGGTTTGACGAATGTATTTGCCTTCGGCGCCGGCAACCTTGCGAATCGTTTCGCGGTAGGCAACCTGAGGGCGGCCAACGGTGGCTTGCACGCCGAATTCCCGCATCATGCGGTCCACAATAATTTCCAAGTGCAATTCACCCATGCCGGAGATCAAAGTTTGCGCGGTGTCCGGATCGGTATGCACGCGGAACGTCGGATCTTCCTGCGCAAGTTTCGCGAGGGCGTTGGACATCTTGTCCTGGTCAACTTTTGTCTTCGGCTCGATGGCAACTGAAATAACCGGCGTCGGGAAAACGATATTTTCCAGCACGACGGGCTTATCTTCATCGCACAGCGTGTCGCCGGTGGTGACGCTCTTCAGTCCGACGCAGGCCGCGATATCACCCGCATAGACGGCGTTAATTTCTTCGCGCTTGTTGGCGTGCATGCGCAGCAAGCGTCCAACGCGTTCGCGCGTGCCTTTGGTGGAATTAAAAACGTAGCTGCCCGCTTCAAGCACGCCGGAATACACGCGCACGAAAGTAAGCTGGCCGACAAACGGGTCGGACATAATTTTAAATGCGAGAGCGGCAAACGGCTGATCGTCGGCGGGACGCCGCAAGATTGGCTCGTCGCCATCAACGGATGTGCCTTCCATCGGGGGAACATCAAGCGGCGAAGGGAGATAATCCACAACCGCATCGAGCATGGGCTGAATGCCTTTATTTTTGAATGCCGAACCAGCAACGACCGGAATCAGCTTCAGTCCAATCGTCGAGCGGCGAATGGAAGCGCGCAACTCGGCAACTGTAAACGCCTGACCACCAACAAACTTTTCGAGCAGGGTGTCGTCATGCTCGGCGATGTACTCAATCACTTTTTCGCGGTGTTCCTTGTAAAACTTTTCATCAATTGCGGAGGCTTTCAGCGCGGCGCTGATGTCGGGGCGAGTTGCAACGAATGCGGCGTCCCATAGTCTGGCGACATCAAAAGTTTCAAACTTGGCGCCCAGAGTTTCTTCCAACCAGATGATTGCCTTTTCTTCGATGAAATCGATGCAGCCGATGAAAGTGTCTTCTTTTCCGATGGGAAATTGGAGGGGGACGACGTGGCCCGAAAGGCGTTGACGCATGGTATTAACGGAATGATCGAAGTCCGCGCCAACTCGATCCATCTTATTAATGAACGCAATGCGCGGAACGCGATATTTATCAGCCTGGCGCCAAACTGCTTCCGATTGAGGTTGCACACCGGCGACGGCGTCAAACACTGCAACCGCGCCATCCAGCACGCGCAGCGAGCGCTCGACTTCCACGGTGAAATCCACGTGGCCGGGAGTATCAATAATGTTGATGCGCATTTTCTTTCCGTGGCGATCCCAGAACGCAGTCGTGGCCGCGGAAGTAATGGTGATTCCGCGCTCCTTCTCCTGCTCCATCCAGTCCATGGTGGCCGCGCCGTCATGCACCTCGCCGATTTTGTAAGTCACACCCGTGTAGAACAGGATGCGTTCGGTCGTAGTGGTCTTGCCGGCATCAATGTGCGCCATGATCCCGATGTTGCGAGTATCTGCGAGTTGTGTTTCCCGTGGCATTGTCGATATGTACTTTTATTAGGTCTCGTTATTTATCAGCGATCGTGTCCTTACCAACGATAATGCGCGAACGCCTTATTCGCTTCGGCCATACGGTGAACGTCTTCCTTCTTCTTGATGGCGCCGCCGCGCCCATTCGACGCGTCTAGTAATTCTTCCGCGAGCTTGGTCGTCAGATTCTTTCCGCCGCGCGTACGCGCGTTCTGTAACAACCAGCGAATCGCCAGTGACTGCCGGCGATACGGATTTACTTCAATGGGCACCTGATAGTTCGCGCCGCCCACGCGCCGTGTTTTTACTTCCAGCAATGGCTTGGCGTTTTCGACGGCTTTCTTGAAAGTTCCAAGAGCGTCGGGATTACCCTTCGCCGTGATTTGATCCATCGCGCCATAAAAAATGCGCTGCGCGGTCGAACGCTTGCCGTCCCACATCATCGAGCTGATGAACTTCTGCACCAGATCGCTGCCGTAGACTGAATCCGCCGGAATTATGCGGCGAACGACTGCTCCTTTACGCGGCATCTTCTCTCCTTACTTCTGTGCTGCTTTGGGGCGCTTGGCGCCGTATTTCGAGCGGGCTTGCTTGCGATTATCGACGCCGGCGGCGTCAAGCGTTCCGCGAACGATGTGATAGCGTACGCCCGGCAAATCCTTCACGCGGCCGCCGCGAACCAGAACGATCGAGTGTTCCTGCAAATTGTGGCCGATACCGGGAATGTAAGTGGTTACTTCCACGGCGTTCGTCAAACGCACGCGCGCAACTTTGCGCAATGCGGAGTTCGGCTTCTTCGGCGTCTGCGTGTAAACGCGGATGCAAACTCCGCGCTTTTCAGGGCAGCCCTGCAATGCCGGTGACTTTGTTTTGGCGCGAATTTTTTCGCGGCCGTAACGCACGAGTTGCGAGAATGTGGGCACGACTCTCCCTTAAAAGTCAGTCTATGGCTTTTGACCCGCGTGCAGGCACACAGCCCTACACAACGAGTGCCACTTTCAACAAAGAAAGGGCTGGACTACGACCCGGAGGTAAAGATACTCCGCAACGAGACTCGCCAAAGCGAGAACCCTAAACTGCAGGATACAGCGGAGAGACTATACTCGGCTTTGCGGGACTGGCGTCCCATTCCGGCCGCTTCCCCAACTCCATTCCGTCGTACGTGTTCTGGAGGAGAGGACCTTCCGTTTCACAAGAACCTACAAAAGTCCCTGACCAATCCGTAAGTATAGGCATGTCATGGGTTTGTGTCAAACGAAAAGTGACGCGCGGTGGAAAACGTATCCCTCGAGATTTTCGCTCACCATGACACGGGCCGATATCGCATATGCGGTCATCGGGCCTCGCACTTCAATCGCCCGTAGGTCACTGAAAAACAAAGACTTACCCAGAGCCGGGTGCCGCGCTATTTCAGCTCCATGATTTCCTGCTCTTTAACTGCCGAGAGGTCTTCCATTTTTTTCGTTTCGCTGTGCGTCAATTTTTCTAATTCGTCCAGCGAGCGCTTCTTGTCGTCTTCGCTTACGACTTTTTCTTTCTCTAATTTCTCAACTGCCTCTTTGATATCGCGGCGAACACTCCGAATCGCGGTGCGATGATTTTCGAGTACTTTGTGCATATGCTTCACAAGTTCTTTGCGGCGGTCTTCGTTGAGCGATGGTATCGGTACCCGCACGGATTTTCCATCATTCGTCGGATTCAAACCAAGATCCGAAGTACGAATCGCCTTATCGATCAGCGGCACAGCGCCGGGATCCCACGGCGTAATCATGATCATCGTCGGATCGGGAACGGAAAGCGCGCCGAGTTGATTGACCGGCATGGAAGTGCCGTGATAATCCACTCGAATATGATCCAGCAATGAAACATTTGCGCGGCCCGTTCTGAGCGTGGTCAGTTCCTTGCGAAAATCCTCAACCGCTTTTTCCATCCGCGTCTTGGCTTGCGCCATCGCGTCTCTGCTGTTTGCGATTGTCGTCATGACGTTCTGTGCCTCCGGTGAACGATTTCCGGTAATGCTGTTCGCGAATCTGCCGGCAACTACGACGGACTCACCATTGATCCCACTTTTTCGCCCATCACTACGCGATGAATATTGCCCGGCACATTCATATTGAAAACGACGATTGGCATTTTATTGTCCATGCAAAGTGAAATGGCGGTGTTGTCCATCACGGACAAACCTTTTTGCAGGACGTCCAAGTACGTGATGCGCTCAAACATTTTCGCGCCCGGAACTTTTTCCGGATCGGCGTCATAAATTCCATCCACCCGCGTAGCTTTCAAAATGACGTCTGCCTTTATTTCCATCGCGCGCAAAGCGGCGGCGGTATCGGTGGAAAAATAAGGATTACCCGTGCCGGCAGCGAAAATCACTACGCGCCCTTTTTCAAGATGGCGCGTCGCGCGGCGCCGGATAAACGGCTCGGCAACCTGATGCATGCCAATGGCGCTGAGAATTCGCGTATGGCATCCCAACTTTTCAAGTGAAGCCTGGAGTGCCAGACCGTTAATGACCGTGGCCAGCATGCCCATGTAGTCGCCGGTCGCGCGGTCAATCGCCAGAGACTTCTGTCGTGTGCCGCGGAAAATGTTTCCTCCGCCGACCATGATCGCTACTTCGATGCCCAGATCGCGCACGTCTTTTATCTCACGCGCAATTGCGGCAACGGTTTCGCCGTGAATTCCGAATTCTTCCGGACCGGAAAGTGATTCGCCAGAAAGTTTGATTACGATGCGCCGGTAAGCGGGCTTTTGTGCGTCAATCTTTGGATTTGTTTGTTGAGATGTGGTGGGCATCGTGTGATGTCCGCCGCATGCGCGGCGAAGTCGATTTGCAGTTTAGCAGAGATTCGCGGCTGGCGAAATCCGGTCTCGAGAAAAAACTAAAGGCCGCGAGCGACAGCGTACATTCACCCACTGTCATTCGCGGCCTTCGATAATTCATTTAGGCTTTTACTGGCTCTGCGCCAGGTTCCGCATCATCACGGCGAGGCGTAGATCCTGCGGCGTAAGTGGCGCTTACGTCGCCAACCTTCATGCGCACAAATCGGCGTACGGAGACTTTCTCGCCCATCTTGGCGATGGTTTGGATAATCATTTCGCTGACGGTGACCGATTCGTCCTTAATGAAATGCTGTTCGTACAAGCAGTTTTCTTCATAGAACTTATCCACTTTGCCAGTCGCGATCTTTTCGATGATCGCCTCGGGCTTGCCGGATTGCCGGGCCTGATCGCGCGCGATTTCGCGCTCGCGCTCCAGAATTTCTGGCGTAACGTCCTCACGGCGTACGAATTGCGGATTGAGCGCCGCGATGTGCATCGCGATGTCATGGCAAAGACGCTGAAACTCGTCCGTACGCGCCACGAAATCCGTTTCACAGTTCACTTCCAATAGCACGCCGATCTTCCCGCCGGCATGGATGTAGGTGCTCACCAAACCATCGGTCGCTTCGCGCTCGGCCTTTTTCTGCGCAGCCGCCTGTCCCTTTTTCCGCAGATACTCCACGGCTTTATCCACGTCGCCGGACGATTCAACCAGCGCCTGACGGCAAACATTGAAGCCTGCTCCGGTCAGCTCGCGGAGTTTTTTGACCATTTGTGCCGGTACGTTCGCCGGCTCCGGATTCGTGCTCATAGGTCCGAAAAACCTTTCGAGAGAATGAATTGCATTTCAGAAAACTGCCTGCACGAGTTGCAGGACCACTAGAAGAATTGTTAACGGGCCGCCGCGAGACTAACTTTTAGTAGCCGCATCCTTATCAGGGACTTCCGCCGTCGGCTCGACAGCCGCATCAGCAGCAGCCGCAAACGGCTGTTCCAGCGTGGCGGGATCAACGAAATCGCCTTCCGGCTTTTCGTACGATTCGTATTTGCTGGTGTCAACATAGTCGACACTCGGATCGACTCCGCCCTCGGCGCTTTCCGTGGACTTCGCTTCGGCAAGCTGCGACTGCTCCAGTGACTGTTTGCCTTCGATCACGGCGTCAGAAATCTTCGAGGTGAACAAGCGGATCGCGCGCAACGCGTCATCGTTTCCAGGAATAATCCAATCCACAACTTCAGGATTGCAGTTTGTATCCACGATCGAAACTACCGGAACGCCCATGCGGCGAGCTTCGCGAACGGCAATCTCTTCGGCGTTGGAATCAATCACGAACATTGCATCGGGCAGCGTAGTCATGTTTTCCATCCCGCCAAGATTTTGATTCAAGTGATCCATTTCGCGCTTCAGCCGCGCCGCTTCCTTCTTGGAAAGCTGATCCATGCGGCCGTCTTCCACCATGGCTTTTAGCGCTTTCAAGCGCTTGATGGATTTCTGCAGCGTCGCCCAATTGGTGAGAGTACCGCCGAGCCAGCGGTGATTCACGTAAAACATCCCGCAGCGATTCGCTTCTTCGGCGACTGCTTCCTGAGCCTGGCGTTTGGTGCCTACAAACAGAATGCTCCGTCCCTGCGCGGTTAATTCGCTTACAAATCGCGAGGCATCGCGAAACATTTTCAAGGTCTTCTGCAGATCAATAATGTGGATTCCGTTGCGTTCGCCGAAAATGTATTCCTTCATCTTCGGATTCCAGCGGCGTGTCTGATGGCCAAAATGAACTCCAGCCTCCAGCAGCTCTTTCATCGTAATTTCAACTGCCAACGATCCTCCTAAATGAACTAGACGCTTTCGCGTTGCTCGGTGCTCAAAACTGAGCGCACAGCCAACGTGAGCATCCGTCGTGTCGGCTTCCTTGCCGACCGTGAATTTGATTTCGGTACCCGTGAGAGCACCGGAATCAGAGCTCGTATGCAGCGCTCGAAAAACCTAGCGCTTGCTGAATTGGAAGCGCTTGCGGGCGCCCTTCTGCCCGTACTTCTTGCGCTCCTTCATGCGCGAATCGCGCGTCAGGAAACCGTTGCGGCGCAATCCGATGCGCAGGTCAGCATTAAACTTTGAAAGTGCGCGCGAAAGACCCATGCGCACAGCGCCGGCCTGTCCGCCCGGGCCGCCGCCATTCGTGGTGGCCATGATGTCCACCTGATCCGTGGTGTTGGTGAACTTCAAAGGCTCGATGGCCGCATTCAGCCAAGCGATATTGTGAAAATAATCTTTGATCTCCCGGCCATTCACGGTGAATTTGCCGGAGCCGGGGCGCAGAAAAACGCGCGCGACTGCTTCCTTGCGGCGACCCGTACAATTAATGTATGCGGGCTTGCTGCCCTCAATGGGTTGTGAAGTAGAACTCAAAACTTTCCTCCTGCGGACGAACCTGACCTAAGAAATTCGATCCGCTGAACCAAAACCGGCAACAGCGAAACTTTTGGCAGACACTTCCAGTCACCGGGATTACGAAATCCGAAGATCCGCGTGCGGGACGATACTTCGGGACAACATAACGAGGACGCTACGCCTGCGCTTCATATGCCTGAGGCTTCTGTCCGGTATGCCGTGCCAAACCTTTGTCGTCCAAATAAATGCGCAATTTCTTGGCGCGGTGCGCGCGCAACTTATTCTTGGGCAACATGCCCAACACCGCTTCACGAATCATCCAGTCCGCGCGATTCGTTCTCATGCGCTTTGCGGGAACTTCTTTCAACCCGCCGGGATATCCGCTGTGATGGCGATAAATCTTTTGTTCGAGCTTATTGCCCGTCAAACGAATCTTGTCCGCATTGATCACTACAATATGATCACCGCAGTCCAGATACGGAGTATAATTTGGCTTATCTTTACCAATCAGCATTCGAGCGACTTGCGTCGCGAGACGGCCCAGCACTTGATTGGTCGCATCAATGACGAACCAATTCAACCCCGCCTGCATGTCGTCGGCGTCTCTGCCCTTCGGAACATACGTACGCATACTCAAGCTAACGGTCACAGTCACACCTTTCCCTACAAAGGCAAGTGTAAACAATAGATTAGCGCGCCATTTTTGTCAACGCGGGGATTCGCGGAAGAAATTAAATTCGGTACGAGCGGTAGCGCTGCAACAGGCCAAGCGGGCACAAACCACCAGAATCGAGCGCCCGAGTCTGGGCCGGGCGCCCTCAGGAATTCCGCGTCACTCAATAACTCGCGTTATGACTTTTGCGCTGGAGCGGCAGCTCGCGAATATGCCGGCTTATCAAGATCGGTTTGAACGGCATCGCCGGTCTTGTCGATCTCGATCGAACCTTTGAAGTATGCGCCGTCTTCAATCATGATGCGGGCGGTGGTTAGATCGCCCACGACCGAGCCGTCTTTTTTTATTTCGATGCGGTCTTTCGCGCGCAAATTTCCCTTCACGCTGCCATAGACCACAACTTCCCGCGCGATGACGTCGGCGGTCACCTTGGCGGTTGCGCCAACTGTAAGCTTACGATCTTCAAGCTGGATCAGGCCCTCGACGCTGCCGTCTACTAGCAGGTCTTCGTGTCCTGTGATTTCACCCTTCACGTGCAGGCTTGGGCCCAACCGGGCAAGAGCGCTGCTGGAAGAGGTTACTGACGGGCGTAGTGCGTCGGTACTCATTTTTGTAGCCTCCATGGTTGCCGGAGCAGTCGTCGGCGGCGTCGCACGTTTAGGTTCAGGAATTGCGGGCGGAGCTGATTGCTCTTGTTGTTCTGGTTTCTTTCCCCACATGGGCCCTCCCTGGACCGTGCAACTCCACCAAAAATGCTGGCGTTCTTCGGACCGGGGTGCCAAGTACTATAGTCCTTAGTACCAAATTGGGGCAACACTAAAGGCGCGTTAGCGTGTCGGATTGGATACTAGTTTGAGGAAAAAAGGATTGATCGAGAGATACAAAGACGGTTTCTGCGATCGATTGGAACATCTTGTGTCACGCGAGCATTCGAACGGCATTCGAATGGTCATTCGCATAGACAGCATCAAGTCTCACTGCTGCTTCGAGTTAGAATTGTTCCACATGGAACAATTCGGTGCGGCGAGTGCCCTCGCGTCTGAGAAAAGTGGTCCTGCAGCGACGCAATTAGTACTTGCGCAGGACGCCGATGACTCGACCCTGAATCTTGACATCCGCCGCAGGGACTACGATTGGTTGCATTTCGCTGTTGGCTGGCTGCAGTCGAACTTTCCCGCCTGACTCCCGGTAGAAGCGCTTGAGGGTGGCGTCCGTGCCGCCGACTAGGGCGACAACAATTTCTCCGGTGTTGGCTACCTGGGTCGGTTCAACAACAATATAGTCACCGTCGAGAATGTGATCGTCCCGCATTGAGCTGCCCTTCACTTGCAGCACAAAACTATTTCCGCCGCGCGCGAATTCGCCGAGCGAAAGTGTTTCGCGGTCTTCAACTGCTTCCAGCGGCCGGCCTGCGGCGATCCGGCCCATCATGGGTAATTCAATATCCTGCCGACTGGCAACCTGCTCGCGCACTTGTTTGGGAAGTTGCAGCACTTCGATTGAACGACTTTGATTGTAGCCGCGACGCACGTAGCCTTTTTTCTCAAGGGTGGTGATGTGCTTGTGCACGGTGGCCAACGAATTCAATTTCATGGACTTCGCAATTTCTTCAAAGCTTGGCGAGTAGCCATGCTTGTTCAGGAAGGTAACTAGAAGATCGAGCACTTCTTTTTGGCGCTTCGTTAGAGCCATCGTTCCTCCGCAATTCGGAATTCGCCGCAAACTCTACACGACCTAATTCTAGGCGAAGTAAAAGCGAAAGTCAATTGCGGATTCTTCCACTATGCATAGTACAGATCAGAGCGAGATGCCCATAGCGGGATTCCGAAGGGGTGATCCGGCGCAGAACGAGCGGCGCTAAGGTACGAGCACCACACGGCCGAGAAGAGTTTCGCGGTTCATTTCGTCCAGGATTTCATTGACCTGCGCGAGCGGGCGCGTTTCCACGTGGCACTTGAGCTTGCCCGAATCCGCGAGTGCGAGAGTGCCGCGAACATCCTGCCGTGTGCCGACAACCGACGTGAGGATGCGAGCTTCATTGCGCGCCAGTTTTACCGCGTCAAAGGCGAGAGGTTCTGAGGGAAGGCCCACGATCATTACGGCGCCGCCGGGCCGGAGTACCGAGAAGGCAATATCGTACGCGGATTTGGCAGGGGTGGCGACAAGCGCGAGATGAACACCGCCGGAATCGCGTAGTTGCGCGGCAACATTTTCCTTCGCGGAATCAAATGTTTGCTGCGCGCCGGATTCGCGGGCGAGAGAAAGTTTCGCGTCGTGTACATCAATCGCGATTACTTCAGCGCCCATGGCGCGCGCGATTTGTATTGCCAGATGACCCAGCCCACCGACACCGAATACAGCGATGCGCTGTCCTTGTATGACTTCTGCGTTTTTCAATGCGCGATAAACAGTAACGCCGGCGCAGAATAACGGCGCCGCCGCCGCTGATGAGAGCGAGTCAGGAACAGCGATTACATGTGTGGCTTTGGCGATCATGAATTGCGCGTAGCCGCCATTTACGGTGACGCCTGTGATGGCGCGATTCTCGCAAATGTTTTCGCGGCCTTCGCGGCAGGTCGCGCAGGTGCCGCAACTCCAAAAAACCCAGGGTACTCCGACCCGCGCGTCCAGGAGTTCAGAAGCTACAGTTTTTCCCAATTCCACGACGCGGCCAACGACCTCGTGTCCGGGAATCAGTGGACGCGTGATGAGCTTGGCGAAAGCCGGCCAGTCTCCGCGGATGAGATGTAAATCCGAATGGCACACGCCGCAAGCTTCGACCTGCAAGAGGATCTCGCCGGCTTGAGGGACCGGACGCGGAACATCGTCAATCAAAAGTGGCTGGCCAAATTCGTGAAGAACGGCTGCGCGCACTGAGTACCATCCTTATTGCACCAGACCGAAGAGCAACGGATTAGGCTCTTCAGATAAATTACATCAGAAAACGCCACGCGCGTTCATTATTTGGCCGTAACCTTTGCGGCGACGACCGGTTCCCAGGCGTAAACGAGATGTGTCTTTGTGATATGCTTAATGTTCACGTGCGGGGGTTCCTAGCGTCCGTACGGTAACCCTTCTCTTTTAATGTTAAGGGGCGAGAGCGCGCCCAAACGAATCGGCATCTAACTTGAAGTAGGCACGGGGACTCATGGCGACAATCGACATACCAATCAGAAAACGAGAAGTGGAAGTAATCGACAAGGCGGTCATCCGCTTCTGCGGCGATTCCGGCGACGGAATGCAGATTACCGGGAACCAATTCACTAATACTGTGGCCCTTTATGGGAATGACCTGGCCACGTTTCCCGATTATCCCGCCGAAATTCGCGCTCCCGCGGGCACTCTGCCGGGAGTAAGCGGATTCCAGGTGCAATTTTCTTCAGGCGATGTGTACACGCCGGGCGACAGCGTGGACGCGCTTGTCGCCATGAATCCTGCCGCGCTGAAAATGAATTTGGCGGACTTGAAGAAAAATGGAATTTTGATTGTTAACAAGGACGACTTCGGCGAAACGGATTTGCGCAAAGCGCAGGCGACGACGAATCCACTGGAAGACCATTCGCTAGACGGTTACAGATTATTTGCCGTTGAGCTCACCCGGCTGACGCGTGTGGCGCTTTCCGATCTCGGTCTGGATGCAAAGAGCATGGATCGCTGCAAGAATTTCTTCGCGCTGGGCATGTGCTTCTGGCTGTACAACCGGCCGATGGATTCAACGACGCGCTGGCTGGAAGATAAATTCAAGAGCAAGCCGCTGCTGGCGGAAGCAAACAAGCGCGCGATGAAGGCCGGCTATTCCTTTTGCGAAGCAACTGAAGCTTTCCAGATTTCCTACGAGATACCACCCGCGCATCTTTCGCCGGGTACGTATCGCAACATGAGCGGAAATCAGGCTCTGGCACTGGGTTTCGTGGTAGCAGCGCAAAAAGCCGGATTGAAACTGTTTCAAGGCTCGTATCCGATTACGCCGGCTTCTGACATTCTGCACGAATTATCGATGTACAAGAATTTCGGCGTTACCACTTTCCAAGCGGAAGATGAAATTGCCGCGATTACTTCTGCGATCGGCGCATCGTATGCCGGCGCGCTGGCGATCACGACGACGTCCGGTCCGGGCATGGCACTGAAGACTGAAGCTATGGGCCTGGCGATTGCCGTCGAGTTGCCGCTGGTAATCGTTGACGTACAACGCGGCGGCCCTTCCACAGGATTGCCGACGAAAACCGAGCAGGCCGATCTGTTGCAAGCGCTTTACGGACGCAATTCCGAAGCGCCGATTCCCGTTTTGGCCGCTGCCACTCCGGGTGATTGTTTCTGGATGGCAGTGGAAGCGAGCCGCATCGCTGTGCGGTATATGGTTCCCGTGATTTTGCTGACGGACGGATATCTTGCGAACGGCGCAGAGCCGTGGCGCATTCCGAATCTGGACGACATTCCGGACTTTCCCGTTAAGTTTGAAACGAATCCGGAAGGCTTCCAGCCATACCGGCGCGATCCGCAAACACTTGCGCGTCCGTGGGCGATTCCGGGAACGCCCGGATTGGAACATCGCCTGGGTGGACTGGAAAAACAGGACGTCACTGGAAACATCAATTACGAACCGCTGAATCACGAACATATGGTTCGTCTGCGTGCCGCGAAGGTCGAAGCCATCGTTCAGGATATTCCTGACATCGTTCCTGCGGGCGATCCCGATGGCGATTTACTTATCGTCGCGTGGGGCTCGACGTACGGCGCAATCACTGCGGGCGTGAACGCACAGCGCGCGCTCGGAAAGCGTATCGGACATGTTCACTTGCGCAATTTGAATCCACTTCCGCGAAATTTGGGCGAAGTGATGGAACGCTATAAGCACGTTTTGGTGCCTGAAATGAACATGGGCCAGCTAATTCTTGTTCTGCGCGCGAAGTATCTGGTGAATGCGCAAGGCTTCAACAAGATTCAGGGCCGGCCATTCAAGCAATCCGAAATTGAATCGAAGATTGAAGAAATATTGGATTAGTCTCGAAAAAGATTTGGGCCAATCAAGGAGATTTCAGTATGGCAACTACGACTCTTCCACCGTTGACGAAGAAGGATTTTCAAACCGACCAGGAAGTCCGGTGGTGCCCGGGCTGCGGTGACTACGCGATTCTTTCCGCGGTGCAATCCGTATTCCCGGAGCTGGGAATTCCGCGCGAAAAGTTTGTGGTGATTTCGGGCATCGGCTGCTCAAGCCGCTTCCCGTATTACATCAATACATTTGGATTCCACACGATTCACGGCCGCGCGCCTGCCGTGGCCACCGGATTGAAGTTGATGAATCCAGATTTGGAAGTTTGGGTGGCTACTGGAGATGGCGACGCGCTGAGCATCGGCGGCAATCACACAATCCACATGCTTCGTCGGAATGTGGGCCTGAAGGTTCTGCTGTTCAACAATAAAATTTACGGTCTGACCAAGGGCCAGTATTCGCCTACGTCGGAAATCGGCAAGAAAACAAAGTCCACTCCCTACGGGACGGCGGATCGTCCGTTCAATCCGGTTTCGCTGGCAATCGGTTCCGAAGCGACATTTGTTGCTCGCACCGTGGACGTTTTCATGCAGCACATGAAGGACACGATTAAGCGCGCTGCCGGGCACAAAGGTTCTGCGTTCATCGAGATTCTGCAGAACTGCAACATTTTCAATGATGGCGCATGGCGTGACGTTACCGAGAAAGAAGCGCGCAGCGAGCACGTCGTTCAGCTCGAGCATGGCAAGCCGCTTATCTTCGGGAAAAACCGCGACAAGGGCATTCGCCTGAATGGCTTCGAGCTCGAAGTTGTGCAACTCGGGAACGGAATCAGCGAAAGCGATCTGCTGATTCACAACGAAACGCATCCGCGGCCAGCTTATGCTTTCCTGCTGGCGCACATGGAACAGCGCCCCGGATTCCCAACTCCAATCGGAGTGCTCCGAAATTGGGCCGACGTGCCGCGCTACGAAGACATGGTCAACGATCAAATTAAAGATGTAATCGCGAAGAAGGGTAAAGGCGATTTGGCGAAGCTGCTTCGCGCCGGCGACACGTGGGAAGTAACGGCGTAACAGAATCTGTGTTCACCGATAAAATAAAAGGGCGAGGCCTAGCGGCCTCGCCTTTTTATTTTTCTGACCAATGCGCGAATTGGTGTATCCTGCCGGGCGTTTGGAGAACAACCGGATCGGTTGCCGGGGGCCACACTGTCTACTCGATCTCGACAGATCGTTTTTGTTGCAACCGTGACGCTATTCGCGGCGTCCTCAGCAACCGCCAGGACTCACCGTGCCATCAGTCCGAGATCCGGCTCATCCGTCTATCAAAATTCCGAGTCGGGACTAAAACATCTGGTACAGGACGCAATTGCAGCGGCCAAAGCAAATGATCAGACCACGCTTGCAGAGTTGACTGACTCCATGGTTCTTCCGCCGCCGGAAGAGTGGTTCCTGAAAGTGTTTGGTCCGCAGTGGGGGAGCGTTTACGCCAAGCTGTACGCGGAAAATAGCGGCCGCGTGGCGGCAAATCTCGCCAACATATTTTCAGAGGCGGCGGCACAGAACTTCTCGATTAACGAGGTCACGCAATTCAAGAACTCATGTGACTTTTCCGCAGATCAAGACGAGTATCCGATGCTGGCTGCTCGTGTAATCCCGGAACCCTTCAGCCTCGTGAGATTCTCGAAGGGCAAGGAGATACGCACCCTTCGTTTCATGGCTTATGTTGACGGTGGATTTAGGTTTCTTGGATTGCTTCGCGTTCCCGCAGACCTATACCCCGGCGTAGGAAAGGCGACGGGATTACCAGAGGAGGCCAGTCCGCAAACCCGTCCGATTGTCGTTGCAACGGACGTTCAGTAGGCCAAGGCTATTCATCCAGTGCCGCCGGCCTATCCGAGCGAGGCCCGTCGATTACACATCGAAGGCAAAGTCATCATTCATGCGATTATCAATCAAGACGGGACGGTTGGGAAACTGCGCGTGATGCGCGGACAGTGTCCATTTGCAAAGGAAGCGGTAGGTGCTGTGAAGCAATGGCGATTCAGTCTAACACTTCTTAACGGGACGCCGGTAAGAGTAAGTTCGATTTTTGAACTTAATTTTCGGCTGAGCCGATAGCAATTCATCCGATGCGGCGATAAGGTTCTTGCGGTTGGCTCCGCATTTCCGATGCGCCACACTCTCGATTCAAAATTTCCGCATTGATTGCCCGAGTTTCAATTGGCGCGCGGGTCCTACTGTCCTCGTCGCCCGCGGCCCGTCGCAGGCGTCGCGCCCTCGAGCGAAATCGGCGTCAGATTTGCTTGCTTCAACTGATTGTTCACCGCTGCGAGGTCCACGTTTTTCACGGTGGTCCATTTTGCCATTGCAGCGGCGCCAATTTTCTGTGCCTGCGCAAACGCGTTCATCACTTGCAGACTTGGCGCGCTGTCCGGCCCTTCGACTGCTTGCAGCACCTGGCCGAGTTCCCCGCCTACGAACATCAGGCTCGTGACATCTGCGGATGGCGCAGCCACTCCGCTTGAATCCGGAGTGGATGGCGCAACTACGCCGCCGATTTCAGCGGCTTTTGCGTCGAGAGCAGCGAGCGAATCGAGCAGCGCGGTATTGCCAGCAGCTTGCGTGCGCAGAGTGGTGATCTGCGCGCGGACGCGCGTGACTTCTCCACGAGCCTTCGCAACGTCCGCAGATTTCGCGGACACTTGCTGAGCGATCTCGAATTGCCGCTGAAGCTCCGGAAGTGAAGTCTTCACGTGCGGATCCATTTTCACAACGAGCGTCTGCGCGTCGCTCTTGCCATCTGCTGTCAGTTTCACCGTGTAAGACCCGGGAACGGCCCAGATTCCTCCGCCGCCTCCGCCACCACCTCCACCACGGCCACCACCGACACCGGGGGCCGTTGCGTAGTGAACATCCCAGGTCCAGCGATGCATTCCTGCGGCGGCAGAAAGAGTTTCGGGCGTACGATTCCAATACGCGGGAATATTTTGAGCCGCCCCGCCACGTCCGCGGCCGCCACCACCTCCGCCACCTTCGGCGCTTGAATATGTGCGAACGCTCTTACCGGCGTGGTCGAGAATTTCCAGAGTGACGGGTCCGCTCGCCGTCGACTTCAAGTAGTAATCAATGATCGCTCCGTTTGGCGGATTTTCCGTTTCAGCGGAACCGTAGGGGAGGGGCGTGCCGCCTCCGCCGCCAACGCGCCGACGAAGTGCGGTTTGCGGCTTGAATACCATTGTATCGGGAGCTGACGTCATCGCCGCAATCTGGCGCAGCGCCGTGATGTTATCCAGCACCCAGAATCCGCGGCCGTGCGTGGCAACGATCAAGTCGTCGCCGTGAATTGCGAAATCGCGCGCGGAAGAATGCGGCAAATTATTTTGCAGCGGCTGCCAGTCGTCGCCGTCGTTGAATGAAACGTAGACGCCCAGTTCTGTTCCGGCAAACAGCAAACCCTTGCGAACGGTGTCTTCTTTAATCGCGTTGACGTAGCTGCCGTCTGGAATTCCATTCGCGATGGCCTTCCAGGTTTTCCCGTCATCGCGCGTTCGGTAGATGTATGGCTTGTAATCCTCGAGGCGGTGGCGATCGACTGACGCGTACGCGGTTGCGCCGTTAAAATGCGAGGCTTCCATCAGAGACACTTTGCTCCACGCGGTCATTTCTGGTGGCGTCACGTTCGCCCATGTCTTGCCGCCATCGCGGGTAACGTGAATTAGTCCGTCGTCGGTGCCGATCCAAATTGTGTCGGCGGCCAGCGGTGACGGCGCAATCGTGTAGATCACTCCCGAGCGCGGAGTTCCGTTGCCATCGGCTGCTGCAGCTGCGTCAAGATTCGGGGGCACGCCGGGATTTTCGCGGGTCATATCCTTGCTGATGCGCGCCCAATTCTTTCCGCGGTCCAGCGTCTTCCACAAATATTGATTGCTGAAATAAAGTGCGTGGCCCGGCGCTTCTGAAAAAACGACGGGAAGGGTCCACGTGTGTCGAAAGGGGCCTAATTCGGCGGAGCCAAGCATGGGCGTGATGTTGTGGCCTGCATTGTCGCGCTGATCGCAGACCGAAACTGTTCCGCCATAAAGAATGTTTGAATCAGAAGGATCGACGGCGACGTAGCCGCTTTCTCCTCCGGCGCAAATCGGCGCCCAATCGCGTATGTAAGAAATCGATCCGTAGATCCCACGGCTGACAGATTTCACCGCGCCGCTATCCTGCTGCGCGCCATAAACCCAGTAGGGATCCTGATTATCGGCGACCACGTGATACACCTGCGCAGTCGGCTGGTTGTACCAGGAACTCCAAACCAGGCCGCCATCCACGCTGACCACGACACCCTGATCGCTCGCGAGAATCATGCGCTGGCCGTCGTCGGGATAAATCCAGAGTTGGTGATAATCGTCGCCGCCGGGCGCGCCCTTCGTCGGAATGAAAGTTTTGCCGCCGTCATCAGAACGATAGACGGAAGTGTTTGAGACGTACAATTTGTCGGGATTCTTTGGGTCCACCGCGGTGACACAGAAATACCAGCCCCGCCCCCAAATGCGCTGATCGTTATCCATCAGCTGCCATGTGGCGCCTGCATCATTCGAGCGATAGAGCCCGCCCTTCTTCGCCTCCGAGTTGTCCACAATCGCGTAAACGCGATTTGGATCGCTGGGAGCGACGGCTATACCGATGCGGCCATCACCATCGGTGGGCAATCCGCCTGTGAGTTCGTTCCAGGTGCTGCCGCCGTCTGTGGATTTGTAAAGTCCGCCGCCGGGGCCGATAGACGGAGGATAAATTGTCCACGGTGGACGGCGCGTAGCCCACAACGAGGCGTAAATTGCTTGCGGATTTCGGGAATCAAATGCGAGATCTATCGCGCCGACATTTTCATTCTTGTAGAGAACTTTTTGCCACGTCGCGCCGCCATCGGTAGAACGGAAGACTCCGCGGTCCGCATTCGGGCCGTACGCGTGGCCGAGAGCAGCGACGAATACAACATTCGGATTTCGCGGGTCAACGAGCACGCGGCCGATTTGGCGCGTGTCATCAAGACCAATGCGATTCCAGGTTTTTCCGGCGTCGCTGGACTTGTACATGCCATTGCCGTACGAAATTTGCGAGCGCATGTCAGCCTCGCCAGAACCGACGTAAATAATATTTGGATCACTGGGCGCGACGGCAATTGCACCGATAGACGCGACGCCTTCTTTATCGAAAATCGGGTTCCAGCTTTCACCGGAATTTGTGGATTCCCATACACCGCCGCCGACTGAGCCAAAATAAAAATGATTGGGCTGGCCGGGCACACCCGTAACCGCCCCGGCGCGGCCTGCGCGGAATGGGCCGATCATCCGCCACTTCAGGCCGGAGAAAAGATTCGGATCTCGCGGTCGCTGTTGAGCAGATTGTTGAGCGGATTGTCGCGCCAGTCCGTGACCTGGCCAAAATAAAATCGCGAGCAGAGCAAGGCTTAGGGATGGGGTCCAACCAAGAATATGAGTGAACACAAAACTCCGGAACGCTCTCATGATTGTTCTCTCCAATGAATTGAAACTAAAGCCAGTAGGACTTATATGGCAGATGTGCTACCGAGCGCAAGCGTCACGGCACTCAGGATTTAGTTCGTGTTTCCGCCACCGTGCATTGCTTTGCAAATCTTGCAAAGCGCGGAAGGCTCCGTATTGTCCACGTGATGGTGCACGGGTTTCACAGTTTTCAGATAAGCGAAAATCGACGTGAGATCTTCGTCCGTCATACCGCGATAGACTTCGGTCGGCATGATTGGATTGAACTTGCGCGCTCGGACAGAGCCAGTCCTTAAGGCGTCAACAAACATTTTTGTATCGTAATAAGAAATTCCCGAAGGATCGGGAGTGAGATTCGAGCTGGCGACTCGTCCGAACGGGCCGCTCAAAATGAATCCGCCGCCCCAATCCATTCCGGGCAGCATCATCCCGTGGGAATCTTGCGGAGTGTGACAATCAGTGCATCCGCTCATTGTCGTCATGTATGCGCCGCGCTTTTCCGGTGTGGAAAGATCAGGCGCCGAAACCGGGGTCGCGAGCGGCGCCGGTACATTTCTAATCAGATATTTCACCGGAAAAATCAACTCGGTTTGCGGCAAAGAATTGTGGACCGGCGGCAACGTTCGTATATACACAACGATCGACGCAAGATCTTCGTCGGACATCGAACGAAAATGCTCGTAGGGCATTAGCGGAAATAACGCGCGGCCATCGTGTCCCACACCTTCGCGAATCGCGCGAGCGAGTTGATCGTCCGACCAATTCCCAGCGCCGGTTTCGGGATCGGACGTGATATTTGGCGCAACAACACGGCCCGGCAAATCGTTAAATGGAATTACCTGACCCGCGCCCAGATTAGATTGGATGACGCCTGACCCAAGCGCGGTCCAATCGCGCGGCGTATGGCAAAAAATGCAGCCGCTGACATTGTCCGCGAGGTACTTCCCGCGCGCAAGACGCTCCGGAGAACTTTCAAACTTCCGGGTATCCGTTTGCCGCTTGCGTGGCCCGATGAACGGGTGCCAGCCAATCGTGAATGAAATTCCTGTTGCCGCCAACAGCATCACGATGACCAGCGTCCAACCTAGAATTTTCCCAAACTTTTTCATTGTTGCGTCGCCTCGCAGTCCATCGGGCGCCCCTGCAAACGTACACTTTGCTCGCCGGACTTACGTTGCTGAAAGGTTTCGGCCCCTAATAGATCGCTGTGAGGCGAGATTGTATTGAACGGGCGCGCCGGACGCAACGAGTTATTTAACGAATAATCGGTGGGGATTTCACAAGCCGCGAACCCATCATTTTTACGTTCACAACTTCAAGGAAAGTCCGTGAGTCTTATCGAGCGCGGGTCGTCAGAATTGCGGACTGATTTAGCAGCGGCATCCAATGATCGCGTGCGGCGATGAATTCCGTCATATCTCTGCTGGCGACCGGTTCCGCCGGAGGCAAATGGAGCGTTTCAAAATTGCGATAAGTGCCGTTCTGTAAAATGCGGAAATCAAGATGCGGACCGGTGGCGAGTCCGGTCATACCCACCAGGCCGACACGTTGTCCGGCGTCAACATGTTCGCCGACGTGAACGAGAATTCGCGAAAGGTGCATGTACATTGTTTCGTAGCCATTCGAGTGAGTGATGCGAACCAAATTTCCGGAACCACCAGACATTCCCGCAAAAGTGACGTGTCCGTTGCCGATGGACTGAACCGGCGTACCGATTGGCGCGCCATAATCAACGCCGAGATGCGGCCGATACGTTTTTAGAATCGGGTGGTAGCGCGACTGGCTGAAATGCGATGTAACCGGCGCGGCAAACTTCAGCGGCGATCGCAGAAATGCTTTTTGCAGAGCGTCGCCGTCAGGGCGAAAATAGCCCGGCGTGCCAGTTGCATCGTGGAACAGCACAGCTTGATACGGATGTCCGGCGTTATCGTATTCCGCCGCGAGGATTCGGCCATAACCGGCGGCTTGCCCACTCAAATACAATTTCTTTTCGACCAGGACGCGAAAGGTGTCGCCCACGCGCGTGTCCGTGTAAAAATCCAAATCCCAAGCGAATATTTCAGCCAGGCGGACCGCGAGTTCCGGCGATTCTCCGGCGTCCGTAACTGCATTGAAGAGTGAACCGCGAATATTTCCGGTGACAGCTACAACATCCGTGTGCGATGGAATTGTTTGAATGTGCGATTCAAAGCCCTGCGGCTGTCGCTCAATGCAAAGCATGCGATCGGCGTCAATTTGATAGCGCACGTTGCGCAATACTCCGGTTACCGAGCGGCCAACCGAAAGCAAATTTCCTGCGTGAAAATGGCGCGGGTCGAAAATTGTCTGTGTTGAACCAACAATACCGGCCGATGTCCCCGGATCCAGTCCCATGCGACGCAGAGAATCGCTAATGGAAATTCCAGGCGTCACGCGGTCGCTGGTGTAAAGAACCACTGTGGTTGCTATTTGGCGAGCTTGTTCGGCTGCCGCGCGGACCTCTTGCGCGAACGCTTGGTCGGCTTGATGGCGTCCGCGAAATACTCTAGCCAGCAGCCCGGCACTTGCGACTGCCAGCAATACGTAGATCGCAATATGAAGAACACGGCGAATCAATGCGATTTGCACCTTAAACTAGAGATTTCAGAAAAGCCGGGCGCGTAAAACCATGTCAGTTCTGTTTGGCGAACCGGCTGAACAATTTTCTGCGGCTACGGATTCATTTGTGCCTGAATTGCCGCCCTGTGTCAAAGCCGAATTCGTTTGCTCGGCCTGGAAAGGCAATACTGTCTGAACGACGCGTCCGGAAAAATCACGCGAAAACACCATGCGCAGTTGCAAGGATTCAATACGACGCGGAGAAGACTGGCTATCGCAAGGGGAGGATGGCAGCCAAAGGCGCGGAAACCAGGTGCCCCGCCGCAAAGAAATTCTGCTCTTTTAATGAACGATAAATGCGTCCGGCAATCGCGGCTGCATATGGACCATCGTCCTTGTGCGAATGTCCGCGCACTAAGACAACGAGCGCGATGCGCGGATTTTCCTGATCGGCATAGGAAACAAACCAGCCCAGGCGCGATCCATCATCCGAGCATGTGCCAGTCTTACCGAGAGGCTGCTCGCCTTCATGGTTGTAGCTGGACTTTGCCGTGCCATATAGAACGGCGGCCTGCATGCCTTCGCGGATATCCGAAACGTACGGCCCAATACTAAGCTGGCGTTTTACGCGCGGCGCGAAATCGCGGAGAGCCTCATCGCTGCGCGGGTACTGCAAGTAGTACATCGTGCCGCCGTTTGCGAGTGTTGCGACGAGCGACGCTAGTTCGAGCGGGGTCATTTGAATGCCCTCGCCGAAACTGGACATGCGTGCAACGCCGCCGCGCTTCGGCGCTTCTGCGGTCACGCTGCCCGCCTGCTCTTCGGGAATGCTGTAGCCTGCAAGTTCACCGAGACCGAGCAAATGCGCGTAACGCGAAACCGTATCGAATCCCATGCGGTTGCCGAGCGATTCAAAAAAGATGTTGTTGGAATGCGCCATGGCCTCCGTCAAATTCATGTAACGGCGCGGCGCTACCTTGATCATCGAATCCCGCGTAATTATGCCTTCCTGCAATGCGGCCAGCGCAATCGTGGGCTTGATCGTGGAGCACGGAATAAATCCTGGGGAAAATGCCAACTTCTGATTCACGACGGTTAGAATTCGTCCCGTCGCAGGATCAATGGCAACTACAGAACCATTATAGCGTCCCAACGCCTGTACAGCTGCGGCGCGGACGATCGGGTCGTCATACTTCGTGAAATCATCCTTCGTCGAATCGGCGAAGGTTGGAACGCCAACAAGTTTATGGGTAGTTGTCTTGCGCGACGCTGATGACGATCGCACGGAAGCAGATGTCTTGGTGGAGGCGCTCTTTACCGGGGGCTTCGCGGTCGCAGCCGCGGCCATCGCTGGCTGGTACACCATCGCCAGAGACAGTGCGAGTGCCAAGAAACGGCCGGATTCTGCTCGTGTAGACATACCTTGATTTCTTCAATTCCATCGCAAATCAAACAGTACCTGTGCGCCAAAGCTGCGAAGGTGGTACAGCTTACGAGGAACAGCAGTCCGGATGCAATAGGAAATTCGTTTAGTTGTAACGACTGGGCAATAGTACTTTTTACTGGAGCATTCGGTGCTCCACAGTATTTGATGCGGTTAGGGGCTACCCGGGATCCAGGCTATGGGAGTGAATTATTCCATCCCAGTCGAATTGTATAGAACAGGCACAGACCCTGAATCCCAGGATCTGTGCCGATTCCGAACGCTTGCTTATCTATGTGGAACTTCCCTAGCGAGTTGCAGGGCGTGGACGTGCAGCACCAGCTCCGGCCGCAGCGGCGTGTGCGGCGGGAGCCGACTTTTCGCCCTGTGCAGCCTTTGCACCTGATGCAGATTCCTCAGCCGGCGCAGCGCCGTTTGACGCCGACATCTTAATTGGAAGCCCTAATTGCTTACGAAGTGCAGCTTCCAGTTTGTCGCGGATGCCGGTGTTTTCCTTTAGGAAAACTCGTGAATTCTCGCGGCCCTGGCCCATGCGCTCGGTACCGTAGCTCATCCACGTTCCGGACTTTTCGATCAATCCCTTATCAACGCCCAGATCGATCAAATCGCCTTCGCGCGAAATACCCTCTCCATAAAGGATGTCAAATTCAGCTTCGCGGAACGGCGCGGCAACTTTGTTTTTCACCACTTTTCCGCGCGTGCGCGAGCCAACAACTTTGTCGCCTTCTTTGATGGCCTGAATGCGGCGGATATCGAGCCGGATTGACGCATAGAATTTCAGCGCGCGGCCACCGGTGGTAGTTTCCGGATTGCCGAACATCACGCCAATCTTCTCGCGAATCTGGTTAATGAAAATCAGGCAGGTATGAGATTTTGAAACGATGCCCGTCAACTTGCGCAGCGCCTGTGACATCAGACGCGCCTGAAGACCCATTTGCGGGTCGCCCATGTCGCCTTCGAGTTCAGCCTTCGGAACTAGCGCGGCAACAGAATCCACCACGATGATATCCACCGCACCGGATTTGATCAGGGCCTCCGCGATCTCCAGTGCCTGCTCGCCGTTATCCGGCTGCGACACCAGAAGGTTATCCACATCCACGCCAAGCTTCCGCGCGTAGATCGGATCGAGCGCGTGCTCAGCGTCAATGAACGCCGCCTGGCCGCCCATTTTTTGCGCCTCTGCAATCACGTGCAGAGACATGGTTGTTTTGCCGCCCGATTCTGGACCGAAGATTTCGATCACGCGTCCACGCGGAAATCCGCCCACGCCTAATGCTGCATCCAGGCTGATCGAACCGGTAGGAATTACGCTTACGGGGACCAACACTTCACGGCTGCCAAGGCGCACGATGGAGCCTTTGCCGTATGACTTTTCAATCTGCGAAATTGCGTTTGCTAGATTTACTGCCTTTTCGTCAGCCACAGCAATCACCTCGGAAGGGAGATTTCAAGGATGGAAATGGGGACCTGACGCGGAGAGTATGCCAAAGAGTAGCGGTTTCGCATAGGCCTCATAAACGGCATCGTAGCACAAGGCGAACAAAAAGCAAACACTTTTTGAAGCTATTTTTGAGGCTCTCTGTGGATATCGTGCCGTTCCCGGCTAACACCGTTGCGATCAACATCTTAGCAGTGATGCGATTGCCACCTCAGCTCGAAATCTCGCGCCAATCGGAAACGATGAAGCGTATTTGAATATCGCGATGGACGGCGAAGCCGCCCGCGTCACCTGGAATATGTGTAAAACCCGCGCCCGGATTTTCTTCCCAGCCAGCCCGCCGCAACGAGTTTCCGCAAGTGCGGACACGCGCGATATTTCGAGTCTCCGAATCCTTTGTAGAGCACATCCAGAATATCGACACACACATCAAGCCCGATGAAGTCGGCGAGTTCGAGCGGGCCCATCGGATGATTCATGCCGAGCTTCATCACCGCGTCCACGGCTTCGGGAGTGGCGACGCTCTCCATCACGCAGAATGCCGCTTCATTGATCATCGGCATCAGCACGCGGTTGCTGACGAAGCCCGGCGCATCGTTCACGGCCACCGGCTTTTTCTCAAGCTTTTCGCAAAGCGCGACGGTCGTCGCAAATGTCGCGTCACTGGTCTGCAGAGCGCGAATTACTTCCACGAGCGTCATTACTGGCACGGGATTCATGAAGTGCATGCCGATAAATTGCTCCGGGCGCTTGGTTGCCGCGGCAAGCGTGGTTATCGCAATGGATGATGTGTTCGACGCGAGAATTACGCCGGGCCGCAGCAACGAATCGGCTTCGCGCAGCACGGAAAGTTTTAGGTCGAGCCGCTCAGGAACAGCTTCCACACCAAAATCAGCACGAGCCAAGGCGGATGCATCTGTCGTGGCATGCACGCGCCCCAGTACGCCGGACTTGTCCGCCTCCGCGAGCTTCCCTTTTTTCACTTCACGGTCGAGATTCTTTGAAATGGTTTCCATTCCGTGATCGAGAAAGCGCTGGTCGACATCCTTCAAAATCACATTGAAACCGGCGCGCGCAAAAATGTGCGCGATTCCGTTGCCCATGGTACCGGCGCCGATCACGGCGACCGTCTTAATCGCATCAACACTCATGATTCCTCCGGAAGTATATGAAGGGCAAGAGAAACACAGGCATCATCGGCGGTCAAGCCCGGTGAAGCACGCGGCCGCTTAAGCTGCCGAAGTTCGCCCGAGGACTCCGCGAAGAATTGCCCGTGCCCGGTCCTCATCTTCCCGCCAAACGAGCAAATCCTCTCCAGATGGGAATGACGAAACTCGCCAGCAACGGATTCCCTGCTGTATCAGAGCATCGAGCAGTGGCTGCGCGAGATCAGTTTCGCCGCCGGACCAGATCTTCACGGGCGCACGCAACTGTTTCGGTGCGCCGGAAGCCTCACTGAATTCACGACCGGAATTGTCGGACTCACTTTCCCAATTTGTTTCGACGGCCAGCGCAGATACAGGACGCAGCGCTTCTTCCGCAATTCTTTGCGCAACGCTCAGATCGGACGCGCAGACGCGTACTTCCCAATGAGGCAAACCATAAAAGCTAAGAGCGAACGGTTGGGAAAGCGCAGCTGCATAATCCCGGCGCTGAAATTCCTTGTAGAAAATTCCTTCCTCGTCCAGCGCGCTTAGTACAACCGAGAAGGTAACAGGATCCTGGCCGCGCCAGAGCACCGCGGACGGCTCAGAGTGAGATGTAGCGGTTGGCGTTTCTTCCGCTTGCACATTCATCGCACTTAATTCCAGCGCCACGCCGCAGTCCGAGCAACGAACGAAGCCCGCGCGGTATTCCGCTTTGCATTGAGGACAGAACATTGATGGGTAGATGAAACTTCTAAGCTCCTGGATTCACGACCAGTTCACTCCTAAATTAAAACCGTTCGACGGCCAGCGCGACAGCGTTACCTCCGCCGAGGCACAGCGCCGCGATGCCGCGCTTCAGATTCCGCCGCTGCAATTCGTACAGCAGAGTCACGAGTACGCGCGCGCCGGATGCGCCAATCGGATGGCCAAGCGCGACAGCGCCGCCATTTACGTTTACTTTTGTTGGGTCCAGCCGCAGCTCGCGCGTGACGGCCATCGCCTGCACGGCAAACGCTTCGTTCAATTCAACGAGGTCAACATCGCGGTCGCGATTCCATCCAGTTTTCTTCAGCAATTTTTCGACGGCCTCCACCGGCGCCATCATTACCCACTGCGGCTCCACGCCGCTCACGGCCTGCGCGACAATTCGCGCCATTGGCGTCTTGCCCAGCCGCGCCGCATTCTGCTCGCTCGTCACGACGACCGCGGCAGCACCATCATTTGTGCCCGGCGCGTTGCCCGCAGTAACCGTGCCGTCTTTTTTGAACGCGGGCCGGAGTTTCCCGAGCGTTTCCATCGAAGTATCCGCGCGCGGAGATTCATCCTTATTCACCACGATAGCCGCGCTCTTTTTCTGTGGCACTTCAATCGGAAGAATCTGCGAATCAAAATATCCGGACTGCATCGCGTGCAGAGCTTTCTTGTGGCTGTCGACGGCGAAGCGATCCTGGTCCTCGCGCGTAATTTCGTATTTCTCCGCGACGAGTTCGCCGGTCATCCCCATGTGAAAATCGTTGAACGTATCCCACAGGCCGTCGCGAATCATGGAGTCAATAATTTCGCCGTTGCCCAGCCGATAGCCATTCCTCGCGCCCGGCAGCAGGTATGGACAGTTGGACATGCTCTCCATTCCGCCGCCAACGCCGATTTGAATGTCATCCAGCTGCACGCCCTGCGCGATCAGCCCGACCGCCTTCAGCCCCGATCCGCAAACTTTATTAATCGTCATCGCCGCAACGCGCGAATCAAGTCCACCCCGCAGTCCGGCCTGACGCGCCGGATTCTGCCCAAGTCCCGCGGACACCACATTTCCCATAATCACTTCGTCCACCGACTTCGGCTCGATGCCGGCCCGGCGCACAACTTCTGCAACAACTTTCGCGCCAAGTTCAGTTGCAGCGAATGACGACAAACTTCCCTGAAATTTTCCAATCGGTGTGCGAACGGCGCTCAAAATTACGGGCTGATGCATTACGTGCGGCTCCTATGGCTGAATACTCAGTATAAGGACGGAGCGGCGGGCGGTCAATTTAAGGCACCGCTCGATCTTTCTCAGCTCTTCTGTCCGCGCCCGCTGCGCGTCTCTGCGTTAAATCTTTTCGCTCTGGCTCCCTGCCTCCGACCTCGCAAGCTGACTTGTACATCGCAAATAAGCTACGATGCAGCGTATGCCAAAGCTTGTCGACGTTGCGGGCGGCGCTCCTCCGGTCGATTTCCTGAACGCGCAGCAACGAGCGGCCGTGCTGCATGACGCAGGCCCGCTGCTCGTAATCGCAGGCGCAGGCACCGGCAAAACTCGAGTGATCACCGAGCGCATTCGCTGCCTGCTGGAAACTCAACCGGATCTGGCCGGAGAACAAATCCTCGGCCTGACGTTCACCGAAAAAGCCGCCGGAGAAATGAAGTGGCGCGTTTCGCAAACGGTTGGCGAGCGCGGACAGAAAGTTCAGCTCAGCACGTTTCACGCGTTCTGCGCAACTATTCTGTCTGAACTCGAGCCGGCCACGCGTGTTCTCGATCAAGTGGACCACTGGATACTTCTGCGGCGAAACTTACGGCTTTTGCAACTTGATCGTTTTCGTCGTCTGGCCGAACCCGGACAATTCCTCGGCGACTTCGTAAAGTTTTTCTCGCGCTGCCAGGATGAACTCGTCACGCCGGACATTTATCAGGCATATGCGCATGGGTTGACTACGCAAGCCCGCCGCGCACTCGCTCACGGTTCGACGCTGGAGCCGGACGCCGCGCACCTTCTCGAAGAAGAAGCCGCGCGCCAACAAGAAATCGCGCGCGCCTATCGCGCCAGTGAGCAATTATTGCGCGAAGGGCGCCTGCTCACATTTGGCTCGATGATTCTGGACACCGTCCGCCAAATTGACGCCGATCCGGAATTCGCCGCACGGCTTCGCGAACGTTTCCGCTACATCCTTGTAGACGAATTTCAAGACACGAATATCGCCCAACTCGAACTGCTGTGGCGTCTAGCGAAAGGCCACCGAAATATTGTCGCGGTCGGTGATGACGATCAGGCCATTTACCGATTCCGCGGCGCATCATTCGGCAGCTTCCAAATCTTCATCCAGAAATTTGCCGGAACGGAAGCGAAAGCTGCGGCAAGTCCACCCGTGCTAGCGCTCACACAGAATTACCGCTCCACCGAGCGCGTCCTGCGCGTCGCCACTCAAGTTATTTCGGTCAACGAGAAATCCGATCTCTTTCCGAAGAAAACTCTGACGGCCTCCAAACCCCTCGGCGAGAAAGTCCGCATCGTAGAACTCGTCAGCGCCGCGCACGAAGCGCGATGGGTAGCCAATGAAATTGCGCACCTGCACGCCGCGAAAGCGGAGTGGCGAACTTTCGCGGTGCTGTATCGCTCACACACACACCGCAATTTGCTCGTGCAGGAACTTGGTAAGCGCCGCATTCCTTTCGTGATTCGCAATCTTTCCATCCTCGAAAACACTTTGGTGCGCGATTTAATTGCGTATCTCCGCCTGATCGCGGCGCCTTCCGACGACGTTGCCGCTGCCCGCGTTCTGGCGATGCCCGGCTGGAAATTCACTCCGCCTGATCTCGTGCGCCTCGCCGAACGCGCAGGAAAATCGCGCGGCAACGCGCTTTGGGATGCGCTCGTCGCGACGACGACCGACGTCGCGCTCGCACAAGGATTAAACGGAGAAGCTCGCGCAGTTGATTTAGTCGAATTCGTCACGCGCATGCGCAAGCACGCCCGAAAACTTTCCGCCGCTGAACTATTTTCCGAACTGGCAAGCAACCTCGATCTCGGCGTGCAAGCTGGCGCCGATTTCCGCGTGTATCACGAACGGCTCGCAGAATTCATTCGTGAGTGGGAACCGAAGAGCGAAACCAGACGCCTCGCGGAATTCGTCGAATACCTCGACCTTTTCCAACAAGCTGGCGGACAAATATCCCTTGCCGAAGAAATAGGCAAAGACGCCGTCCAGCTGATGACGGTGCACGCGGCAAAAGGCCTCGAGTTCGATCACGTTTTTATTCTTCGCCTCACTCGCGGAGCCTTCCCAATCTACGCGAAGAAGCCCGTCCTGGAATTTCCAGATGATCTAATGAAAGAAGCCCGTCCGCGCGGCGATTTTCACATTCAGGAGGAACGTCGCCTTTTTTACGTTGCGCTAACGCGCGCACGCGAACGCCTGACGCTCACAGCCGTCGTGGACAACAAGCGCAACAAACCTTCCACGTTTCTCGACGACATTATCGAAAACGCCGCGCTCACTCGCGGTGACATCGAGCGCCTGGCACCATCGCCGGAATCCGACGCGCAGGAACTTCCAGACGACACGTCCGCATCTGTAACTAAAGCTCAATCCGAAATGTTCGTGAACACCCGCGCCGAAGCAAAAGTATTCTCCGAAATCGCCCGCTGGGCCCGCGAATATCACCCACTCGTGCCGGAACCGCTGCAATTAAGCGCCTCCGCGATCGATACCTACAAAACATGTCCGCAGAAATACTTGTTCAGCAATCTTTGGAAATTGCGTTCCGGCCCGCACGCCGCGTTGAGCTTTGGCAGCGTGATGCACACCACGATCAAACATTTTCTCGCCGAAGTCCGCAAAGGACGCACCGTCGCATTTGAAGAAGTCGTTTCGATTTTCGAGCGCGAATGGACGCCCGCGGGATTCGAGGACGACTACCAGCAAGAGGGCTACAAGAAGGACGGCATCGAACAGCTGCGCATATTCCATTCCGGCATGATTGCCGCGCCGCAGGAAATCGAAGCGCAGGAAAAAACTTTTGAATTGCCCATAGAAGAAAATATCGTCGTCACCGGACGCCTGGATCAAATTAATCGCTTTGGAGATAGCGACCGAGAAATTGTTGACTATAAGACCGGCCGCCCGCGGACAGCCGAGGACGCGCGAAAAGATTTCCAGTTAAGCATTTACGCGCTGGCGGCCACGGAGATTCTCGAATTCGTCCCTGCGCGATTGGTATTTCACTACCTCGCCGATAATTCACGCGTAGAAACATCGCGCGACGAAAAAGACCTGAAGAAGACTCGCCAGATCATCCTGGAAACCGCCGCGAACATCCGCGCCGGGGAATTCGCACCAGACCCCGGGCTATTCAAGTGCAGGAATTGCGCCTTCCGGCCCATTTGCCCGGCTCACGAGCAGCAAACGATTCCATCCGAAAGATAGCAACCAACGGCAGGTTCAACGCGCAATAGAAAACAACAAGGGCGCGAATCGCAATTGCGAAACGCGCCCCTGTTTGAGATCCCGAACGATTCTCCAATTTCTTGTTCGGGCTACTCCCAGCCGCCTTCTACTCCGCGCAAGTTACAAATGAACGATTCTCCTCCGGGGCCTTCTCGCGTTCCGCGTAAAACCGAGCGCGTGCCCACATTCTTCTATACGAGCCGGGAAAACGGAAGTCAAGAAAAAACTCGGCAGAAATTTTGCGCGCCACAGGATTAATTCGCGGACTTCTCACAAATGTCAAGCGCGGTTTGTAGAGGGAAAAAGCTTTTCACGGGCTCGGCGCGGAAAAATATCCCTGACGCGCTTCGACGTTCAAGTTCGGCAGCTTCACGCGCACATCAATCGAATGGTAGGTAACGATGCGGTCCTTGTGGTCCGGCGAATAATACAGTGAATACTGATTGCGAGCCTGATCCGCGATCCGCGAATAGAATCTTTCTAAATCCGCGCGGCTGGACGCATAAAACACATCGCCGCCCGTCGCGACCGCGAGCTTTTTCAATATGCTGTTAATGCGATCTGTCAGCGAGGCGCCGACACCAATCGAGTACACGGTGACTTCCGCGGACTGCGTCATTCTTACGGTGTCCTGAAAACTGTATTTATTCCCCCGGGATTCCACTCCATCCGAAACCAGAAAAATGATCTTGCGCCGGTCGTGCGATCGCGTGCGCAACAATTGCGCGGCCGCGTACACCGCATCATTAATGCTCTTCGTTCCGTTTCCGCCCCACAGTTGCACGCCCGGATTCGCAGGCAGGCTCGGTGTCCCGGGCTGTCCGATCGTCGGGGGCGGCGCCGTGGCCGAATAGTCCGGCTTCGCGACTTGACCGCCGGATACCTGCATGCGTCCAAGCTGCGTCAGGAGTTCATCCGGATCGGAAATGAAGTCTGTCACTTGCTGCGGGAACTGATCGAACCGGAAAATCGCCGCTTCATCGTTGGCTCCGAAGCCTCCGGCGATCGCACGAATACTTTCCTGCAACTGATCCTGCGGCTTCTTTTTCAAAACATCATCCAGCAGGATAACAGCGGAAATCGGCACCGGCTCCACAGACAATCGCGTGATTCTTTGCTCGACGTTATCTTCCAGTATGCGGAAATCCTCTTTGCGCAGAGACGTAACCATTTCTCCATTTTGATCTTTCACCGTCACCGGCACCAAAACCTCCTCCGAGCGCGAAGTAATCGTCGGCGGCTTTTGCTGCGGCGGTGTTGCCTTCTGCGTCGGCGATGTTGTCTGCTTCGGCGGCGGTGGCGGAGGATTTTGTTGTGGCGACCCGGAAAGCGGCAGCGCGAGTGCGATCACGGTTGCGAGAGCCAGAGTTTGGCGTAGACTTTTCATTGGGGTCCGCTCACCATAATATGTATCACGCATCTCCTTTCGGCCCGGACGCATCCAAAACCTACGGAGATATTCCACGGAGAATTATACTATGCGCTTTCGTTCCTTGAGTGTTTTGTTCGCACTAATCGCTTTTTCCACGGGCTTGACCGTTCTTCCAGCTTGGCGATCAGCCGCGGCCGGCACTCCGGCATCCTCGCAGGACCAGTCGATTAAGGTTGGCGTTTCTCTCGTCAGCCTTTACGCCACGGTTCGCGATAATCATAAGGCCATCGTTCCCAACCTTGAGCAAAACGACTTCAAGATCTTTGAGGACAATGTCGAGCAAAAGGTGGCTTTCTTTTCCAAAGAAAAAACTCTACCTCTGACGATGGGTCTGCTCATTGATACCAGCGGCAGTGAAGCGGAAATGATTGGCGCCGAACAGCAGGCCGCCACGCAGTTCCTTCAGCGCGTCATGCAGAAAAGAGACGAGGCGCTTGTAATCACATTTGACCTGGATGTGGACCTACTCGCCGACTGGACGAACGACGTGTCAACACTGGATCGCGCAATTCGCCGCGCCAGAATTAATGCTCCCAGCAGCGGCGGCATGACCACTGCGGGCCCGTTTCCCACCAGCGGTTCCGGCGGAACAAATTTCTACGATGCGGTTTACCTGGCCTGCCACGACAAGATGGCCTCTGAGGCCGGACGCAAAGCCCTGATTATCCTCACTGACGCCGAAGACAATGGCAGCAAAATGAAGCTCGAAGAAGCCGTCGAAGCCGCGCAGCGCGCCGACACCGTGATTCACATGCTGGTTGTCTACGATCCCAGATACGGTGCTAATTTCGGAGCGGCGAAAAAGCTCGCGGAAGATACCGGGGGCCGCGCCATTGACGTGCACAACCAAAAGCAATTACTGAAAGCGTTCGACGAGATTTCCGAGGAACTGCGAACCGAATATTCGCTCGGGTATTATCCAACCAACACGAAACTTGATGGCAGCTACCGAAAAGTAAAAGTGGATGTCACCAACAAGGACTACAAGGCGCTTACCCGCAAGGGCTACTACGCCAAGACCGAAGGAAACTAGCGTGGGATTGCGATCCGACAAAACGCGTCGCGATCCGTGCCACTTCTTAGTTACCGACAGGGCTTCCGGATGATGCTGCGGCAGGCGCTACCGCGTAATATCCCTTCCGTGTGCGGACCTCCAGTTCCTTGTGGCCTGGTACTTCAATCTTGACCTTCCGGAATTTCCCGTCCGTCACGCTGTTTACAGGAATGTAGCCAAGCAAGTACTGACTGCGAAGCTCAACGCTGATGTCCTCAAATCCCTGCAACACATCATCAACGTGGTAAGGAAAGAACGGGCGTCCGCCCGTCTCGAGGGCGAATTTCTCGAGAATCAGATCGCCATCCGTCTTTCCCCATTTGCGGTCAAATTTCTTGCTCGGATCGTTGGATTCTTCCGGCGTGATCCACTGCGTGCTCGTACTGATTGTGTAAACTTGCACTCCAGCCCGTCCCAGCGCGTCAATCGCATCGCTCTTGGTGTGCGAACTTAAATTGTCATCCCCGTCGCTAATCACCACCAGCACCCGGTGTACTTCCGGCGATCCGGTCTTCGGAGGCGGCGCATTTGCAAGCATGTCCGACGCCTTCAGCATCGCGTCGTACAGCGCGGTACCGCCGCCCGCACGTTGCGCATCAATCGTGTTACGTAGCTTCTCCGCATCATTCGTGTAGTTGATCACCACTTGCGGCTCGCTATCAAACGTCATCACAAACATTTGGTCGCGATCTTTCCTCAGGGTGTTGGAAACAAAATTCGTCGCCGCTTCCTTCTCAAATTGCAGGCGAGGACGAATGCTGTTTGAGGTATCCATCAAGAGTCCGAGCCGCAACGGCAAATCAATCTGGCGGCTGAAAAATTCGATCTTCTGTTCGTGATTGTCTTCCAGTACGCGGAAATCAGTTTTTTCCAAATCAACAATGAATTTCTGACGGCGGTTCACTACGGAAAGGATCATATCCACTTCGGCCACGCGCTTCTGAATCGGAGTTCCCTGCTGAATGCCTGCCGATGCAGAGGTTGTCGGAGGGGGCGGTTGTTGTGTCTGCTGACGTGGAAATGCAACAGCACCTGCCAGGGCTACAAAGGCAAGTAATGAAAGAACTCCAAATGTACGGCGCATGAGGAACCCCCGGCGTGCTTTATTCATCGATTATAGGTATCCCTGAAGGGCAGCGTCAATGGATGCTCGCGGCGCACCAACAGCCTCGGCTATTTCCTCCAGATATGTGCGCAATCCCTCATCAAGTGGAGCACGAAAAGTCACTCGCTTCCCAAGCGTTGGATGCACAAATCCAATCCGCGCGGCGTGCAAGAAAGGACGACCCAACTTGGAAAGCTTCTTACCCTGCACGATAGGCTCGCGGGGAGCCCCGTACACAGCGTCGCCCACCACTGGATGTCCGACCGCCGCAAGGTGTACACGGATTTGATGCGTGCGTCCGGTGTGAAGCTGTATCTCAAGTAATGTGAGTGTGCCAATCCGCGCAAGCACGCGCCAGTCCGTGTGCGCCTCGCGTCCTTCGCGGCGCTTGGTCGTCATTCGAGTTCGCCGCAGCAGATCACGGGCAACGGGCAGCTGAATCGTGCCGGTGTCTTCGGCCATCCGGCCATGCACCAAGGTCAAATAAATTTTCTCAACTTCACGCGCGCCAAACTGTTGTGAAAGGGACCGATGTGCCGCGTCATTTCGCGCGACGACCAACGTCCCCGACGTGCCTCGATCCAGCCGGTGCACAATGCCCGGCCGAATCGGGCCAGCCGTGGACGAAAGCGTTCCCAATCTATGTAACAACGCATTCACCAACGTACCGCGCGATTGCCCCGCTCCAGAATGCACGATCATTCCCGCCGGCTTATTGACGACCACGATGTCGTCGTCCTCGTACAAAAGTTCGATGGGAATATCTTCCGCTTCCGCCGTGAGCGGCGGGCGTGACAGCACTTCGATCTGCACACTTTCACCCTCTACAACGCGATGCGACGCGCGCGCCGGTTGTCCCGCCACCAGCACGCGCTCTTCCGCAATTAATTCCTGAATGCGCGTGCGGCTCAGTTCAGGCAATTGCGCTACGAGGTAACGGTCCAGCCGTTCGCCATCGGCATCAGCGGTCACTCTCAGATGACTGGTGTACGCGGCTGACTCGCCAGTCGATAATCTTTCGTTTCGTGGATTTGCAGGCATGATGAAGACCGTAAAAAACCAAGCGCGCCTTTATGAATGCTGCTCCGACGGAGTGCGTTTCTGCAAGAACATCAGTTCAATTGCAAGAATTACAGCACCAATCATAATCACTGAATCCGCCACATTAAATGCCGGCCAGTGATAATTTCCAAACTGGAAATCCAGAAAGTCCGTCACTCTCGAATACAGCAGCCGATCAATTAAATTTCCAGTTGCGCCTCCCAAAATCAGCGCAACTCCCACCTGACCGGCTGGTCCGCCGGCGCGCCCGGAAACCAGCAGCCACGCGAGCAACGCACAGATAATCAGCGTTCCGATCGAAAGCATCGCCGTCAGTCGTCGCGATGGTGAATCCGCGAAAATTCCAAACGCCAATCCCGGATTGCTGGCATGAACAAATGTGAAGAAGTGTTGAATCAGCACCCGGCGGTAACCGAGAGGAGTTCGCACTTCCACGGCATACTTCGTCGCGCGATCTAAAGCGAGAGCGAAAAGTGTTACCCAAATCCAGCGTGTGCGTGAAGGCGCCATGTCAACTCAAGAAGCCGCTGCAGTTCCGCCGAGAAGCGGCGTCACAACCGGCAAACATCGCTCGCACACCGTTGGAAATGCGGCGCTGGCCCCAACCTGCGTCGAGTAATTCCAGCAGCGCTCGCACTTCGTGCCGTCCGCACGCTTGATTGAAATCGCCAATCCGGCTATCGATTCCGAAGCTTTCGCGTCTTGCGCCGCTGCAGAAGTAACCTCCACCTGAGAAACAATGAACAGCGCCGGCAGCCACTTGGAGTATTGGTTCAGCAGTTGAAGTAGTTCGCCGTCCGCGGATAAAACCACTCGAGCTTCCAGCGCCACGCCAATTTCCTTCGCGTTGCGCGCGCTTTCCAACGATTTCAGAACCTCCATCCGCACGCCCGAAAGTTTCGCCCAGTTCTCGGCCTTCTTCGCATCGAACCCCGCGGAAATTTCTTCCGGCGTTCTGAACTCCGCCATATGTACGCTTTCCGGCGCATTCGCATGCTTCGGAAAATACTTCCAGATTTCTTCAGTCGTAAAAACCAGCACGGGAGCCAGCAGCCGCAGCAAAGAATCCGCGATTTTCCAAACGGCAGTCTGGGCGGATCGCCGCTCACGGCTGTTCGCCGCAAATGTGTAGAGGCGGTCTTTCAAAATATCGAAGAAAAATGAACTTAATTCCACAACCGCAAAATCGTGCATCGCGTGGAAAATGCGGTGAAATTCAAAAGTTTCGTACCACGCTTTGCACTCGCCCACCAGCGCGGCCGTGCGTTGCAGCATCCATGCGTCAAATTCTTCAAGCTTCGCGTCCGGCACGGCATCACGCGCCGGATCGAAATCGCTCAAATTGCCAAGCGCAAAACGGAATGTGTTGCGGAGTTTCCGGTACGATTCCGCAAGTTGCTGCATTCCGTTTTCTGACATCCAAATATCAGCCGTGTAGTCGTGCGACGCCACCCACAGACGCAAAATGTCCGCGCCCCATTTTTCGCAAACTTCGCTAGGCAACACCACATTGCCCAGCGATTTCGACATCGGTCTGCCCTGCGCATCCAAAGCCCAGCCGTAAGTCAATACATTTCGGTACGGGGCCGCATCGCGCACGCCTTCCGCGACCAGAAGCGAACTGTGGAACCACCCGCGAAACTGATCTGGCCCTTCCAGATATAGATCCGCCGGCCACGGCAAATCCGCCGAACCGAGCACAGCTAGATTCGAGCATCCGGAATCAAACCACACATCAAGAATGTCATTTTCCTTGCGCCACTTCGCGCCGCCGCACGCGCACTTCGTTCCTGCAGGTAACAACTCCTCGGCAGTGCGCGAAAACCAAGCGTCCGCGCCTTCGCGCTTGAACCATTCAATGACACTTCGCAGCGCCTTCATATCCTCCAGGCGCTTGTTGCAGTCCTCGCAATAGAAGACGACAATCGGCACGCCCCAAAATCGCTGACGCGAAACGCACCAATCCGGCCGATCCGCGAGCATCGACCGCATTCGTTCGTTACCCCACGCGGGCGTCCAGGCAATTTTCGAAATTTCAGCCAGCGCCTTCTCGCGCAATGTTCCAGGCTTCGCCCCGGCAGAATTGCTCGAGGCATCCATGCGAATAAACCACTGCTCAGTAGCTCTGAAAATTACTGGATTGTGGCACCGCCAGCAATGCGGATAACTGTGCGTAAGCTTCGCTTCGCCGAGCAGCATTCCGCGCTCGCGCAGCAGTTTCACAATCACAGGATTCGCTTCAAAAACTGTTTTGCCCAAATATTCCGGCAAACCTTCCGTGTACCGACCCTGATCGTCCAGTGGCGCGTAGGTCTCCAGCCCATATCGCTGACCAGTCTGAAAGTCCTCCGCTCCGTGTCCGGGCGCCGTGTGCACGATGCCCGTGCCCTGATCGAGCGTCACGTAACCTGCAAGCACAGCCGGCACGCGCAAATCTTTCAGGAACGGATGCGCAAATTGTAGTCCCTCAAGTTCTCGACCCTTCCACAGCCCACGCACGCTCGTCGCAGAAACTCCAATGTCGCTAGCAAGCGAAGCAACGCGATCCGCCGCAACGAGTAGCGCGCCCTGCGACGTTTCCGCCACGACATATTCAAAGTCTGGATGAAACGCCAGCGCGCGGTTATGCGGCAACGTCCACGGAGTGGTCGTCCAAATCACAGCGTCCACACCCGCGCCCAATTTTGAAGAAGGCGCGCCGCCAACTACGGGAAATTTCACCCAGATGGAAGGGCTGGTGTCATTTTCGTATTCCACTTCGGCTTCCGCCAAAGCCGTGTGATCGTGAAGGCACCAGTACACCGGCTTCAATCCGCGATACGCATATCCCTTTTCCAGAAAAGTTAAAAACGCATCCGCGGTGCACGCCTCATATTCATGGCTCATCGTCAAATACGGTTTTTCCCACCGCCCGAAAACGCCCAACCGTTTGAAATCCCGGCGGTGTTGCTCCACATACTTCATCGCGAACTCGCGGCATTTCTTGCGGAAGTCGGCGGCACTTACCGCGCCTTTGCTGCCCAACTCTTTTTCTACCTGCGTTTCAATCGGCAACCCGTGGCAATCCCATCCCGGCACGTAGGGCGATCGAAATCCCGCCATGGACTTCGACTTCACGACCATATCCTTCAAAATTTTATTCAGCGCCGTGCCCAGGTGAATCGCGCCGGTAGGGTACGGCGGCCCGTCGTGCAGCAGATATGTCGGAGCATTCGCGCGCGATGCCTGAATGCGCTCGTACAGTCCTTCCGCTTCCCATTTTTCCAGTTGGACGGGCTCCGCCCTCGCCAGACTCGCTTTCATCGGGAAGTCCGTTTTCGGAAGATTCAGAGTGCTTTTTAAGTCCGTTGGGTTCGCCATTTTTTCGTTTGGTCGCTGCAAGTGAGACTGTCCATGCTACCAACGAACGCGCTTATCGCAAAGAGCGCAGACAATTCCGTAACAATCACTTCATCGCGTAGCAACCCGCCGGCCGAAATACACGTCTATAGCATCGGTACGGCGAGTGGAACTCAAACTAGGAGAATTCAGCAGAAGCCAACGAGAAGCACGACACTATCGACGGGCACGACAACATCGAAGGCCACGAAGCTTCCAGAGGCTTCTGCAATCACGGTCATGAACGATGAAAAGGACATGACTTCCCAGCCCGGCCCCGGTACGACTCATCGCGACGAGCGCATTCCTCCCGCGAGCCGATTCACAACACGCCTTCTGCTGCAACGCAGCGGCAGAGCAAAAACAATCCTCTCCAATCTAAAAGATCTGCTGATCGTGCGCTCGCCAAGATTCGCGCACTCGTCGGCCGCAACCCGCACCATTAGCCTCAAGGACGAAAACTTCAGCCGCTCGCAAATCGCGTCTTTCGCCCTTCACGGCAGTCTCGCGTTGTTGCTGTTCCTGTCTTTCGTGGCACAACCTCCAATACTTAAGAAACTTGCTCCACGAGGCATCGACACCTTTTTCGCGCCACCAGCCGATTACCTGAGAAAATTGCTGCTGCCGCCGGATGCCGGCGGAAATCGCGGTGGAGGAGGTGGTGGTGAACGCAATCCTATTCCCGCTACAATCGGCCAGATTCCAAAAATCAGCCAACAGCAAATTGTCGTTCCTTCGGTTCACATATTTCCAAATTCGATTTTGCTATTGCCGCCAACAGTAGAAGGCGCGCAGAATTCGCGTGTTCCCAACAATGATCTGCCCAACTGGGGAGACCCCAATTCCAATGTCCGCACAAACTCCGACGGCCCCGGCTGTTGTGAGGGCATGGGAGACGGCAATGGCACCGGCATTGGTCCTCACCACGGCCCTGGAGTTGGCCCAGCAGACAGCGGCGTCGGCACCAGCGCCATCGGCCCTCCAGGCAATAGCGTCCGCTCCCCGTCATGTCTCTATTGCCCGCGTCCCGAATATTCCGACGAAGCGAGAAAAGCCCGCTTCCAGGGATTAGTAGAGTTGAGCGTCGTAGTCCTCGCCGACGGCAGGCCCGGTCGTATCGAACTCATAAGCGGCCCCGGCTTAGGCCTCGACGAAAGAGCAATCGAAGCCGTGCGCATGTGGCGCTTTAGAGCCGCCGTCGGCCCAAATGGCAAACCGGTTGCCGTCACCATCCCAATCGAGGTGCAATTCCAGTTGTTCTAACTAGTTACGCGGGCCTTTTCGTCTGCGGAAACCTGAGGAGGCCCGCAAACGTCTTATGGTAGGATGGATAGAAGGGCAGCTAGCCTGGCGGAGAGCCCAGACAACTTTTCCGCCGAGATTGTATCTAACTATGTAGCGCATTCTAGCGCCGTGAATCTGGGATATAACTATGCTTAAACTTACGCCTAAGCGGGACCCGAACGCTCCGAAGTCTGAGCCGGTGAATCTTCCGGCCGGTGAATTCACGCCCGGATTGGAATGGAAGAAGCATGCGATGCAACAAAGCTTCTACGGCAATCTGAAGGATTTCTTTACCGAACGCCCCGTGAAGGTTGCCAGGGCTTCTGCGGATGATGCTTTTGCTCCGGTCGAATTCGGCAACGGCTTCACCGACAACTTGAAAGAATGGTTTCGTAGAGGTCCAAAGGCAGCCGGCGGTGCCATGGCTTCCCTGCGCGGAGCAAACGCCCCCGGCATCAAGATCGAATACACGCCCTTCTACAAGACTTTTTTCGCGAATATCAAAGACCTTATCGCGCCGCCCAAACAGGATCCGCTGAAGGTCACCAGCAAGCCAGTAAAGGTTCGCGACATTTGGACAAAGGACGAACTTTTCAGCCGCTCCCAAATTATTTCTTTTGCATTTCACGGTCTCGCGATTCTTATAATTCTGATTCCAATTTTCCGCGCAGTTTCAACCGCCGCAAAAGCGAAGTCGAACAGCAACATGATCATCACCCCGATTGACGTTTCACCTTACCAGGCCAAGCTGCCCCCGGGCGCGAAGCCTGCAGGTGGCGGAGGCGGAGGTGGCGATCACGAACTCGTTGCGGCCAGTAAAGGCAAGTTGCCCAAGTTCAGCCAGCAGGCGCAGCTCGCTCCACCGGAACTGATTCGCAATCCGAACGCGAGGTTGTTGGTCACTCCGACGTTGATTGGCCCTGACAATTTGAAAATTGCTTCGCCGGATATGGATCGCTGGGGCGATCCGCTCGGAAAGATGATTACTGACTCGAATGGCTCCGGTTCCGGCGGCGGCATGGGCACTGGCTCCGGCGGTGGAATCGGTTCCGGTAATGGCGGCGGTCTGGGCCCCGGATCTGGCGGTGGGACGGGCGGCGGAGTTTATCGCGCTGGTGAAAATGGAGTAGGGACGCCCGTGTGCGTCTATTGCCCGAAGCCGGAATATTCCGAGGAAGGGCGCAAAGCCCGCTTCATGGGAACCGTTTATTTGCAGGTAGTTGTTCTTGCAAATGGTCATCCCGGCGAAATCAAATTGATTAAAGGCGTCGGCATGGGCTTGGATGAAAAGGCCATGGAGACGGTAAAAAATCAGTGGACGTTCAAACCCGCGATCGGCCCGAACGGAAAACCAGTTCCAACAATTGTGTCTGTTGAAATCGCTTTCCAGCTGTACTGACCTCTACTGCAGGAGCGCTTTCAGGCGCTTCTTCAGTTTCTCCACACGCAAACATCTTCGCCGTCCGCGTCTTCTCGCGCCTCGAAACACGCCGGAGCTAGTTCCATCCGCCATGCGAACCCTCTGCTAATATCAGGCTTATGATGCGGATTGATCGTTTCTCTTTTCGCTGCAAACCGTCGTTGCCTCGGCGCAGTTTTTTTATCGCTGCATTGGCCCTGATGATTCCGTGCGCGTTCGCGATTTCCTCCTGTGTAAACGCCCAGCAGTCGATTCAGCAAACTGGATACATTGAAATTCTCGCGCGCGTCTCTCCCAGTGGAGGTCACCCAGAACCTGCGCGAGGACTGACCGTTTACCTGCTGCGGAAAAGCTACGATACAATTCAAAAGGAAGCTGACGCCGCGGAACCACTTCCAAAAATGGACGATTTCATTGCCGGGCTGGAATTATCACCTCCGCTGAAAGCCTGGATGGTTAAACACCAGATGGTTGAGCTTTCTGGTCCCGCTTTTCCGAAGGCCATCAGTCCGGACGACGTTCTGAATATTCCCGAATTCAAAGAAGCCTACATGAACCGCAATGCCGGAGACCGGACTATCGCTCTCCCTCAGCCAAAGGCTCGCGAAGCGGATAAACAGCGCCATCCTGAAAAATATCAGCAAGCTGTTCAGGACTACCTCGTAGCATTCAAGCAATTTGTCGCGGCAAATCCAGACACGCTTTCTACAATGTACGTCGCGCTTGAGGAAAAAGATCCTGGGCATCGTTGGAGGAAAATACTGAGTGACCGGAACACGCGCGTGCACCGGCATGCGTTGGAGCTAGCCCAGGTGCAGTATCTGGCCGGTCAAACGGACACTGACCTGGAAGGCCGCGGCCGAATTGACCATCTCGCCCCGGGCGATTACTGGCTTACGACACTCGATAACGAAGCAATAGCCGGCGATGTCCATCTGCGTTGGGATCTCCCCGTGCACGTCTCCGCCGGGCGCTCCGCCGCCGATCTCTCCAATGTGAATGGGATTGAACCCGGGACGCAGTAGTTTGCCGTAAATCTGACTGCTACTCCTAAACTTAAATCTGCTCCCGTTCTTTCTTTTTGCTGCTTCGACTTTCATTACGATTCGTGGACTTTCGTTAAGCCTTGGACTTTCGTTAATTTAGCTCACACACTACACTCACTCTATGGGCACTCCAGCCCTTTGGATTATTTTTAACGCAGGAGTTCTTCTCCTGCTCGTGCTCGACCTCGGCGTGCTTCATCGCCACGCGCGTGACATCTCCGTGCGCGAAGCCGCCCTCTGGAGCGTAATTTGGGTGGCTCTCTCGCTCGGCTTCAATCTCTGGATCCTTCACACCCACGGAGGCGAAAAAGCCCTTCAGTTTTTCACTGGCTACTTGATCGAACAATCGCTCAGCGTGGACAACATTTTCATTTTCATCCTCGTGTTCCGCTCCTTCGGCGTTGAGCGTCGCTACCAGCATCGTGTCTTGTTCTGGGGAATTCTGGGAGCGCTGGTACTCCGCGGCACGATGATCGGGCTTGGAACCGCGCTCATCCGGAAATTTGAATGGGCGCTGTATGTTCTCGCCGCGTTTCTGGTTGCGGCCGCAATTCGCATGTTGCTCCGCAAGGAAACAGAACCACATCCCGAACGCAGCCGCCTGCTACGCTGGACGCAAAAAATATTTCCTGTCAGTCACAACTATCACGGACAGAAACTCTGGATCGTCGAAGCCGGAAGGCGAATGGCCACACCCCTTCTTCTCGTGTTATTGGTCATCGAAGCCACCGATTTCGTTTTCGCACTCGATTCAATTCCTGCGGTTTTTGGCGTTTCCCGCGATCCGTTCATCGTTTATTCCTCGAACATTTGTGCAATCCTCGGCCTTCGCGCGTTTTACTTTCTTCTCGCTGGAGTGCTGCCTTATTTCCGTTATTTGGACGAAGGCCTCTCAGTTGTACTACTCTTCGTTGGCGTTAAGATGCTTGCTGCTCACTGGGTTCAAGTCCCGACAGGACTCGCGCTCGGAATCGTTGCAGGAATTCTGACGATATCGATTGCTGCCTCGATGATCGCGATGCATCTTGAAAAGCGCAGGAGTGAACCCGGGAACGAATCGAAGTCGGGAGACAAATGACGTCTTTCGGTATGAGGAAAATGATCGACGCAACCACAATTCGGGACTTGTTCAGCCATCTCGCGGCGCCCGGGGAGTCAGTTCGTCAACAAGCCGCGCAAATGCTGTTCGATCTAGGCCGCGCATTAAGCCGTGAAACAATTGAGCATTGGCAACAGGACCCCGACTTTCGTTCTCTGCTGATCACCGACCAGGATTCGCCGCGAGCCACAGTTGGAATCGCCGTTACGCCAGAATTATTCGCAAGTATCCGCGAAGCAAACGACGCTCCCAAGCTTGCGGATGTGCCGCCCGATCAGGACGCCATCGAATTTGAGCTGCACTTCTCGCGTCTTCAACAGAATAGTAAAGACTCATCGGGTTCCACCGTGCGGCTCGATATTCTGTCCACAAAAAATCCTGGCGGAGATGGTGTAATCGCGAAGTTTCTGGAAAAATTCGGCGAAGGAATTCAGCAAGTAGAATACGAAGTTTCAAACGTGGACAGCGCCACCAAAATTCTCGCCGATAAATTCGCTCAGAACGCGATCTATTCCGCAACTCGCCCCGGTGCGGACGGCACCCGCGTCAATTTTTTCCTGGTATCCACAAAGGCCGGCAAGAAAATCCTAATCGAACTAGTCGAAGTCGTGCGCTAATTGCATTCCTAGAGCGAATTGCATTCAGAAGCGTAGTGGCGGGTCTACGACCCGCCCGCCTCCAATCGCGCCTCACAACCGACCCGTCCGCCGCCCGCGCCAAGCGCACTCGCAAAGCTAGGTGCGCCCGTAAACCGGCACGGCAGCCCCGTGAATTACGCGGGCATCCTCCGAACACAAATACACGATCACCTTGGCAATATCGTCCGTCTTCGGCCACACGTTGAAGTCCGCTTCGGGCATCGCCCTCCGATTCGCCGGCGTATCCATAATGCTTGGCACAATGGAATTCACATTGATGTTGTGAGGCTTCACCTCTTCCGCAAGCGAATCAAACAGCGCCAGCACGCCAGCCTTTGACGCCGCGTACATCGCCGCTCCCGCCGCGTGCCCGTAACCAGCCTTCGACGCAACATTCACGACTGCTCCGCGATTTCGCCGAATCATCCCCGGCAGAATTGCGCGCGCCATCACAAACGCTGCTCGCAAGTTCAAGCTCAGCATCTGTTCGTACGTAGCAAGATCAGTTTCCCAAAGCTGCTTTCCACCCACATATCCACCGACAGCGATCACCAGCGCATCAATCGCGCCATATTTGGATTCAGTTTCCGTCACGAAGCCCGCGACCGCGGCTTCATCTGTAACGTCCAGCGAAATGCCGAGCATTCCTCCACCAGCCTGCTTCGCCAGAGCGTCATATTCTTCCTGTTTGCGGTAGGTCACAATCACGCGCGCTCCAGCCGCCAGAAATGCGCGCGAGACAGACGCCCCAAGCGCGCCCGTCCCGCCGGCAACAACGACCGTTCTGGATTTATTTTCCATGTTTCAATTCCGTCCGATCTACTCGCCGTTCTGCTCGAGCAATTTTGCTACCAGCGCGGTCCATCCTGTTTGATGACTGGCGCCCAGTCCCGCGCCCGTGTCACCGTTAAAATACTCGTGAAAAAGCAGCAAGTCCTTCCAGTGCGGATCGTTCGCGAATTGTTCCATGCCCACAAGCGCAGGTCTCTTGCCGTCTTCTCCTTTTAAAAATAGCCGGCCGAGCCGGTGCGACAGCTCGACGGCCACTTCCCAAAGTGTTAACTGGCGCCCGGATCCCTTCGGGCACTCCACTCGTATGGAATCACCATAATAGTGATGGAACTTTTGCAGTGATTCCACCAGTAGGAAGTTCAGCGGAAACCATACTGGCCCCCGCCAGTTGGAATTTCCGCCAAACAGAGTGGTGCGCGATTCCGCCGGCTCGTAGTCCACACGATATTCGCGTCCATCCACATTCATCACGAAGGGCGCATTCTGGTGGATCTTCGAGACGGAACGGATTCCATGCGGCGAAAGAAATTCCTTCTCGTCCAACATGTAGGAAAGCAGTCGTGGCAGACGCTCGCGATTCACGAGAGAAAGCAAACGCCTCACTCCCTTCGGAGTATTCATGGACATATCGAGATGTCCGCGGAACTCCGGACGATTATCAATGAACCATTGCATCCGCTTCCGGAAATCCGGCAAACGGTCGAGCATTTCCGGTTCAAGGGTTGTCACCGCAAACGCTGGGATCAATCCGACCATCGAACGCACTTGCAAGTAACGATGCATGCCGTTCGGAAAATGTAGCACATCGTAGTAAAAGCCATCCTGCTCGTCCCACAGTTCGATTCCCTGCCCTCCACGATTGTTCATCGCGTCGGCGATGTAAACAAAATGCTCGAAAAACTTTGTCGCAACATCCTCGTACGCGGGATTTTCCTGGGCCAATTCCAGCGCCATCGACAACATATTCAGGCAGTAGATTCCCATCCAGCTCGTTCCGTCGGACTGCCCCAGGTGGCCGCCCGTGGGCAAAGGCTGCGAGCGGTCAAATACCCCAATGTTGTCCAATCCCAGAAACCCGCCTTGGAAAACATTCATTCCATCAGGGTCCTTGCGGTTAACCCACCACGTGAAATTGATCAGCAGCTTCTGAAAAACTCTCTCGAGAAAATTCCGGTCCCCTTTTTTGCGCATACGCCGCTCAATCTTATATATACGCCATGCCGCCCACGCATGAACCGGTGGATTCACATCGCCGAACTGCCATTCGTACGCCGGCAACTGGCCGTTCGGATGCATGTACCACTCACGCAACAACAAAATAAGCTGCGCCTTCGCGTAATCCGGATCCACCATCGCCAGCGGTATCGTGTGAAATGCCAGATCCCACGAGGCATACCACGGAAATTCCCAATTGTCCGGCATTGAAAGAACATCTTCGTTGTTCAGATGTCTCCAGTCGCGGTTCCGCCCTCTCAGGCGCTCTGGAGAAGGCGGAGGGCCGGCAGGATCGCTATCCAGCCACATAGCCACGTCGTAATAATAAAATTGTTTCGACCACATCAGCCCCGCGAACGCCTGCCGGTAAACATTTGTCGCATCCGCGCTCAAAGTCTCAGGCGTGTGTGCCGCGTAGAACTCGTCCGCTTCCTTGATTCGCAAGGCGAATACGCTTTCAAAGTCGGACCCGAAATTGCTTCCCGCTGATTCCTTCGCGAGCGGCGATTTATCCGTCAAGCGTAAGCGAATGCTGAAGCTCGCTCCTGCGGCAATGTCCTGCCGGTACACGGCTGCAGCTTTCGTTCCTGTTTGCGCCGGATTCACCGCGTCCTTCGCGCCGTGCACGATGTAATTGTCGAACGCATCCTTTACATACGGAGTGCGATTCTCGGCGCCAAACAATCGTTTGAAGTTGGTTTCGTTTTCCGTGAAAAGCGGTGTCGGCGCGCCTTCGGCCACCAGCCACCGTTTTCCGTACATTTTTTCGTCAAGCTCGAAGACAACGCCGGCGTTCGTGGAAACTTGTGCGCCGCCATTCACAGCGGCGAGTTGCGGCCGCACCGGCCCGCGCCCCCACGACCATCGATTGCGAAACCAGATTGTCGGCATCAACCAGAGAGGCGCCGCATCGGGCCCGCGATTCTCCGCCGTGATGCGAATCAGAATGTCGTCTTCCGCGCCCTTTGCATACTCAACAAAGACATCGAAGTACCGATTCTCCGCAAACACTCCGGTGTCACACAGCTCGTATTCTGGCGCGGACTTTCCACGCTTGCGATTTTCTTCCACAAGTTGGGTATACGGGAATACGGCCTGCGGATACTTGTACAAGAATTTCATGTACGAATGCGTAGGCGTGGAATCCAAATGAAAATAATATTCTTTAACATCCTCGCCGTGGTTTCCCTCCTCGCCCGTCAACCCGAAAAGCCGCTCCTTCAAAATAGGATCGCGTCCATTCCAGAATGTCACGGCAAAACAAATCCGTTGCAATACGTCGCAGATCCCTCCGATGCCGTCTTCGCCCCATCGATACGCGCGAGAACGCGCGTGATCGTGCGGAAAATATTCCCACGCCGTACCATACGGACTGTAGTCTTCGCGAACGGTTCCCCACTCGCGCGCGCTCAGGTACGGTCCCCAGCGCTTCCAGTGTGCTTTGTGCAAATGAGAATCTTCGAGCCTTCGGTTTTCTGCTGTCATGGAATTAAGTCAGTCCCGTTTCGAAATAGGTGCAGGCGACTACTTCCCGGTTTTGTTTTTCGAGAGTTCCCAGGCCTTGCTGAATTTCCAACTTACATAGGACGCGTGTGTTAGATGCACGAGCAGGCCTTCCCGGCCATCCAGAAATCCTCCGCGAAAAATATATCTGTAGAGAAAGTTTATCGCCGGCCGGAGCACGATATTCATGACGCTGAATCCAACGCGCCGCTCGTCAACCACCATTCCTGCTCCCAGTGAAGAATATCGGTTGGCGTGATCGATGAAGTGTTCTAAATCCGCGTAGGCATAATGGATTAAATCGCCTTGCAGCACATCCGTATTGCTCGCCATCTTCATATCTTCGTGAACGGCGCGGAGTTCAAACTTTGCAAACTCGCGCTTCACTAATCTTAGCTTGCGATCAGGATAGTAACCGGCACGCTTGATCCATTTATTCAAATAAAGATTTCTTCGCGCCATGAAATATCCGTCAAATCTCGGAGCAGCCGGCGCGGACTTCAACGCCAGTATGCTGCTGGCTAATTCAGTACTCACTTCCTCATCGGCATCAAGAGAAAGTATCCAATCGCCAGTGGATTTCGCGATGGCGTCATTTTTTTGCCCCGCAAATCCTTTCCAGTCTTCCGCAAACACGATCGCGCCTCTGGATTGCGAGAGTGCGACGGTGCTGTCCGTGCTGTGCGAATCCACAACAATAATTTCATCGGCGATTGTGCGCACACTTTCCAGCGTGCGGCCAATGTTCGCCTCTTCGTTGTGTGTAATGATGCAAACTGAAAGCCGCATCAGGAACAGCCCCCTGACAATTTCGCAAAGTGCTTCAGGTGTTCGTCTCGCGCGATTGGCATGTTACAAATTACGCGTGCCTGCGGTACAGAGCAAGTCGGTCGTCATTGAAAACTCCGGCGGAAATTCTTACGGTGGTGCGGGAGATGAGCTTACGGTTTACAATCCTCAAGAGCGAGGACAATTGAAAGCATTTCGCAAACTGCTGCGGCGAGCGCCATTTTATTCCACCGTGAAGGCGCTGGGACACTACCCCGACTATTGGTATTGGATTCTGCGCGGAAAACCGCTGCGTTCTCCGCACCTGCTGAAACAACGGACAGTCCAGCAGTACGGAAAACAATTCGGACTTGGAATTCTGGTTGAGACCGGAACGTATTACGGCGAAATGGTTTCCGCGATGAAATCTCGATTCGATGTGATTTATTCCATCGAACAAAATCCTGAACTTGCCGCGCGGGCGACGCGGGAATTTTCAAAATATCCTCACATCCGCATTATTCAGGGCGATAGTCAGACTGCGCTTCCGGACTTGCTCAAATCGCTGGATAAACCTGCACTCTTTTGGCTTGACGCTGGTTACTATGGATGGTCTGGAATGCAGGGAGATAAGCAAAGACTTGGAGTGGAACTTGATGCGATTCTACGGCATGAAATTAATGGACATGTAATTCTGATGGACGATGCGCACGGATTGAATGGAAAAGATGGCGCATTAACAATTGAAGAAGTGACCAGACAAATTGAAATGGATTTTCCGGATCGCAAAGTGGAAGTTGGGTTTGACATACTACGGATCACGCCTGCTCGATAAATCGATCTTGGGGTACCCACCTACTTTTGGCATCAATATTAAAACAAAGGACTTAGGAGGGGCGATGGTGCTAAGAATTTAAAAACAAAGAAGTTATAAGTCCTTTAGATTGATATTCTTACGGGATTGCCCCAGTTTGGGGCATTTTTATAACTGTGGTGGCGGCCAAATACTAGCGTGCCTCGAGCGACTGCTTTGTGACCAATTGTTGTGGGAGTCGGCACGAAAATGAAGCAGCCGGCACTGGGGCTAGTGCCGGCTGCGCCGTGGTGCGCTGGGGTAATTCTGAAACTAAAACGTAAATTTTGCTCCCAGCTGCAACTGTCGCGGTGGCTGGCTGCCCGAGACTTGCCCGAAGCTACCGCTGGTGACCGTCGTTGATGGATTGGTGTAATTGACTCGGTTGAAGGCGTTAAACGCATCGAGTTCGATCATGAATCCCATGCTCTCGATGGGGAGCTTGAAATTCTTACGAAGTGAGAGATCCCACGAGAAGTATCCGGGGCCAATGATATTCCCAATGGGAGCGTTCCCGACGCCGGTGGTCATGCCAGTCGCCGTGAAAGCTGTCGTATTATTGAAATAGCAGAGCTTCGTGGCGTTCGGGGGGGCGCACGGAGTGATACCGATATTCAGGGGCATGCCGGTGATGATGTTCGCGCGGTCAGTGAAACTCTCATTGGCTATATTGCCACTTGAAGCGGCAAGAGGCTCAGAGCCGGTAACCGTAAGCGGAAAGCCGGATTGTGCCCGAGTGATACCTGAAAGTTGCCACCCCGAAACGAACGCGCCGGTCACGCCTTTGCGATCCTTAAACCACGGCTCGTTCAATGTGTAGGACGCAACGAAAGCGTTCCTGATATCGAACGACAACGGGCCATAGTCGTACTGCTTCCAGGATACGGTCTGGCCAGAGGCATTCTTGCAGGTAAAGGCGCATTCCGGCTCGGGATTATCGTTCAGGCCGTTGGCGTTGCCGAGCGCATTCGCGTAGGTATAACTGACTTGAATTGTGGCGAAGCCTTTCGTCTTGCTGGCTGAAAGTTGGAAGCTGTTGTAGTTGGAGGTGCCGTCGCTCAGGAACTGGGAGATGTCCGTGTAGCCCAGAAATGGACGAACCTGATTGATGGTGGTGCCGGAAGCCGAAGCCGCGGCCGTTGCAAATGTTGGGACATTGATGTTCGGCTCGCGTAACAGATGCCGGGCTTCGTTACCGACATACGCGGCCTGGACCATGATACCGCCGCGAAATTCGTGTTGAATGCTGAGACTGTACGAGACGACCCGGGCTACGACCAGATTTGGATTGATAGCGCTGACTCCGAAGACGGTAGGAGCCGTACCGGAAGCAGGAAGCGCCGCGATATTGCCCGAGAGGAAATTCACCTGCTGTAGGAACGGTACGATACCTGTCTGGCCGAAGATGATGTTGCCTTCGGGCCTGTCAAAGTACCAACCCGCGCCAGCGCGGATCACAGTGTTATCGCCAAACGGCGTGAAAGCAACGCCTACTCGCGGCGCCGGTGTGACTTCAGGCTTGTAGAACCCGCGCTGCGCGCCGGCAGGAACGTCCAGCACAAAAGGACTGTTGCCGCTGGGCACTCGACCAAGCTGGCTAGCGGGAACGCCGCCGGGGCGCACGAGGCCGTCAATGACGTACCCGCCACCGGCTACGCCGGGGTTGCATGCGCCGGGGGTTGTCGATGTTGGAGGACAATCGAACACCAGGCCGTCACCGATCGGCGCGGATGGAATGTTGGGAGCAGTGCTGCCGCCGCTAATCGTCAAGCCCCGAATTGGCACGTACAGGCTCGGATCAAAGTTCACGGCGTTGTTGGCTTGCGTGTAGATTGGCACGGTGTAGTCAACACGGAGGCCGAATTCAAGACTCAGTCTTCGCGTGACTTTCCAGCTATCCTGAATGTAAGAACCCCAATCGTTGAATCGGAAATGCCCGATGGGATCGGCCGAAAACTGAGAGAGACTGTTGTAATTCCCGAGTAGAGAATCGGCAAACTGATCGCCTGTGGTGTTCGGGTTGGAAGAGCTAAAGTTCAACTGGCCCTGCGTGGCGTCTGTGCGGGAGTTTTGATCCTTGCGATTGCGCGCGTAAAGGACGCCGAACTTGATCGTGTGATTCCTGACCTGCCAGGAAACGTTGTCGGAAGGAGAGATGTCCACGGTTGGCGCGAGCAGGAATTCGTACGGGCCAAGAAATTCCGCGGGACAGGCAGTTGTCGGACAGGTTCCTGAGTAGGTGCCTGAAGGAATTCCGGTGGGGAATGGGCCGACGCCCGGGAATGGTTCGACGTAATTGGTAGCGGTGAATCCGTAGGTGGATTGTTGCCACAAGTTGCCGGTAGGCGGAATCCGCTGTTTGTTCCAGGAAACGTTGAACTTCGCTTCGTTCACGAGATGAGAAGAAACCGTCCAGACGTCACCAACCTGAAAGCTATATCCGGGACGAACGCGAAGTTGCGGTGAGGTCGGCAGCGCTCCGCCCGGGGAGAAAGGACCGAACGGATCCACCAGTATGAGGTGGTCATAAAGGGCTCGGAAGTAATCGGTGTGGTGGTCGTTCGGGTGGTAATCGAGTCGGCCGATGTATTCTGACCAGTTCTGCGGCGTGACAGGCGCGAATTGCGCATTATTCGCAGTAGCCAAATTGGAGAAAGACGCGGCTGATTCCGGGCTTGCTCCGGGAGTTTCCAACAACTTATAGATGTTCGCGATCGCCTTGCCGCCGGACGAAATGCAGTTGGGGTTTATAGCGGTGCCTGTTCCGGTGGCGGTGTTGGGAACAAAGTCCGTCGGATTCACATCCGAAGCGCCGCCGGTATAACTGCCAATGCAGCCGGAAGCAGCTGTGACGGTTCCTTGGGCCGTCAGCGGGTGAGGTAGACCAGCGTCGGCAAAGTTGCCGATCAGTTCAGCAGACGTGGGAAGAGTAAGCGGCTTTGCCGGGCCGTCACCGGGCAAGACAAGTCGCTTGGCTTCGACACCGCCGAAGAAAAACAATTTCTTCTTGATGATGTAACCCCCAACGCTTCCGCCAAAATCGTTATAACGAAGTTCGAGCTTGGGGGAGAAAGCGGGCTTTGCGTCGAAATCATTATTGCGTCCGTATTCAAACAGTGTGCCGTGAAACTTGTTGCCGCCGCTCTTCGTTACCACGTTGACCGAGGAACCGAAGCTGCGTCCATATTCCGCCGAATAGTTCGATGTTTGGACGTTTACCTCTTGAATGAAATCAAGGCCAACGTTGTTGAGTTGAGTGCCGTTTGATCCGGAATCCATGTTGAAGCCGCCGTCCACGGTCAGCAGGTTGGCGTCGGTACGAACGCCGTTGATGTTTGCAGGAGCGATGGACATGCCGGTGGTAAAGGCGGTCTGGTCAAAAGACGTGAGCACCGCGCCAGGAACCAGTGTGATAAGTTCGACGTAGTTGCGTTCGTTGAGAGATCGGGTGGCTATCTCTTTGGCGTCCACGGTTCGCGAGATTTCGGCGGAGGTGGTGTTGATGGCCACACCGGTGGCGCTGATTTCGATGACTTCGGTGGCCGCGCCGACTTCGAGCGTGGCGTTGACGGTCAGGTGGCCGCCCGCTACAAGGACATTTCCCGTTTTCTTGGCGGTCTTAAACTTGTCCTGGTCCACGGTGACGGTGTAGGTTCCGACGGGAAGACTTTCCGCGACATAGTAACCTCTGTCGTTGGCCTTGATCGTCTGCGAGATTCCCGTGTCTTCGTTGGTAACCGTGACTTTGGCATTGGCCACGACGCCGCCGGTCTTATCGGTGACGGTGCCATTGATAGTGCCGAAGATGTCCTGTGGACGCGCTTGCTGAACGGCAAGAGTCGAGAGCAATAATCCGAACACGACTGCCAACGTCCTGCTTAAAATCAAATGAACTCGCACGGTCGCCTCCCCAAGACGATAGTTTTTGTACCGTTCTGATCCTGAAGCTGATTCACCGGCTCCTCGTGTTACGCGCCCGATATTGACGTCCGTGCGTCACTGCCTTCCGTTCAAAACGTCTCCTCCAGGCATTCGATCAAACTGTGGCAATAGAATAACGATTTTTTACACCCCTATTTCGCTTGGCGAGATTTAGCGCCAAGTAGCATCGGCTTGTCAAGCAAAAAATAACGATATTGTATTATATTTTTGAGGGCTCATTGACATAGGCTGGTACGCGCAAACGACAAGTGCGTTAGAATACGCCGTTCGAGCGCGGCCTTTGAATTGGGCGCCAATCGCCCGGAGCGGGTCTATGATTACAGCCGCTGTTTATCGCGTGAATGTAGAGGAGATTGCGGAATGCCCTCTCGCCGGGTGAAGAATACCAAGAAAAATCCAGCGGTAACGCTGAAAGCTGTCGCCGATCATGTGGGCTTTACGGCCGGAACCGTTTCCGCTGTTCTGAATAATTCCGCTGCTTCGCATTCCTTTCCACAACGCACCAAGGACCGCATTCTGGCGGCCGCTCGCGAGTTGAATTATCGTCCGAATTTCTTTGCGCGAACCCTGCGCGTGAAGCGAACTTTTACGATCGGCGTGATTACCGAGGAAATCGGAGACGCGTACGGTTCGATGGTGATCAGCGGCATAGAAAGTTTCCTCCGACAGCATGGCTTCTTCTTTTTGACCGTGGCTCACCGGCACGATCCAAAGCTTTTGGAATCCTATTCGCATTTGCTACTGGAACGAGGTGTGGAAGGGTTCATCACCGTGGACACTTCCATTGCCCAGACGCCACCCCTTCCAACGGTGGCAGTTGCCGGACACCGGCGTCTGAAAGAAGTGACGAATATTGTTCTGGATCACCGCACCGCGGCGCTGATGGCGCTGAAGCACCTGAAGGAACTGGGCCATAAGGAAATCGCGTTTATGAAAGGGCCGGCAAGCAGTTCGGACAGCGAGGATCGCTGGAAGTCTATCGTGAAGGTGTGCCGCCTGCTGAACATACAGGTCAGGCCGGAACTAACATTGAGGCTCGAAGGAGACACGGCCTCGCCAGAGCTGGGATATCCGTATGCGAAGCAGTTGCTTTCTCGAAATACGCCTTTCACCGCATTGTTTGCCTACAACGACAGTCTGGCAATTGGCGCGATCCGCGCAATTCACGAAGCCGGCCTGCGCGTTCCAGAGGACATCTCTGTAGTGGGCTTCGATGACATTGTGAGCGCGGCGTACTGCAACCCGGCTCTGACGACCGTGCGCCAGCCTCTGGAAAAGATGGGTGAGATCGCCGCCCGCACGCTGCTGGACCGAATCGAAAACCGCAACACGTATGTTCCTGAAATCGCCATCGAACCCGAATTTGTGATACGCAAATCGACCGGGCCGCCACGCGCCCACGGGCTACAAGCGAATACAGGCGAAGTCCTTCTGGCTTCAAACAATTGACAATGAATCATTGCCCGCGCTTCGCGCGCTGGAAAAGGGCGCAGGCGCGATAGTGATTGCGGCACACTGCGGAATCGCGTATTACTTGACGATCCCGAATCCAAAGTGATTCGCTGCACTCATGGGTCCCGACAAATTCCCCGCTGCTGAAACATTCGGAATGAACAAGACGAATACGCTGATCTATTCCAGTTTCATTTTGGCAGGAATCGTCACAACCTTGTTGGGGCCGATTTTGCCGTTGCTGATCGCGCGCTGGGCGATGAGCGATGAACGAGCCGGCCTGTTCTTTACATTTCAATTCTTCGGAAACTTGGCGGGAATCGCGTCGCTGGGAGCTTTGATTTCGCGGCGCGGCTATGGCCGCACGTTTGTCATTGGATTCGCTTCCATCGCTGCGGGAGTTGCGGGGCTAAATTTAGGAAATGAATTCGCGTGCTTGTTTTGCACCGCTGTTTTTGGCTACGGACTCGGGTTGATACTTTCCGGCACGAACTTGTGGGCGGCTGAAGTTGCGGGGCCGCGAAGGACGGCAGCGCTGAGTGTGTTGAATCTGGCGTGGGGCGTCGGAGCAATCGCGTGCCCAGCGCTGGTACTGCTCGCTCATCAAGCTCACAGGCTATCGCTTTTGCTTTTTGGAATTGCAGGATTTTCAGCGATTGTTGCGGTTGCGATTGCGACGATGAATATCGAGCCTCGCTCGCATGAAAGCAGCGAAGCGGAAACGCCGGAGGTTCGGCAAGAAAAGGGTAAACGATTTACATTCGCGTTAGGCGGCCTTTTTTTTCTGTACGTCGGCACGGAAGGTTGCGTCGGCGGATGGACCGCATCGCTTGCAAAGCGCATGGGAACAACGTCTGGGAATTTATGGGAACTCGCTCCGATGTTTTTTTGGGCAGGACTGCTGGCAGGCCGCGCGATGGCTCCCGCAATTCTTCGCCGGGTGACTGAAAGAACTCTGTTTACCGCTGGTCTCATTCTGGCCGGCAGTTTCAATGGAGCACTTTTGTGGGCCAGCTCATTCCGCGGCGTAGCCATTTGTGTGACTGCGAGCGGCCTGGGACTGTCTTGTATTTATCCGCTGGTCATTTCGTGGATGGTCGGGCACTACGGCAAGCAAGCGAAGCATACGGGCAGCATAATGTTTGCGCTCGCGAGCGTGGGCGGAGCGATTTTGCCGGCGTTGGTCGGATTCACTTCGACACACACTGGCAGCTTACGCGCTGGATTACTTGTGCCATTTGTCGCGTGCGTGGCGATGCTGAGTCTTTCGACGCAGCTTCGCGAACCTGCTGCTGATTAGACGACCGGCCGGCGGGTCGCAGACCTGCCCCTACGAAGGCGGCGCGAGTCGAACCTGTAGTTGACTAAGGAATTCGTGGTTTTGATTTTGGTTCAGACTTATTTTCCGCGGCGTGAGTGAGTTCGAGCGCCCAGATTGCTCCGGGACGCATATACATTGATGCGCGATAGTTTCCAGTGAGATCCCACGATTCGGGTGTGCGGAACCAATAGCCCTTGGTTTCATAAACGACGTGATAGATGCCCCAGGCGGTGCGATAGGCTTCGTCCTTCATTCCTTCGGCAAGCATTAATCCTGCCAAGCCGAAAGTGGTGCCCGTCCAAACTTCCTGGACTTGTTCGTTCGTTTGAACGAGTGAGCCGTCGGGTGCAATGCCATTCACGGCGCCCATTTCTCCATTGGCGAACTTCATGACGTTAAAGGCATAGATTTTTCGAAGGGCGCTTTGCCGCATTTCCTTTGGAACGAGATCGCCGAGGCCGATGAGGTCGGCGTACCATTGCCCGGCCAGTTGATCGGCTTGAATATTTTCACGATACTCACTTCCCGTATCGTAAAGAAAATATTCTCCATTCCACAATTTGCCGATGTAGCTTTTCTGAGCCTTCAAAAACATTTGATGGTATTGGGAGACGGCGGCGTTTTCGCCCGCAATGCGCGCCATTTCTTCCGAGGCGCGCAGAGCGCTGAGCCACAATCCACCGGAATACGCGCTGTCGCCGCGCACCAACCAGGTATCATAGGTTTGATCGGGATATCCGCCGCCTTCCGGCATGCCGCTGCCATGATCGAATTGCCGCAAATAGGTGATGGCCTGCTTCACCGCGGGCCATTCCTCGCGGAGAAAGGCTAGATCTTTGCGGCCCGTCAAAACGAAATCCCGATAGACCATCAACACAAACTTGGAATTCAGATCTTTCCATCCGTTGGTGTCCTGCCAATTGAAATGATTCACCAGAAAAAATGGATCTTCATTCGGAACGCCCAGGTCATGCGGGACTGCGCCCTTATTTTTGCGCACGCGCAGCGTCAGTTCATTTGTTTGCTGAGTTTTCCAGAGCCAAATATTCTTTTGGGGAATTTCTCGCGGAACGGTTTCACCGAACTGGCGCAAGACCTGCTTGTCAATATCCGGCCAGAGTTTCACGAGCGGCATGGAACCGTAAAACAAAACGTCGAGCGTTGCGTAATAGGGATAATCGAAACACTCCATGTAGCCGAATGTGGGAGGAGCTTTTGCGTCGGAGCCGACTGGGCGCCCCCAGAAAGTTCCGCCGTCCGCCAAATCATATAGTTCATTGAATAACATGCCGCGATACCAGAGAGGCTTGCTTTCGTCATTCACTGTCGATGATTGCCAACGATCGATGGCTTCGCTCCATTTTGTGGAATTCAGCAGACCATCACTGGCAATCGTCATCACGTTACTTCCGGACGTGCCGTAAAAATCGGTGTAGCGGCGATACCACTTGCGTCCCGCGCCGAACTGCGCTACGGGCAAATCCCATGCGATCACGACCGGAACGATTCGTTTTTCGCCCGGATGAAGAGTGAAGCGAACCGTGATGGCGCCGGCCTGACGTTCACCGGTGCTTACCCAATTCCGGTCGTCATTGGTGAGAAAGCCGTCTTTTGCAAATGGCTTCCAGACTTCGCTGCCGTCTCCGTTTGGAAGGAATGTGGTTTGGTATCTAACTTCGACGCCCTGCGCTTCGAGCGCGGCGATCATGAATTGACCGTCCCAATCATTTTGCGCCGTGCCGGCACGATCGCGATCGAAAACAATTCCTTTCATGACTCCGGCCGCGCCCAGTGCCTTGCTCACGAAGTGATTGTGGTTGCCCTCGTTCAGTGCGCCGCTGAAATCGTGCGAATAGGAGCGGAACCAGCCGAGCATGTTCGCCCACGAAAGGAGAACGGACACAGTAATGTTTTTATTCGTGGGGTTTTCGGCATGCACACGATAGACGGCGACCGGATAACTTGTTTCCTTATAATTGTCGGGAAGAATCGGAGAGAATTGCTCGATCGTCACGTGCGCTGGAAATTTGTCCCATTGATAGTCAAACCAGGATTTGGGATACAGCGCGGAATAATCGCCGGCACCGACGGGATAATCCCAGGCCCAACTGCTCAATTCTCCGTTTGACGGATGATCGGTGAAAAGAACGCGCGCTACGCCTTCGGATTCGCCTTCAGATTTCTGAAACATCGCGAACTGATTGGCATAAATAGTCTGATACTTGTGCACACCAGCCTTGATGTGCCAGCGGGCGAAATCTCCGCGGTACGTGCGCGAAAAAGTTCCAGCGCCAAAGCCGCCCACCGGCGCGCCTTGCCAGAATCCGTCGTCGATATGATCCGCGGGTAACGCCGCCTTCTTCGTGCCGGCGTTGGCGAGTGGGAGTCCTATGGGACGTTTCCACGCTGCTTTGGGAATGTCGTCCGCACGGTTGGCGGAAGGCGCGAGTAGAAATAATAGGATCCAGAGTAACGCTGGCTGGCGAAATTTTACTTTCATAAACACTCCACAAAAATTACGCACGTTGGGCCCAAATGCGTTTTACGCAGTGTTGCCACCCAAAGACCTGCCGACTCTTACAGAAAATCGTTATTCTAGCAAGAAGTTTAATGGTATAAGTTTGGGAAAGAATTCAGGAGACGAAGACCATGAAGCGCGTTTTGATTGTTCTTTGCATTTTGGCGGCGCCACTGTTCGGCGAGCAGATGCCTTCAACCCTGATCGCGAACGTTTTTGGCAGGACGACCATCAGCCTGAATGGAGCGTGGCGGGCGATCGTTGACCCGTACGAGACCGGGATAGGCGGCCGTTTTTACGAGAACGCCAAACCCAAAGACAAGCGCGACCGAATTGAGTATGACTTTGACGCATCGCCGGTTTTGAATGTGCCCGGCGATTGGAATTCACAACGGGCGGATTTGTTCTTCTACGAAGGTCCCGTGTGGTACAAGAAATCTTTTTCGTACCGGAAACGCGAGCACGCGCGTGTGTTTGTCTATTTTGGGGCGGCCAATTACAAAGCAACCGCTTACCTGAACGGCAAGAAAATCGGCGAGCATCAGGGCGGCTTCACGCCATTCAATTTCGAGGTCACCGACAAAATTCAAGACGGCGAAAACTTTCTAATCGTCGAAATCAATAATCAACGATTCAAGGACGCCGTCCCGAGCACGAACACTGATTTTTGGAATTATGGCGGCTTGACCCGGGATGTCTCGCTCGTCGAAGTACCGGAAACTTTTATTCAAGATTACGCTGTGCAGTTGACGAAGGGTTCGCTGAACGAAATTTCCGGTTGGGTCAGGCTGAATGGCGCCTCCGAGTCATTGCAGGTCACCCTGGAAATACCGGAAGCCGGGATCAAGAAAGTCATCTCGACAAACAGCGCAGGATACGGAGAATTTAGTATTCCTTCGAGTGTCGAGCTTTGGTCTCCAGATAAACCGAAACTTTATAAAGTTTCACTTTCAACGGGCGGCAATACCATCACCGACGAAATCGGCTTCCGCAGCATCGAAGTTCGCGGAACGAAACTGATTCTTAATGGCAAACCTATTTTGCTGCGCGGCGTTTCTATGCACGAGGAAGCTGCTTTTCGTGGCGGACGAGCTTTTTCTGTTGAAGACGATCAGGTTCTTTTGGGCTGGGTGAAGGAACTCCACTGCAACTTTGTCCGCCTAGCTCACTATCCTCATAACGAATCAATGACCCGCCTGGCTGACCGCCTCGGGTTGCTGGTGTGGTCTGAAATTCCCGTATATTGGGAAACCGCGTGGGAAAATCCTTCTACCCTTCAAAATGCTGAAGATCAGCTGCGGGACATGATTACCCGCGATCACAATCGCGCATCCGTGGCATTTTGGTCCGTGGCAAATGAGACTCCCGTAGCTCCAGCCAGACTTACCTTCCTGAAAGTGTTGGTGAGCGACGCTAGAAGACTCGATTCAACTCGTTTGATTACCGCCGCCATGAATCACGTCGAGACTCCAGCGCCGAATACGAAGACGTTGACGGATCCACTTGCCGAATTCTTGGACGTGATTGGTTTGAATGAATATATGGCGTGGTATACCAAGGATAGTTTCGAGGATATTGACCGCACGCACTGGACGATTCCGTATGACAAGCCATTGATTGTGAGCGAATTCGGAGCGGAAACTCCGTTCGGCAATCACGGTGAATCAGATGCGATTTGGACGGAGGAATATCAAGCCAGCATGTATGAGCATCAGATCAAAATGTTGACGCAAATTCCTTCGTTCGCGGGAATGTCACCGTGGGTGCTGATGGATTTTCATTCGCCGCGGCGTCTGCTTCCCGGAATTCAGGATTACATGAACCGAAAAGGCCTGATCTCCGATCGCGGGCAGCGAAAAAAAGCGTTTTACACTCTGCAAAAGATTTACAGCGGGATGATCGAAAGTTCTGGCCGATAAGAGCGTACTGCCGATTAGAGGTTACCGAAAGGATGGCTAATTTGGCTGGGAGGCCTGGACTCGAACCAGGATAATCAGATCCAGAATCTGATGTACTGCCGATTGTACGACCTCCCAGCCGAGGGAGACAAAAAAACCGCCGTATTTCAGGCACGACTTCATGCCTCGCCAGCGGACATCTCTACTTTATTCATGAACTGCAAATCAGTCAACCGCGCGCGGGACGAGGTGGAACGGGAATCAATATGCCTTTGCGGATGGTGAACTGCGCGCCGCGCCATTGAATACGGTTGGTAAAGAAGCTGCACACCCACACGGGAAACGCGAAGAAATCGCGCACCGGCATCAACCAAAATTTTCGCCGCACTACAGGATCTTTCAGGCCCCAAACACCGACGGTCCAAGTGTGCAGGAAACGAAAGACTAAGTAAGCAAGGATGTAAGCTGCTGCGATGGCGCGATTCGGAGCGATTGCAGCCGCTAACAATGCGAACGGCAAGCCCTGAGTGAACAACAGTCCTGCATGACCACCCGGACGAATGTGGCGCAGTCCGATTGCCCAGCGCAGCTCGTGGCGCAGATAGTCGCCCAAAGTTTCCGGGCCAAAAACCATGCAAAGCGGTTTGCGCGCGATTTCCACGCGATAACCCAACTTCGCGATTCGATTACCGAACTCGAAATCGTCTGAGTGGCGATCCACGAGCGCTTCAAATCCGCCAATCCTCTGGAGCGTTTCTTTGCGAGCGGCCATGGTGGCGCCGTGGGCGAATTGCACTCCTTCCAATTGGTTGGCGACGAGCGCGCCTCCGCAAAACTCAATGGATGCGCCCAGGCAGTCGAGCTGGGAACCGAGATTGCCGTCCTCAATACCCTTGAACACAACAGTGACCGCGCCGACCGCTGGATTACGAAAGTCCTCGACAATCATTCGCAGATAGTCGGGCTCGACGCGCACATCGCTGTCACTAATCGCAAAAAGCTCATAGCGCGCTTCACGCACCAGACGTACCATCTTGCAAACTTTGTTGCTGTAGCCAAGATCTTCCGCGCCCACGAGCATACGAATGCTGCGCTGCGGAAAATCCGCGATGATTTTCTGAATGACGGAAATCGCAGGGTCTTCATCGTCCTGCACTACAAAAACAATTTCGTATTCGGGATAATCCAGCCGGCAGAAGCTGGCATAGTTCTCGTAGGCTCCGCGATCCGTTCCGCGCACTGGCTTCAGGATGCTGACCGGCGGCGTAAAGTCGGCCGGGTACGGGCCTCTGCGGCGCTGGGCAAGGAAGAAATTGCGCGCGGAATAAATTCCGAGTAGGTAATAGAAGAACGGCGCGCACGCTATCGCTAGCACGACCCATCGTAAAGTTTCAAACACCGAATGCGGAGACAATTCCCTGCCGACCTCACTGAATGAAGCCACCGCCACTCCGACACAAAGTAAGACCACCCCGATCCAGCGGGCGAGGTCCACGGTCTCGCGCAAGAAAATCCGGGCCGCCACAGTGCCGGCAACGTAACCCAACGCCGTAGCTGGGACAATAAAGCTGACAGGCGCCCACGATAGAAGTGCGAGAAATGAGAAGAACGCGCAGGCGGCCAGCAGGATGCCGCACCAAAAAAGAGGACAGCGCGCAACCTGAAATCCGAGGCGTACGAGCGCGCGCGGCGAAAAATCCTTTACCTCGCCGATGCGCTTCATCGTTCGAGAAACAAGAATGTCTCCGGCGGTCCCGGAAAGAATCACGATGGCGAGAAAAATCGCGGTGCGCACGAGTTAAGTCGCCTCTCGTGCGTGTGGCTCCGTCCAGCCCACCAGAATTACGCCGACGGAAATGATCGCGATGCCCACCCACCGCGTGAAGCTCACAGTTTCCTGAAGGACCAGAAGCCCGAGAAGCGGCACAACAATGTAGTTCGCGGCGGTGGTGGGCATAACGTAACTGTAGTCGGCCCAAGAGAATAGCAGAAGATGGCAGAAGAAAAATGCCAGCATAAATCCGATGCCCAGCCAGATCATGCCGCTTGAAATGATGTGCAGGAAAGTCAGCCAGATTACACCGCGTGACGACAAGCTGACGGCGCCGAGATTCTTCATGCCACGGCTGAGCGCGACATCACCGAAGGCGTTAAAGCAAACGCGGGCGGCTAGAAGGACGTACGTTTTGCGGCGGAGGCTCATCTCCGAAGGCGCTTAGCAGGCAGCCTAAACTTGCTCCAAAGGAGTCGGGCCGCCATCCACATCCGGGACGCTGACAATAATTCTCTCTTCAGGCGCGCGACGGGCCCACTTCTTTCGTTCTTTACGCAATTTCAAGAAGGCCACGGATTCGTGATATAGCCGCTTGCGCTCGTTGGAATCCCACAGTGCGTTCCGCATGATTCGCCATGCAACCTTTGGGCGGAAATAATATTCGTCGTAAAAACGGCTGACGCCCGCCATCATTTCCTGTTGCGAAAGGTGCGGATATTCGATGTGAGGAAGCTGGTGGCCGCCGGAAGTTGTGAGGGCTTCGGCGGACAGGAAATTATTCGTTGAAAGATAAGTGTAAAGCTCCGTGCCGGGGTAAGCGTGCGCCAGTGAAGCCTGGATGGTGTCGCAATCCAGCTCTTTGGCGAAATCGATCGTCTTCTGGATTGTTTCCTTCGTTTCGCCGGGCAGTCCGATAATGAAATCGCCGTGAACTTTGATTCCCACTTTCTTACAATTCATCATGAAGGTGCGGGCCATCTCAACGGTCGCGCCCTTCTTAATATTCTTCAAAATCTGATCGTCGCCGGATTCAAATCCGACGATGAAAAGCCTAGCGCCTGCGTCCGCCATTGCCTTCAGCGTTTCATAATCGCTGTGAACGCGGGCATTGCATGACCACTGGAATTTCAGCGGCTTGAATTTCTGGCAAATGTCCAGCACGCGGTCTTTGCGAATATTAAACGTGTCGTCGTCAAAGAAAAATTCTTTCAACTGGGGGAAATGTTCCAAACCGGCTTTTATTTCCCGCGCTACATTTTCAGTGGAGCGCACGCGCCAGGCGTGACCGGAAATCGTCTGAGGCCACTGGCAGAAGGTGCACAGCGCCGGGCATCCGCGCGTCGTATAAATCGAAGCGAATGGATGCAGCAGGAAGGGCACGCTGTAATTCTCGATCTTCAAATTCTGTTTATAAACATCCATCGCGAACGGCAGCGCGTCCAATTCCTCGGTGTGTAGCTGAGGGCGCGTTCCAGTCGCCAAAATCTTGCCATCCTTGCGGTAGCTGACTCCCAGAATCTGCTCAAGCGGTTTGCCCTGAGCAAACTCCACAACGGCGTAATCAAATTCGCCGCGCACGATGAAATCAATATCCTCGCTGGCTTTCAGACTTTCATCAGGGCGGTTCTGCACGTGCGGCCCCACGAACGCCACTTTCAGACTGGGATTCTTTTCTTTGATTTGGCGAAGAAGTTCGAGGTCGCTTTCAAATCCAACGGTGGAAGTGAACAGCACGAGGAATTCATAGTCGCGCGCAATTTCAACCGTCTGGGCTTTGGTAACTTTCGCGGGAGACGCATCCAACAGGCGAGCACCGGGAATCATTCCGGTGGCAAAAGTGAGCCAGACCGGATACCAATAGGATTCAATTTCGCGCGTAACCGGCCAGCGCGAGCTTGCCCCACCATCAAACTTTTCAAAGCTTGGCGGATTCAGTAACAGAGTTTTCATCACGTCGGGCATAGTCGTAAATTAAGTTCTCTTTCTGCGGGTGTAAACTACTTCCCAAACGGGAAGGCCCCCGGCCGAGAAACGATGTACATTCAAATTGAAATTAATTGTACCTGTAAACTTAGATGCAAGAATAGCAGAAGAAGGATACTTGTTGCGACGGTTTCTTTTACGACACTTTACCGCAGGACACTGCCAATCTGGCCTGTCAGCTGAAGCAAGGCCAGCTCGGCGACCTGACGCTGAAAATCGGCGTCAAAGAAGGCCCTAAATTTGTCACTTTCATCCAGGTGCGCCTGCTCCAGCTCGCTCCGCGCAACGCGTCCCTGCTCGAACTGCGCCTGAAGCACCTTCAAATTCTGCTGGGCGAGATCCAGGTCAAGCCGCGCAACAGTGCGGGCCTGTTCCCACCTGTGCACCAGATACGCCTGTCCGCGAACCTTGCGTTCGACTTCGCTGCGTTTGGCTTTAGCTTCGACCTCCGCGACGCTAACGTCGGCCCGAGCTTTCGCAATTGTGGCGGACGCGAGCGAGGCGTAAACCGGCACAGTCACCTGAATGCCAAAGTTCACATTGTTGCGCTCAAACTTGTTGAAGAATTCCGTGTAATGATTGGTGTTGCTCAAGACGCTGTAACTCCCGACCAAATCTACGGTGGGCCACCGACTGCTTCTAGTTCCCTTAAGGATATCCATTTTTGCCTGCTGTTCGGATTCCGCCTGTCGAATATCGGAGCTGCTGGCAATCGCCTGCGCTACAAGTTCCGTAACGGGACGCTCGGCGGACGGTGGCAAATCCTCGACGGCAAGTTCGAGCGGCTGATCCGGAAGCAATCCGAGCAAGTCCCTGAGATCATTTTCCAGGGCATCCTGCCGGGCTTCGTCATCGGTGATGAATTGGTCGACGCGCGCGCCTTTCAGATCGGCTCTGGTCTGTTCAATGGGCAACTCATATCCCGCGGCGATGCGATCACGGATCAGCTCACTTTGCTCCTTTGTATTCTCATGTTCCTGATGCAGCACTTCCAATGAATGCCGTACCTTTGTTAGCTCGAGATAAATGGTCGCGGTGCGCATCGTTACGGCGTCGCGTACATTATCTATATTTCCTTTTTGCGCTCTGGCGCGGGCCTCGTCGGCGCGCTGAGTTCCTTTCTCTAATGGGTTGAAGATATGCTGCAAATAGGAAAGTTCAAAAATCGCGGGAACGCCGCCCCCCGGTGCTAACGGAAATCCGCTGGAGTAAGCGAAGCCCGACCCGGAATACAAATTAGGTCCGAAGTAGGAGCGATCAACGGCAGCCGTCTTATCGGCGAGCGTGGCTTCCAGTTTCGCCAGCGTCACTTCACGACTGTTGCGGATGGCCTGATCGATGGCGCTCCTCAGCGTGAGACGGGCGACGGGGGGAGTTTGTTGGGCGTTGCATGTTGAGGCGAGTAAGATCAGCGCGACGAATGCTAGCAGACCGCGGCGAATTGTTTGCATGTGATTGGCGCTCTTTCGTGAAAATGTTGTGATGAAAATTTTGGCCGATTACGAGCAGGGCGCAGCAAGCGGCACCCCCTGGGACACTTACGCGCATTGCAGAATTGGAGGCCGGCGGGTCGCAGACCCGTCCCTATGCCGATCCAATTCCCGCGCGTTCTGACTATTCGTAACGCAACGATTCCGTAGGCTGCAACGCGGCGGCCTTGTTCGCGGGAAGGTATCCGAAAAATGTTCCGGTAAGACACGACACCGCCAACGCGGCGACTACAGCTTCCCACGGCACGGGAACCCGCAGATTACCGGGCAGCAGCGGCTGCACCAGCACCGGAATACTGACACCCGCCAAAACGCCCAGAATGGCGCCGACTCCACTGATTAGAGATGACTCTAGCAGGAACTGTTGCAGAATTTCGTTCTTCCGCGCGCCAATGGCGCGTCGAATTCCGATTTCACGCGTTCGCTCTGTAACCGTCACCAACATGATGTTCATGATGCCGATTCCGCTGATGACGAGTGCGATCACGGCAATGATCAGCAACGAGTAGGTCAAAGCCGTTGAGATATTCTTCGCAAGCCCAAGAATTGCGTTCAGATTATACACATCGAACGACGATCCGGATGGATGCCGTCCGACGAGCACTTGTTCCACTCGCGTCGTGGCCGGCGCAACTTCTTCCAGGGTGGCCATTTGTACGTACAGATTGCTGGCAAAATCTTCGCCGGTGTAATACGACATCAGCGGAAACGGAATCACGACGGAATAACGCTGGATTTCAGAAAGACCGAAGGTATCAACGCGTTCGCGAAACACCGCGATAACCGTAAACGACAGCTCACCTAAATGGATGGATCGGCCGACTGCCGTTTGATTTCCAAAAACACGATTGGCGAGCTTCTCAGTAATCAGGCAAACCTTATTGTGCTTCTCCATGTCATCGGGATCAAAATATCTTCCGTCCACGATGACCAGGTGCCGAATATTTTGGTAGCCCTGCGTTACGCCGACAAGGGTTACGGGATGCTCTACCCCATCAACTACAACCGTGGCATCCACGTTGCGGGTTCCCGCAACTTCCACTACGCCCGGAATCGTATTCTGAACGGTGGCCATATCGGCGAGCGAGATTTCGTAACTCAACGCGGTGGCTTTCCCGGGGGCGTGAACGGCGGTGGCGTTGATAATGTTCGAGCCGATGCTTTCAATTTGTCCAATAATGAATTGACGTCCAGTAAGCGAGACTGTAACGACGAGGACGATACATGCGCTGCCGATAACCACACCCAACATGGTCAGGAACGCGCGAAGTTTGTTCGCTCGAAGCGCGTCAATCGCAACAAAAACTGTTTCACGTCTTAGCATTACGTTCCGCTTATCCGACTACTCTATTCCCACTCTGGCGGTTCTCACAATCAGGGGCGGATTATTGAGAACCGAGCCGCCGAAGACAGTCGCGCGCCGGCCTGTTTTTCGGTTCGAGTTTCAGCGCGATTCGGCATTCAGCAATTCCAGCGCTATGCTGGCCAAGCTTATCGTACAACCTTCCCAGCCAACTATGGGCATCGCCCAAACTAACCTGGTCCTCGCGGCGCGGCGGCGGCTTCCTTTCCAGATAGGCGTCGAACGCCTTTTGCGCGTCCTGGAGATTCTCGCCAGCTAACACGTTGGCGACTGCGCGGTAATAGTCCACGTGCGGGTCGGAGGAGGCGTCCCGAGGAACGGCGGCAAGCGCGTTTCGCATTCCCGTAACATCTTCGCGATTCTGAAAATATTCCGCCACTTCCAGATATGGTCTGACAAGTCTCGGCCGCGCCGCCAGAACGGCCTTTGCTTCGTTCGCAGCTTCGGTCCATTTCTTTCTGTTCTCAAACAATTCCATCCGAGCCAGTCGAGCCTGTACTGGATGAACGGCGTCCAGCTGAGTGATTTGCGCCTCGGCTTTGTCATCGCCGCCGCCCGCGATTCCCGGCGCTGCAATGTAATAGGAAATCAGATCGCGTTGAGTGTCCAGCCTATCGGGATTCAATTGAACCGCCGCCAGAAATTCATGCTGAGCTTTCCGGGCCAGCGAAAGTCCGGAAAACCAGTTGGAGTGTTCGGCTTTATAACCGGACGTAGTACCGAGGAAGTAATGATATTCGGCGTTTTTGGGATCGAGTTCAACGGCGCGTCCGGCGCTGGTGAACGCCAAATCGTCGTCGTAAAGTTCAAACGCGCATTTCCCCAGCCAGTACTGGAGCGCCGGATCGCTGGAATTTTTGGCAATTTCTGCGCGAAGCAGCGTTTCGGCGTCCTTAAATTGTCCGGCGTCAAATAGTTGTTTGGCTGAATCCACCGCCGACTGCGCGCGAATTCCCGCGCACAGAAGTAAGAAACATGCCGTCAGAATAATCCAGTTGGCCAGCGATCTTTTCATTCCGGCTGTTCGACGCGCACTTTCATGCCGTCCCTTGGCTCGCTGATATTTCCCAGTATGGCGATGACGTCGCCTTCTTTTAAACCGCTGAGGACTTCATACGTGGTGGAATCGGAAATTCCCAGGCGCATTTCACGTTTGTGCAGAATGCTATTGGGGGTGCCGGCTTCGACGACGAAAACCGAGCGGTGCGATTGCTCAAAAAATATCGCGCCGCGCGGCACGACGACAACGTTCGCCCGCAAAGCCAACTCGATGCGCACGTTTACATTTGTGTTGGGAATCAAACGCTGATCGTCATTGTTGATCGGGCACAGCAACTCTCCCACGGTTCGCGTGAGGTGCTGCACGACCTGGCGCGGAATCTGCGAAGTGCGCCCCGTCCACGTGCGGCCCGGCAAAGCATCCCAAGTAACCAGGACGGTTTGTCCGGGCACAAGCGCGCCCAATTCCGGCTCATCAACAAAAGCACGCACGCGGACCTGCTTTAAGTCCGCTACCGCAGCGAGTAAATCGCCTTCTTTGACGGATTCGTTCAGGTGCACAGGCAGCGAATACAGCGTGCCGTCCACGGGCGCGGTGATATGCGTTGAGCTCAATTTCTGCTGTAAGTTATGCAAATTCTCCTGGGATTGCGAAACCAGAAGCATCTGCCGGTCGGCATCCAGCTTGGTCTGCCTCACAAAATCAGCTCGCGAAGCAATAAGCCGCTCGCGATCTGATTCTGTGCGAGCCAGGCTTGAGCGCGCTTCATTTAAATCGTGCGGCGTGGCCGCTTGCTGCGCCACTAGCTTTTCCAGCGCGCCTACCAAGGATTGCAAGCGCGTGCGTTCAACTTCCGTCTTTCGAATATCGCTATCCAGTTGAGCCAGTTGAGTAGCCTGTCCACCGGTTTGCGCTATCCGCAAATTTTCCTGATTGTTGAGGAGTTCTTCCCGCGCGTGGGCGACCTCAGCGCGCAACTGGCCATCGTCCAGCTCGACCAGAAGCTGCCCTTTTTTCACCGGTTGCCCTTCCGTCGCATTAATTTTGGTCACGTGGCTCTGAACGAGCGCGCGCATTTCGTACGGCGTTACCGGCTCAACTTTTCCATTTGTCGAAATCGCGGAACTCAGATTCGCACGGCCCACCGTTTGTGTGGTAACCGACGGGACAGGCTTTCGTCCGCTCAGCAGCACCAGCGCGACGATAGCTCCGAGGGCCAATACGACATAGAGCCAAGCAAGCCTCAAGCGTTTCGATTTCATTCACGCCTCATACTGTCTGCTGTCTCCGAAAATGAAAGAAGGTATTCGTATCTTAGCAAACCGACCAGCTCCGCACCCAATATTCTTAGATGCCGAAATGCAGCCGAAAGGTGGCGGCGGTCATGAGGCAGGTAGTGCGTACTTCCCCCGGGCCGTGTTAAAATTCAATTATGACTATCGAAACTCCTGCGCCGGCGCACTCGACTTCGCCTGCGCACCCGGAACCGGCGGAAAACAAGCTAGAAAATCCTGCGCAGCCACTGCTTCATCGCGTCTGCATCCAGTGCAATAATATGTTTTGCGTCACTCCGAATCACTTTGACGCGAAACAGTGCCCGAACTGCCACAAGGGCTGACTTTCCCGGCGCCGCCATTCGCCGGCATTCAACGGCTAAGATACATCCTTTTTGACGTGACACTGATATTTTTTGGCAGCCAAGCGCGTAGTATCGGGTGAACAGGTCCGTCCTTTCGATTTCATAATGAGCAGCTTATGGAGGCATCCGCGGCATGATTGAAGCCGAGCGTTTGTGCAAAGTTTTCCAGGATAAGAAGCGCGGGACGGTTCGCGCAGTGGACGAGATCAGTTTCGTCTGCAAGCCGGGGCAGATTTACGGCCTGTTGGGCGCCAACGGCGCGGGAAAAACGACTACTCTCCGAATGCTATCCACCATCCTTGAACCGACCGACGGAACCGCACGCGTCGCCGGATTCGACATTATGAAAGACGCGCAGAAAGTTCGCGCGAACATCGGATTCCTTTCGACGGCAACAGCGCTCTACGGCAGACTTTCGTCATATGAAATGGTCCAATATTTTGGGCGCCTCCACGGACTGGAAGACGACGTGATCGATCAGCGCATCAACACTCTGTTCGCCCGACTGGAAATGAACGAGTTCCGCGATCGCCGCTGTGACAAGCTTTCCACCGGCATGAAGCAGAAGACTTCCATTGCCCGCACGCTAATTCACAATCCGCCGGTAATGATTTTCGACGAGCCTACTGTTGGGCTGGACGTGATGGCCGCGCGCACGATTGTGCAATTCATTCGCGAATGCCGCGATCAGGGCAAGACCGTAATATTTTCCACGCACGTGATGAGCGAAGTGGAAAAGTTATGTGACCACATTGGCATCATTCACGGCGGCCGCCTACTAGCCGAAGGAACGCTTGCCGATTTGCGCCAGCGCTCCGGATTGCATGATCTTGAAGATATTTTCGTGCAGGTTGTGGAACCGCACATGCCGAAAGAAATGGTGGCCCGATGAGTCTGCGCAACATTCTGGTCGTCTATCGCAAGGAATTGACGGATTCGTTGCGCGATCGGCGCACGCTGATTTCGATGATCGTCGTGCCGCTCCTCATTTTTCCGATCATGACGATTGGTATGGGCACGTTCGTCGGGAAAATGATCGTCAATGCAAAAGCAGAAGTTCCGAAGGTAATGATTGTGAATGGCCAGGATTCGCCCCACGCCGTTCAGGACATAACCGCGCTAAAAGACGTACAAGTCGTCGCGACTGAGCCCGACTATAAACAGCAGATCTCCGAGAAGAAAATCCGCGCCGCAGTCGATATTCCCCCAGGCCTTGACGCGGCTGTGGAACGCGGCGACCAGGCCACGGTGAAGGTTTACGATTACAGCGGAGACCTGAAATCGGGATTTGCCGCCGAGAAGATCGAAAAGTATTTCACAGATTTGGGAACCGAAACGGTGCGAAAGCGCCTTGAAGCGCGCCATTTGCCTGCAACCCTTGTGGAGCCGTTTAAAGTTAAAGAAGAAAACGTCGCGCCGCCGGAGAAAGTCAGCGGTGCCACGATTGGCGGGTTCCTGCCTTATTTCATTATCATCCTCTGTCTGATGGGCGCCACGTATCCTGCAATTGATCTTACCGCCGGGGAAAAAGAACGAGGCACAATTGAGACCATTCTCTGCAGCCCGGTTCCCCGCACAGAAATAGTGCTCGGCAAGTTTCTGATGGTTTTGACCGCGGCGCTCTGTACAGCGGTACTCGCAATCATCTCGATGGGTACCTCTTTCCGCGTCGCGAAAATGCTGATGGCGGGAGTCGGTGGCGGGGATAATCCATTTAATCTCACCATCGGAATGAAAGCGATCGGGGCTGTTTTTTTAATGGTACTGCCGCTGGCCGTGTTGTTCGCCTCCGGACTGATTGCGATTGCATTAATGGCCAAAAGTTACAAGGAAGCGCAGAGTTATATCGCGCCGTTGACCATATTAGTCGTGCTTCCCGCAGTGGCGGCTGTGTTGCCGGGAGTTGAATTTAATGCGCGCATGGCGTTGATCCCCGTTCTCAGCACCAGCTTAGTGTGCAAGGAAATCGTCGCCGGCACATATCATTGGAATTATATTGGCATAATTTTCGCATCGAGTTGCGTGTACGCCTCCGCGGCGCTGTTTGTTGCCGTCAGTCTGTTCAAGCGCGAAGACGTCCTGTTCCGCACCTAAGCAGCTGAGTTAAATTCGTGAGGCCGGTCGCGCCATTCTCTTCGCGCGACGCCGAGTGTTTCCCTTCTTTCCTGCCGTGCTAGAATTCTTGCTTCCATGCCCGGTCGACCGTTAATTTCAGTTCACGATCTTTGCAAACACTTCCGCGCGTTCAAGCGGCGCGAAGGCCTGTGGGGCGGCATCCAGAATCTTTTTGTACGCGAATACCAAACCGTTCGCGCCGTGGATCAAATCTCCTTTGAAATTGAGCCCGGCGAAATGGTCGGCTACATCGGCCCGAATGGCGCCGGAAAATCCACGACCATCAAGATGCTCACCGGGATTTTGGTGCCCAGTACTGGCGAAATAGTCTCGAACGGCTTCGTGCCCTGGCGCCAGCGCACCGACTACGTGAAAACCATCGGTGTGGTGTTCGGCCAGCGCACACAACTCTGGTGGGACATCGCTGTCGTCGAATCTTTCAAGTTATTGCGGCGAATTTACGGCGTCTCGCAGCGCGATTTCGACGAGCGCATGGAATTATTCCATCAGGTGCTGGGTATCAGCGATTACCTGAATACTCCGGTAAGAAAACTTTCACTCGGCGAGCGGATGCGCTGCGATCTGGCCGCTGCGCTGCTGCACAATCCCCCAATTTTGTTTCTGGATGAGCCAACCATCGGCTTGGACGTCGTCGCCAAGGATCACATTCGCAAATTTCTGCGCGCCATCAACGAACGCTATCGCACGACGGTGCTGCTGACCACTCACGACCTTGACGATATCGAAGAACTCTGCCGACGCATCATGATCATCGATCACGGCAAACTCCTCTACGACGGCCCTCTGCCCGAACTGAAGCAGAAATTGCTGCGCACAAAACAAATCAAATTCGCTCTGCGCGATAGCGAAGCCGCGGGAGCGCTGCGCCGCGCGCTTTCCGCCGAAGGCTTGGATGCGGAAGCCGTGGATGAAGTGACCTATCGCGTGCGTTTCGATCGCACGCGCGTCTCCACGTCTGAACTAATTCGCAAAATTCTAGCAGCAGGCGATATCCGCGATCTGCTCATCGAAGACGAGCCCATCGAGGAAATTATCAAACGCATTTATGCTGGAGAATCGGTGATGGAAGTTTCCACCGCGGGGCCGCGTGCGTCCTGAGCCAACGGTAAGCCTGAGATGAGCACGCGCGCTTCAGTTCTGGCCCCCTACGCCGAGTTCACACGCATCGGCTTCGTGAATATTCTGGCGTTTCGCCTGCGCTACTACGCTGGAATCTTCACTTACCTCATCAACGTTACCGTTTATTATTTCATCTGGTCCGCTGTGTACCGCGCAAGAGGCATTTCAAGCGCCGCGCAGGCCGCTACTTCCACGATCGGCGGCTACGATCTTCCGCAAATTCTCACCTACGTCGCCGTGGGATGGGTCATCCGCTCCTTGTACTGGAACACCATCGATCAGGAAATGGCCTACGAAGTCATCGACGGAAAAATCGCCATGGATTTCATCAAGCCCGTCTCCATCCAGTGGATGTGGATTTGCCGCGCCCTCGGCGAAACAGCTTTTCGTCTGGTGATGCTCACCGCGCCCAGTTGCATCGTAATCGCATTCTTATTTCACGTGCGCCCGGCGGCGTCATGGACGCAATTCGAACTATTTGTCCTCGCCGTTGCCGGCAGCATCCTGCTGATGGCGGCTATCAACTTCATGATTGGCACGTGCGCCATTCCGCTAACGTCCATCCTCGCGTTGATTCGCGCCAAATACTGGCTGATCGAATTGCTCAGCGGCTTGCTCGTTCCGATGACCTATTTTCCATCGGCAATTCAAAAAATCGCGGCATGGCTTCCCTTCCAACACATCGCCTTCACTCCGCTGCAAATCTATCTGGGCAAGTTGAGCGGCGTAAACGCCCTACGCGCGCTCGCCATGCAATGGCTTTGGATTGCGGCGCTCCTGTGGCTGGGTGACCTGTGGTGGCGCACGGCCACGCGCAAGATCACGATTCACGGCGGGTAAAACAATGAATCAAACACTCGCCAAAATTCGCGTTCACCTGGGATTGCTCGGAGATTATTTCGTCCAGTATTTGAAAATTCGCCTTAGTTATCGCGGCGATTTCCTGATTAGCGTGGCTACCAGCACGGCCGCCACCGCGTTTGCGTTTGCCTTCGTATTCATTTTGTTTCGCAACACAAATCTTCCCGGCTGGAGCTTTGAAGAAATCGTTTTTCTCTATGGCTTCGCGCTGATTCCCTTCGGCCTGTTCAACATCCTGAGCATGAACATCTACGAATTTGGCAACACCTACATCATGGAAGGCAAATTTGACCGCGTGCTGCTGCGTCCGGTGAATTCATTATTTCAAGTGCTGTTTGAAAGTTTCCGCCTGGAATCTTTCTTGGAAGCTTTTACCGGCCTCGGAATCGTTCTATGGATGGCCTGGCGTTTGCATCTTCATTGGAAAGTGGAGGACGCACTCTTGCTGATTTTCTTCAGCGTTTGCGGTGGAATTATTTACGTATCATTTTTCCTTCTCCTCAGCACGTTTTCATTTTGGTTTGAAGACCGCGTTGGCGTTCACCCGCCGTTCTGGAACCTGCTGATGTTCGGCCGCTACCCACTTTCCATTTATTCCGGCTACATCAAGTTTTTTCTCAGTTGGGTCGTGCCCTTCGGATTTGCCACGTTTTATCCTGGCGCTCGCCTTCTCGCTCGCGGAGATTTCCATCACCTCGGAATCCTCGTACCGTTGGTAAGCGTAGCCTGCGCCGCTCTCGCTGTCTTTTCCTGGAACTTTGGCGTACGCCACTACTCTTCCACCGGCTCTTAAGAAATATTTCGGCGTCGCCCCAGGCTCATCCGCGTCCCGCGATCCGCGAAATCGCGAAACATCTTTCCACGCAATCTCGTAACTGATAATAGAGGCTCTCTTGAACCGGCCAATGAAATGGGCTGTCGCGGTCATCGCTTTCGTCGCTGTGTTTTCGGCCTTCGCCGGATACTGGGCAGCGTCGATGTCATTACACCCTGCACGGCGCCTCCTCACCGCCGAACTCATCTCGCAGGCCGACGAAGTATTTCAACGCGACGGTGCTCAGCGCGCGCCATTCGATGTACGCGTCGCAGATGGAATTCTTCTACGGGGCTGATTGGTGCGGCCAAATGAGCAATGGTCCACGAAGTCGCCATTTGCCGGAGCGAAAGAACGCGACACTCTGAATTGGGTCCTCTTATTCCACGGCGTTTCGGACAATCGAGTCGGCGTCTTAGGCGTGGCTGATTTTCTTTTGCGCGCCGGCTACGGAATTGTAATGATGGATTCGCGCGCGCATGGCGAAAGCGGGGGCGAGCGTGCCACATACGGATGGAAAGAACGCGACGATGTCACGGCGATCGTATCTGCCCTCGAAGTCAGCGTTCACCCGCAATGCATCTTCGCGTTCGGAGTATCAATGGGCGGAGGCATCGCGCCGCAGTCCGCCGCCGTTGAGCCGCGCCTATCGGCAGTGGCGGCCGAGGCTCCATTCAGCAGCTTTCGCGAAGCCAGCTATGACTATGCTGGATTTCACCGCAGTCCCTGGCTCGGACGCATTCTTTTCCGCCCCGTCGTTGAAGCAGGATTTCTCGCCACACAAAAAATCGCCGGATTTCGCGCTTCCGATGTTTCACCGGAAAAGTCCGTTGCCCGCCGCTCGTTTCCAATTCTCTTGATCGGCGATGCCGACGATCCTGTTCTTCCACTTCGCCACCAGCAAATTATTCTCGCGGCAGCCGCCAGACCAAAAGAACTCTGGATTGTGCCCGGAGCCACTCATGCAGGCGCAATGGGAGTCGCTCCGGAAGAATACTCGCGCCGTGTCCTGTCATTTTTCGCAGCGGCGCGCACGACGTGTTCAGTCCCCAAATAAAGCATGAATGGATTGAGCTTGATTCGCGTGCATTTCTGGGCAATTGTGAAACGCCGGTGTCAGGCGGCTCCTGCGGAATCGTGTTGTGCTTCCCAGCAATCGCTCAACCGGCGAATCGTCTCCCGCAAACGCGCCGCAAGTTCAGCAATCGTCTCCAGCCTTGCGACCGCATGCGGCGGCAGCTCGGCGCGCAACCTCAGCAACATTTCCGCATTCTCCAGAATTCCAGTAAGTGGATTATTCACTTCGTGGCGCAGTATCTCGCCAAAATCTCTGGAGCGTTCCCGTTCGCTCGGACCCGCCGTCGACGCCTGAGCGCCCATCTGGGCGCGCCGCACGATCAGACCAGCCGTCACCGGAACGAAATTTCCCAGTCGCGCCACCAGGTCCACCGCGCCCGCCCCGATCAGGAACGCCAGAGAGTCTTGGTGCAGGGCGGAAGCAACCACCACAACGGGAGCGTGTTCGGTCAACCAGGCGACGGCTGGTTCCAATGTCTCGCCCGAAGCGTCGTCGTCCATGCACGAGCCGTCCAAAAGAATTACCTGCGGAGTCCAACCGCAAAGCATCGCTCGCGCCTGCGCCGTTAGGCTATTCAGTGGTTTTCTCCTAATTCCAAAACAGGTAGCAAGGCCGGCGCCAAATCCGAACGCACTGTTAGTGATTGAAACGTAATGCTTTAGCGGGATCGACTCGCTTTAATTGCAATTAGGTTAATACCATATAACGAATTATGTCAAATCCACTTTTCCATATTCCATGCGCAAGGTCATAATTTTCAGCGGTTTGCAGAAACGGGAATCACTGGAGTTTCAAAATGGGAATTCGCGCCGCTTTCTAGCGTACTGCAGCGGCACACATCGCAGATCGTTAATGAGGTGTGCGTGGCGGCTTCCCTGCGCCCGCGCCCGCGTCAGCAACTGAAGCTCCGGCAGCAAACTGTACGGCATATAAGCCTTCTGTCGCCGAAGCCGCAAACAGAGTCGCCGCTTGCTCCTCCGTCGTCACCACGGGAAAAAATCCTTCCGCCAGCGCTCCGGATACTCGCGTCCATGTGCGGCCGGCGTCGCGCGAAAGATATAATCCGCCCGTTCGCATCGACGCCAGAAACGTCGGTCCCGCGATGGCCAGATCTTGAATCGGCGCCTGCGGCAACCCCGATCCAACACGGTTCCACGTCGGTCCCCCGTCGCGCGAAATGTACAATCCATTCTCAGCCGATGCTACCAGCGTCTCTTCGAGGTTCGCAGCGGCATCCGGCGCGGAATCAAGCCACAACGCGGCGCCTGCTGCCTCGGGCAAATCATGCCAGCTCCACGTTTTTCCACCGTCGTGCGAAAAAACCATTCCCCGCAGAGAAACAATCCATAAACTCTGGCCGTCCGCTGCTACGCGCACGCTGCGCACCGGCAAAGTCGGCAGCGGCCCCAGCGGCATCAGACTCCAGGTCTCTCCCTGGTCTTGAGAACGCAATAGTCCGTGATCCGTCGCTATGAACCACGCCGCATTTGAAAATCCCATATCATTCACCGGCTCGCTCAGCGGCAATCCTCTAACGCGCGTACTCGCTGCTCGCTGGCCCGGCTTGCGTTCAACTAAACTCGCGAGCGTTGCCGCAGTTTCCGGCGTCAACCGTCCGGCCTGCGTCCACGCGCGCTTTGCCGAATCGTAACGCATCAAGCCGCCGTGCTCCATCGCCGCCCACCAGCCGCCCGGAGCCGCATAAATGCGCCGCAGGCTTTGCATTTTTAGTCCGGCGCCAAGCCCAGTCCACGTCGCGCCTCCGTCTTCGGTTGCCAGCAACGGTTCCGGCGCATTCGTCAAAACCGCCAGCACTCGGCCCGGCCGTTCGCGATCCAGTGCCAGCGCCACAATTTCGCGGTGATAAAAGCCGTTATTCGCCGCGCGAAAATGCGCGCCGCCATCATCGCTCACCAGAATTCCTAGCCGCTCGGTGCCAATCACAATTCGCCCGGGCAGCGCCACAACCGCATTGATCA
>ODAK010000144.1_pt1 | contig 78043 bp, 66 predicted proteins | sample 1539591 | NCBI WGS metagenome assembly ODAK01 (sample SAMEA3539303, study PRJEB22396) | soil metagenome | biome: tundra; feature: field; material: soil | place: USA | collected 2010-05 | depth 0.15 m | reverse complement strand
GGTGGACACGGCGGTGGTGGAGGTGGACACGGCGGTGGTAGCGGTCACGCGGGTGGATTTCACGGCGGCGGCGGCGGGCGCGGCGGTTTCGGGGGCTTTCACGGTGGATATGGCCATCGCGGTGGCTACGGTTACGGCGGGTGGGGTTGGGCTGGGTACGGTCTGTTCCTGTCCACGCTGCCGTATTACTACTCGACGTTCTGGTGGGATGGGATGCCCTACTACTACGCGGATGACAATTACTATCAGTGGAACAATTCCGTGGACGAATACCAGAGCGTGAACCCCCCGTCCCAGATCGCGAATCAGGTCGCATCACAGCAGACCGTGACGGATTTGTTCGCCTATCCAAAAAATGGTCAGACTACCGAGCAGCAGGCTCAAGACAAGCAGGAATGCCGGAGCTGGGCTGCAGCACAGACCGGGTTCGACCGGACGCAGTCAGGCACCGCATCCGCATCGGCTCCTACGGTCGGGACTGCGTCGCCTGCCAAGCGTGAGGACTATTTACGGGCCCAGGCGGCGTGCTTTGAGGCGCGTGGCTACAGCGTAAAGTAGCAATCATATATACCGGCGCAACCGAGTCCGATTTGTCACGGCCTCCTTCCTCTGAAGCAAACCGCTCATCAGTGTCAGTGGCGCCCCCGTCGAATTATCCCGCTATTGCGACTGCGCAGTTGCGACTTCGGGCCTTCGAGATGGCAGATAATTCGCGGCTCATAGCAACTGCGAGCGACCACCGGGCACCATTTTGTCGGTTCCTTACACGCGATCCAATCTCGACTGGAGCTCTGGCGTTCTAATTGGTGTCACCTACAAAGCCTGCAAACCGAAAAGTTCGCATGATTCTGAACCCCACGCCCCACAACTGTTCATGCCAGGACGCCCGGACCAGGCCACCGGTCAGCTCCGATCCGGTCCGAAGACAGATTGTTGAACCGTCATGGTCAGATATTCAGCCATGGCCTTTAGGCTCAGAATCCAGCTGTTGATTCCCGGTGGAGGCCCGTCGCGATGGGCCACGACCATACATCGTATGGCGAGCTTGTTTGCTCGCCGATGGCATAATATTCAGCGGAAACGACGTTTTGGCTGTCCGCTCTGGAGGTTAGGATGCTAGCTCAATCCGCGGGCCGCGTGATACGAGTCGCAATGGCGATTCAAGCATTGCTCTGGATATGCGCATGTTCGACAACACCAACTGCCAGGACCGAGGCCGAGCGGGTGGCCGACGACGACATCGTCGCGCGGGTAAGAGTGGCATTCCTGCGCGTGATGATTTTAGTGAAACCTGGCGCGTCGCCAAGTCAGTGGCTGGCGTGAAAAAAGTGATCAGCGATTTGCAACTCGTAGACCGTCGCTGAGAAATGAAGACTCCAGGCAGGCGGTCATTCGATTGGCAACCCAGTGGCAGATCCACTCATCAAACCGGAATATCTGTCCGAACAATCCAAGCCACCGCTCTCTTAACTGCACGATGCCGCTATCGTTCCGGGCACATGTTTGCATCAGTCACTCGAGCTCTATGCCGGGGATGGTGCCCGCGCCTGCTGCAGGTCTTTCAGTTCCTTGTCGGTGAAGCGCGCGTCGTAGATCGAACGCCGGTCGAGTGTGCGAGCGACTACCGTGGCCGTGCCCACCGCCAACAGCAGTGGCAGAATGAATGATCGATCTCGGCCAGTCAGCTCCATTATCAGCACCACCGCCGAAATGGGTCCGTGAGTGGTGGCGGCCAATACCGCTGCCGCACCGATCACGGCGAATAGGCCCGGGGGCACGCCCGGCCAAAGCCACCCCCAGGCATAACCCAGAACGCCCCCGAGCAACGCTCCCAACGCCAGCGACGGTGTGAACAGTCCGCCTGGTACACCGCTGCCGAGGCACATTACGGTGGCCGCAGGCTTGAGGAAAAGAAGGGTCAGCAGCAGAACGGGCGTCACCTGATTCGTAAACGCCAACTGGGCGATATCCTTGCCATTGCCGAGTATCTGCGGGAATGCAATCGAAACGATACCGAGCAGTCCGAGTGCCAGTGTTGGTGCGACCACCCGCTGCCAGCCTGTCGGCTTGTTGCGATCCGCCCAAGCAATCACTCTCACGTAACCGACCGAGACAAGACCCGCGACCGGACCGGCCAGCAGCGCCCAGAGGACAATTGACAGGGAGGTTGGATAGGCGGGAATCAGATAGGTGGGAGCGTCGGGTAACGCGAGCCATGAGATACCCGTGGCGGTGGCCGAGGCAAGCAATGCGGGCAGGACCAGTCGCAGTGCCAGCACGCCGCGCAGCACCTCGAGGGCGAATAGCGCACCTCCCAGTGGTACGCCATAGGCCGCGGCCATACCCGCCCCGGCACCGCAGGCCACCAGCAGCTTTCGTTGCTCGTCAGAGAGGCCTACCCTGTCCGAGAGGGAATTTGCGATCACAGCCCCGGCCTGCTTCGGTGCACCTTCGCGACCCAGCGAAGCTCCCATGCCAACGAGCAGTACCGACAGGAGAGCACTGCCGAGCGTACGCCAAGGCGGCAAGCGCCCCGCGTAAAGCGATATGGCCTCACTGATATCAATGCCGTTGGCACTCGACAGTCGGTGAAGGATAATCTGACCCGCACCCGTCAGAAGGCCAGCTCCCAATAAAACCACGACATGCCGCCAAGCTCCGGCCTGCGCCGCGGCGTCCAGTAAATCGGGGCCAGGCCACACCAGATGCTGAACGAGCTGCAGCAGCCGGGTCAGAACCGCCGCGCCGATGCCGGCCCCTGCACCGGTAAGCAACACCGCCGCCCAGAAGCCTGCGGCCCCTGGACGCGTGAGCGTCGCCGGGATAGAGCCAGCGACTTCTTGCTGCGGATCCAAATCCTTCACCCCATTTGAGGAATTCTTTACGCCGGCTTACGGCACGCAGCCGATACGACGAATGCCGCCGGCTCCCATGGCCGCAAGTCGGCAGAGCGACTGGGCGTTTGGCTACACTTCCTTGTTTGCTGAGGCGGGAAGTGGTGGGTATAACAGCACGCTGACCTCGTCGCACGTCACCAGACCGATCTCATTAAATCCAGCGAGCAAGGCAACAAAAGTCCGGATGTTGTCGCGACTGTCGACAATCTCGACAATGACGGGCAGATCTTCCGAAAAAACCACTTCCGTAGTGTGCAGCCGGGTTGATCGGCCATAGCCCAGAGTCCCTCGCACCACCGTTGCGCCGGCCATTTGAAGTTGACGGGCCTTCAGCACTATGGCTTCGTAGAGCGATTGGTCCCCGTGCCGCTTGTCTTCACCGACATAGATGCGTAAACATGCATTTTTTCCCTTGACGTCCAAGATGTTCTCCCCTGGTGCTGCGCTCGGACCAACGTGCGTCGGTGATTGCGGTGCGGTCACTTTTGCGGATCGTCACCGGCGAGAAGCCTGTGAAAGCCAGCCATTACGGCGGGTTCCGGGCGTCGTATGGGTGGTATGTTTTGATATGGCTCCCAGCCACCACCGAGCGCCTTATAGAGATAGATGAACGCATCGGCGGCGCTTTGCTGAGAGGCGGTGTATTCGTCTTGCAAAGTGTATTGCTGGCGCTCGGCATCCACGACATTCAAAAAATCGGTCAGTCCGCGATCGTAGCGTTGCTGAGCTAGGCTGACGGCTCGCTCACTCGCGCGCATGGCATCGGCGAGATTCTTAAGACGCTGTTCTTGTGCCCCAAAATCCGCGATGGCAGTGTCCGCATCCTGCACGGCATCGACAATCGTTTTCCTGTAAGCAATCAATCGCTCGTGCGCCTGCAGATCAGCAATGCTGACCAGCGCGTCAAGCGTGCCAAAATCCAGCAATGGCCAGTAGACCGAGGGGCCAAAGGCCCAGATGTGGCTGCCTTGCGCGCCGACAGTCGCCGACTGCGTGCCAAGGCCGCCGCTCAGCGACACATGCGGAAAGAGATTGGCGGTCGCGACCCCGATCCGCGCGGTAGCGGCGGCCAGCTGCCGCTCGGCCTCGCGTATGTCGGGCCGGCGCTGGAGCAGATCGAGCGGCAGACCGGGTTCGACCGCCTCGGGTAGATTGGGCAGCGTGCCGGGCTGGGTCAGCTCTTCGGCGAGATCCTCGGGATACTGACCGAGCAGAACGGCAATCCTGTATTGGGCGGCTTTGATGTCGCTCTGCAGCAGCGGTAGTCCGGACTGCAGCGTCGCGAGCTCGCGATTGGCCAACTGCAGGTCCAATTCATTGGTCAATCCGCGATCGAAACGCGTCTGTTCCAGATCCTGCAATTGCTCGGCGGTCGCAATGTTGTCGCGGATGATCGCGAGTCGCATTTGCAGTCCGCGCATATCGACATAGTTGCGAGCCACGTCAGCGACGACGCTGATCAGGACCGCGTTGCGGGCCGAAGCCGCCGCCACGATGTCATATTTGCCCGCCTCGATCGCCCGACGATAGCCGCCAAATAGGTCAATCTCCCAGCTGGCGGCGAATCCGGCAACTTGGCTGATCTGATTCAGCGAGCCTTTGTTATCGGCCCCACGCAGTGCCGGTGCCGCACCGCTGCGCGTGAGATCGCTGCCCGTACCGCGCCCCCCCGCGCCACTCGCGGCCACTTCCGGTAGCGCGTGGCCCAGCAGCACCGCTTCCTGGGTTCTGGCCTCCTGCAGGCGTGTCAGAGCAATCTCGATATCGGGGTTGGCGCGAATCGTCCGATCAATCAGCGAATCGAGCTCGGGATCGTTAAGTGAGTGCCACCATTGGGTCAAGTCGACGGCGGGATTCGTGGCAGGGGCTGCATTCACTGCTGCCGCAGGGGCCGCGACGAAATTGCGCGGTGTCACGGTTTGCGGCACATGATAATTGGGACCGACGGCACAGCCGGCGAGCCAGACACTGAATACCCCGAAACTTACGACTCTCACGGCATTCACGTCAGTGCGTTCGCAGTGCCACAGCCGAGCCACTGTCTTCATCGCCGCTTACCCGCACCTTTTCCCCCTCCGTGATCTGGTTGCTGATGTTGAGCACCAGCCTCTGGCCATTCGCTACACCGGAGCTCAGTTCTACGGAATCGCCGTCGTCGCGAGCGATCGTGACCGCCCGAAACCGCACCGTGCCGTCGCTAGCGACCTCAGCAACCTTCGGACCGCTGGAGCGAAACACCAGCGCGGCGGCTGGAACCTGGCTCAGGCCGCTGTTTTGAAGCTGGAAGCTGACCTGAACATAAAGTCCGGGCACCAAACGTCGATCGGGATTGGGGATGTCGAGTTCTGCACGGAACGTGCGTGCCTTGGGATCGACGGCATCGGACGTTCTGGTGATGGTGCCAGCAATGGTCTGGCCGGACGAATCGTTGGCCGAGATCTGCGCCGGCACGCCGACTTTCATCAGGTCAGCGGCAGCGCTTTGCGGCACGTCGACAAACACTCGAATCGGGTCATCCTGCGCGATGCGGTATAGCGAGGTGGTACTGGCGGAGCTCCCCGCGGTGACGAGATTGCCGATGTCAATGCGGCGCTCGATGATCGTGCCGGCGTAAGGGGCCGTAACGCGCTTGAATTGCTCGAACGCGGACAGGCGGTCGACATCCGCCTGGTCGAGATTGACTTGCGCGTGCGCCGCATCCAATTGGGCCGCGGCCGTTACATCGCCAGCCTTCTTGTCTTCACGCTCCTGATCGGATACGACGCCTTTGGGCGAATCGCGCCACCGGGCGTAGGTACTCGCGGCAAACGCCGCGTCGGCCTGCTTGACTTTGACTTGCGCTTGCGCAACCTGCAGCTGGGCCTTCGCGGCCACGAGCTCGGCGTCCAATTCCGGCGTGTCGATGGATGCCAAAATCTGCCCGCTCTTGACGTGATCGCCGATATCGACGTACCACTTGGCCACATACCCGCTAACCCGCGCGTAGATGGTGCTCTCGTACCAGGCCGCGGTCTCACCAGGCAGGGTGAGGCTGCCTGCCCCCGCGGCGCTATGCACGACCACGACATCGACCGCCGGCAGCGAGGTTGCCGCGGTTCGGGTCTCGTGTGCCAAACCGCGCTCGGTGTGTGACTTGGTGAAATGCACGATCAGGAAGGCGAGCAGCAGCACGACTGCCACAGCGAGCGCAGCGCGCTGCAACGTGCGCCCCGTATCATTAGAGGGCAAGGGGATCTCCTTCGGGAGAAAAGGCGTGCGAGGCCGGCACCCGGCGACGCAGCAGCGGATACACGGTAGGAACAAACACTAACGTCGCAAAGGTGGCGAACAGCAGGCCGCCGATGACGGCGCGAGAGAGCGGCGCATTCTGCTCACCGCCTTCGCCGATTCCCAGTGCCATGGGGATCATGCCGAGGATCATCGCCCCGGCGGTCATCAATACGGGACGTATCCGGGTATAGCCCGCGGTGGCAGCCGCCAGCGCCGCGTTATCCCCGGCTGCCATGCGCTGGTTGGCGAAGGTCACGACCAAAATACTGTTGGCAGTGGTCAGACCGATGCACATCAGGGTGCCCATCAGGGCGGGCACGCTCATATGCGTACCGGTCAGATACAGCATCCACATCACGCCCCCCAAGGCGAAGGGCACGGCCAACAACACGATTAGGGGGTCGAGCCAGCTCTGGAAGTTAATGACCAGGAACAGATAAACCAGCACCACGGCCAATGCCATGCCGGAGAACAGGCCGTTGTAGCTCTCGCGCATGGTGTCGACCTGACCGCTTAGCACCACGGAGATTGCTTGCGACGCATCCGGTCGATCCGAGGCGATGACTTGGTCGATATCCGTCGCGGCGGAGTTCAGATCCCGACCCTGCACGTCGGCATCGACGTCGAAAACGGGCCGGATATTGAGTTGGGATAGAACCAGCGGCGCTGTCCCACGCCGGAAGCTGGCCACATTCATGAGCATTTGTCCCGGCGCCCCGTTGACTCCAGCCGTCAGCGGCATCGTCCATAAGTCGTGAGCGGAGTCGATATCATAGGTCGGCAGCTGGACGACCAGCGGATAGCTGACGTGGTTGCGCGGATCAATCCAGAAATTCGGCGCGCTTTGAGCGCTACTGTTGGTCGTAATCAATACATCATTGGCAGTCGAGCGTTGTTGTAGACCCAACTGCGTCGCCAAAGAACGGTCGACATCCACATTGAGCGTGGGCGCGTTGGGAACCTGAAAGACATGAGAGTCGACAATCCCTGGCACGCGCGTGAGGTCGCGCGCTAGCTTGCTCGCCAGCGCATAGCTCGCCTCACTGTCTGGACCGGAGATGCGAATATCGATCGGTGCCGGCTGACCAAAATTCAATACCTGATCGACGATATCCGCAGGCTGGAAAAAGAACTGCAGCTCGGGAAAGCGCTCGGGGAGCTCGCGTCGCAGCCGGGCGACCAAATCCGCGGTCGGCGTATGCTTGTGCTTCAGCGAGACCAGGATCTCGCCATCCATCGGTCCAACGGTGGCGGAATCGCTCAGAGCGATATTCATGCCGCTATAGGGCAGGCCGATGTTGTCGAGAATCGTATCGATCTGGCCGTTACCGGCAATACCTCGGATGGTGGCCTCGACGCGCGCGAAATCGCTCTGCGTTTGTTCGAGCCGGGTCCCAGGGGGTGCGCGCACGTGCAGTCGCATCTGGCCAGCATCGACTTGGGGAAAGAAATCCCGGCCTAGCGCGGGAAAGAGCAGCAGCGAGCAGACGATCAGCACAGCGAAGAACAGCACCGTTCGCAAGGGCTCGGACAATGTCCAGGCGAGCGTGTCGCGGTAGGTGTTGCGGAAGCGCTCAAAGCCATGGTTGAAGCCGACATGAATGGCCATGAACGGATTGCGGCGCTGGCCCTCAATTGGAGCCTTGACTGCCTCACCATCATGTGGCTCCGAGGTATGCGAACGCATGAGGTACTCGAACAGCACCGGTACCATTGTGAAGGAGAGCGCAAGGCTCGCGAGCAATGACAGGCACACCGACAGTGACAGCGGAGAGAACAGATATTTCGCGGTACCTTGCAACAGAAACACCGGCACGAAGACGATGCAGATGCATAAAGTCGCCAAAACGGTCGGAACGGCGACCTCGCTGGCACCGTTGATGATGGCCTCGGCCAACGGCTCCCCCAGGCTGACGTGGCGCTCGATGTTCTCGATCACGACGGTGCCATTGTCGACCAATATGCCCACCGCCAGGGCAAAGCCGCCGAGCGTCATGGTGTTCAGCGTCTGCCCTCCGACGTACAAGGCCAGTACAGCCGTGATGATCGAGAGCGGAATCGCCGCGAGGATGATCAAGGTCAACCGCCAATTGCCCAGGAACAGCAAAATCATCAAAGCCGTGAGACCGGCGGCCATCAAACCGCCCATCTTCACGCTCGAAAGCGCGGCGTTGACGAATATGGATTGATCGAAGAGCGGCTTGATGGTAACGCCGCTGGGCATCACCTTGCGGATCTCACCCAGCGCCGCGCGGACACCGTCAATCACCGCGAGCGTCGAGACGCCGCCGGTTTTTCGGATTGTAATCAGGGCGCCGGGCTTGCCGTCTACGGCCACCGAGTTCGTCTGCACCTGGAAGCCGTCGTGCACGTGAGCGATGTCGCGCATGAAGATGGTCTTGCCGGCGACCTGCGCGACCGGAAAAGCGTTGATGTTATCGATGACGTTGGGGCTATTGTTCAGCGAAAGTTCGTAGTCCTTACTGCCGATCTTCACGTCCCCGGCCGGCAAGATTACATTCTGACGCTGCAGCGCATCGCTGACGTCCGAGGGTGAGAGGCCGCGTGCGGCAAGGGCTTGCGGATCCAGATCCGCCATGATGACCCGCGGCTTACCGCCGTAGGGCTGCGGAACTTCCGCGCCGTGCACGATCGCCAGGTCCGGTCGGATGATGTTCTGGCCCAGATCATTGAGCTTGGTATCGGGTAAGGTCTTGCTCGAGAGACTGAGCTGGATGATCGGCACATCGGTGGCCCCATACCGCAGCACCATCGGCGGGGTGATGTTGGGTGGCATGTACTTGAGAACCACGAGCGCGCTGCTGGCCAACTGCGACACCGCACGGCTCACGTCAGCGCCCTCATGCAGGTAGACCTTCTCGACGCCTACGCCTTCGTAGCTGGTAGCTTCGATGCGCGAGATGTCGTCGACCAGGGAGGCCATCTGGCGCTCATGCAGCGACAGAATCCGGTTCTGGATATCTGTGGCGCTCATGCCGCTATAGGTCCACACCACGCTCACGACCGGAATATTGATTTCCGGAAATATGTCGATCGGCATGCGCAGCGCAGCGCCGATGCCGAGGAGGCAAACGAGGATCAGCATCGCCGCCACGGTGTAGGGGTGCTTAAGCACGAAGCGGACCAGTGACATGGGATCAGTTCCTCAGGGGAAAGGGCGCGGCTGCCGGGCGTCTTCCGCGCCACTTTGGCCAGACCGGGACGGAGCGGTGGCTGGACGCCGGGCGAGCCGATCCCCCTCTTGAGTGGCGCCGTGCGGCTCACGGCCCTTGGCGTGATCGCTTCGGATGGCTTGCGCGGCGCCTCGAACGACCGCTTCCGGCAGCCGTGGAAACCTGAGGCAAAAGCAGCTGCCCTGCCCGACCTCGCTATAGACCTCGATCTGCGCGCCGTGAGCCGAGCAGATGGACTTCGCGATGGACAGTCCCAGACCCGCACCGCCGTCATCTCGCGAGCGCGCTTCATCCACGCGAAAGAACCGATCGAATACATTCGGCAATGCCGAGGCTGGGATACCGATACCCGTATCGCGCACTTCGAGGACGTTATAGAGACCGCTTTGGTTAGCGCGCAGGGTAACCGTACCGCCTCGCGGCGTGAACCGGATCGCGTTGTCGAGCAAGTTGACGATGACTTGCTTGAGCCGACTGCGGTCACCGCGAATCACGATCGGTTCTAAGGCCGAAGATTCAATATGGATCCCGCGATCCTCTGCCATCAGCCGCATCTGCTCAGAGGTGCTTGCGGTCAGCTCCGCCAAATCCACATCAATCCATTCCCCCTGCACCTCTCCGGCATCGAGCCGCGAGAGCACGAGCAAGCCGGACACCAGGTGCTCCAGGCGCGCCACCTCTTCGAGTACGCTGCCGATCCGGTCCCGGAGTTCGCCCTGCACCGCCTGGTTGCCGACGATTTCCTGCAGCTCGCCTTTGATGATTGTGAGCGGGGTGCGCAGCTCATGCGAGGCGTCGGCGAGAAAACGGCGCGACGTCTGCAGCGAATCGCGCAGCCGTGTGAGCATAAGGTTGAGCGATAGAGACAGGCGTTGCAGGGCATCACCAGTCGGTTCCACCGGCAGCCGCGCCTCCAGGTTCTGCATGCTCATCTGCGCGGCGGTCTGCGACATCCGATCGACCGGGCGAAGGGCCCAATTGACCAGCAGATAGCCACCGCCGGCGGCGCAAATGACGAGGGCGGGCAGCAGTAGACCGAGCACTATCAGGAGTCGCTCCTGCAAGGCCTCGATCGATTCAAGCGATGTCCCGAGCTCGATCAGATAATGACCCGAACCCGTGTCGAGCAGCGTGGTGCTCACCATCAGGCGCTGGTTTTGTACCGTCACGGCGCGACGAGTCATGTTCTTGAGCGGCCACGCGCCGGTGATTGGGGGCACTCCTTGTGGGTCGAAACTGCGATCGGCCGGCGGACCGGAGCGATAAACCAACGCTGCGGGGGCTCGCGTCACGCGCACGAAGCGATTGTTGAAATCAGGGGCGACGCGGGTATTGATGGACTCCGCGATCGCTGCGTCCGTGACGCCAATCGGTGCCTGCGCAAGAATCTGCTCAACTTGCGCCGAACGCCGCCGCAGCGAGTCGCGCAGGCTGGAGCGCAGATACTGCTCCAGTCCATAGAACATCCCCGTACCAACGAGGGCGAAGGTCGCGCTCAGCAGCAGCGCATACCAAACCGCGAGCCGGAAGGCCAGAGAGCGGTGATTCATCCCGGCTCTAGCTCCGTCGCCGGCTCCGACTCGCGCACGCAATAACCCACTCCGCGCACGGTATGGATCAGTTTAACCGGAAAAGGGTCATCCACTTTGCGCCTTAGATGGCGTACGTACACATCGACGATGTTGGTGACGCCCTCGAAGCTTTGGTCCCAGACATGCTCGAGAATCATGGCGCGCGAGAATACTCGGCTGGGCGAGGACAGCAGGTACTCGAGTAGCGCGTACTCCTTGCCGGTCAGTTCGATGGGCTGGTCGCCTCGACGTACCTGGCGAGTCAGCCGATTCAACTCGAGGTTTGAGATGAGTATTACATCGGTCCGTTCGATGGGCGTACGGCGCAACAGCGCCTTGACGCGCACGACTAACTCCGCAAAGTCGAAAGGCTTCGTCAGGTAATCATCGGCGCCGGCCTCGAAGTGCTTTACCTTGTCCTCAATGGCGTCGCGTGCCGTAAGCACGAGAACCGGAAGCGACGGATGTGACTGGCGCACGCGCCGCAATATCTCGGTACCGCTGATGTAGGGCAGCATCAGATCGAGAATCAGTAGATCATACTCAAAGGAGTCGATGTGGCTCTGGCCCTCGCGGCCATCGGCTGCGAGGTCGACCGCGAAGCGCTCGGCTCGAAGGCCGCGAGCCACGAAATCGGCCAGCTTGCGGTCATCTTCAACAATGAGTAGTCGCATGGGTTCCTCCCTAAAGCGACATTTAATGAGATCAACATTAGGATCGCGTTAGCCCAGCATTAAAAAGCTTTCATCTTCTGCGCTCGCTCTCGGACATTGAGTACAGCGTTACCTCACCGAGACCGTTAATTGTCACGTTGAATCAGACCCGACTGTGACAGTTGGAAGGCACATCGAGGGGTGTCGGCTTGCGCCCGGACCGTCAAACCCGGCCGGGGGCAGTTGGAGTTTTCGTCAGCCCGGTCGTCGTGATGCCCACTGTTCCGGCTAAACCAGGAATGCAAATAAGGCACTCGCGAGCTGCGGTGACGACCAGTGGATCACCGCGATGCAAACGCGAGGTGCAAACCGCAGATTGCCAACATCCACGGCGCATCAGGACGAGCTGCCCTAGCTGGCAGGGCCTAGTGTAACAATCTGCTGGACCACTCGACCAAAGAGTGCGCGCCTGTCTCAGGCGAGATAATCCGCCGCCACGGTCTCGTCGATGGGCGCCCGCCGCGCGCTCATCGCATTGAGCACCGGCGTGAGCACGATGGCAATGACAAGGTTCAGAACGAGCGTATAGAAGGCGGTATACCCTGGAAATGTGTAGCCGCCTACTGCGAGCGGATAAGCCGGTGTGAGGTGTGCCGCGACGGCCATTGACGTGCCGGCGAAGGTTCCGGCGGCCCAGCCAACCAGCAGCGCCCAGCTGTTGAACCATCGGGTATAGACGCCAAACATCACGGCAGGCAGAGTCTGGATGATCCAGATGCCGCCCAGCAGTTGCAATTGAATGGCGTACTGCGTCGGCACGAACAGGATGAAAACGAGCGCGCCGAGCTTGACGAGCAGCGACACCCACTTCGCCATCTGCGCTTCCTGCTTGTCGGTCGGATTTTTGTTGATGAACTCACGGTGAATATTGCGCGTGTAGAGGTTCGCCGCAGCGATCGACATGATCGCCGCCGGCACCAGCGCGCCGATGCCGATCGCGGCAAAGGCGACGCCGACGAACCAGGCAGGGAAGCTATGCAGCAACAGCGCCGGCACCGCGAAATTGTTGCCGAACTGCTTGAAGCCACCGGCGAATTCGGGAAGTTTGTCGACGCCGGCGGCGATAGCGAAGAAGCCGAAGAGCGCCAGCAGGCCCAGCATGAAGGAATAGAGCGGCAGCATAGCCGCATTGCGACGGATGGCTTTGCCGCTGCTGGCGCTCAGAATGCCGGTCATGGAGTGCGGATAGAGGAACAGCGCCAGCGCCGAGCCCAGCGCCAAGGTCGCATAGGCACCGTAGGCGCCGGTGGTATGAGGTCCGGGAACCGCCAGCAGAATCTTCTTCGCCGGCACGGCCGCGAAGATTTTACCAAAGCCGCCCAACTCGATCGGAATGTAGATGATGGCGGCAAAAGCGGTGACGTAGATCAGGATGTCTTTGACGATCGCGATCGATGCCGGCGCGCGCAGGCCGCTCGAATAGGTGAAGGCGGCCAGCACGATGAAAGCGATAATCAACGGCAGATCGGCGGCAAGTCCGCTCCCGGAGATGCCCAGCGCGCCGACCACGACCTGGATGCCGAGGAGCTGCAAGGCGATGTACGGCATGGTGGCGACGATTCCGGTAATGGTTATCGCCAACGCCAGCCAGCGATTGCCGAAGCGCCCGCGCACGAAATCCCCCGCCGTGATGTAGCCCTTCTTGTGGCAGACGTACCAGAGACGAGGAAAGACCAGGAACAGGAAGGGATAGATGACTATGGTGTACGGCACGGCGAAGAACGCGACCGCGCCGGCGCCGAAGGCGAGCGCGGGGACCGCGATGAAAGTATAGGCGGTATAGAGATCGCCTCCGACCAGGAACCAGGTAACGATCGTGCCAAAGCGCCTTCCGCCGAGCCCCCATTCGTGCAGCAAGTCGAGATCGCCCTTGCGCCAGCGGGCAGCGGCGAAGCCCAACCAGGTAATGAAGCCAAAGAGCAGCACAAAAACAGTCAGCGCAATCCGGTTCACGTCCTGCACGACATTCCCCCGTGGTTTCTTCTTGTTCTCAAGCTAATCGGCAGTGGCTAGATAGACCACCGCAGTGATGACGGCACTGATAAGCACCCACAGCAGCTGATACCAGTAGAAGAAGGGCAGGCCGACCCAGGACGGCTCAGCACTGTTGAAGAAGGGCGGCCAGAGAACGGCTACGAACTGGATGACGAACAGCAGGTACCACCAGCTCCAGCCGCCACGCTTACCTTGTGCACCGGTCATTGCAAGAACCTCCCTCCCAAGTGCCCCCGAACGGCCCATATGGCGGGCTTTTGGCCAATTTATACTGATGTTCTTTGGCTTACCAGCCTCAGAGGCAGCGCATTTTTTTTGACCGACGGGGGGCGTCGGCGTCAGATGTCGCGTAGCAGCCGGTCTCATGGCCCTGAACCGGGCCATGAGACCGCCTTGTCGCTCTGTGTCTTAGAACCTGTACCGGAAACCAATCGTCGGGTCGACGGTGTTGGTACTGAAGTCGAAACCGCTCGCCAGACCGCCCGCCACGTTCGTGTACATGACACCGCCGTAAACGTCGAAACGCTTGGTGAAGCGATAGTCGGCAGAGAACGTAACCGCAGCTTCCGTGCCACTGCAGGTCCCGGCCACGTTGGTGGCGCAACCGGCATTTTTTCCGATCCCGTAACTGTTCTGCTTGTAGCCGTAGTACGCAGCGGTCAGGTCTAACTTCGACAGGACTGTGTACTTCGCACCGGCCCAGAAAACCTGCAGACTTTTGTCGTTGGGGAAGGCAGCATTGTTGACGAATGCGAGCTTATAGCCACCGATATCGTCGAAGCCGGCCGCAAGCGGCGTCGTTGGGTTCGCAAACTGAATGTGCTCATAGCCAGCATAAATCTTCGGCGCGCCGAAGTTATACAGAGCCATGATGCCGTAGGTCGTATTGTCCGAGATGGTTGCCGCCAGCGAGTTGCTCGGCGAGAACCCCAATCCGGGCAAATCGGCGACTTGGGCTGCACTGAGCGCGGCCACCGCAATGGCATCCCTCACATGGCCGAAATACGCATCGATCGAGGCGCCCAGATATTCGGCGCCGATATCGGCCTCAACGAGAGTATTAGCGGCGCCGTTGGCGCCGTTGAATTTGTACTCGGCCCCGAAGTGAACCGGGCCGACGTGCTCCACATATTTCAACGACGAATCGACACGCCGATCCTCTGTGTCGCCGCCACCGGCCGTGGTGCCCGACAATCCGATCAGCGAGAACGCTTGAGAGGCACCCTGAGGGTCATACTTGGCGATGCCGTCGGCCAACAATGTGTTCTGACGGCCAAACGTCAGTGAGCCGAAGGTCGCAGAGCTCAGCCCGACGAAGGATTGCTCGAATATCTGACCCGCGATGCTTGAATCAATGTTGGTGGTTTGCGTCGCTGCCGTACGGCCATTGTTCTGAACCAGCGACTTCAACGCGTCGCTGATCTCGCCCGACTGCGGGTTGAAGTAGGTCTCCAACTTGAACACACCGTACCAATCCCCGACCCCCAGTGCTTCGAGGCCTTGCAGGCCAACCCTGGATTGGCTCAAGTTGCTGGGCGTGGCGCCAAACTGCGATTTGTTGCTGTTCTTCTGCACGATATCTGCGCTGCCGGCAGGGAAGTAGTCGCTGAACGGAGCGCCATGCGATTCGTATTGCAGGCCGATGTCGACGATGCCGTACAGCGTGATGCCGTGTAGGGTTAGGCTGCCGTCAGCGGGCTGGGGAATGGGGCCCATGGTGCTTTGCGCCTGTGCGACGCCCGTTGCCGTCAACATGGCAGCCAACAACAAAGCGCCGCTAAGCAGGGCGACGCCGCGCTTGCCGTAGGCTGTTGATGTCCCCTCATTGGAATTCGCGTTGCTCACCGCTCGTGCTCCTATTGAATTAGTTTGATTAGCTTGATTTGTTAGAATTAAAAAACATTTTCATACGCCATGCCTTCCTGGTCAAGATATTTGATGTCTCTTTTGAACCACATTTAACATCAGACAGGGATCGCGACCCCTTTTTCCGAGCGCACCGCCCGGTCGGCTAGGCATTGGTTCAAGATCGGGCGCGAGGTGGTTTGGATCCTCCAAAATTCAGCAGGCCCCTAAATGGGCACCCGCCTGACGATGAGTGCGTGAAGTGTGTTGCGCTTGTATTACAACCATAAGACGGCACTGTTTCATTCTGGTGACTGCATCGCTCGCCGGTCGCCACATGAGAATTTCTTAATGTCGGCCTAAGGTGCCTCTAATCGTGGTGCTGTGTAATCGCTGAACGAGGTGAAGACACGTGCGGCTGCTGATTGTGGAAGATGACCCAAAGCTCGCGGAGTTTGTCGCGCGCGGCCTGCGTGCGCAGAGCTTTGCGGTTGACCTCGCGGCCGACGGCCGAGAGGGCCAGAGCCTCATCGACACCTACTCATATGATCTGCTGATCCTCGATCTGATGCTGCCGCATATCAGCGGGACCAAACTGCTGCGGCGCGTGCGCCAATCACATCCCTCGCTGCCGGTTCTGGTGCTCACGGCGCGCGATGCGACAGAAGACAAGGTAAGGCACTTCGAGGCGGGCGCGGATGACTACCTGACCAAGCCCTTCGACTTCGCCGAGCTCGTGGTGCGCGTCAAGGCATTGCTGCGCCGTACCCCGCTCGAACGTTCTGACGTATTACGCATCGCAAACCTCGAGTTGAACCGGCTGACCCAGCAAGTGCGCCGTGACGGGCAGCGCATCGAACTCACCGTGAAGGAGTATGGGGTGCTGGAATACCTGCTGTCCTCGCCGGGGCGCGTATTCTCGCGCACGATGATTCTCGAGCACGTTTGGGATCAGAGCTTCGAAGGCGTCACCAACATCGTCGATGTCTACGTCCGCTACCTGCGGCGAAAAGTGGACGAGCCGTTTGCGCTCAAGCTGATCCATACCGTACGCGGCGTGGGCTATTGCGTGCGTGAATGAATCACCGCTCGCTCGCCTTCCGGCTTGCGGTCTGGTACGCACTGCTCTTGAGCGCGACCTTCGCGCTGGTCGGGGCGGGAATGTTCTACGGTTTGGAGCGGTACCTGCGCTCGAGTCTGGGCGACTCGCTGCGGCGCCGATCGGCCCAGATCGAGCAGATCCTCGTACAAACCTCGGCGGACACCACGAATGCAGCCATCGCCGAGGCGATCGATACCCGCATCGCTCCCGAATTCAATAATCGCTTCGTGCGTGTGACGCGTGCCCCGGCTGCGTTGGTCTATCGCTCCGGTACGCCGGCCGATCGCAGCTTCAGCCCAGCGACGGTGCCCCCGATCATGGGCGCCTGGCTCACGCAGGGCATGGCGCGCCGCACCGAGACCTTGAACCATCAGTGGCTTATGGTAAGCGCGACGCCCGTTGAAACGGCATCGGGCCGATACCTGATTGAGCTCGGCGCCCCGCTCGAGCCGATCGAGGCGGTGCAGAAACGGCTGCTGAGTCTGCTGGGAATGCTCCTGCCTGTGCTGGTCGCCTGCGCGGCGGGCGGCGGCTATCTCCTGGTGGGCTGGGCGCTGCGGCCGGTGGATCGGATCTCGCAGACCGCGGAACAGATGAGTGCGCAGGATCTGGAATCGCGGCTACCGGTGGTTCCGAGCGGCGACGCCCTCGAGCGGCTGTCGATCTCGATGAACCATATGCTCGCTCGACTGCGCGATTCGGTGCAGACTTCGCGCCGATTTCTTGCCGACGCGTCGCACGAACTGCGCACGCCGCTCACGGTCATCAAGGGCGAGCTGCAGGAGATCGTCGGCACCGATACGGTCCAGGCCGAGGTTCGTGAGCGCATTGGCAGCGTACTCGAAGAAGTCGCGCGCCTGGAACACCTCGTTTCCGGATTGCTCGTGCTGTCGAGGCTCGACGTGGGCGAGGCGCAGCGTGAATGGGTTGATGTGGATCTGGGCGAGTTGACCGCGAGCACCGCGGATCAGATGCGACTGATGGCCGAGGATCGCGGCCTTCAGCTTGAATCCTCCGAACTGCGTTCGGCCCTCGTGCGCGGCGATCGGGGGCGGCTGAAGCAGGTCATCGTCAATCTGCTCGATAACGCGATCCGCTTCACGCCGCGCGGCGGGACGGTGACGCTGCGCACCATCGCTGGCGACTCGTACAACGCGCTCGAGGTGCAGGACACCGGTATTGGCATCCCCGCCTCTGCTTTGCCCAATATATTCGACCGCTTCTTTCGCGTTGATGAGGCGCGCTCGCGCGAGGACGGCGGGGCTGGTCTGGGACTTTCGATCGTCAAGTCGATCTGCTCGGCTCATCGCGCTGAGATCGAAGTCGACAGCCAGGTCGGGCGCGGCAGCTGCATCCGCCTGAAGTTCCAACGCTGGTAGGAACTGGTTTCATGCGATCCGGCGGCCTGAACCAGCGGTCGTGGCGGCCTTTCACCGGCTATGAGCACACCCGACCCGTTCAGAAGATCAGCGCAAATTGCGAGATCAGCACCCGCTCATCGGGGCGATTGCCGGCGATCGCACCGCCATCGAAGCGCGTGAGGTCGTAATCGAGCTGTATCTTGAAGTTACGGTTCAGGTACCAATTCACCCCGCTCCCGACGGCATGCGCTGCGCGCGGCGCGGTCGCTGGATTGGCAAAGGAGTTGCTGCCGTCATCGAAGGCCGCCGCGTCAAATCTGATTTCATGGTAGCGCGCCACGAGCTCCCAGGCACCGATGCCACCCTGACCGAAGCCGAAGTCCCGGCGCGGCGCAGCGCTGTCATAAGCTTCATCTTCGCCGGTCAGGAACCAGGCTGCCTGCAGCTGCCAGGCCGTGCTCTGCAGCGTCGCGAGGCGTGAAGTGCGCGCGCTGAGGCGCCGCTCAACCTGCTGGTCTTCGTCGACGTATTCGCCCAGCAGTCCGAATGATCGATAGTAGTAGTAGAACTGCGGCACGATGCGCCGCTCGATGCCCTGCGCGATCGTAGCGTTGTTGAAGCCCCCGGTAGTGACCGTGTTGGCGCGATAGCTGAACATGGACTGCTGGCCCGGGGTTTTGTCGCCGGCGAGCAGGCTCGTGGTCGTGCTGGTAGTCGCCACGCCGTTGTCGTTGACGTAGGTGCCGGCAATACCTAAGCCAAGTCCTTGCAGCAGCAACCAATCCGAGCGCAGGAATGGCTTGGCAAACAGCCGGCCGTCCCAGGTGAACTTGCCGGTGGAATTCTCGTCCGGAACGCTGTTGGCGTCGGTACTGCCACCATCCACCGCACCATCGAACATACCGACATCGTAGGTCAGCACGCCTTGGCCGAAGTTGCCGCCGAGCTTGACGCCCAGATCCCGATACGGCAGCAGATCCGCGGTCAGCCCGGTCTCGATGAAGCGCCCGAACTGTTCGAGCTGCAGACGCTCCAGGCCGACTGGAGCCTTGAATTTGCCGAACTGAAAGATCAGCCACGGCTCCACGCGCGCGTCGGCCCAGGCGTCCTGCAGGATGGTTTTCCCCTGCGCGAAGTCCGGCATGATACGAAAGTCAAAATTGCTCGCCAGCGTTCCCTCCAGCGTCGGCCGTAAGCGCCGTATCAGCCAGGTGTCGGCCGTAGTCGGGGTATTGGCATCGCTGTAGTACCGGCCGTCCGTGGACACATTGCCGCGGAAGTGGATGGAGTTGGCGCCATCGGCGCTCTGCAGGGTATAACCATTGGCGCCGAAACTGCCGACCAGGGCATCGGGATTTGTGGGATTTGGCGGCGGCGCGCCGCTGCCGGCCGTTGCGGCCGACTGCGCCGCAGCCCGGGCCGCCGCAGCCCGGGCCGCCGCAGCCTGGGCGGCCTCATCGGCGGCCAGTCGCTCCTCCAGCTGCTTGATGTGCTGCTGCTCCTGCTGCAATTCCTGCCGCAATTGCGGCAGCGAATCCGTGCTAGGAGGGTCGGCCGCCGCCGACAGCATCGGCACAGCCAGCGACCCGGCCAAAAGCAGTGACATCAATCGCATGAAGGGGGCCCCCAGTAAAATACCAACCCGCGGCATGGTGGCGGCGGGCGGTAACATTGTCGGTACCGCTGGGGTCACAGCCCGGTTAGACCCGTGACTTCGGTCGTGCTATGCTTCGCCCTGATCGTCGACGTCCCTGTTTCCATGCGCCCCTCAAGGCGCGTTCGGCTTCGAGCCGCCAGCGATCTGGTGACAGGATTTACGATTCGACGGCTCGCGGGCAGATTCACTCTCCCCTTCCCTTCGTTGGTATTCCTGCCGTGTTGAGTGGCGTTGGGCACAACTACACAGCCCGCAGCCGCTTGTTTTATTTGGAGAGTATTGAGTCATGGCGAAGATTTATGTGGGTAACCTCCCCTTCACGACCAGTGAGGCGGATCTGACGGCGTTGTTCGGCCAGCACGGCACCGTCGAAAAGGTGTCGCTGCCGACGGATCGTGAAACCGGTCGGCCGCGCGGCTTCGGCTTCGTGGAGATGAACCAGGCCGATGCGTCGCGTGCCATTCAGAACCTGAATGGACACGATCTGGGCGGACGCCCGCTGCGTGTCAACGAAGCGCAGGATAAGCCCCGCACCGGCGGCGGCGGCGGCGGTGGCTATCGCGGCGGTGGTGGTGGCGGCGGCGGCGGCGGTGGCGGTGGCGGCCGCTGGTAAGCGCGCCGTGCGACAGCGCTGAAGGCTAAAAGAGCCCGGAGCAATCCGGGCTTTTTTTTGCCTTCAGAAACGAACGCGTCGAGCGCACGGGGAAGGCGCGTAACAGCCGCTCAGCGTTTCTTCGGCAGATACAGATCCGTGAGTGTGCCCTCGAAGGCTTCGGCCGCCATCGCGACCGTCTCCATGAGAGTGGGATGGGCATGCACGGTCAGACTGATATCAGCGGCATCGGTACCCATTTCGATCGCAAGCGCGACCTCGGCGATGAGCTCTCCGGCATTGCTGCCGACGATGCCGCCGCCGAGCAGGCGACGCGTCTTGGGATCGAACAGCAGCTTGGTGACGCCCTCATCTCGGCCGATAGAGAGTGAGCGGCCGCTCGCGGCCCACGGAAAGGCGGACTTTTCGAACTCGACGTTCTGTGCTTTGGCCGCGGTCTCGGTCAGACCCACCCAGGCGACCTCAGGATCCGTATAGGCCACGGAGGGAATCACGCGCGCATCGAAGTAGCTCTTCTGGCCTGCCGCAACCTCCGCGGCGACCTTCGCCTCGTGCATGGCCTTGTGCGCCAGCATGGGTTGTCCGACCACATCGCCGATCGCGAAGATGTGGGGCACGTTGGTGCGCATCTGCTTGTCGGTCGCGATGAAGCCGCGCGCATCGACCTTCACACCGGCTTGCTCGGCCGCGATGCGGCTGCCGTTGGGCGAACGTCCGACCGCGACCAACACGTGATCGTAGCTCTTGGTGCTGCGCGCACCGCCCTGGGCCTCGAAGCTGACCTGCAGGCCCTCGCTCGCGGCCGTCACGCCGACCACGCGCGTGTTGAGCAGGATCTCGCCGTAGCGGGCCCTGATGCGCTGCTCGAGCGGGCGCACCAGATCCGCATCGCAACCGGGCATCAGCTGCGCCGTGAGCTCCACGACGCTGACGCCGGCCCCGAGCGCATCATAAACACAGGCCATCTCCAGGCCGACGATGCCGCCGCCAATGACCAGAAACCGTCCCGGCTTCTCGGGTAATTCGAGCGCGCCGCTGGAGTCGATGATGCGCGGGTCTTCCGGCAGTGCCGGCAGTCGCATGGACTCGGAGCCCGCGGCGATGATGCATTGTTCGAAGCGAATTCTTTCGCTCCGCCCGGCCGCCGTGACCTCGAGCACATGCGGGCTGATAAATTTCCCGCTACCCCTCACCACCTCGACCTTGCGCTGCTTGGCGAGCATCGCAAGGCCGCCGGTGAGCTTCTTGACAATGCTGGACTTCCACCCGCGCAGCTTGCCGAAATCCAGCTGGGGTGCGCCAAAGGCGATGCCGCGCGCGCTCATCTCGCGTGCCTCTTCGATAACCTTGGCCGCATGCAGCAAGGCTTTGGACGGAATGCAGCCGACGTTCAGGCAGACCCCGCCGAGGGTTTCCCAGCGTTCGACCAGCGTCACCTTGAGCCCTAGATCCGCCGCCCGGAACGCCGCCGTGTAGCCACCAGGCCCGGCACCGAGCACCAGCAGCGCGACGCTGCGCGAGGCTTCCGGCTCGGCCGCGTCCGGCACGGTCGCGGTCGGCGCAGCCGGTAACGGCGTCGCAGGCGGTGCCGGCGCCGGCGTCGCAGGTGTTGCCGGTGGCGTCGCTGCGGCAGCAGGCGGCGCAGTGGCGGCGCTCGGCTGCTCGGCCGTCTCCAGTCGCACCAGCGGCGTGCCTTTGGAGACGCGGCTACCCTTGCTGATCAGTAATTCCGCCACGGTGCCGGCCGCCGAGGACGGCACATCCATCGTCGCCTTGTCGGTCTCGAGTGTGATCAGCGGCGTGTCGATCTCGACTGTGTCACCTGCTTTGACCAGCACCTCGATGATCGGGATGTCCTTGAAGTCGCCCAAATCCGGACAGGCGATCTCGAGCAGGCTCATGGCACGGCCTCGAGCAGACCATGGACGTCGGCGAGCGCTGCGACCAGAAAACTGCTGAAGCGCGCACCGTTGGCGCCGTCGATCACGCGGTGATCGTATGAGAGCGAGAGCGGCAGCATCAGGCGCGGCACGAAGTTGCCGTCGAGGTACACCGGCTTGAGGGTCGAACGGGACACGCCGAGGATCGCCACTTCAGGTGCATTGATGATCGGCGTAAAGGCTGTGCCGCCGATCCCGCCGAGGCTGGAGATCGTAAAGCTGCCGCCTTGCAGCTCGCTGCCGGCGAGTTTGCCGCCGCGCGCCTTCTGCGACAGTGCCGCCAGCGCTCGCGCGATCTCGTAGATGTCCTTGCGATCGGCATCGCGAATTACCGGCACCAGCAGTCCCTGAGGCGTATCGGCCGCAAAGCCAATATGGATATATTTCTTGTAAACCAGGTTCTCGCCGCGTGCATCGAGCGAGCTATTGAACATCGGAAATTTCTGCAGCGCCTTGACGCAGGCGCGCACGATGAACGCCAGCGGCGTGAGCTTCACCCCGGCGCTGCCGGAGCTGCTCTTGAGTCCCTTGCGCGTCTCTTCGAGCTCCGTGATGTCGGCTTCATCGAACTGTGTGACATGCGGCAGATTGACCCAGCTCGCCTGCAGCCGCGGGCCGGAGATGCGCTGCACGCGACTGAGCGGTATGACCTCGACCGGACCGAATTGCGCGAAATCCGGCACCGTCACGGCTGGCCACGCCCGGCCGGCACCACTGCCGCCGCCAGAGCTGCCAACCACCGCGTTGCTGCCCGCCCCGCCCGCCAGCGCCGATTTGACGTATCCCTTGACGTCCTCTTCGGTGATGCGCCCCTTCTGCCCGCTGCCCTGGATGCGCAGCAGATCGGCGCCGAGTTCGCGCGCAAACTTGCGCACCGACGGGCTGGCATGGGCGCGCGCGATGCCTTCTTCGCTGACAGGGGGCAGCGGCTGGGCCAGCGCAGCCGGGACCCGCAACGTGTCCTCGACGCTCGGCGCCGCGGCCTTCGGCGCCGCCGCCTCCGCGACCGGCGCTGCCGGGGCTGAGACGGGCGCGGCCGCAGGCGTGGCGGAAGTCGCAGGCGTAGCAGCCGTCGCAGGCGTAGCAGCCGTCGCAGGCGTAGCAGCCGTCGCAGGCGTAGCCGCAGTCGCGGGCGTGGCCTCGGCGGCGATTTTGAGCGTTGCGATCAGGCTGCCGGCGGAAACGCGCGAGCCCTTGCTCACATGCAGCGTCTCGATCACGCCGGCGTCCGGGGACGGAACGTCCATCTCGGCCTTCTCGCTCTCGAGCGTCAGCAGCGGCGTGTCGACCTGCACCGACTCCCCGGGCTGGACCAGCACCTCGATGACGGCCACGTCCTTGAAATCGCCCAGATCGGGCACCCTTATCTCTTTTGAAGCCAAGGCTGTTCCTTGAATCTCAGGCGTTGAGCGGATCGGCCTTGTTCGGATCGATGCCCAGTTTCTGCACAGCCGCGATCACGGTCTGGCGCTCGATGCAATCGCTGTCGGCCAAGGCCTTGAGCGCAGCCAAGGTGATGAAATTGCGATCGACTTCGAAATGGCGGCGCAGTTCGGCGCGTGCGTCACTACGCCCGAAACCGTCGGTGCCGAGGCAGATGTAGTGCTGCGTCAGCCATGGCCGGATCTGATCCGGCACATTGCGCACGTAGTCGGTGGCCGCGACGATCGGTCCCTCGCATTGGGCCAGCAATGTGTGCACGTACGGCACGCGCGGATCCTCACCCGGATGCAGCAGGTTCCAACGCTGGCACTCGAGCGCCTCACGGCGCAGCTCACTGAAGCTCGTAATCGAGAGCACGTCTGCCGGCAGCCCGAACTCTTTCTCAAGCAGCTCGGCCGCCGCCACACACTCGCGCAGGATCGTGCCGCTGCCGAGCAGCGTGGCACGCACCTTGCCCTCGCTGCCGCTGCGCAGCAGATATCCGCCTTTGACGATTCCGGCCGCAGCATCCGGCGGAAGCGCCGGCTGCGCATAGTTTTCGTTCATGACCGAGATATAATAAAACACGCTCTCGTTATCGAAGTACATGCGCTTGAGGCCGTCCTGGATGATCACGGCGAGCTCATAGGCGAAGGCCGGGTCGTAGGCACGGCAGTTGGGCACCGTAGTCGCGACCAGTTGACTGTGCCCGTCCTGATGCTGCAGTCCCTCGCCGGCCAGCGTCGTGCGCCCGGCGGTCGCACCGAGCAGGAAGCCGCGCGCGCGCATGTCGCCGGCGGCCCAGATGAAGTCGCCGACGCGCTGAAAGCCGAACATCGAGTAGTAGATATAGAACGGCACCATGCTGATGCCGTGGTTGGCGTAGGAAGTCGCCGCCGCGATCCACGAGCAGGTCGAGCCGGCCTCATTGATGCCTTCCTCGAGCATCTGCCCCTTCTTGTCCTCGCGATAGGACATCAGCGTTTCGGCATCGACCGGTGTATAGAGCTGCCCGACCGCGGAGTAGATGCCGATCTGGCGGAACAGCCCCTCCATGCCGAAGGTGCGGGCTTCATCGGGCACGATCGGCACGATGTGCTTGCCGATACTTTTGTCCTTGAGCAGTACCGTCAGAATGCGCACGAAGGCCATCGTGGTCGAGATTTCGCGCTCGCCGGTACCGTCCAGCAGCGAGCGGAATGCCTCGAGCGGGGGCACCACCAATGCCGGCGCGAACGGCTTGCGCACGGGCAGATAGCCGCCGAGGGCCTTGCGCCGCGACTGCAGATAGCGGATCTCCTGGCTGTCCTGCGCAGGTTTGCGAAACGGCAGCCCGGCTATGTCCGCGTCCGACACCGGGATATTGAAGCGATCGCGCAGCTCCTTGAGTGCATTGTCGTCGAGCTTCTTATGCTGGTGCGCCACCATCTGGCCCTCGGCGCTTTTGCCCAGACCGAAACCCTTGACGGTCTTGGCCAGGATCACGGTCGGCTGGCCCTGCGAGCGCACGGCGGCGTGATAGGCCGCGTATACCTTGCGTGCATCGTGACCGCCGCGATTGAGGTACCAGATGTCCTCATCGGACATGTTGGCCACCATCTCTTTCAACACCGGGTCCTTGCCGAAAAAGTGTTCGCGTGTGTAGGCGCCGCCCTTGGCCTTGAAGTTTTGATACTCCCCGTCGACGCATTCTTCCATGACACGCTGCAGGTTGCCGCCGGTGTCGCGCGCCAGCAGTGGGTCCCAGCGCGAGCCCCAGATCACCTTGATCACGTTCCAGCCGGCGCCGAGAAACGCCGCCTCGAGCTCCTGGATGATCTTGCCGTTGCCGCGCACCGGACCGTCGAGGCGCTGCAGATTGCAGTTGACGACGAAGATCAGATTGTCGAGCTTCTCGCGCACCGGCATGGTGAGCGCACCCATCGATTCAGGTTCATCCATCTCGCCATCGCCACAGAAGGCCCAGACCTTGCGGTCCGATGGCGCCACCAGGCCGCGATTCTCCAGATAGCGGATGAAGCGGGCCTGGTAGATCGCCATCATCGGTCCCAGACCCATCGACACCGTCGGGAATTGCCAGAAGTCCGGCATCAGCCACGGATGCGGATAGGACGAGAGTCCGTTGCCGCCGACTTCCTGGCGAAAGCGGCTCAACTGCTCCTCGCTCAGGCGCCCCTCGAGATAGGCGCGCCCGTAGATGCCCGGTGAGGAGTGCCCCTGTATGTAAACCAAATCCCCCGGATGCGCGGGACCCGGGGCGCGCCAGAAATGGTTGAAGCCGACTTCGTACAGCGTCGCTGAGGAGGCGTAGCTCGAGATATGCCCGCCGTACTCGCTCGATTTGCGGTTCGCCTGCACCACCATCGCCATGGCGTTCCAGCGTATGTACGCTTCGATGCGTCGCTCGAGCGCCCGGTCGCCCGGATATTCGGGCTGCGCCGTCACCGCAATCGTATTGACATAGGCAGTATTGGGCCGGAACGGCAGATAGGCCCCAGAACGGCGCGTGTGGTCGATCAGCCGCTCGAGCAGGTAGTGGGCGCGCTGCGGTCCTTCGGTGCGCAGCACCGATTCGATCGACGCCAGCCATTCGCGTGTTTCAACGGGATCCAGATCCGCGGGGGTGGTCACGTCATTCATGTCGCGATTCTAGTGCTTTCCGATTTCGGCCGCCTGCGCCGCACAGGCCTTCCGGCGACGCTGTGTTAGGATGCGTCGCATTGCTCCCCGCTGTGAGCGGCTGACATGATCCAAGATTTCAACCGGTGCTCATGCCGCCGCGCGTAGTGTGTGCAGATCGACTGAATCGTCTCGGCACCGATCTTGTCAAAGAACTCCGTGGCACCGGCGGTCAGGTAGCATAGGTCAAAGCCAGACAGCCACTTGCGATTCGTATCGGTGCGCGTGGCGGCGGCGTGGCTCGTCCCATTGCAATAGTTGAAAACCCGGTTTACTTCAACCGCGGCGGCATTAAGCCACGCATAGGCTTCCAAATGAACCTTCAAACGAAGAGTGCGCGTGAACGAGAGTGGCATGAGCGGATTATCCCTCTTCACAGGCGTTCTTGCTCCACTTCGTTACGCAATTCACCGGTGGGTCGCAACGTCCGTGTTGCTTCATAGCATGGTCAAGCACAAGCGGCGGCCACGGGCGCCATCCGCAGCGACGCCACCCGATTGCACCCGGCACGCCACGACACTCGGTAATTCGCGCCAGACCCAGGCTCTGCTCGGCTACATCAAACCCAAAGCGAGCAGCTTCGAGCGTCTGAGTTTTGCGGGTCGGCTCATGCGCGAGCTGCTGCTGTCGCAGAAGCTGCACGCGAGATGAGCGGCGAGCTCACACTGCGCCGGCCCGACGATGCTCACCTGCATCTGCGCGATGGCGCAGCGCTCGCTGCGGTGCTGAATTTCACGGCGGCGCGCTTTGCGCGCGCCATCGTCATGCCCAATCTCGTGCCACCGCTGACCACCACGGCGCTGGTATTGGCCTACCGTGATCGCATTCGCGCTGCACTCGCCCCGGGCGCGAATTTTGCGCCACTGATGACTCTATATCTGACCGATCGGACTAGTGCCGCGGAAATCGAGCGCGCCAGCGAGTCCGGCGCGATCTTCGGCTGCAAGCTCTACCCCGCGGGCGCGACCACGCACTCCGACTCCGGGGTCACCGATCTCGCACGGCTGGAGCCTGCTCTGGAGGCCATGAGCGCGCTGGATTTACCGCTGCAGGTACACGGCGAGGTCACCGACCCCGGCGTCGATGTGTTCGACCGCGAAGCCCGCTTCATCGAGCGCGTGCTCGCGCCGCTGTGCGAGCGCTGGCCGCGGCTGCGGGTCGTGTTCGAGCACGTCACAACGCGCGAGGCCGTGCAGTTCGTGCGCAGCGCCCGCGCCGGCGTGGCGGCGACCGTCACACCGCAGCATCTGCTGCTCAATCGCAATGCGCTGTTTGTCGGCGGCATCCGCCCGCACTATTACTGCCTGCCATTGCTCAAGACCGAACCCGATCGCTTGAGCCTGCTCGAGGCGCTCGCCGATGGCGATCCACGCTTTTTCCTCGGCACTGACAGCGCCCCGCATGCGCGCCATGCGAAGGAGAGCGCCTGCGGCTGCGCCGGTATTTTCTCCGCGCACGCCGCGATCGAGCTGTATGCAGAGATTTTCGAAACCGAGGGCATCCTGCCGCGGCTGCAGGGCTTCGCCGCCGAATTCGGCGCCGATTTCTACCGCCTGGGGCGCAATCAGGAGTCGATCACCCTGATCAAGGAGCCCTGGACCGTGCCCGCGAACTATGCCTTCGGCGACGCGGAGCTGGTGCCGCTGCGCGCCGGCGAGAGCGTCGGCTGGCGCCTGAAGAGTGCCCCATGAGCGAGGCCCCGCCCGACGCTCCGTCGCCCGACGCTGCGCCGCCCGAAACTGCGGCGCCGGCGGCCATGGTGCCATTGACGACGGTGCCATTGATGGCGAGGCGCTTCCGCGGCTTTCTGCCCGTGGTCGTTGATGTTGAGACTGGAGGCTTCCAGCCCGGCACCGACGCGCTGCTGCAAATCGCCGCGGTGCTGATCGAGATCGATCCCAACGGCCGCCTATATCGCGGTGAAACGCATTCGTACCACGTGCGGCCGTTCGAGAACTCGCGCCTTGATCCGGCCTCCCTGCAGGTCAACAAGATCGATCCGTGGCATCCGCTGCGCCCCGCGATCGATGAGAGCGACGCCCTGCAGCGTATTTTTCGCGTCATTCGGGCCGCGATTCGCACACATGGCTGCCGGCGCGCAGTGCTGGTCGGGCACAATGCCTCCTTCGACCTCGCATTCCTGAATGCCGCCGTCGTTCGCACCGGCCTGAAGCGCAACCCGTTCCACCCGTTCTCGAGCTTCGACACCGTATCGCTGGCGGGTGCCGCCCTGGGTCAGACCGTATTAGCCAAGGCGACCGCCGTGGCGGGCCTTGCGTGGGACAAGGCCTCCGCACATTCCGCCAGCTACGACGCCGAACGCACGGCGGATCTCTTCTGCCTGATCTGCAACGAACTCGCGGACAGCTATGCGCGCGCCGAGACGCGCGCGCGCGAGCTGGGCTGGGCGACGCTGGCGCTCGTGCCGGCGGAGCCCGAAGAGGGCTAGGTGGCGACCACCCCTGCCGTCTCGAGCAGCTGCTTGAGTTCGCCGTTGCGGTACATCTCCAGCGCGATGTCGCAGCCGCCGACCAGCTCACCGTTGATGTACAGCTGTGGATAGGTCGGCCAATTCGAAAAGCGCTTGAGTGCCTCGCGCAGTTCGGGCTCTTCGAAGATATTTACGTGATGAAACTGCGCGCCGAGGTGGCGCAAAGCCGAAGCGGTCTGGGCGGAAAAACCGCATTGCGGGAATTCCGGCGTGCCTTTCATGAACAGCACCACCGGCGCGGTGCTCAGTTCTTTGCGGATCCGATCGTTGACGTCCATTGCTTTCACCTGATCTAGTAGCGTGTGCGTTGAATTATGGGGGGCGCTGGCCTATTCTTCCAAGCGCTTTCGATTGCGCAATCAAACAGAACAACAACTTATGCGAGGACTGACATGAACCCCCTGAATACAGTGCGTGGCGCGCTGATTACTGGCTTCATTCTCGCTCTGATCGTCGCTGTCGCGATTCAACCCACGGCTTTTGCCGAACTGGGTCTGGTGGTCTGGATTCATATTCTTTCCGGGGTCATGTGGATCGGTCTGCTCTACTACTTTAATGTCGTCCAGACCCCCGGCCTGGCGGCCGCTGCGGCCGACAAGGGCGGCCCCGGCGGCGCCGGTGTGACGAAATACATCGCCCCGCGGGCACTGCTGTGGTTCCGCTGGGCGGCGGTGGCCACCTGGCTCACGGGGGTCTGGTACCTGGTTCGTGCGAACAACTTTGGCAACGCCGTGAGCTTCGGCCGTCTCGGAGAGGATCATTACGGCCTCGTGATTGGCATCGGTGGCTGGCTCGGTACCATCATGCTGCTCAATGTCTGGCTACTGATCTGGCCGAATCAGAAGAAGCTCTTAGGGCTCGTGCCCGCGACAGACGAGCAAAAGGCCAAGGCGCGCAAAGTCGCCGGGCCGGCCTCGCGCACGAATTTCGTGCTGTCGATTCCGCTGCTGCTGTGCATGGGTGCCGCGAACCACCCGTTGCCGTTCTGAACTCGACGCTGCCTTCCGACCTGTCCGATCAGGTCGCGCGCGCGCTGCGCGAGGACATCGGATCGGGCGACATCACGGCCGCTCTGATCAGCGCCCGATCCCAGGCGCGCGCTCGCGTGCTGTGCCGCGAGCCGGCGGTGTTGTGCGGCGCGCCGTGGTTCAATGAAACCTTCCGCCAGCTCGACCCCGCGGTAGAAATCAGATGGCGCTTTCACGACGGCGCCAGCGTCGCGGCCGATACGATCCTGTGCGACCTGCACGGCCCGGCGCGCGCGATCCTGACCGGGGAGCGCACGGCATTGAACTTTCTGCAGCTGCTGTCGGCTACGGCGAGCATCACCCACCGCTACGTCGAGGGCGTCACGGGCACCTCGTGCCGGATTCTCGATACCCGCAAGACCATTCCGGGATTGCGCTCGGCGCAGAAGTACGCGGTGCGATGCGGCGGCGGCGCCAATCACCGCCTCGGCCTGTACGACATGGTGCTCATCAAGGAAAACCACATCGCCGCTGCCGGCTCGATCGCAGCGGCCGTAGCCGCAGCGCGCAGCCACTCGGCGCAGGTGCGCGTCGAAGTCGAGGCCGAGAATCTCGAGCAGGTGGCACAGGGTCTCGCGGCGTGCGCCGACATCATCATGCTCGACAATTTCAACATCGAGCAGATGCGCGCGGCCGTGGCACTGAACCGCGCGCACGAGCGGCCGGTGCAGCTCGAATCCTCGGGCGGCGTCACGCTCGAGAGCCTGCGCGCCATCGCCGAGACCGGCGTTGACTACATCTCCGTCGGCTCGCTGACCAAGAACATCGCCGCGATCGATCTGTCGATGCGCATCGAGGCAAACGCCGGTTGACGCGCTCAGTTGGGCCCGGTAGTTCCACCGGGAGCCGGAGCTCCATTGGCGCCAGGCGTTGGCGCGCTCACGGCCGGCTTGGGGGCTATGTCCACCAGCTCAACGTTGAACTCCAGTGTGGCCCCCGGCATGATCGTCGGCATCGCGCCACGATCGCCATACGCCAGGCTCGACGGGCAGACGACGCGGCTCTTGCCTCCCACCTTCATGAGCTGCAGCGCCTCGGTCCAGCATGGGATGACGCCGCTGACGCTCAAGCTGACGGGCTGGCCGCCGTGCTTGGCGGAACTGTCAAACACCGTGCCGTCGATGAGCTTACCCTCGTAGTTGACGAGGACTCGGTCGGTGCGTGCCGGGGTGACTCCCTTGCCTTCGGTGAGCGAGACGAAAACCATCCCGGTGGCAGTCTTCTGCGCCCCTGGTTGTGCTGCGGCCTTGTCGAGGTACGCCTGCCCCGCTTCCTTCTGGTGCTGCTCGATCATGGTCACGCGCGTGCGTTGCAATGCCTGCACCTTCGGGTTGTACGCCTCGGCATCGACGCTGGCGCGATGATTGAAGCCATCGGCGAGACCGGCCTGCACGGTCTTGAACTCAGCACTCGATAGCTGAAACGAATCAAGATTGCGGCTGATCAGTACGCCCAGGGCGTACAGCGTCTTGTCGTCCTCGCTGGTCGGCGCGGCGGCGCTGGGCCCCGGAGCCGCGCTGGGCTTGTCAGCGCTGGCCGCCAAGGCCAACTGCGCCGCAGCCAGGGCGGCCATTAGGGTAATTGCCACGGCCGTCGTCGGCCACGCACCGAGTAATTTTCTCATCGTACGAGTCTCCTTGATTCATTGAAGGATATGCGCTCGGGTCAAATGACCAGCTCGACATCGCGCGGCCCGATCCAGTCTCCAGAAAGCGACCGCCGAACGCGGCAAATCGCGCCACGTCTGTCGGCGCAGCGTCGACGATGCGGATCCACGCGCCGATCACCTCGCGGTTGACCGCAGCAGTAACCGCAAGTGGGCGACCGAGCACCAGGATGCCGGCCGCGCCATCCTCGAGGCTCGCGCAGCGCGAGCAAGTGCAAAAGATAGCGCGCGGCGGCGGCACGCGCCACTGTACCCTCGGTCCAGCACTCCTCGGCCAGCGCCACGAACAACTGGCAGATGTACGGATACCAACTGCTGTATCCGGCCCGACTCAACGTCAAAAGCGCACTCGATACGCGGCGGAACCGTACAAGTGGCGCGCATCTTGCGTACTGCTCGCATTTTGCCCGGCCAGCGGCTGCTGTTGCTGCACCTGGTAGCTGCCGATCAGCTCGAAAACAGTGCTCCTACCCGTCCAGTCACTGCGCAGCTCGGGCAGATGCAGCAGGCTCGAGCCAGACATCTGCACCGACACATTCTTGTCCAACCCGGTCGGCGGCGTGGCGGCGATCGTGCCGGCCGGCACCGGGTCGGCGATGACGTTCACTTGACCACCCGGTCGATCAGGATTTTGAGCGGCTCATGAGCAGACGGATTGATGATGCCGCTCGTGCCCTGCAGATCACCACTGGCGGGCATCGCCTGGCCGCTCCTGGAGATGCGCGCCTCGATCGTGAATCGGCCGGCGCTGGAGAGATTGCGCCCAGGCAGCATGGCCTGCGAATCATCGAGCGTAAATTTCACCGGCCAGGTGCCCACGGCGGTGCGCAGCACCGCCAACGGAATCCCAGGCGAGTCGACCGATTTGGCGACAACGAACAACGTCGCATCGCTCGCGACATGGCCGCTGAGCGCATCGGCCAGCGCCACCTCGCCGCTGATGGTCGCACCCGCGGCCGCAGGGCTCGCCGTCGGCGCGGAAGCGGCCAGTTTCAGATCGTGCTGCAAATTGGCTGCAACGATCTTCGCATCGGCGGAACGCGGTTCGAGCACTGTCTCGAGTTTCTGCCACACGAGGCCGGCGTCGTTCCACCGACCCGCCTCTTCGTCGGCGCTTGCCTTGAGCCACAAGGCCTTGGGGTGTTGCGGATCGAGCGCGAGCGAGCGCGCGATGAAAGTTTCCGGTTCGCCGGCGAGCTTACTGCCCTGCAAGCTCGCCGCGGTATCCGCGTAATCGGCCCAGCTGTCTGCGTTCATCTGGCCGCTCGCGGCGAGTTGGGAGTAAATCGCCGCAGCGTCCGCGAATTTCTTGTCACGCCGTGCAGCACTCGCCTCGGCCAGCCGTTTGAGCGATTCCGCAGACAGCGTCGGGGTGGCAGACGCGGACACGGCGGTCGCGGTCGCCACCGTTGCGTCCGGCGCACTCATCGGCAAGGCCGGCATCTGTTTGGCGCGGGCCTTGGCGGCGTCGGCGGGGCGGCCCAGGAATTGGTAGGATTGGGCCAGTAACTCCCAGTCATCGGCGGTGCCGCTGCCTTTGGCGAGGCGCGCCTCCAGGCTTGCAATCGCACTGCTCATCGACTCGGCGCCGCCGTTGGCCGCGGCAGTGCTGCCGGTGGCACCCGGGGATCCGGCGGGCAAATTGGCGCTGGCGACTACGCTCGGCCGGGCGGCCAGATCAGGGCGCCCGAGCCACTCATACAAGCCGACGAGGACGGCCAGTGCGACCGCAGCGGCCGCGGCCATCGGCCACGACACCGCGGGCAGCGGGCCCAGGCGCGGAATCGTTCGCAGCCACGGCAGCAGCAGGATGAGCGCGGCCAGCGTGCTCAGGATCCCAGCCAATAGCCAAAATAGTGGCAACAACAACTCACTTTCTAGAGCAAAGTTTACGCGCAGACCCATGCCGCTGACGCCGATGGCACCGATCTGATCGTTACTCAGTATATCAATGAGTCACAGTGATGCCTCGCAATGTCCGAGAATGGCGACACAACTGCCGAGTTTGCGAAGACGACCACCGGATTCGTGACCTACATATTGAGCGACACGCTTTCAGCAGTGCCAAGTAGCCAATCCGCGCCCCAAACGCTGATCAACTGACCGATATCTCGGACGCCTCCGTCGATGTCATCACCACCCGCGCGGTTCTCGCCTACGTTGCCGACAAGCCCGCGGCGCTGCGCGAATTCCCTATCGTCGAATCGCCCCAGGCTGTTACGACGACTCGCATCGCTTGCCTTAACGCAGTAAAACCCGTCACCCCGCATTCGAATGGCGTAGTCGATTCAGCCCGGGCGCGACCAGATTCGTCATGCCGCAAGGCAACGCTGTTCGCCATCGAGTGCGCGACGTCAGGTTTCCGGCCGCAGATGCGGGAACAACAGCACGTCGCGGATCGAAGGCGAGTCGGTCAGGAACATGACCAGGCGATCGACGCCTAACCCTAAACCCGCGGTCGGCGGCATGCCGTATTCCAATGCGCGGATGTAATCGGCATCGTAGTGCATCGCCTCGTCATCGCCGGAGTCCTTGCGCAGCACCTGGGCCCGAAACCGCTCCGCCTGTTCCTCCGGATCGTTGAGCTCGGAGAAGCCGTTGGCCAGCTCGCGTCCGGCCAGGAAGAATTCGAAGCGATCCGTCAGAAACGGATCGGCATCGTTGGCGCGAGAGAGCGGAGAGACTTCCAGCGGATAGGCATAGACGAAAGTCGGGTCGAGCAGCCTATGCTCCACGGTCTTCTCGAATAACTCGATCTGCAGCTTGCCCGCGCCGTCATGCTCGGCATACCCAATCCCGAGGCGCGCGCAGGCCGCACGCAGGTAGGGAACATCGCGTAGCTGCGCGCGCTCGAGTTCCGGGTTGTGCTCGAGCAGTGACGCCTCGATCGTAATGCGTTTGAAGGGCTGGGCGAGATCGTATTCGCGGCCCTGGTAGCTCATGTGGCGGCTGGCAAACAAACCATCGGCCAGCCCGTGCAGCAGACGCTCGATCAGATCCATGAGCTCGATGTAGTCGGTATAAGCCCAGTACAGCTCGAGCATCGTGAACTCGGGATTGTGCTGGGTCGAGAGGCCTTCGTTGCGGAAGTTGCGGTTGATCTCATAGACGCGCTCGAAGCCGCCGACGATCAGTCGCTTGAGGTAGAGCTCAGGCGCAATACGCAGGTACATCTTCAGATCGAGCGCATTGTGGTGCGTCACGAACGGCCGCGCGGCCGCTCCGCCCGGTATCGGCTGCATCATCGGGGTCTCGACCTCGAGAAAATCCAGCGCGTCGAGAAAATCACGCAGGTAGCGCAAGATGCGCGTACGCGTTCGGAACACCTCGCGGCTGCGCTCGGTCATGATCAGATCGACGTAGCGCTGCCGGTAGCGCAGCTCGGTGTCCGCCAGTCCATGCCACTTGTCCGGCAGCGGGCGCAGCGACTTCGCCAGCAGCCGCAGCGTCTCGACCCGCACCGACAGCTCATCGGTCCGGGTGCGGAACAGCTGGCCTTCCGCGCCGAGCATGTCGCCGACATCGTAGTTTTTGAAGGCCTCGTAGGCCGACCCGAGCGCGCTTTCCTGCAGGAACAGCTGGATCTGGCCGCTGCGGTCGGCGATCTTGGCGAAGCTCGCCTTGCCCATGACGCGCTTGAACATCATGCGGCCACCTACGTGCACGCGCACCGGATTGGCCTCGAGCCAGGCAGCGTCGCGATCGGCATAGGTCGAAAGCAACTGCGCCGCAAGCACATCGCGCCGGAACTCGTTGGGATAGGCCACACCCTGCGCGCGCAGGGCCGCGAGCTTGGCACGCCGCTCCGCGATCAGACGATTCTCATCTTCGTTCACAGTCCCGCCTTCAGGCTCGCTTCTATGAATTGATCCAAATCCCCGTCCAGCACCGCTGTGGTGTTGCCGACTTCGACGCCGGTACGCAGATCCTTGATGCGCGACTGATCGAGCACGTAGGAGCGGATCTGATTGCCCCAGCTCACGTCCGACTTCGACTCCTCCAGGACCTTGGCGGCCGCATTGCGCTTGTTGACCTCCAGCTCGTAGAGCTTGGCCTTCAACATCTTCATTGCCATCGAGCGATTCTTGTGCTGGCTGCGCTCGTTCTGAACGGCCACCACGATGCCGCTCGGCATGTGGGTGATGCGCACTGCCGATTCGGTCTTGTTGACATGCTGACCGCCCGCACCGCTCGAGCGATACACATCCATGCGCAGGTCGGCCGGATTGATCTCGATCGCGATGTCGTCATCGACTTCCGGCGAGACGAACACCGAGGCAAAGGAGGTATGGCGCCGATTGCCGGAATCGAACGGCGACTTACGCACCAGCCGGTGCACGCCGGTCTCGGTGCGCAGCCAGCCGTAAGCGTACTCGCCCTGCACCGCGATGCTGGCGCTCTTGATGCCGGCGACTTCTCCGGGACTGGAGTCGATTACCTCACAGCCGAAGCCGCGGGCCGCGCCCCAGCGCAGATACATGCGCAGCAGCATCTGCGCCCAGTCCTGCGCCTCGGTACCGCCGGCGCCCGCTTGAATATCGAGGAAGGCGCTGTGCGCATCCATCTCTCCGCGAAACATGCGCTTGAATTCGAGCCGGCGTACGCCGGCCTCGAGCCTGCCGGCGTCACGCTCGAGGTCGCGCGCCGTGGGTTCATCGTTCTCGCGCTCGGCCAGCTCGAGCAGCTGCGCCGCATCGCTGACCGCCGTGTTGGTGCGGTCGAGCTCGTCGAGTTCCTCGGCCAGGCGCGCGCGCTCGCGCCCGAGCTCCTGGGCGCGCTCGGGCGCGCTCCAGATGGCCGGATGCTCGAGTTCGCGGCTTACTTCTTCGAGACGTTCCTTCTTGCGGTCGTACTCAAAGAAACCCCCTCAAGGAGACGGCACGTTCCTCGAGATCTTTGAGAGTACGCTTGAGCTGACTGACTTCCATTCCTGCGATACTAGCACGCGCTGCAGCTGCGCCGCTTCAGGCCGGCAGCAGGTGTTCGATCACGAACTGCAGCCGCCGTTCGCCCAGATACTCATTGCTGTCGAGGCGATAGACCAGCCGGACTACGCCGCACGGCAGCGACGAGAGTTCATCGGCGTCGAGGAAATTAAAGGCGATGGCATCGAACTGCCCGCGGCCCTCGGGTGCGCTCAAGCCGAGCTTGAGGTGTCGCTCACCGACCAGGCGTGCCGACTGGATGCGAAACACGCCATCGAACAGCGGTTCGGGAAAGCCCGGCCCCCATGGGCCGCCCTCGCGCAGCGCCTGCGCGGTCGGCAGCGCGAGCTCGATGCCGGTGAGCTCACCGTCGGTCTCGATGACGTCGGGCGAGCCGCGCAGGCCCAGTGCACGCTCGCATTCCTCGTCGAAGGCGCGCGCGAACACATCGAGCGAGGCGGCCGGCAGGGTGAGGCCTGCCGCCATTGCATGGCCTCCGAACTTCTGGATCAGCGCGCCGTCGCGGGCAGCGATCGCATCGAGCACATCGCGGATGTGGACGCCGGGGATCGAGCGCGCAGAGCCGCGCAGCGTGAGGGCATCGACCAATGCGAAGGCGATGACCGGACGGCGCAACCGCTCCTTGACACGACCGGCGACCAGGCCGACCACGCCCTGATGCCAGCCTGGGTCGAACAGGCACACGCCCGCGCGCCGCACACCGCTTCCGGCGTCGCGCAGCGAGCGCACCGCTGAGCGCGCCTCGGCCTGCATGCGCGCCTCGATGCTGCGCCGCTCGGTGTTGAGGGCGTCGAGCTCGAGCGCCAGCGCGCGCGCAGCGGCCGGATCATCGCTGAGCAGACAGCGAATGCCGATCGACATGTCGGTCAGGCGGCCCGCCGCATTCAGCCGCGGCGCGACCGCGAACCCCAGATCCGCCGCGACCACGCGGCTGCGCTCGCGCCGCGCAACTTCGAGCAGCGCGCTGATCCCGGGCACGCAGCGCCCAGCGCGGATGCGCATAAGACCCTGCGCTACAAGGATGCGGTTATTGGTGTCGAACGGAACGACATCGGCGACTGTGCCCAGCGCCACCAGGTCCAGCAGCTCTGCGCTCTGCAGCGCCCCAAGTGGCAAGCGCGCGCGCGCATCGAGCAGACGACGCAGCGCCGCCATCACGTAGAAGGCCACGCCGACGCCGGCCAGTGCGCGGCTCGCAAACGTACTGCCCGGAACGTTCGGATTGACGATCACATTGGCCTGCGGCAGGCACGCTCCAGGCAGATGGTGGTCGGTGATCAACACCTCGATCCCGGCCGCGCGCGCCGCCGCGACGCCGGCATTGCTGGAAATGCCGTTGTCCACGGTGATGATCAAGGCCGGCCGCTGCCGGGCCGCGAGCGCGACGATTTCGGGTGTGAGTCCGTAGCCGAACTCAAAGCGATTGGGCACCAGGAAGTCCACGGCCGGAAAGCCCCAGCTGCGCAGTGCCCGCACGATCAGCGCCGTGCTGGTGGCGCCATCGGCATCGAAGTCGCCGATGACCAGAATCAGGCCACCGCGTTGCTGATGCGTTGCGAGCAACTCCGCCGCAGGCTGCACGGCATCGAGGCTGCCGATGGGCAGCAGCTCACGCATCGCGAGTCCTAGCTGCGCGGCACTGACAATGCCGCGCGCGGCATAAATCCGCTGCAGTACCGGGTGCAGGGTATCGCTAAGGGCTGCCCCCGTGGGGGGCGAGGCCCGTCGCACGATCTGCAGCGGCGCGCCGGCCGTCAAGCGAGCGGCTCCCACCATGGCGAGCGCGCACGCCAGAACCGAGCCAGGTTCAGCCAGCGAAGCCGGTAACAGCGCGAGCCGGCGAGCAGCTCGATGGCCGAGAGCTTGCGCGCGCGCAGAGCTTGCAGCGCGGGTGAGAGCCAGCGCTGCTCGAGGCGCTGCAGCGCGCCGCTGAGCCCGTCGGCGCCTATTGTCGGGTAGAGCACGACGTGGGTGTCGGCGCCGGATCGCAGCGCGGTCTCGAAGTGCTCGGGCAGTGGCTCGGTGCGGCCTCCCCGCATGCGCCAGAGCGCCTCGGCGTAGGCGTCCTGGCCATATAATCGGCTTGACGCCAGTGACGTCGCGACAGCTCGATCAGCATCGCCGCGCGCGCTCGGCAGCAGGGCGCCCCAGAGCCACAGAGCGCTCACCGGCAACTCACCGCTCGCCTGCCGCTGCAGATTGATTGGATGCTCATGCAGCCACATCTCGATTTCTACGCCCAGGCGGCGCAGTGTGGCCGCGGCCGCGCCACGTGGCAAACCGGCGCCAGGATCGCGGCCGACAAACTGTGCCGGATCCTCGGCGCTCGCCGCCAGCGGCGCGCCGGACAGCAGCAGCTCGCGCCTGCCGATGCTATGCAAACGCCACGGCGCAGCGCCAAACACAGCGCTGAAGTCCGCCACGAGCGCCACCTGCGCCGCGCAAGACAGCTGCAGCAGTCCGGCAGGATGCAGGTGCACGCTGTCCAATCCCGCGAAGTAATGGACCGGCGTCGCAAACCAATATTGCGTCGGGGGTTGCGCGGGAGAGTTGAGCCAGGCCAACGCGGCCGCCGCGGCCGGCGCGAGCGCGGCAAGCTCAGGGGCGCCAAAGCGCGTGGCGAACCTGCTGCGCCATCCCTGCGGCAGCGGGTCGCTGCGGGCTGTGGCCAGCAGCGTCTCGAGCGCCGGCAGGCGCGGCAGCGCGCTATCGGGATCTGCGGCGTCGCCGCGGGGAAAAAAATCGCACAGGACCATGATCAGCTCGCTCGCCATGGCGTATCGTACAGATCATGCGACTGGTCCTCGACTCCGATCCTCGCATCCATCTTGTGCGTCGCTACGGCGACGGCGAGATCGTCGTCGGCGAGCAGCGCATCGCGCGCCCGCTGATCATTACCCCGCAGCGTTTGGTGCTCGATTGGAACGCGACCTCGTTCCTCGAACTGGCCGAGCCGCAGCTTGAGGCGCTATTCGCCCTGGGCGCGGGCGTTGTGCTGCTCGGGGCCGGCGAAACCCAGATGTTTCCGAGCGCGCTGATACGCGCGAGCTTCCGCGCGCACGGCATCGCGCTCGAGTGTATGACGCTCGGCGCAGCCTGCCGGACCTACAATATCTTGGCGAATGAAGAGCGGCCTGTAGCCGCGGGACTGTTTCCCTAAACAGTTCGGAGTGTGGGAGACACTCCGAAAGAAGACACAGGAGAGAAGATCCTTACAACACCCCAAATTATCCGAAGCTGACAAACTCGAATAATTGTTTCCGCTTCATTATTGTTATCCATCCTATTTTTGTTTTTGCCAATGACTCAGTCTTCCCTTAATCGCCCTGTGTCTTCTTTCGGTGAGCCTCCCGTCCCCTCATGACTGTCGGCGTATGCCGACAGTGGCAGGATGGTAGCCGCGAATCTGCGCCGCTGGCAAGTCTGAATCGGCCGCGGCGTGATTTATCAGATATAAATGTTAAATATCTGATAGTTAAAATGTTTTAGTAAACCTAATTCTACCATTCGCTGCCGGCACGTTGCGGGCGCTGCGAGGCCGCTGGACCCGATGTGCCCTGTCCACCACCGCGACGCCATGGTCCTACACACTCGCGGTCCTCAACCCAAGCCCCCCAGCAATGGCACAAACGAGACCGCACCGAGTACCCGTCGCTCGATCCCCTGCTCACGGCGCGTAAGTCGCACCAGTTGCTGTTCACCCTCAGGGCCAACCGGCACGATCAGCCGGCCACCGACGGCCAGTTGCGTGGTGAGCGCCTCCGGGATCGTCAATGGCGCGGCTGCCACCAGGATGCCGTCGAACGGCGCCTGCGTCCTCCAGCCCTTCGTGCCATCGCCATGGCGGAAGCGCACGTTCCGGATCTGCAACTCCGTGCAGCGCGCGCGAGCGCGCTTCTGCAACGCCTCAATGCGTTCGATCGTGTAGATGCGACCGACCAATGGCGCGAGCACGGCGGTTTGATAACCACTGCCGGTGCCGATCTCGAGCACCTTGGGCAGTGGCCCGCCCTCCAGCAGCGCTTCAGTCATGCGCGCCACGATATAGGGCTGAGAGATGGTCTGACCAAAACCGATCGGCAGCGCCGTGTCTTCGTAGGCACGGCTCGCGAGCGCCTCGTCGACAAAGATGTGCCGCGGCAGATTACGGATACGGTCAAGCACGGCGAGATTGGCGATGCCCTGCTCGCGCAGCCGCTGCACCAGGCGATCGCGGGTGCGCGCCGAAGTCATGCCGATGCCAGCGAATCGCGTATCGTTCATCGCCGCTCGCTCATAGCGCTTCGAGCCAGCGTCCGACCTCGGGTAGCGCTGCATGACGCGTGAAGTCGATCGACAGCGGACTCACCGATACAAAGCCGTCCGCCACCGCCAGAAAATCCGTGCCCTCACCCGCATCATGGCCGGCGCCGGCCGGCCCGATCCAATACACCGCATTGCCCTTCGGATCGCGCGCTGGAATCACCGCCTCCGAGCGATGCCGGAAACCCAGTCGCGTGCTGCGATAGCCCGACAGTGACTCGTACGGCCGGTCCGGCACATTGACGTTGAGGATCAGCGTCGGGTCGAGCGGCCGCTGCAGCAAGGCGGCCACCAGCGAGTGCGCCACGCGCGCCGCCGTATCGAAGCAGCGCGCCCCCCCCGGTGCCGTGCAGAGCGAGACGGCGAGGGTGGGCAGGCCGAGAAAACGCCCCTCGATCGCCGCGGCGACCGTGCCCGAATACAGCACATCGTCGCCGAGGTTGGCGCCATCATTGATGCCCGAGGCGACCATGTCGAACCCGGCATCGAGAGCCCCCGAGATCGCCAGATGCACGCAGTCGGTCGGTGTTCCGGCCACGAAGTAAACGCCGGGCTCGGCCTGAAACAGCCGCAACGGCACGTCTAGAGTCAGGGAGTTGCCGGCGCCGCTGCGATTGCGATCGGGCGCCACGACCGTCACGTCGGCCAGCGTCGCGAGCGCCTCGCGCAGCCGCGCAACGCCCTCGGCGCGATAGCCGTCATCGTTGCTGACAAGTATTTTCACGGACAAACGACGGGCGGTCCCTTAGGAGATCAGGCAGGTGCGGCTGGCACGAAGCGCGCCAATATACTTCAATGCCTGCCCGGGGAGGAGCCATGAACGGCAACGACGAGGACGAGGATGAGGCCGAAGTCTTCCGGCGCGCGATGCAGGACGTGCGGCCGCTCAAGCTCGTGCGCCGGGCCGAGAGCAACGCACGGCCGCCGCTGGCGCGGGCGCGGGCGCGCTTTGCGCGCGCCGAGCGGGCTGCCGTCCTGACAGAGAGCCTGCTCGCCCCTGGGCCGTTCATCGAGGTGCAGCCGGGCGAGGAGTTGCTGTATCGCCGCCCGGGCGTGCCGGAAACCGTACTGCGACGGCTGCGTCGCGGCAGCTACCGCGTCGAGGCCGAGCTCGATCTGCATGGCTTGACGGGCACGGAAGGCGCCGCGCAGCTCGCACAGTTTCTGCAGCATGCGCGCGGCCGCGGCCTGCAGTGCGTGCGCATCATTCACGGCAAAGGCCTGCGCTCGGGTAACCGCGGTCCGGTGCTCAAGAATACGGTCAATACCTTGTTGCGCCGCGCCGACCCGGTGCTCGCGTTCGCCTCGGCGCGTCCAGCCGCGGGCGGCACCGGAGCAACCCTGGTGCTGCTGCAGCGGGCAGCGAGCCCGCGCGATTAGGGCCGCAGCTCGATCAGCACGCTGGCCATTGCCGCTAGTCCCTCATTGCGGCCCAGGAAGCCCAGATGCTCGGGCGTCGTCGCCTTGATGTTCACGCATGAGATCTCCACTTGCAGCAGCGCGGCAACGCTGTGGCGCATAGGATCGCGCCAGGGCGATATCTTCGGCGACTGCGCCAGCAGCGTGAGATCGGCGTTGACGATGTGGTAATGCGTTCGCGCCAACAGCTCGCGTGCGTGCACCACGAAACGAGCGCTATCCGCGCCCCGCCACTGCGGATCGCTATCGGGGAAATGCATGCCGATATCGCCCAGGCCGGCAGCGCCCAACAATGCATCGACCAGCGCGTGCAGCAGCACATCGCCATCCGAGTGCGCCACGATGCCGTGGGTGTGCGGCACGCGTACGCCTGCGAGGACCAGGCTATCGCCGGGACCGAAGGCGTGGATATCGAACCCCGAACCGACTTTGATCGTCATCTCAAGTGTCCTCGCGCGCACGCAGAATGGCCTGTGCCAGCAACAGATCCGCGGCGCTGGTGACTTTGATATTGGCGTCGCGAGCTTCGATCAATCGCGCCGATACCCCCTGCCATTCCATCGCCTGCGCCTCATCGGTGGGCGTGCGCCCGAGCGCGCGCGCCTGCTCGAGCGCCGCGCGCAGCGGCCCATGGTGAAACATCTGCGGCGTCTGGGCCAGCCACAACGATTCGCGTGAGAGCGTCGCGGCACAGCGTGCAGGCTCGCCCGGCGAGCCGGGCTGCGCCTGCTTGACTGTGTCGGCGACCGGTATCGCGAGCAGCGCTCCCTGCGCGGTATCGACCGCGCCGGCCAGCAGACGCGCCAGATCCGCGGCACTCAGACACGGACGTGCCGCGTCATGCACCAGCACCCAGTCCTCGGGCGCGGCGTGCGCGGCGAGCGCGGCGAGCCCATTGATGACCGAGTGCGCGCGCGTAAGTCCGCCGTCGATGAGTTCGAAGCGCGGCGGCACGCGCGCGGCGAGCTCCGCGCGCCGCGGCTCACTCGGCGCCAGCACGATGGCGCCGCCGAGGCACTGTGCATCATCGGCAAAGGGCTGCAGCGCGAGCTCGAGCACCGTGCGCTGACTTAAGGATGCAAATTGCTTGGCGCCGCCGAAGCGCCGGCCGGCCCCGGCTGCGGGCATCACCAGCCAATACCGCATCGGCCAATACCGCGCGCGTTAGTGCGCCGCGACCGTGCGCTGCGCCGGTGCGGCGGGCGCCGCAGCGGGTGCGGACGCCGGGCCGCCCACGGGGGATTTTTGCGGCACCACCTGGAAGAAGGTTTCGTTGCCGGCGACCATTCCCAGATCGCTGCGGGCCCGCTCCTCGAGTGCCGCATAACCCTGTTTGAGGTCATGCACTTCGGCCGCCAGCTGGCGATTGCGCTCGGACAGGCGTGCGTTCTCGGATTGCTGTACGGCCACCGCCGAGCTCAGGCGCCAGACCTCGCGCACGCCGTCGCTGGACATCCATAGCCGGTACTGCAACAGCAGCAACGCGGCAAACAAGGAAGCGGCAAGCCATTTCATGACGGCGCTAGCGTATCACCTTGACCGGAAAGGCATCGCGCCCGGCGTAACGCGGCTTACCGCCGAGCGACTCCTCGATGCGCAACAGCTGATTGTATTTCGCGGTGCGATCCGAGCGCGACATCGAGCCGGTCTTGATCTGTGTCGCCGCGGTGGCAACCGCGATGTCGGCGATGGTCGTATCCTCGGTCTCCCCGGAGCGGTGCGAGATGATCGAGGCGTAGTGCGCCTGCTCAGCCATGGCGATGGCCGCCAAGGTCTCGGTCAGCGTGCCAATCTGGTTGGGCTTGATCAGGATGGCATTGGCGACGCCGCGCGCGATGCCTTCGGCCAGGATGCGCGTATTGGTCACGAACAGATCGTCGCCGACCAGCTGCACCTTGCGTCCCAGTGCCGCGCTCAGCAGTGACCAGCCCGCCCAGTCGCCCTCGCTCATGCCGTCCTCGACCGTGATGATCGGATACTTGGCCACCAGATCGGACAGGTACTGCGTGAACTCCGCCGGCGTGAAGCTGCGGTGCTCGGCCTCCAATTCGTACTTACCGTTGCGAAAGAACTCCGAGCTGGCAACGTCCAGCCCAAGATACACGTCGCGGCCTGCCTTATAGCCGGCGGTTTCGACCGCTTCGAGGATGGTCTGCAGCGCCGCCTCGTTCGAGGGCAGGTCGGGCGCAAAGCCGCCCTCATCGCCCACCGCAGTGCTCAGACCCCTGGCATTCAATATCTTCTTGAGCGTGTGGAAAATCTCGGAGCCATAGCGCAGCGCTTCGCGCAAGCTCGGCGCGCCCACCGGCAGGATCATGAATTCCTGAATGTCCAGGCTATTATTGGCGTGCGCGCCGCCGTTGATAATGTTCATCTGCGGTACGGGCATGACCGGCTCGCGTGTGCCGAGCAGGTGCTTGAACAATGGCAGACCGGCATCGCGCGCCGCCGCGTGCGCATTGGCCAGCGACACCGCCAGGATGGCGTTGGCCCCGAGCCGGCTCTTGGTCTCCGTGCCATCGAGTTCCATCATGCGGGCATCGATCCCGGCCTGATCGATCGATTCTTTACCGATCAACACCTCGCGCAGCAGCGTGTTGACGTTGTCGACCGCCCGCGTCACGCCCTTGCCCAGGTAGCGCTTGGGATCCCCATCCCGCAGCTCCACCGCCTCGCGCGTGCCGGTCGAGGCTCCAGAGGGCACCGCCGCGCGCCCGTGGGTGCCGGACGTGAGTATGACGTCCGCTTCGACGGTCGGGTTACCGCGCGAATCGATGATCTCGCGCGCATGAATCTCGGCGATAAGGCTCATAGCGATGATTCCTCGAACGGACGTGATTTACTGATCGCGTCGAGCTGCTGCAAGGTCGCAAGCAGGCTTGCCATGCGATCGAGCGGCCACGCATTGGGGCCATCCGACAGCGCCTCCTGCGGGCGCGGATGCGTTTCCATGAAGATCCCGGCAATGCCGGCCGCGACCGCCGCGCGCGCCAGCACCGGCACGAATTCGCGTTGGCCGCCCGAGGCGTTGCCCTGGGCGCCGGGCAGCTGCACCGAGTGCGTGGCATCGAATACCACCGGACAGCCGGTCGAACGCATTACCGACAGTGCGCGCATGTCGGTGATCAGGTTGTTGTAGCCGAAGCTGAAGCCGCGCTCGCAGACCATCACCTGCTCATTGCCGGTCGAGCGCGCCTTGTCGACCACGTTCTGCATTTCCCACGGCGAGAGGAACTGGCCCTTCTTGATGTTCACGGGCCGGCCCGCGGCGGCGACCCTCACGATGAAATCGGTCTGGCGGCACAGAAAGGCCGGGGTCTGCAGCACATCGACCACCGCAGCCACCTCCTCGATCGGCGTGTTCTCGTGCACATCGGTCAGCACCGGCAGCTTGAACAGGCGCTGCACCGACTGCAGGGCCTTGAGGCCCGCCTGGAGCCCGTGTCCGCGAAAGCTCGCACGCGAGGAGCGGTTGGCCTTGTCGAACGAGGCCTTGAAGATCAGCGGCATGCCGATCGCCGAGGTGATCTGCGCGAGCCGGCCTGCCACCTCCTGCACCAGCGCCTCGGACTCGATGACGCACGGACCTGCGATCAGGAACAGTGGCCGGTCGAGCCCGACCTCGAAACCGGCCAGTTTCATGCGCCGGCCGCAGCCGGCAGCTGTGAGGCGCGATAGGCGCGCGCGGCGCGAACGAAGCCCGTGAACAGCGGATGCCCGTCGCGCGGCGTGGAAGTGAATTCAGGGTGGAATTGCGTCGCCACGAACCAGGGATGGCCCGGCAGCTCGACGATCTCGACCAGCCCGTCCTGCGAGAAACCCGAAAACTTGAGCCCGGCGCGCGCGTAGGCTTCGAGGTAGTTGTTGTTGAATTCGTAGCGATGCCGATGGCGCTCGGCGATCAGGTCGCGGCCATAGAGCTCACGGGCCAGCGTGCCGGGCTGCAGATGCACATCCTGCGCGCCCAATCGCATGGTGCCGCCGAGGTGCGAGTTCTCATCGCGCGTCTGCACACCGAGGGCGCGGTCCTGCCATTCGGTGATCAGGGCGATGACCCGATGCGGCGTGGCGCGGTTGAATTCGGTACTGTGGGCCTCGGGCAGCTTCAGCGCGTGCCGTCCGTATTCGACGATTGCGAGCTGCATCCCCAGGCAGATACCGAGATAAGGCACGCCGTGCTCGCGCGCGAAGCGCACCGCCTGGATCTTGCCCTCGATGCCGCGCTCGCCGAATCCTCCGGGTACCAGGATCGCATCCATGCCGGCCAGGCAGTCCGTGCCCTCGCTCTCGATATCGGTCGACTCGATGTAGTGCAGCTTCACGCGCGTGCGCGTCTTGAGGCCGCCGTGCATCAGCGCCTCATTGAGCGAGATGTACGAATCGCGGATCTGCACGTATTTGCCGACCATCGCAATGTCGATCTGGCCGTCGGGATTGGTCTTGGCGCTGGCCACCTGCCGCCAGGCCGTCAGATCGGCGGGCGGCGCTTCCAGCCGCAGCTTGTCGACCACGATGTCATCGAGCGCCTGCTCATGCAGCAGCAGCGGAATCTTGTAGATGTCGTCCGAATCGACCGCGGAGATGACGGCGCGCTCCTCGACACTGGTGAACAGGGCGATCTTGCGCCGCTGCTCATCCGGCAGCGTCTCGCGGCAGCGGCACAGCAGCACGTCGGGCTGGATGCCGATCGAGCGCAGCTCCTTGACCGAATGCTGCGTGGGCTTGGTCTTGATCTCACCCGACCCACCTACGATCGGCACCAGCGTCAGGTGGATGTAGATGACCTGGCTGCGACCAAGCTCCACGCCCAACTGCCGGATCGCCTCGAGAAACGGCAGCGACTCGATATCGCCCACCGTGCCGCCGATCTCGACCATGCAGACATCGGCGTCAGCCGCGCCCAGCATGATGCTGCGCTTGATCTCATCGGTGATGTGCGGAATCACCTGCACCGTCGCGCCGAGATAATCCCCGCGCCGTTCTTTTGCGATCACGCGCTCGTAGATGCGGCCGGTGGTGAAATTGCTGTTGCGACCGGTGGTGGTGCGCACGAAGCGTTCGTAGTGCCCAAGATCCAGATCGGTTTCGGTGCCGTCGGCGGTGACGAACACTTCGCCATGCTGGAACGGGCTCATCGTGCCGGGATCGACGTTGATGTAGGGATCGAGCTTGACCATCGCGACGCGCAAGCCGCGCGCCTCGAGTATCGCGCCCAGAGATGCGGCGGCAATGCCTTTCCCCAATGAGGAAACGACGCCGCCGGTGACGAAAACGAATCGGGCCATCGAGGAGACCGCCGCCTAAAAAGGAGTCAGTGACGACGGGCCGTCAGGGTAGCAAATCGCTCGCAGCGTCTCAATCGCCACGCGCAGCCTTAAGCGGCCCCGGCCGCACTGCGACGCCAGCGAAACCTCCCGCGCGGGACCGGAGCTCGACTATCGGCGCGGTACGCGGCATCGACCCACAGATCCGCGACCGCGACGATGCGTCCGCGGTCGCGCAGCAACGGTACGGCTCCCCGCTCCCACGGCGCGATGCCTTGCGACTGCAGCAGATCCTTGAGCGCCACGTGGCCATGAGCCCCGCGCAGCCGCTCGCCTCCCTGTCGGAAATCCACGCGCAACGGACACGGCAGCGCGGCCAGATCCACATCGCCGTGCCGGTCGGCGATCAAACCGAGCGCTGAGCCGCTGCCCAGCGGTACCCAGGGCCGGCCCTGCCAGTTCCAGCCCTCGATCGAAGCCTGCTCACCGGCTGCAGGCTGCTCCAGGGCGAGCAGCTGATCGCCATGACGGCGCAATTCCCCGCCGCGCCACTGCACGCGCGGCAGCGCATCCGGCCTGGCCTCGAGCATCGGTCCGGCAATCTCGCGCAGCCGCCGGTGATCCGGGGCGGAGAGGCCCTGCGCCGCGATCCAGCAACGCAGCACGTTGCCCCGCTCCGGCAACGACATGCCCCGCAGCACGCTGATGCGCAGTGCGGCACCATCGGCAGCCAGCGACGCGCCGTGGCGGGCCGCGCGCTCGAGCAAGCCTTGCGCTTCGGCCAGATGCGAGGCACTTCGGCTCACCGTCGCCGCCACGGCGGGCCAGCGCTCTCGCAGCCGCGGCAACACCTGGCGGCGTAGATAATTGCGATCGAAGCGCTCATCGAGATTGCTCAGATCCTCGGTCCACTTGAGGCGGCGCGCGCGGGCGAACTGTTCAAGCTGCGCCCGCGATACCGGCAGCAGCGGGCGCAGCAGCAGCGTGTGCGCGATCGCGGTGCTCGAGCTCATCCCCGACAACCCGCGCACGCCGCTACCGCGCACCAGGGCCAGCAGCATCGTCTCGAGCTGGTCCTCCTGATGGTGCGCCGTGAGCAGCAATTCCCTGGCCGTGAGTCGGCCGATCAGGGCCCCATAGCGCTGCTCGCGTGCGATCGCTTCGAGCGACTCGCCGCGCCGGCGCTCGATGCGCAGCCTTAAGGTCTCGCAGGGCACGCGCAACGTGCGCGCCTGCGCGCGGGCGGCCGCGGCCCAGAGGCCCGAATCCGAATGCAAACCATGATCGACGTGCAATGCGCGCAGCGTGAAACCCTCGCGTGCGCGCAGCGCCGCCAGCGCCGCGAGCAAGACGCTCGAGTCGAGGCCGCCGGAAAAGGCTACGCACAAGCGGCGGCCGCGCAGCGGGCCCTCAAGCGCGCGCAGTCGCGAGGCCAGCCAGCGTGTCGTGAAGCGCTCGGGTGCAGCCGGCGGCTCGAGCGCAGCCCCGCCGGCGCGCCGTTTCAAAGCGGACTCTCGCTGTAGACCCCGAAGGCGGCGATGCGTGCCAGGCGCTGCTCGAGCAACAGGTCGGCCGGCAGGCTCGTGAGCTCCCCGAGATGACGGATGATCCCGCGTCGCAGCGTGCTGCTCATCACGGTCGGATCGCGATGTGCGCCGCCGAGCGGCTCGCCGAGCACCTCATCGACCAGCCCCAGGGCATTGAGGCGCTCCGCGGTCAGATTCAGCGCATCGGCCGCTACCTCTTTCCTGTCGGCGCTCTTCCAGAGAATCGAGGCGCAGCCTTCCGGCGAAATCACCGAATAGGTGCTGAATTGCAGCATCAGCAGACGGTCGCAGACACCGATCGCCAGAGCCCCACCCGAGCCGCCCTCGCCGATCACGACCGAAACGATCGGCACTTTCAGTGACGACATTTCAAATAAATTGCGTGCAATCGCCTCGCTCTGGCCGCGCTCCTCCGAACCCACTCCCGGATAGGCCCCGGGCGTGTCGATCAGCGTGATCAGGGGCAGCCCGAAGCGCTCGGCCAGCTTCATGAGCCGCAATGCCTTGCGATAACCCTCGGGTTTGGGCATGCCGTAGTTGCGCCGCACCCGCTCCTTGGTGTCGCGGCCTTTTTGGTGCCCGATCAGCATGACCGGTAGGCCCTCGAGCCGGGCCAAGCCGCCGACGATCGCCATATCGTCGGCGTACATGCGATCGCCGTGCAGCTCGTGGAAATCACTGAAGATCGAGGCAACGTAGTCGAGCGTGTAGGGTCGCTGCGGATGGCGCGCGAGCTGTGTGATCTGCCACGGAGTGAGGTTGGCAAAAATCGATCTCGTCAGCGCGCGGCTCTTGGCGCGCAAACGTGCGATTTCCTCCTCAATGTTGACTTCGGTATCCGAGCTCACATGGCCGAGCTCTTCAATCTTGGCCTCAAGTTCGGCGATTGGTTGCTCAAAATCGAGAAAACTGACGGCCATCGGCGGTGTTATCGCTTAAGAATTGGTGCCGGCCCGAAGCCTACGAGCCCCGGCGGTGGATCGCAACCCTCAGCCGACCGCTTCAGTGGCCGCGATCTCGACCGTGTAGCGCAGCTGCACGCTGCCTGCGCCGAGCAGGCTTTCGAGCTGCTCGAGCAGCTCGCTGCTGGGCCTGATCTTCCAATCCCCGCCAAATGCCAGCGTGCCGCTGGCGGCCTCGGAGCGATAGCGCAGCAGCACGGCACATTGGCCGCCGCGGTGCAGTCCGAGCAGCGCGTGCAGCCGCTCCATCAGCTGCAAGTGCGGCGTACGCGGCCAGCACAGCACCAGCGAGCGCGCGAGCCGCTCGCGCACCGCTTCGAGCGCGGTCACCTGCTTGGCTGCAAGCCGCCACGCGTCGCTGAACTCATCGAAGCGCAGCGCACCCTCCACCTGTACCAGCGTATCTTTGACCACGATCTCGCGGTGACGCTGATACACCTCCTCGAACATCGTCACTTCCATGCGACCGCTGCGGTCATCGAGCATGAAACTCACGCGCGTCCCGCGCCGCCGTACCTCGAGAATGAGCCCCGCCAGCGTCACGCTGCGCGCATCCATATAGGCGCGCGCCGGATCGATCGGACCTGCGGGCCGCTCGAGCGCGAATTCGGCGATTCGGCCGGAGGCAAAGCAGCGCAGATCCTGCTCGTAAGGGGCGATCGGATGGCCGGTCAGGTACAACCCCAGTGTCTCGCGCTCGCCCGAGAGACGCTGCGAGGCGTTCCATTCCGGCATCGGCTTGAGAATCAGCGGTTCGTGCGCCGGCTGCCCGGACAGACCGAAGATGTCCACCTGTCCGGTCTCGCCGCTACGGGCGCTTTGCTCGCCGGAACGCAGCGCCTCATCGAGTCCGGCCATGAGCGTCGCGCGATTGGGGCCGAGCCCATCGAGGCTGCCCGAGCGGATCAGCGCCTCGAATACCCGCCGGTTCACACGCGAGAGGTCCACCCGCCGGCACAAGTCGGGCAAGCTCTGATACGAGCCGCGCGCATCGCGCTCCTCGGTAATGGCTTCCACCGCCGAACGTCCGACGCCCTTGATGGCGCCGAGGCCGTAGCGAATCGTGCGCTCATCGGCCATCGCAAAGGCATAACTGGAGGCGTTGAGGTCGGGCGGCTCAACTTTGAGGCCAATATGGGCGCACTCGTCGATCAGCGTGACGATCTTATCGGTGTGATCCATGTCGGCCGAGAGCACTGCGGCCATGAAGGCGGCCGGATAGTGGGCCTTCAGATACGCGGTCTGGTACGAGAGCAGCGCGTACGCCGCCGAATGCGATTTGTTGAAACCATAGCCGGCAAACTTCTCCATGAGATCGAAGATATGCGCCGCGAGGCGCTCATCGACGCGGCGTGCGCGCGCGCCGTCGACAAATACCGAGCGCTGCTTGGCCATCTCTTCCGGGCTCTTCTTACCCATCGCGCGCCGCAGCAGATCGGCGCCGCCGAGGGTGTAGCCGGCCAGCACCTGCGCGATCTTCATGACCTGCTCTTGATAGAGGATCACGCCATAGGTTGGCGCGAGCACGCTCTTCAATTCCGGATGCAGATAGTCGATCGCCGCCGAGTTGCGGCCGTGCTTGCGGTTGATGAAATCATCGACCATGCCCGATTGCAGCGGACCGGGCCGGAACAACGCGACCAGCGCGATGATGTCCTCGAAACAATCCGGTTGCAGGCGCCGGACCAGATCCTTCATGCCGCGCGACTCGAGCTGGAACACGGCCGTGGTGGCGCAGGACTTGAGCAACGTGTAGGTCGCCGCATCGTCCACGGCTAAGGTGCCGAGCTCGAGCGGCGCTTCGCCGCTGCGGGCGCGCCCGGCATTCACGGTCGCCATGGCCCAGTCCAGGATCGTGAGCGTGCGCAGTCCCAGGAAGTCGAATTTGACCAGGCCGGCGGCCTCGACGTCGTCCTTGTCGAACTGGGTGATGACATTGCCGCCGCCGGCCTCGCAGTACAGCGGCGTGAAATCAGTCAGTACGGAAGGCGCGATGACGACGCCGCCGGCATGTTTACCGGCATTGCGCGTGAGGCCTTCGAGTGCACGCGCCAGATCGAGCAGATTGCGCACCTCTTCGTCCTGCTGGTACAGGCGCTTGAGTTCGGGCTCCTTGCCGAGGGCATCATCGAGCGTGATGCCGAGTTCGAAGGGGATCAGCTTGGCGATGCGATCGACGAAGCCGTAGGGATGCCCAAGCACGCGGCCGACATCGCGCACCACGGCCTTGGCGGCCATGGTGCCGTAGGTGATGATTTGCGACACGCGATCGTGGCCGTATTTCGCCGCCACGTATTCGATGACGCGGTCGCGGCCTTCCATGCAGAAATCGACGTCAAAGTCGGGCATCGAGACGCGCTCGGGATTCAAAAAGCGCTCGAACAGCAGATCGTAGCGCAGCGGCTCGATGTCGGTGATACGCAGCGCATAGGCTACGAGCGAGCCTGCGCCCGAGCCGCGCCCAGGGCCGACCGGCACGCCGTTCTCGCGCGCCCAGCGGATGAAATCCGCCACGATCAGAAAGTAGCCGGCGAATCCCATCTGGCAGATCACGTCGAGCTCGGCGGCCAGCCGCGAGCGATAACGCTCGCTCGCCTCGAGGCTAAGCCCGAGGCTGGACAGACGCTCGGCCAGGCCTAGTTCGGTCTCAGTGCGCAAAAACTCATTCGGCGTGTTCCCGGCCGGCACCGGATAGTCGGGCAACCGCGCCTGCCCGAGCGTGAGGCGCAGACTGCAGCGGCGCGCGATCTCGACCGAATTGGCGAGCGCCTCGGGCAGATCGGCGAACAGTGCTTTCATCTGCTGGGGGCTGCGCAGATATTGCAGCCGGTGATAGCGCCGCGGCCGCGCCGGGTCGGCCAGCTGGGTGCCCTCCTGGATGCAGACGCGCGCCTCATGCGCCTCGAAGTCCACAGGCGAAAGGAAGCGCACGTCGTTGGTCGCCACCACCGGCACGCCGCGCCGCGCCGCAAGCCGCGTCGCGGCCGGCAGGTACTGGTGCTCCTCGGGTCGACCGATCCGCTGCAGCTCGATGTAAAAGCGGTCGTCGAACAACTCGAGCCAGTAGTCGAGCAGCAGCTGCGCGGCCAGTTCGCGCTGACGCAGCAGCGCTCGACCGATATCGCCCTCCGCGGCGCCGGACAGTGCAATCAATCCAGCCGTGTTGGTCCGCTCGAACCAGCGCCGATCCACCAGCGGCATGCCATTGCCGCTCTGGCCTTCGAGATAGGCGCGGCTGACCAGTCGCGCCAGATTACGATAACCAACGGAATCCTGACACAACAGTGTCAGGCGCGAAGCGCCCTGCTTCTCCTCCGGTTCGCGCAACTGCAGATCGACGCCGATGATCGGCTGTACACCGCGCTCGAGCGCGGCACGATAGAACTTGACCATCGCGAACAGGTTGCATTGATCCGTGACTGCGACCGCGGGCATACCCTCGGCCGCGACCGCATCGATAAGCGCGGGCACGCGTACCACGCTGTCGATCAGCGAGTATTCGGTGTGCAGCCGCAGATGGACGAATGTCGATTTCATCGCGAGTCCCGTACCTCAATCGAACTCGACCGAGGCCGCAGATTCGCAGAGCCGCATGCCTTCCGGCAAGCCGCCAAATGGCAGCTCGCCGGACAACCAGCTGCGCAGCGGGTTGAAGCTGCGGCGATGGATCGGCGAGGGACCGAGGCGCGCCAAGGCGATCAGATGCGCGCGCGTCGCATAGCCGAAGTGCGTCGCCAGGCCATAGCCTGGGTAGGTTTGATCCAGGCGCGTCATCAAGGCATCGCGGTGGGTCTTGGCGATGATCGAGGCGGCGCTGATGCAGGGCACGAGCGCATCGCCGCGGATCACAGTTTTAACCGTGCAATTTCCAAAACAATCATGAAGTTGCGGCGCAAAGTTCCCATCAATAATAACTTCTGTGGGCCGCTCCGGCAGGCCAAGCAGTGCCCACTTCATCGCCAGCAGCGTGGCCTGCAGAATATTGAACAGATCGACTTCGCCATGATCCGCCTCAGCGACCGAAACGCCGATGGCCCGTTCACGGATGCGCAGCGCGAGCACCGCGCGCCGCTCTGGCGTGAGCTGCTTGGAATCGCGCAATCCGCGAATCGGTCGCTTCGGATCCAGAATCACCGCAGCCGCGACCACTGGGCCAGCGAGCGGGCCGCGTCCAGCTTCATCCACTCCCGCTATGAATATGCTCAATGCCCCAATCCCTCCCGGTCCGCTCGCGCAGCAATTGAAGCACAGCTGCCACTGCGAGCGCTGCGCCATCTTGCCGCAATGATTCATGAATGCTCTGAAATCGGCTCTGCAGGTACTCGCGGCGCGGCGCATCATCGAGCAATTGCTCGAGCGCGCGCGCCATGGGCTCGGGCCGCACGGCTTCCTGCAAGAACTCCGGTGCGAGCGGCTCGCCGCCCAGCAGATTCGGCAATGAAAAATACGGCAGCCGCACCAGCCGCAGCGCGCGCAGCAGCAGCGCCGTGACGGCACCGACCCGGTAGGCGACCACCATCGGACAACGGCACAGCAATGCCTCGAGCGTCGCCGTGCCGGAGGCCACCAGCGTGACGTCGGCCGCAATGAGCGCGGTACGCGCCTGCCCGTCGAGTATTCGCAGCTGCAGCGCCGGCTCCAAGGCGCACAGCGCTCGCTCGAACTCCTGCCGCGCCGCGGGTCCCGCCATCGGTGCGATGATCTGCAGCTTAGGGCGACGCCCAGAGAGCAGCGCCGCCGCGCGCAGGAACGCCGCTGCGAGCCGCTGCACCTCGCCGACACGACTGCCGGGCAACAGCGCGAGCACCGTGGAGTGCGAGGCCAGCCCTAAGGCGGCGCGCGCCGCGCCCCGATCCGGCTGCATGGCGATTTGATCAGCCAACGGATGGCCGACGAATTGCGCGCCCACGGCGTGCTCGCGGTAGAAAGCCGGCTCGAATGGCAGCAGGCAGAGCACCAGGTCGAAGGCGCGCCCGATCGTACGCACGCGGCCCTGGCGCCAGGCCCAGACCTGCGGGCTCACGTATTGCACCGTCGCAAAGCCGCGAGCCTTCAGGCGTCGCGCGAGCCCGAGATTGAATTGCTGATAGTCCACGCCGATAAAGACGTCCGGCTTGAGCGCGACGATATCCCGCACGAGCCTCGCGCGCAGCCGCAATAGCCGCGGCAAATGCGGCAGCACCTCGAATAGGCCCATCACCGCGAGCTCATGCGCATCGGCCAGCGCCTCGCATCCTGCCGCGCGCATTTTCGGCCCCGCCACGCCGGCGACTTGGCATTCGGGCACGCGGGCACGCAGCGCCTCGATCAGCGCGGCCCCGAGCGCGTCGCCGGAGGTCTCCCCGGCAACGATCGCGACCCGCAGGCTGGCCATCAGCGGATCAGGCTGCGTTCCGAGGCGGCAATGAAGTCGAGCAGTGGCTTGAGCTCGGGCTGCGTGGGCGCCAGCGCGCTCATTTGCTGTACCGCCGCCGACAGGGGCAGATCGCTGCGATACAGGATGCGGTAGGCGTGGCGCAGATTACGAATCTGCTCGGGCGAATAGCCGCGGCGCTTGAGGCCTTCACTATTGATCGAGTGCGGCACCGCGGGCTGCCCGACCGCCATGATGTAGGGCGGCACGTCGCGCGTGACGCCGGAGAGGGCTGCCGTGAAAGCGTGCGCACCGATCTTGCAGAACTGGTGCACGCCGGTGTAGCCGCTCAAGATGACCCAATCACCAAGCTCCACATGCCCGGCGAGCCCGGCATAATTCACCATCACGATACTGTTACCGAGGGTGCAGTCGTGGGCCACGTGCGTGTAGGCCATGAACAGATTGTCATCGCCGATGCGCGTCAGGCCATGATCGGGTGAGGCACCGCGGTTGATGGTGCAGAACTCGCGGAACACGTTGCGATCGCCGATCACCAGACGCGTCGGTGCACCGCCGTATTTCTTGTCCTGCGGCGCGCCCCCGATCGAGGCAAACTGGAAAATCTTATTGTCCGCGCCGATCGTGGTCTGTCCGGTTACGACCACGTGCGGCCCGACCCAGCATCGCGGACCGATCACGACGTCCGGGCCGATCACCGTGAACGGACCCACCTCGACGTCGGCGGCCAGCCTCGCGCCGGCCGCCACGATCGCGCTCGCATCGATCACGGCAGTTCCCCCAGGACCGGTGCACCGTTGCCCGGCCTGAGGTCCGGCGCGATCATGATCTGCGCGTGGGCGACTTCCTCGCCTCCCGCCTCGGCCATGGTTGCCAGGCGCCAGATGCCCTTGAAGCTGCGCTCGAACCGGGCCCGCAGAATCAGCTGATCGCCCGGTTCCACGGGCTTGCGAAACCGCGCCTTGTCGATGCCCACAAAATAGAAGCGCGTGGTGTCGTCGGGAAGCTCATCGGCCGACAGGAACGCCAGCAAGCCGGCCACCTGCGCCAGCGCCTCGATGATGATCACGCCGGGCATGATCGGGCGGTGCGGAAAGTGCCCGACGAAAAACGGCTCGTTGTAAGTCACGTTCTTGAGCGCGCGGATGCTTTCGCCCCGCACGCACTCGAGCACGCGGTCGACCAGCAGGAACGGGTAGCGGTGCGGCAAGCGCTGCATGATGCCGTTGATATCAAGCGTGATCGCGTCACTCATCGTCCTGGTCCTGTTGGTTTTCGCTTTCGGAATGGGTGGTCTCGCCGGAGCGCGCGTCGCGGTCCGCGAGCAGCTTCAGTCGCGCCACGACCCGTCGCCAGCGACGCGCCGGTTCGATCGGAATGCCGTTTGAGTACACGCCCGGATCGCTGATCGAGTGCGACACCATCGCCATACCGGTGATCACCACGTCATCGCCGATCACAATGTGGCCGGCAAAGCCGCAGCCGCCGCCGATCATGCACCGCGCGCCGATGCGCGTGCTGCCGGAAATGCCGGTGCAGGCGGCGATCGCAGTATGCGCGCCGATCTGAACGTTGTGCCCCACCTGGATCTGATTGTCGAGCTTGACCCCTTCGGCGATGACCGTGTCATCGATTGCGCCCCGATCGATCGTGGTATTGGCGCCGATCTCGACGTCATCGCCGATCCGCACGGCGCCGATCTGCGGCACCTTGAGCCAGCTGGCGCCCTCGCGTGCGTAGCCGAAACCGTCGGCACCGATGACCGACCCCGGATGGATCAGCACGCGTGCGCCCAGTTGCGCACGCTGCGCAACCGTGACGCGCGCCACCAGTCGGCTGTCGGGGCCGATCTGCACCTGCGCCCCAATCAGACAGGCCGGCCCGATCAGGCAGCGGGGACCGATCACGGCGCCCGCGCCGATCACGACGTGCGCACCGACTTCGGCGCTGGCATCGATCTCGGCTGCCTCATCGACGACAGCGCTGGGATGAACGCCCGGCCTTAGCGGTGGCTCCGGGTACAGCAGACCGGCGATGCGCGCGAACAGCGCATGCGGGTTGGGGCTGATCAAGGCCGGCGCGGGACAACTCGCGGCGCTGCGCGCATCGAGCACGACGGCCGAAGCGCGGGTCTGCGCCAGCTGCCAGGCCAGTTTCGGATTGGACAGGAAGCTCAAAGTGCCGGGGCCGGCAGAGCTCAGCGGCGCCACGGCATCGATGTGCACGTCCGGATCTCCGCGCAGCTCGCAGCCGAAACGCACGGCGAGCTCACCGAGCGCAATGCTCATGACCCAAGCCTGGACGCTGCTACTTGCCTTTCGGCGGGGTTGCGGGCTTCGGCGCCCCCGAAGCGCCGGAACTCGAGCCGCCGGCGGGAGCGCGCACCCCGTGTGCCTGCAGCGCCGCGAGCACCTGCGGCGTGATATCGAGCGCGGGGCCGGCGAAAATGACCCCGTCGGCGAGCACCAGGTCAAACTTCTCGCCCTGCGCATAGGTCTGAACTTCCTCGACCAGCGCCTTCTGCAGCTTGGAGAGCTCTTCGTTCTGCCGCGCGTTGAAATCGTCCTGGTATTCCTGGACTTTTTGCGACAGCTCGCGATTGCCGTCGCGCAGATCCTTCTCCGCTTTGGTGCGCTGATCGAGCGTCATGGTCGCCCCGTCCTTCTGCAGCGACTCCTCCTTGGCCTTGAGCGCTGCCTGTTGCGTCTGCAGCTCCTTCTGCTTGCCGGCGAACTCACCGCGCAATGCTTCCTGCGCCGCTTTCGCCTGGGGCGACTCCTGCATCAGCCGCGCATATTGCACGACACCGATCTTGAGCTCGGCCCATGCCGGTGCCGCGGCTGCGCTTAGAGCCAAAATCCCCGATATCACGACGCTCCACGATCGACGAGTCATGCCTGCTCCTGCTAAAACGACTGCCCGACCGAGAACTGGAAGCCCTCGGTACGGTCCGGGAAGTCAATGCTATTGCCATTGGATGCGTTGAGCGCGATTCCGTAGCTGAAGCGGAAGATACCCAGCGACGGCGCAAGCCATTGCACCGAAAGCCCGGCCGAATCCCGCAGGGCATGATAGCTGAAATTGTAGTTGACGGGGGTTTGGAGGTCCTCGCCGACGAACTTGGTACCGTCATTCGAGAACACGTTACCCATGTCATAAAACAGGCTCACACGGGCGCTGGTCTGCCATTTCGCGGGCACCGGGAAAATCAGCTCGGTGCGCGAGACCGCCAGCATGTTGCCGCCGTAGGGGTTGCCGTTGGTGTCCACGGGACCGAGAGTGTCTTCGGTATAGCCGCGCACGGTATCGGGGCCACCGGCGTAGAAGCGTTTATAGGGCGGCAGGCCCGTAGTGCCGCCGATTCCCTTGCCGTAGGCCACTTGCATCACCTCGGAGAGCAGAAAGTGGCGCCACAGCGGCAGATACCCGGAGAACTGGTAGCTGCCGATGAAGTAGCGCACGTCGGTGCCGGGCGGCACGACTGTGAAGCTCACGGCGCTGCGCAAGCCGCGATCGGCGAACAGTGCGCGATTGCGCGAATCGTACTGCCAGCCGGCCGTCAGCTCGACAGTCGTGAAGCGTGAGCCCAGCAGCGCGGTACTGGTGGTCGTGGTGGTGCCATCGGGCTCGATGAACGTCGACACCGACTCGCTGGTATACGGGTGGCCGTTGGCATGCACCCATTGCACGGCCTGCAGCGCGCTGCTCGAGGCAAAGGTCAGCAGGTCGATGCGCTGCAGTGACGCGCCGGCGCTGATGCCCTGGAATTCGGTGATCGGGTAGCCGTAGGTCAGCCCCAGCGATATGTTCTTGGAGCTGAAGGATGAAGACTCCGACACGAACTGGGTCGAATCGCGGTAGCTCAGCGCTATCGTGCGCGACAGCCCGTCGACGCTGCGATACGGATCGGTCTGGCTGAAGCTGTAGATCTTGTTGTACGCCCCGGAATCGATGTTGAGCGCCACGAAATCCCCGCCGCCGAAGAAATTACTGTCGCTCAAGTTGCCGTTGAGCACCAGCTTCTGCGAGGCCGAATAGCCGATGCCGCCGCCGACGGTCGCGCTCGGCCGCTCCTTGATGGCAAAGTTCACATCCACCAGATCCGGCGATCCGGGCACCGGTTCGGTGCTCATATCAACGCTCTCGACGAAGGCCAGGCGCTGCAGGCGCTGCTTGGAGCGCTCGAGCGAGACGTTCGACAGCCATGCACCCTCGAGCTGGCGCAGCTCGCGCCGCAGGCTCTCGTCGTCACTGCGGGTCGTGCCGGTGAAGTTGATGTGGCGCACGTAGACCCGGCTGCCCGGATCGATAAATAGCGTCAGATTGACGATCTTTTTGGGCTCATCGATCTGCGGCACCGGTTCGACCTTGGCGAAATAGAACCCTTCCGCACCGAGGCGGTTTCGAATCTGCTCCTGTGTCGCGCTGATGGTCTTCTGCGAGTAGATCTGACCGGTCGCCACCAGCAGCAGCTTTTTCAGCTCCGCCTCGGGCACGATCATATTGCCGGCGAGCTTGATTTCCCCCAGCTTGTAGACCGCGCCCTCGCTGATGTTCGCGGTGATGAAAATATCGCTCTTGTCCGGCGCAATCGCGACCTGCACCGAGTCGATGCGAAAATTCGCGTAACCGCGGTCCTGATAATAGGTCTGGATCTTCTCGAGATCGCCCTGCAGCGTCTCGCGCGCGTAGCGGTCGCTCTGCTTGTACCAGGACTGCCAGTTCGGCGTTTGCAGCGAGAGGGTCGCGAGGATGTCCTGGTCGCGAAACACCGTGTTGCCGACGATGTTGATCTGGCGAATCTTGGCGCGGCTGCCTTCCTTGATGTTGATGTTCACGCGCACCCGGTTGTCGGGCAGGTTCTCGACCTTGGTGTCGATCTGCACGGCATACTTGCCGCGGCTATAGTATTGATCGGTCAGGTACTGCGTGACCTCATCGAGTGTCGAACGATCAAAGGTCTTGCCGGCCGCCAGGCCGACGTTGCGCAGGGATTTCTGCAGGTCCTCGGTTTTGATGTCCTTGTTGCCCTTGATGTCGACGCTCTCGAGCGAGGGCCGCTCGGCAACCGCGACGATCAGCACCGTGCCGTCGCGCCGCAGCTCCACGTCGCGGAAGAAACCGGTCGTATACAGCGCGCGCATCGCCTCGCGCACACGCTGCGCATTGAGATGGTCGCCGATATTCACCGGCAAGTAGTTGTAGACCGTGCCCTCGGAGATGCGTTGCAGTCCTTCGATGCGGATGTTGCTGACCGTGAAGTCGTTGTCCGTGCTCTGCTGCGCGAGCAATGCGGCGGGCATGGCCGTCAGCGCGAGCGCCGCGACGAGTGCGCGCGCCTTCGCGCGCCGGCTGCGTATGATCAAGGACGCTTCAGCCGAACTGACGCGAGATATCGTTGAACAACGCCACACCCATCAGCAGCACCAACAATGCGATGCCGAGCTGCTGGCCGATGGTCTGAAAGCGATCGGACAATGGACTGCCTTTGAGCCATTCGATGGCCTGAAACACGATCTGGCCGCCGTCGAGAATCGGAATCGGCAGCAGATTCATGAAGCCCAGCGCCAGGCTCACGATCACGAGAAAATACAGAAACGACGCCAAGCCGAGCGCAGCGGAATCGCCGGCGTATTCGGCGATGCTGAGCGGCCCACTCAGGTTCTTCATCGACACCTGCCCGATCAGCATGCGCCAGAACAGCCGCCCCTGCAGCGCGGTCATGTCCCAGGCCTCGACGTTGGCGCGCGCGAACGCGGCAGGCAGGGACAGGTGAATGCGCCGCAGCATATTCTCCGGATACGGCACCAGCGGCGGCTGCCTCACGTGGATGCGCCCGACGGTCTTGCCATCGTGCGTCTCGGCCAGCACTGGCACCTGCACCGTGGCCTCGAGAGCCTCGCGACGGTAGCGAATCGACACGCTCTGGCCCGGGTGCGCCTGGATGCGCGCGACCACGTCAAGAAAGTCGTGCACCGGATCGCCGTTGACGGCCAGGATCGCATCCCCGGCCTTGAGCCCAGCGTGGGCGGCCGGACCATCGGGCTCGACAGCGCCCAACACCGCCGGAATCGGCGGCTCGTAGAACCGGATCCCTAAGCCGCCCATCAGCGCCGAGGGCTCGGTGAGCCGGCGACGCTCGGCCGGGTCTGGAATCGCCAAGGTGCTGGGCCGCAGCGCACCATCCTGCCCGCGGACAGCCAGCGTGATCGCAGCGCTGTCGCTGACGGCATCGAGCAGATCCAGCAGCACATCGCGCTGTGATTTCACCGCATGCGCGTTGATCGCCACGATCTCATCGCCGGCGTGCAATCCGCCCCGGCCCGCAATCGTATTGGCCTCGATATCCCCGAGCACCGGCCGCACCTGGGCGATACCGGACATCAGCAGAATGCCCGTCAGCAGCAGCACCGCGAATATGATATTGAAGGCCGGACCGGCCAGCAGCACGGCGATGCGCTGCCAGTGCGGGCGGCGGTTGAAGGCGCGCGGCAGCTCCTCGGGGGCTACCGGCCCTTCACGCTCATCGAGCATCTTGACGTAGCCGCCTAGCGGCACGGCAGCAATGATGTACTCAGTCCGGTCAGCGCCGCCCACCCGGCTCCAGAGCGTCTTGCCAAAGCCCACCGAGAAGCGCAGCACCTTGAAGCCGAGTCGCCGTGCGACCCAGAAATGGCCGAATTCATGCACCGTGACCAGCAGGCAGACCGCGACGATGAAGGCGAGCAGATGCCAGGCTACGCTCATATGTGCACGCTCTGACCGGCCGTGCGGCGCACAACGAACTCGGACGCCAGGGCCCGAGCCTCGCCATCCGCTGCTAGAACCGCTTCGAGTCCCGTCATCGCTCCCCCTCGTACCCTGCCCATGACTGATTCAATGACTGTCGGAATATCCCCAAAGTTCAATTGCTTGTCGAGGAAGGCCTGCACGGCGATCTCGTCGGCGGCGTTCAGACTCGCACAACTGAGGCCGCCGAGCCTAGCGGCTTCCTGCGCGTGGCGCAGGCAGGGGAAGCGCTGCGGATCAGGGGCGAGAAAATCCAGCCGCGCCGATCGCACCAGATCCAGAAATTCTACACCGGCCGCCATGCGATGCGGCCAAGCCAGCGCCTGGGCGATCGGCACCCGCATGTCCGGCGATGACAGCTGCGCCAGCACCGAGCCGTCCTCGTATTCGACCAGCGAGTGCACCAGGCTTTGCGGGTGCACCACGATGTCGATATCGCACGGGGCCATTCCAAATAGCACGCCGGCCTCGATCAGCTCGAGGCCTTTGTTCATGAGCGTCGCGGAATCGACCGAGATCTTGCGTCCCATGTTCCAGCGCGGATGGGCACAAGCCTGCGCCGGCGTCGCGCGTGCGAGCGCCTCGGCGGTCCAATTCAGAAACGGCCCGCCGGAGGCCGTAAGCATCAGGCGTCGCACGCCGCGGGGCGCGACCCCGGCCTGAAAGCCCGCCGGCAGGCACTGGAATATGGCGTTGTGCTCGCTGTCGATCGGGATCAACTGCGCGCCCGAGCGCTGCACCGCCGCTATGAGCAGTGCGCCGGCCATGACGGCGGATTCCTTGTTTGCCAGGAGCAGCCGCTTGCCGGCCGCGGCGGCCGCCAACGTCGAGGCGAGACCGGCAGCGCCGCTGATGGCCGCCATGACATAATCCACCTCGGACTGCGTCGTCAGTTGTGCGATCGCCGCGGCGCCCGCGACCACGCGCGTGCGGCAGCCGCTCTGGCGCAGTTGCTGCTCCAGCGCCTGCGCCGCCGCCTCGGACTCCATGGCTGCCCAATCCGGCTCGAAACGCCGGCACTGCGCCAGCATGAGCTCGACATTGCTGCGCGCGGCCAGCGCGACCACGCGAAAGCGATCGCGATGCAGCGCCAGAACATCCAGCGTGCAGCAGCCCACGGTTCCGGTCGAGCCGAGCACCACCACGCCGATGTCGCTCATGCGCCCACCCCAAGCCAGATCAGCCCCAGCGCCATCACGGGCGTGGCCGCAGTGACGCTGTCGATGCGATCGAGGACGCCGCCATGCCCGGGAAAGAGCCGGCCGCTGTCCTTGAGATGCACGTGCCGCTTGAGCAGGCTTTCGGTCAGATCCCCAATCACCGAGAAGCCGGCCGCGGCCAGGCACAACGGCACGAAGCTCAGCGGCGCCAGCCGAAACCACGCCGCACCGCAGGCGGCTGCCGCCAGCGCCAGAAGCATTCCACCCATGACGCCCTCCCAGGTCTTGTTCGGTGACACGCGCGGGGCCAGAGGCAGCCGGCCGAACTGCCGACCGGCAAAAAAAGCCCCGGTGTCGGCCGCAAAGCTTAGCGCCAAAATGAACAGCGTCCACTGCGCGCCGTTATGCCAGAGCGTGTCGATATGCACCAGCGCGAACCAGGTCGGCAGCAGCGCCAGGGCGCCGGCAAGCGCCGCGACAACCCGCCCCACCCGCTGCGGGGCGCCCACGATCCACAACAGCGCCAGCACCCACCAGGCGCTGGCAATAGACATCGTCCAGACAAAGCGCTTGAGCTCGAGCGTCCAGTACACGCCGGCCACGCCGGTCAGCAGCAGCAGCAGCACATAGAGCACTCGCCATCGTACGCTGACGGCCAGAAAGGCCGACCATTCCCATGCCCCTATCAGCAGAATCACGCCGAGGATGGCGGCGGTGATGTTCGGGGGTGAAAACAGAATCGCCAGCACCAGCAGCAGGGCCAGTGCCAGGGCAGTCACAACGCGGGAACGCAGCATCGAACTGTGCCTCTCTCAAATCGGACCGGAGGCAACGCCGTGGAGCTGCGCTTCGGTGAGCCCGAAGCGTCGCCGGCGCGTGGCGAAGTGCGTTAGCGCCGTGGCGAAGCAGGCGGCGTCGAAGTCAGGCCAAAGACATTCGGTGAAATACAGCTCCGTATAGGCCAGGTTCCACAGCAGGAAATTGCTGATGCGCTGCTCACCGCCGGTGCGAATGAACAAATCCGGATCGGGCAGGCCGCCGAGCGCCAGGGCAGCGGCAAATGTCGGTTCATCGATCTCGGCGACCTTGAGCTCATGACGCTCGACCTGCGAGGCGAGGCGACGCGCGGCGCCGATGATGTCACTGCGGCCGCCGTAGCTCAATGCGATCTGGAGCTGCAGGCGAGCATTCGCAACCGTGGTCTGCTCCGAGTTTGCCATGCTCGCGCGCAGCCGCGCGTCGAGCTCGCCACGCTCGCCGATGAAGCGCAGGCGCACGCCGTTGCGATGCAGCTCGTGAATCTCGGCTTCGAGTGAGTCGACGAACAACGACATCAGGCTCATGACCTCATTGCGCGGCCGGCCCCAGTTCTCGCTGCTGAAGGCGAACAGCGTCAGCGCTCCGATCCCGTGCCGCACGCACTCCTCGATCACCATGCGCACCGGTTCCACGCCCGCGCGGTGACCGTCGGCGCGCGCATCACCGCGCGCACGCGCCCAGCGCCCATTGCCGTCCATGACGATGGCGATATGGCGGGGCAGCGGCGTCGACCCGCTAGCTATGGCAACGCTGCTCAAACCTGAAGAATTTCCTTTTCCTTGGCCGCCAGCTGCTGATCGATCTCGGCGCTGAAGCGATCGGTAAGCTTCTGGATCTCATCCTGGCCACGGCGCTCTTCATCCTGCGAAACCAGCTTTTCCTTGAGCATTTCCTTGAGATCCGCGAGCGCATCACGACGCACGCTGCGCACGCTCACGCGCGCGTTCTCGGCATCCTGTCGTACGACCTTGGTGATATCGCGGCGGCGCTCCTCGGTCAGCGGCGGCAGTGGAATGCGGATCACGGCGCCGGCCGTGTTCGGGGTCAGTCCAAGCTCGGACTTGTGGATCGCCTTCTCGATCGGACCGACCATGGCTTTTTCCCACGGTGAGACCACCAGGGTGCGCGCGTCCTCGACGCTGATGCTCGCCACCTGCTGCAGTGGCACGTCGGAGCCGTAGTAGTCGACCTTGAGGTGCTCGATCAGGCTCGGGTGCGCGCGGCCGGTGCGCAGCTTCTTGAGGTCGGCCTGGAATACATGCACGCACTTTTGCATGCGCGCGGCCGCGTCTTTCTTCAGATCCTCGAGCATAAGTCGCGTTGCCTTCAGTCGTTGGTCACGAGAGTGCCGATGTCTTCGCCGTGCATGATGCGCAGCAGATCGCCGGGACGGCCGAGATTGAACACCCGCAGCGGCAGGCGGTAGTCGCGGCACATCACGATCGCGGTGGCGTCCATGACGTTGAGCCGCTCGTCCAGTACGCGGTCATACGTGAGCCGCGGATAGTGCGTTGCGGCGGGGTTTTTGACCGGATCCTCGGAGTAGATACCGTTGACCTTGGTGGCCTTGAGCAGCAACTGGGCCTCGATCTCGATGGCGCGCAGACTCGCCGCGGTATCGGTCGTGAAAAAAGGATTGCCGGTGCCGGCGGCAAAAATCAGGGCGCGGCCCTTCTCCAGGTGTCGTATCGCGCGCCGGCGGATAAAGTCCTCGCAGACTTCATTGATGCGGATGGCCGACATCACGCGCGCCTGCATGCCCTGCTGTTCGAGCGCGTCCTGCAGCGCCAGCGCGTTCATCACGGTCGCGAGCATGCCCATCTGATCGGCCGTGACGCGGTCCATGCCGGAGCGCGCCAGGCCGACTCCGCGGAACAGATTACCGCCGCCGATCACGATCCCGACCTGCACACCGAGAGCCTGTACGTCGCGGATTTCACCGGCAACGCGCTTGAGCACCTCGGGATCAATGCCGTAATCGGCGCGGCCGAGCAGCGCCTCGCCCGAGAGCTTGACCAGAATGCGGCTGCAAGGCGCTTGGGTTTCGTTCATCCTGCCGGTTCCATGTTGGCTTGCGGCAAACCGCTTCAGTCTGCCATAAAAAAAACCCCGCGATCAGCGGGGTTTTCGAGCTTGGCTGCCTTACCTAGCGACCGCCTGCGGCGCTGACCTGCGCCATGACTTCGGCGACAAAATCCTGTGGCTTTTTCTCGATGCCGGCGCCGACCTCGAAGCGCTCGAAGCGCAGGACCGTGGCGCCGGCGCTCTTGAGCAGCTTCTCAACGCTCTGGTCGGGATCCTTGACGAACGGCTGCCCGAGCAGCACGATTTCATTGAGCGCCTTGCGCAGCCGCCCCTCGACCATTTTGGCGAGAATTTCCGGACTCTTGCCCTGCTTGCGCGCCTGCTCGGTCAGAATTTCGCGCTCCTTGGCCACGACCTCGGGCGGCACCTCCCCGGCACTGATATAGCCCGGGTTGCTCGCCGCCACGTGCATTGCCAGGTCATGCGCGAGCGCGGCCGAACCGCCTTGGATCGCCACCAGCGCGCCGATGCGCGAACCGTGCGCATAGGCACCGAGCACGCCGCTGCTCTCGAGCACCACGCAACGACGCACGCTGATGTTCTCGCCGATTTTTGCCACGAGTGCGCGCCGGCGCTCATCCACGCTCTCGCCGGCGGCGAGTTCCGCGGCCAGCAGCGCCGGTACGTCGACCACGCGACCGGCCAGGGTCAGGCGTGCCAGGTCGGCGGCGAAGTTGCGGAAATCCTGCTCGCGCGCGACGAAATCGGTCTCGCAGTTGATTTCCACCATGGCGGCCGCCCGGCCGTCGGCCCCGCGTTCGACCACGATGACCCCTTCCGCGGCCACGCGAGCGGCTTTCTTGTCCGCCTTGGCCAGACCCTGCTTGCGCATGAGTTCGGCGGCGGCGTCAAGGTCGCCGCCGGTTTCCACCAGCGCTCTCTTGCATTCCATCATGCCGGCGCCGGTGCGCTCACGCAGCTGGCGGACGGCTTCGGCTGTTACGCTCATAGACATAATATCCCTGGTCGTGATCAGGCCGCGCCGCTGCGCGGCCGGCGCGCCGGCCCGGCATTGCTGCGGCGCTTGAGTCCCATCGGGGGCGTGGCGCCCTCGGGGGTCTCGGGGGTGTCATCGAGCTCGGTCTCGAGCCCCGGCTCCTCGACTGCTGCGACCGCCGCGACCGGAGCGATGGCGGGTCGGCGCCGAGCCGGGGTTTTCTTGCGCACTGCGGCAGCAGGTCGCGTGCGGGCGGGTTTGCCGCTCTTGCGGCGCGGATTGCCTTCCTCGTCGAGCTCGACGAATTCGTCCTCGCCGACCGCTACCTGCGGCACGGACGACTTGCCCTCCAGGACGGCGTCGGAAATCGCCGCCGCGTACAGCGCAATGGCGCGCATCGCGTCGTCGTTGCCCGGGATCACGTGATCGATCCCTTCGGGTGAGCAGTTGGTGTCGACTACCGCCACGACCGGGATGCCGAGCTTCTTGGCCTCGTGAATCGCGATGTGCTCGTGGCCCACATCGATCACGAACAGCGCGTCCGGCAGCGCTTCCATGCCCTTGATTCCGCCGAGACTGCGCTCGAGCTTGACCATCTCGCGGCGCAGCTGCGTGGCCTCCTTCTTGCCGCGCTTGTCGAGCGCGCCGGAAGTGGCCATGTCCTGCAGTTCGCCGAGGCGCTTGATCGAGCCGCGGATGGTCTTGAAGTTGGTCAGCATGCCGCCGAGCCAGCGCTGGTTGACGTACGGCATCTGCGCACGCAGCGCTTCCTTCTGGATCGCATCGCGCGCCGAGCGCTTGGTTCCGACGAACAGCACCGTACCGCCATCGGCTACGATCTGCTTGATAAACGATGCCGCATCAGTAAATAGCGGTTGGGTCTTCTCAAGATTGATGATGTGGATCTTGTTGCGTTCCCCGAAAATGAATGGTTCCATCTTCGGGTTCCAGAAGCGGGTCTGATGTCCGAAATGAACACCCGCCTCCAGCATCTGTCGCATAGACACGCTGGGCATGAAAACTGAGCTCCTATGTCGGGTTGTGGCCTCCGCGCATCCCTGGTGACGATCCTTAAGCGGGACACTGCGGGGCTTGGGGCCAAGCGCAGATGCCGCGTTTCGGACACCCGGTCACAGGTTCGTGATGCGCGTGTGGATTGCGTTGCCAAAAAAGGCCGCGCTTTATACCATGAAGTTCCAGCCTGAACAATGCTTTAGGCACCCTCGAGACACCGCATGCTGCGCACCACACAGATCTCACTGAAATCGCCCGAGGAGCAGCAGAAGCTGCGCGTCGCCGGCGCCTTGGCGGCGGACGTGCTGGACATGATCGGCGAGCACGTGACCGCCGGCGTCAGTACCGATGAGCTCGACCGGATTTGTAACGACTACATCGTCAATGTCCAGCAGGCCATTCCGGCGAACGTCGGTTATCGCGGTTTTCCGAAGACGGTTTGCACCTCGGTGAACCACGTGGTGTGTCACGGCATCCCGAACGAGCGTCGGCTCAAGAGCGGCGATATCCTCAACATCGACGTCGCGCTCATCAAGGACGGCTATCACGGCGATACCAGCCGCATGTACTTTGTCGGCAAGCCGCCGGTGCTCGGGCAGCGCCTGGCCGAGGTGTGCAAGGATGCCATGTGGCGCGCGATCGAGCTGGTGCGTCCCGGTGCCCATCTGGGCGACATCGGCCATGCGATCCAGAGCCTGGCCGAAGGCGAGGGATTTTCGGTGGTGCGCGAATACTGCGGACATGGAATCGGCCGCGTGTATCATGAAGACCCGCAGATTCTGCATTACGGCGAGCCCAACGCCGGTCTCGAGATTCGAGCCGGAATGGTGTTCACGATTGAACCGATGATCAATGCGGGCAAGCGGCAGGTGCGCGTTCTACCCGACGGCTGGACCGTGGTCACGAAAGATCATTCACTGTCCGCGCAGTGGGAGCATATGGTGCTGGTCACGCCGAACGGACACGAGGTGCTGACGTTGAGCCCGCGCGCGGCACACTAACTGAAGGACGGCCATGGCGGTTCCCGATCCCACGGTGCTCGAGGACGCCCCACCCGAGGCGCCGGCGCCGCTCGATTGGCCGCTGCTCAATCGCCTGCCCGGCCTGCTCGCCGAGAGTCAGGGCGCGGCGGACAGCTGCCGCAACCTGCTCAAGCAGGCGCAGGAGGAGCTGCGCGCGCGCTTTGTCGATGAGGAGCCGGTCGAGGCCCTGGTGCGCTCGCGTGCGCGCTTCACTGACTTGCTGCTGCGCACACTCTGGCAGCAACGCTTGCAGAGCGATCTGGCCGGCCGCCTGACCCTGGTGGCCGTCGGTGGCTACGGCCGCTGCGAGCTGCATCCCTATTCGGACATCGACATTCTGGTGCTCGTTCCCGCACCGCTGGCGGAGAACGAGCGCGCCAGCGTCGAACAGCTCGTGGCTTTTCTCTGGGACATCGGCCTCGAGGTCGGCCACAGCGTGCGCACCGTGGCTGAATGCGCCGAGGAAAGCGCCGCTGACGTCGGCGTCATGACGACGCTGATGGAATCGCGGCGCCTGGCCGGCTCGGCCGAGCTGCTCGCGGCGATGCGGGTCGCGCTGGCTCCAGACCGGGTCTGGCCGGTACGCGAATTCTTCGAAGCCAAGGTGCGCGAGCAGCACGAGCGCCGCCTGAAGGCCAACGACACCGCCTACAACCTGGAGCCGAACGTCAAGACCGGGCCCGGCGGCTTGCGCGACATCCATACTATCGCCTGGGTCGCCAAGCGTCATTTCGGCGCCGAGTCGCTCGACGAACTGGTCACGCTCGGATTTCTGACCCCCTCGGAGTTGCGTCGGCTCAAGCAGGCGCAATCCTTCCTCTGGAAGGTGCGATTCGGCCTGCATGTGCTGACCGGACGGCACGAGGACCGGCTGCTGTTCGACTACCAGATCAAGCTGGCGCACAGTTTCGGCTACGAGGACGCCTCCTATACGCTCGCGGTCGAGCAGCTCATGCAGCGCTACTACCGCACGGTCATGGACGTGACGCTGCTCAACGAGCTGCTGCTGCAGCTGTTTCGCGAGGCGATCCTGAGCGACCGGGCACCGCCGCAGCCGCTCAATCCGCGCTTTCAGGTGCGCAACGATTATCTCGAAGCGGTCAATGAGGACGTGTTCGCGCGCATGCCTTCGGCGCTGCTCGAGCTGTTCGTGCTATTGCAACAGAACCCCCAGATCCGCGGCGTGCGCGCCGGCACCATCCGCGCGGTGGCGCGCAATCTATGGCTGATCGACGAGGAATTTCGCCAGAATCCGCGCAATCACCGCCTGTTTCTCGAGATCCTGCGCGCCCCGCGCGGCGTGACGCACGAACTGCGGCGCATGAACGACTACGGCGTGCTCGGCCGCTACATCCCGGCCTTCGGCCGAGTCGTCGGACGCATGCAGTACGATCTGTTCCACGCCTATACGGTCGATGCGCACACGTTGTTCGTGGTCAGCAATCTGCGCCGCCTGGCCATGAGCGAATTCGATCACGAACTGCCGCTGGTCTCAGCCATCACGCGGCAATTGCCGAAACCGGAGATCGTCTACCTCGGGGCGCTGTTCCACGACATCGCCAAGGGCCGCGGCGGCGATCATTCCGATCTGGGAGCGGTGGATGCGGAAGCCTTCTGCCTCGAGCAGGGCTTGTCGCGCTATGACGCCCGCCTGGTCGCGTGGCTGGTCAAGAATCACCTGCTTTTGTCGATGACGGCACAGAAGCAGGACATCGGCGATCCGCAGGTCGTCAGCGAATTTGCCCGCAAGGTCGGTGACGAGTCCCACCTCGATTATTTGTATGTGCTGACCTGCGCCGACGTGCGCGGGACCAATCCGAAATTGTGGAATTCGTGGAAGGCCGCGCTGTTCCATGAATTCTACGAGCGCGTCAAGCGTGCGCTGCGCCGCGGGCTGGAAACGCCGGTGGATCAGGACGAGCTCATGCACGAGCACCAGGACAGCGCCCGCGCGCTGCTGCGCGGTTCAGGCATGCAGCCGGCGGCGATTGAGCGCGCCTGGTCGCGCCTGCCGACGGTGTACTTCCTGCGCCATGCGCCCGAAGAGATAGCGCGGCATACCCGCGCGCTGGCCGCCGGCGAGGCCAATGCTGATGAGGCGCTGGTATCGGTCGAGCCGCAAAGTGAGCTCGGCACGACCGCGGTCATGATCTATGCGCCGCATCGGCGCCATGGCTTTGCACGCGCCACCGCGGTGCTCGATCAGCTCGGCCTCAACATTCTCGAGGCGCGAATCACGCCGGTCGGCAATGGCTTTTCGCTCGACTCATACCACGTCCTCGAGGAGGACGGCGGAGCGATCAGCGATGCCGAGCGGCGCGCTGAAATCGAGCACGCCCTGTGGGGCTCGCTGCAGCGGCCGGAGGAGGCGCCGCTCGCGGTGTCGCGGCGCGCCACCCGGCAAATGCGGGTATTCAAGACCGCAACGCAGATCATCATCAGCGTGGATGAACGCAATCACCGCTCCGTGCTCGAGCTCACGGCCGGCGACCGACCGGGATTGCTCTGTGAGGTCGGCAAGGTCCTATGGGAAGAGCGCGTGGATCTGCACGCCGCCAAGATCAGCACGCTCGGCGAGCGCGCGGAGGACGTGTTCTACGTCACCGACCGGGCCCAGCAGCCTTTGGATGAATCGACCGCGGAGCGCCTGCGCGTGCGTCTGACCGACGCTCTCGATCAACGTCTGACATGAATCCGGGGTTGGCGCGGTTGCAGGCGTATCCGTTCGAGCGGCTGCGCGCTCTGCTCGCCGGCGCCAAGGCTCCAGCGGACCTGCGGAGCATTTCTCTGTCGATCGGCGAGCCCAAACATGAGCCGCCGGCGTTCGTGCTCGAGAGGCTGGCGGCCAGTGTGCATCGGCTCGACAGCTACCCGGCCACGCGCGGCGTCCCGGAACTGCGTGCCGCGATGGCCGCCGCGCTGCAACGCCGTTTTCTGCCAGCCGCAGCGAGGCTCGATCCGGAGACGATGGTGCTGCCGGTCAACGGCACGCGCGAGGCGCTGTTCGCATTTGTCCAGGCCGTGGTCGATCCGAGTCGCGAGGCGCTGGTCGCGATGCCCAATCCCTGCTATCAGATCTACGAGGGAGCGACGCTGCTGGCGGGGGCTGAACCTTACTTCCTGAACACCACCGCCGAGCGCGGCTATGTGCCCGATCTTGATGCGGTGCCGGCCGCGGTTTGGCGCCGCGTTCAGCTGCTGTTCCTGTGTTCCCCCGGCAATCCAACCGGCACGGTACTGCCGTTGACCTATCTGCGCACCGCACTCGAGTTGGCAGAGCGTTACGATTTCATCATCGCTGCGGACGAATGCTATGCCGATCTGTATCTCGATGAAGCGCAGCCCTGTCCCAGCCTGCTGCGCGCGGCCGCGCAGAGCGGCAACAGTGCGTTCCGGCGCTGTATGGTGTTTCACAGTCTGTCGAAGCGCTCGAGTCTGCCGGGGCTACGATCGGGGCTGGTCGCCGGTGAGGCGGGGCTGATCGAACGCTTCCTGCTCTATCGCACCTACCATGGCTGCGCCATGCCGCTTCCGATCCAGTTGGCGAGCATCGCGGCCTGGAGCGACGATGAGCACGTGAGTGCCAACCGGCATCTCTATCAACAGAAGTTCGAGCGCGTCGTGCCGATTCTGCGGCCGGTGCTGCCGTTCGAACGGCCCGATGGCGCTTTCTACCTCTGGCCGCAGATCGAGGGCGACGACGCGCGCTTTACACGCGCGCTGTACGAAAGCACGCATCTGAGCGTGCTGCCCGGCAGTTTCATGGCGCGCGAGGCGCACGGCGAGAATCCGGGTCGCGGCCGCGTGCGCATCTCGCTGGTGCCGGATCTGGCGCAGTGCGTGGAGGCCGCCGAGCGTTTGCGTGGGTTTATCACGGCCTAGTCGCCCTGCAAGCGCGCGATGAAGCAGGTGTGCCACCGCGTGATGGAGTTGCTACGCAGCACCTTCAACATGGCATCGTGCCTCGTGCGCCGCTCGGACAGCGGCATCGCCAACGCTTGGCGCAGTGACAGGGCCACGGCACTGCGGTCGTAAGGATTTACCAGCAAGGCATCGACCAGCTCGCGCGCCGCACCGGCCATGCTCGAGAGTACCAGTACGCCCGGATCGTCCGGGTCCTGCGCTGCCACGAACTCCTTGGCCACCAGGTTCATGCCGTCGCGCAACGGCGTCACGACCGCTACATTGGCGACGCGCAGGAATCCGCTCAACGTTTCGTGCGGGAAGTCCCGGTTGAGGTAGCGCACCGGCGTCCAGTCGGTATCCGCGTACTGGCCGTTGGTTTGACCCGCCGCGTGCTCGAGCGCATCGCGGATATCGGCGTAGGCCGAGACGTTGATGCGACTGAGCGGCGCGATCTGGAGGTATGTCACTTTGCCGAGCAGCTCCGGGGTTGATTCAAGCAGTGTTCGATAGGAGGCAAAACGTTCCACGAGGCCCTTGCTGTAGTCGAGCCGATCCACTCCCAGCATGAGCTTGCGCCCGAGCAGCCCGGCGATAAGACGCTTGACCTGCTCATCGTCGCGCGCCGCTGCGGCCGCCTGTGCCGCAATCGCCTCGACGTCGACCCCGATCGGAAACACGCCGGTGCCTATGCGTCGACCGCTCAATTCGATGTGCTCGCTGCCGATCACGGCCTCGTCGCGAAACACCGAATTGACGGCAGACTGAAAGCCCTCGAGATCCTCCCCGGTCTGAAAGCCCACCAGGTCGTACTGGCACAGATCGCGCACCAGCTCGGCGTAGACCGGCAGCACGCGCAACAGGGCGATGTTTGGATACGGGATATGAAGAAAAAAGCCCAGGCGCGCCCGCACGCCTTGCGCGCGCAGCAGACCTGCGAGGGGCATGAGCTGGTAGTCGTGAATCCAGACCATGTCGTCCGGCTCGATCAGACGCACCAGCGCGGCGGCAAACACGCGATTGATGTCCATATAGGCGTCGAACTCGCCGGCGTCGTAGCGGAACGCGCCTAGAAAATAGTGATGCAGCGGCCAAAGCGTGGAATTGCAGAAGCCGTTGTAGTAAAGCTCGAACTGCTTGGTCGGCAGTTCAATGGTGACGTAGCGAATGCCCTCCTTCTCGATGCTCTCGGGCTCGGTGGCGGGCGTCTCGCGCGTCGTGCCGCTCCAGCCGAACCAAACACCGCCCGATTGGCGCAGCGCCGAGAGCAGACCAACCGCCAGGCCGCCAGAGGATGTCGCGTGACTAGGAATCGTGATGCGGTTGGACACCGCCACCAGGCGGCTCACAGGGCATCTTCCCAGGAGCGCGAGAGCCGCATGGCGCAATTGACGATACCGACCATGCTGTAGCTCTGCGGATAGTTGCCCCACATCTCGCCGCTGGCCAGCGCGAGATCCTCGGACATCAGGCCCAGGCTATTGCGCCGCCGAAGCATTTCCTCAAACAGCGCTCTCGCCTGCTCGCGCGCACCCGTGGCCCACAGTGCACTGATGTACCAGAAGCTGCAGACGCTGAAGGCGACCTGGGGCGCACCGAAATCATCGGGCTCGGCGTAGCGCGCCAGGAACGGTCCGCGGCGCAAGACGGTGCCGATGCGCTGCACCGTGTTGACATACATCGGATCGTGCCAATCCAACACACCCAGCTCGGGCAGCAGCAACAGGCTGGCATCGACGCTGTCGCCATGAAAAGCTGTCGTCAAGCTGTTGAGCGCCGGGGACCAGGCAGACTGCCGGATTTGCTGCCCCATGCGCGTGGCATGGTCGCGCCAATACTGTTCGCGGTCGCCGATGTTCAGACGGGCGGCGATCCGCGCCAGACGGTCGGCTGCGGCCCAGCTCATGGCCGCGGAAAAGGTGTGCACCGCGGTGTGGCCGCGATACTCCCAGATGCCGGCATCTGCGTGCCCGAACGCCGCGATGGCCTGCTCGCCCAGCGGCTCCAGACTCGCAAACAGGGCCTGGGTGCCCGGCCGCACCAGACGCTCATCGAAAAGCTCTGCGTGACCGCAAGGATGGCCGCGCCATACACGTCCAATTGCACCTGCACATAAGCGGCGTTGCCAACGCGCACAGGTCCCATGTCGCGATAGCCGGGCAGATGGCGTATCACGATCTCATCGAGGCTGACGCCGCCGTCGATGGCGTAGCACGGCTGCAGTCGCAGCGGCGGCGTGGCGGTGAGATTCTGAATGAAGCGAATGTAGCCTTCCATGGTGCGCGTGGCGCCCAGGCGGTTTAGGGCCTGGATCGTGAAGTAGGAGTCGCGGACCCAGCAAAAGCGGTAGTCCCAGTTGCGTCCGCTGTTGGCGCTCTCCGGTATCGAGGTCGTGATCGCGGCGATGCTGGCGTTGGTCGTGACTCGCAAATCGAAGTCGAGTCCGACAAAGCGGATGTGGTGCGAGCCGCCGATCATGCGGCGCGCACGCGCGCCATAATCCTGCGCTGGCGAGAGCACCGCTCCCTCGGCATCGGTCAACGTGGTCTCGAGGATTGCGGTGTTGCGCTCATAGGTCTGGCTGCATGAGACCTGGTCGAACAGTTCGACCGCCCAGCCGCCTTGGCGGGCCGCCGCACTTGAGCCGGCCAGCAGCGCGCAGAACACCGGATCGCCATCCAGCCGCGGCAGACAGGTCCAGACATGGGTGGCTTGGGCGTCGATCAGCGATGCCACCTGGCAATTGCCGATCAGGCCCAGCTCGAGACTCGCTGCAGCGCTGCTCGCCTTACTCAAGACTAGGCGATCTCGAGCAGCCAACGACGCAGCTGCTCCGGGTCGGCCAGGCGGTAGGTCGCGGCGCTCGGGGCTGGTTCGCCGACGCGCACACTGATGCCGCCAAGATGATTGACGACCTCGAAGGCGTCCTCGTCGGTGACGTCGTCCCCGGCGAAGATCGGGCTGCGGCCGCGAAACGGCTCCTGCTCCATGAGGCGGCGAAGACCGGCGCCCTTGGTCAGGTGACGCGGGCGGATTTCAACCACGCACTTGCCGACCAGCACGGCGAACGCGGGGCCTAAGCTGGCAACGACCAGCTCGGCTAGCTTGAGCACTTCGCGGCCGCGCTCGGGCACGCTGCGGTAATGCAGGGCGATCGCACAGCGCTTGTTTTCCAGCCGTACGCCGTGCACGTGCGCGATAGCTTCGCGCAGCAATGGCAGCGCCGTCTGCAACTCGGCTGCGAGCGATTCGTCAATGACGACGCGCCCGCCGCTGACGCGGATTTCCCCACCGTGTACACCGATCGCCGGCAGCTTCAGCGGTTGGAACAGCGCGTCAATCTCTGCGACGCTGCGGCCGCTGACGAATGCCACGGCGCCATCGAGCTTGAGCCACAGCCGCTGCAGCAACGGCACCATCCAGACCGGCACCTCTACAGCTTCGGGGCTCGGCGCAAGATCGAGAATCGTGCCATCGATGTCCAGATACAGTGCGTGGCCGGCGAGGCTGTTGCGCACCTCGGGCTTCATGGGCGTCGCGGAGAGCGTTGGCATGACTCAAACCTAGCCAAGTGTCCCAAAGCGGGGCTGTAGGAACCGCCGGGCATGGCTGTAGTCAGACGGGCGGCGCACACGTCAGAATACTCTGACCGGAGCGCCACGCGCCAGTAGTGAAGCCATCGACACGATATGACTATGCACGAATTGCAGCAAGTGATCGACGCCGCCTACGAACGGCGTCAGGAATTGTCGAGTTCGACCGTCGATGCGCAGACCAAAGCGGCCATCGAAGCGGCGGTCGATGCACTCGATCGCGGCACATGCCGTGTCGCCGAATACATCGAGGGACGCTGGCAGGTGCATGCGTGGCTCAAGAAGGCGGTGCTGCTGTATTTCCGCACGCACGACAACGCCGTGATCGATGCCGGGTACGCACGCTTTTATGACAAGGTGCCGCTCAAATACGCCGCGGCCGACGCTGCGCTGTTCGCGCAACAGGGCGCGCGCGTGGTGCCGCATGCGCTGGTGCGCCGCGGCGCCTACATCGCGCCTAACGCCGTACTGATGCCGTGCTACGTGAACATTGGCGCCCGCGTCGGCGCAGGCACCATGGTCGACACTTGGGCCACGGTGGGATCCTGCGCCCAGATCGGCCGCAATGTACATCTGTCCGGCGGCGTCGGCATTGGCGGTGTGCTCGAACCGCTGCAAGCCGCCCCAACCATCATCGAGGATGACTGCTTCATCGGTGCACGCTCGGAAATCGTCGAGGGTGTCGTGGTCGGTGCGGGATCAGTGATCTCGATGGGAGTGTTCATTGGCCAGAGCACGCGCATCTACGAGCGCAGCACAGGCAACGTTCTTCAGGGCCACGTGCCACCCGGCTCGGTAGTGGTGGCCGGTTCACTGCCCGCCAAGGACGGCAGCCATAGCCTCTACTGTGCAGTGATTGTCAAGCGCGTCGATGCCCAGACGCGTGCGAAGACTTCCCTCAACGAACTGCTGCGCGACTCGGACTGAGCGCATTGCAACTGCCGTGCATTTGCACGACGGTTTATTGCAGAAATGAGAAATGCGTCGTGGCACAAGGACAGATTGCGCGCGCAGCCACTCCGCGCCAATCTGGCGTTAGACAGCGTCCTCACTCGACGGGAACTCCTGATGAAATACACGCCACAGCGCATTGCGCGGTACGCATTGCTATGCGCACTGAGCCTCGGGCTCGCCGAGCCAGCGAGCGCCCAGATCGCAGCGACGGTGGCATTTGCTGCCGGAACCGTCAGCGCGCTCGCGAGCGCCGGCGCTGCGTTGGTCACCTTGAATCGCACCGGCGATGCCAGCGGCGCCGTGATCGTCAGCTACACGACCATAGATGGCACAGCCGTGGCGGGGACCGACTACAGCGCCACCTCCGGCAGCTTGAGTTGGGCGAGTGGCGATTCGACGCCCAAGAGTTTCCTGGTGCCACTTGCGAGCACAGACCCGGGTAACCGGGCATTCAGCGTCGCGTTGATCAGCGCCTCTGGCGCCAATTTCGGCGCGCTCCTGGACGCGAC